>JAABUL010002930.1_pt1 | contig 26818 bp, 46 predicted proteins | sample 5559151 | NCBI WGS metagenome assembly JAABUL01 (sample SAMN10711876, study PRJNA513368) | rock metagenome | isolation source: Antarctica rocks | place: Antarctica: Victoria Land, Pudding Butte sud | reverse complement strand
AGTAGCGGCGCAAATGCAATGCACCTGGTTGACGACGAGTGGCCAAACGCTTGACAATTGAAAAGACTCTTGACACCTGTGGGTGGAGGCGGCTTCGGCGAGACGGACCAGGTAACCACCTGGTGGATGGCGACTGGTCAAACAACGCAAAATCCTGCTCTCAAACCCCTCTCAAACCCAAACTTGAGCCTTGAACCCTGTTTGCGCAGGCGGCTGCGGCAAGACGAACCAGGTGACGCACCTGGTGGAAGGCCTCGGGCCGCGCGTCTTCACGCTGGAGCTGGGATGGGGCGGCGCGCAGGAGGAGCCCGCGGACATCGCCGCCACAATGGCCGCCATCGACATGTTCCTGATACCCGGTGAGTCCTCTTCTGTCGAGCACAGGAACAAGAGTCCTCCCCTGGCTCCGGGATGCTAAATGCAGGACGTCGGGTGCCGTCCTGTGGGCGCCGCACCTGAGTTTGGGGTATCCAGACCTCGGGGTTTCCAGGTTTAAAAACCCCCACAGCTCCCTGTACTTGTATCCGGCTCTGCGGCGCGCCCGCCGCTTCTGGCTCTGACAGCCTCAATAGCTTCTGCATCGCATCGTGGCCCGCAGCGGGCACGCCACGCTGAACCCGCGCTGGGTGCCTGCCACTTTGCGCCGTGATGCCGCCCTTGAACCCTGAACCCTGCCTTTGCGGCCCCTGCAGCGGAGCTGTACATGTCGCTCAAGGAGTACCGCAACCACCAGCTGCGCGCGATGGTGGCCTACTACGGGCAGCACTACCAGGCCTTCGTGCACCTGCGGGGCCCCGACGGCACCTACGCGAGCGGCCGCTGGATGCTGTACGACGACGCGCGCGCCAGCGAGGTCGGCAGCTGGGAGGACGTGCAGCGCAAATGCTACGCCGGCAAGATCCAGGTGAGGCTCTGGTTCACTGTTGTCTTCTCCTGGTTTTGCCAACAACCTTGCATAACATCAAGTATGCAACGACGGGCACACCAGCGAGGTTGGCAGCTGGGAGGATGTGCAGCGCAAGTGCGACGCCGGCAAGATGCGGGTGCACCATCTTCCTCTGAGCCACACTGTCGAAACCTGGATGATGGGACACCCATGGCTTGGCAGTGCCGCCGGCACGTGGCGGCAGCGCTGAGGAGGAGGCTGCGCTGCCGGAGCTCGCTGCTTGACTGCCTGCATCCTGGATGCTCGGTGATGCCACATGCACATTGTGCTGCGGGCCCGGCAACAGGATGTGAATTGGAGACCCCGCTCCTTTGCCCCTTCGTCTGCATGTTTTGATGTCGGCCACAAGGTCCACTCCTGAGAAACTTGATCTCGTGTGCGCAGCCCTCGGTGCTTCTGTTCGACGCGAACTGCGATTGAGGCGCCGCGCCGAAAGCGGGAGCGGGCTGCGCGGCAGCTGAGGTGCGCAGCAGGGCGGCGCTGCCGGCAGGAGGCAGGCTGCCTGCCAGGCAGTGGCAGCGGCCCCGGCAGCAGCACACGTCTCGCGAGGGAAACGTACTGATGCAGAGCACGAGCTCTCCGGAAACAAGAGCGGCGGCCCTTTGCAGCAGGGGTGTCAGCTCTGGCGGCTCGGAACAAGGATGCGCCTTTCAGTCTGATGGTTACTGCGGCACGGCGGCACGCAGCAGTCCAGTGGCAAGTTGCCGGCGCCAGCTGCTATGTATCCGGGCTGACATCGAGGTGTCCGCTGTCAGCGGTGACAGCGGCGGGCCCCTGCAGTCCAGGTGGGCGTTCTGTCTCATGGTTCCTAGTGATGTGTCAAATTTCACAATAGCAACAGATGCACAGGCTGGCGGTGTAGTGCTGGCGATATGATGTGGCGGATATTGAGTTCCGACATACTTGCGTAAGCCAGGATGTTCGTCAGGCAGCCGTCGTCAGAAAGCGCATACTTTTGTCATGTGTTTGTAAACGGTCTGGGGAGCACCACCGCGGCGTCTCTTAGGCTTCCCTTAGCTTCCGCCGCTGCAACTGGAGAAAGTCCCTTGAAGTCTGAACGCTGTACCCTAGAACTACAATCCTGCAGGACAGCCTCGCTGCACATTCGCTAGGCACTCGCTATTGTACACAGGTGGCATGGCAGGATGTGGCATCAGAATGTAGGGAATGCTGCAGAGGGCACCGGTCGTCTGAGCCAAATATGACTGCCTTCTGGACGTTTTCGAAGAGTTGATTCTTCACTTTACAAGCTCTCCGAGACTCCAAACCTTCAATAGCGACCTGCGCACTGGTTCTTGTGCACTCCGCCTCGGGCGTATGCCGACAGGGCTGCGCCATCTGTCTGTCGGACCTCAGCCAGACTTGCGGCACGCCCATTTGATCGGCCACTGCCCCACTGTGCAGTGGCGGCGCTGGTTTCAGTGTTCCTGGGATTGCCTGCCAGCCTGCCGCTCGGCGGCAGGCAGCAGCAGTGCCAGGATTAAGTCCCCGCCGCATTCCCCATGCCGGTATCGTACGACCTCTTCCCAAGCGCAAAGTAGGCGGCGACCGCGATGATGAGCAGCGGCAGCAGCGCCTTGAAGAGCGTGGCGAAGGCGCTGTCCTGCTTGGCGTCCTGGAGCGATGCCGCCGCTGATGCCGCTGCCGACTGGGCTGCGTCCCTCACCGAGCCCGCTGCCGCTGATACGCCGCCCTGCGGCAGTGCATTAATTCTATGGTGTAGAACACGTCTGCATGCTTGTCAGAGGTACTGAGGCCGTGCTGCAGGGATATGTCGCCTCTGCCGCCCTCATCACTGTATGCTTTGCCTCACCCAGATCCTGCCTCAGCATCCACGCCGCAGCGAAAAGCCTCAATATGAACACCACGCCTTGGCATACACACCGCAGCGCACCTCATAGGGGCCTAGGATGTACTTGTCCAGCATCTCCCGCGCGGCGTTGCTGTGCCCGATCTCCTCAAAGTCCTCGGTCGCGTCCCGCCCCGTGGTGTTGAGGATGATGTCGTAGCCTGGACAGCAAAGCCAAGACTGTGTCAGACAGTTGTGTCAGACGCCACCGACGAAGCAAGTAAAGGAGCGGCAGCAGCTCATGCATACACGGCAGGGAGGATGCAGCACGACTTGGCTGGCCAGATTACGAGACTGCGTTCGCTATTACGGAATTCGCGAGGTGATGTTGCACAAGGCAACATGCTGAAAGCCTTTGTGGTGCCAGGAACTCCAACAGCAATGAGCGCTAAAGCGGCGCAGCTTGCAACCAGAACTGCCAGCTTGACTCGCATCGGAGCACTCGAGGCTGGCATGTCGCATGTGTCTGCGGTTGCCAGCACCTAGGGACGCGATGCAAGCTGCTCACCTCCCGGGTGCTCATCCAGAAAGTCTGTGACGTCGTATACCTTGCCGTGCACTAACAAAAAGCAGCTCTTTTCAGTCGTGTGCGCCTTCAAATCTGTGAGCGTATAGGTCTTCTCTGCCGCTGCATCGCCCATGCTGGCTGGCGTTGGTCAAGTTGCTCAAGGTCACTGGTCAAAGATCCTATAGGTGCAATATTTCGGCGAATGGCTGCGAGTTCTTCGACAGTCCCTCTAGCACAATTAGCTGGATGCAGCAACGTTCAAAACAAGCTACGCAAGTGCTTGAGAACAGCTTGAACGCGGCTGTGCAATGATCGGTCATGGGAGGACTGCAGCCGAGGGTCGTCGACGAACGAACTACTGCCGTAAACCCGGGTGATGACTGACCAAGTCTCGAGGTGTTCAGCACACTGGTCAAGACCCTTCATTGCTAAGGCGTTGCTGCTCTGGGTCAAGCCATCGTCGGGTGCATCTGAACGTTCAGCACAACAGTCGTCGAGCTGTCAAGAGGACACATCGACGACGGATTATTCGGCGGGTGAATTTTCCGTCTGAGGTGCAGCAGTAGCCAGCCTTGACAGGTCCTATGCAGCCTTGGCTTCGCTGATATCCGTGCAGCAGAGTGAGACCGCCTGCGTCGACGAGCAGTGCCGATGTCAGAATCCAGTTCAGCCTCGATGAAGCCGACTGCGCAGGGTGCGCAAAAAGCCCTGCTTTCTGCGTGCCGCCGCTGCGCATGCCCTCCGATGATAATGCAGCAGATGAAGCCATCGTGAGGCACTTCATGTCGGTTTGCGATCTACTATATCACTTCAGTTAGGAATTTGGCGATGCCCGTGATGGATCAAGTGTACAGTGTGACGCTTGCCTGTCGAAAGGTGCGCCCGAGATGCGGCGGAGCAGCGGCGGGCAGGACTCACTGGCCGCTGCCCGAGACGGCCTGCGGTGGCTGTGCTCGAAGCATTGCATCGGCATAGACACCTTCGAAGGGACTCTGTTGCAGCGAAGGCTGGCGGAGATGCCGCCTCACGGCATGCAGCAGGTGCTGGCTGCAGGCGCTGTACTTGACACCATACACAGCTAACTGTGACGAACTGGTGGCATGATGGCACCCTATTGAACGCAATTGCATGAGCTGCTGCTGTGCAGTTGCATGAGCCAATCATGCATTCGGTGCCACCCGCGTGGCCCACAGTACCATTGCCTCTGCAGCGCTCTTGTCAGGATGGCGGAACAGATGCCCTGACTGCGCTGGGAAGAGGCACCGCTGTGCTGGAATTTTCAAGCATATACTTTCAAGTCTCGAGCAGGCGCTGGAAAGGCTGGCGGACAGCTACCTTCACAACGCCCACAACCCCACCGGTACAGTGATGCTTTTGTCACAGGACATCTGGATTGTTGCACGCTCTGATGCTGACGACCTGACGGCACACCAGCACCACTCAATGCTGGATGGACGTGCGCTCACATCTTTAAATCTGGTCACGCATGTGTATTACCTGTGTTCCCATAGAGACTAGCCTTGTTCTGGCTGCACAGGCTATGCCCTGAGCACAGTTGATGGCCTGATCAAGCGGTTCTGTCCCGCGTCCCCATGGACTGCTTTCACGCCGTCCTCATCCTCCGGCAGTAGGTGAGGTCGTAAGGGATGATGTCTCCATTCGGATGGGTCATCTGTTCTCCCTCATAATAGAGTTGCTGAACAGTCAGTTGCAGTCGTAGAGTCGCCTACTCCCCTCTAACGCCAGTTTGGCATGCTGTTCTGCCTGGGGCTAAAAGAGTTGGCGTGTCATGCCTCGACGATGGCTGCGTAAAACGCCATGCCTGTGCAATGCAGGTCGTCAAACGAGAGCGGCACCCAACCGCACGAGCACCACATCAGGCGTGCAAATATAACTGGGCTGTGGCAGCTCGCATGTCCCAGGTTTCTTGAAAACGCGCTTGAAGTCCTGCACAGTCCCATTTGAGCATCCCACATGAGGAGTCGCCCCAACGGAACGAGGAGGACAGGTCCACTTCTATCTTCCACATGATATTCTAGTACGTGATTGTTCTTTGTCTTATACTGCAGGCTGCTGCAGGAGGTTGCGCTCACAAACGGCCTGCCCGAAGACATGCTCGCAGCCAGCAATCTGCCGGGCCAGCTTGCGAGGCTGAGCCCGCGGCAGGAGGAAGAGCTGCGCCGCGAGGTCGGCAGGACCCTTCTCATCATTGCAATGTACCATCAATCTTGCGGTACATCGTGGCATGGTATGGCATGGCACGTGCTGAGGCACAACATGCGAGCATGCGGCGTGGCGAGTGCACCAGCAGGTCAACCCAGGACTGACACTGTGCCTGCCGTCTTCTGCCTCCACTTGCGGCTGCACACGGCACGACTGAATCGAATGGTTCGATGGCCTAGGCTCATGATCGTCTGCTCGTTGGTTGCAGCTGGGGATGATTGACCTGTCGCCTGCGGCCGTGAAGAATCCAGTCGGCTACGTCGGCAGAATGCTGCAGCGCATTCTGGACCCCAGATCCACCGACCAGGCGTGCCCTGCGAGAACCTCCTCGCTGTTCCGGAAGACTCGATATGCCTGAAACACGATGTTTCTAGCTGCCGCATCGCATCACCCGGTCCTGACATGCTAAGCCAGTCCATCATGTGTGAAGTCTGCAGCCGATGATCACCGCACATATGCCATGCATGCTGTGGGAAACCCCCTGCCGCTGCACATGCAGCCGCATCTCTCATGCCCATTGTCGTGATCCTTGGTGATGAGGCTGCCCTCGAATGTCGCCAGGTCTGCAAAATCTGCAAGCAGCCAGGTGAGTTGGCGAGGGTGTTGTGCTGCACAAATGCCTGGGCACTTGCAATCAGGGTTTGACATGCCTCAAACTCGAATACATGACGCTACCGGCGATCACCGCTGCATGTGCTTGTGACTAAAGGCCGAATCACGTTCAATGCCATGCATGCCAGGACACTTCAACCGCAGCTGCCCGCAGAATGTGTGTCGTGGTGAGTTGCTGCACAGGCTTGCATCAGCTGCGGAGCATCATCGTGGCTGCACTTGCACACCTGTGTCTGTCTGCCGCACCAGCTACATGCCGATGCTTGCACACAAACACAAACTCCATTCATCTGGGCACTCTTGACAGGATGCGGAGCCTCGGGCCACCACCAGAACAATTGCCCCCGCCTCATGGGCAGGCACGTGCATCCGTTTGTCCACACATGTCCTGGATGTCCTCCTAATGCAATTTTCTGTCCCAGTCTGAAAGATCCGCATCTGTCAACCTGAGCATCCTCCCAATTGAACCGCCATCTGGACGTCTGCCGTGCAGCAGCGGGCAGAGCGGCAGCCGGTTGGCGCTGACACTGCCACCCTCGACTGGACTGCCGGCACCTGCAGAAGTGAAGCTCAAGCATCGGAAGCGTGTGTCTCGGATCCTGTGGCGGCGCTTCGTGCTGGATTCTCATATCTACTCATTTGAAGACTGCTGCCGCAGGCTGGCCCCGTGGCAAAGGCAGCAGGAAGCGGCAAGGCAGCGGCTAATAGCAGCACCACAGGTGAGTCTTGGACTGCGAGAAAGTGCCGCTGCAACTACCGGATGCAAACGTGCGCATGCAACCGCAAAATCAAGCCGCTCGCATCAGAACGCACACTCACAAGCTTGCAGTGCTCAACATCAAACTCTGTAGATGCCAAATTTCCCAGGCCGGCAGGAGTGACAGGAGCCAGCTGCCGACCTAACACGATTGACCGTCTCAGATATTGAGAACCCCCGTAATTTGAAACCCTCTGTTGCATCAGCAGGTCGCCAGAGAGAGCGGCAGGAGCCGGCTGCCGATCTGAGCACGCCGACGCGGGAGGAGGCGGGCCTGACCGCCCGGGCGGCACTGCTATGGTCGCTGCTGCAGTGCATTTGCTTCAGCGGCGGGCTGCGCAAGAGCCTCAACGCTTGGGTGCCGGACAAGTCGAGTGCGTGTGAAAGTGCCGTGAAGTATGCTCCGGTGCCATGATTGTTCCATCATTGTGTCGGCTGCTCATTTGGGAACCTGCCGATTTGCCACCGCATGCACATCCATCTATTCAGTCCTGCTGTTGCATTGGTAGTGTGGCGGTTTTTAGAAGTGCTGATGCGTTCTGATGCACACAATCTGATTGGAAACTGACCAAAAAACAGCTGCCGATGCGAAAGCAGATGATGTGTCGGACGGCCCCTCTGCAGAGCAGCGGCAATTATAGGGTTTCTCCTCCTGCAGAGCAAGGCCCCGTGACATGCACGGTGCTACACCTGGTTCGCAACCCGATGTTCGACAAGCCATCGCGCGACGCCAAGGCTGGCGACGTCCGGCAGGGCTTTATAATGGGGCTGTCGGATCTGCTGACCGCCGTCAACAAGAGCAAGCTGCCCTGCCTCGGCGAGCCCTACTTTATCCTTCATCCTGCTGCTTCCTTAATGTCATGCAGAGACCTTCGCCGACTCCCACAGCCGGCAGCCCCTGCCGCTTTTGTGTTACTCTGCTCAGCCATTGACGCTTGCAGATGCACACATTGCCGCAGATTTGGCTCCTCCGAGGACATTGCTTATACCCAAACAGTGATCCAAGCTTTCATGAACGCTCTCGTCTTTACCATCAGCTTGCGTGTTTTGCTGCTGCAGGCGATGCGCCGGCAGAGCTGCTGTACGAGATGTTCCGGCAGCTCAACGCGGACGGCGCTGGCAAGGCGGGCCTCATCGACTGGCTGGGCCGCCCGCCCGCCTGCGCCGCCCTCGGCTGGCAGGCGAGCGTTGCCGTGTAGGCCGATGCATCGCAGTGACGCACTGCTGCTGGTGACCTGCATCCGCCCAGCGAACCGCTCCATCGATCCGCTTATGCGGCAAATCTCCAATGGTTGCGCCGCACGGCCTGGACCTCCGTAATGCTGGCGCGCGTGAGAGATGCGGCCGTGAGACGGTGCCCCTCTTTGCGTGCACTGAGCAGGTGCAGCAGCTGCTGGCGTGCGATGCCTGCGGCGAGGACGCCGCGCCGCCGCTGGCCTACGAGCACCTGTTCTTCACCGTCGGCGCGTCGGCGCTGGCGGCGGCTGGCGCAAGTCGCAAAGCCGACGCGTCCTTCGCCGCTGTGCTGCACGATGCCGAGGCCGCTGCCGAGTGGATGTGCGACGGTGCGAGAAAACAAGCCACCTTGGGTGCAGATCATAACACCTTGACCGGTGTCAAGGGCTGGCCTCAGCAGGGACTGGCCTCCGGGGTGCTCTGCGGTTTGACGCCTGCCTGCCTGCAGCTGTGGTGTGCAGGGCGGCACCGCCCCAACCACACCATGCATGGCACACCTGAGCGCCACTGCGGGGCTCCTGAAACTCGTGAAATATCGGTGCTGCGACTTCTGGACGGAAACAAATTTCCACTGTGATGGCCTGCTGCCGTGCCGCTGCAGCGTGCGAGGTGGTGCGGGTGCGGCCGCGGCGGCTGGCGCACGCGCCGCCGCCAGAGCTGTTCATCCTGCAGGCAATTCAACTATGCACTATGCTCTTCCAGACTGCCGCTAAGACAGCTGGTTAGTCCCAACTGCCGCTGAAACAGCTGTGTGTTCCTGTGAAACCACGAGGGCAGTGTGACCCGCCCACACGGTGATGTCCGTTTTCATTGCCGGAGCTGTTCATCGTGCAGATCACGGGCCACGACGGCGGAAAGGGCGCGTCCGCCAAGCTGTGGCCTGCCATCGATCTTACCGTGGACGCCAGTGTGTCACTATAACCCCACATCCTGATTCTGTACCCTGCCCCCTCTGCAGCAGGATGCAGCTGCTGTGGATGCCACCAGGCACTTGAACAAATCTATCAAAGCCCAGGGCATCTGTTGTGTTCAATCACGCGGCATGCGGAAGTTTGAAGTTGCGAGACCCCTGGCAAGGTGCTGAACGGTTGAGCCATATACGTGTGCCGTCATTCCTGGCTGGTTTCTGATGCGTGCACCTGACTCCCTCATCTTCAAGCCCGTGAAGGCCTCCATGAATCCTCATGGCTACATGTGCGAGCATGTAGGCACAGTCTTCCTGGGCCTGGACCTTGTGGCCGCCAAGGAGTAAACGCTGCGCGCCGTGCTGTGCCAGCGGTGGCCCGCGGGCGCTGCGGCGGCCGCACCGACCTGCATCGTCAGCCGTGGCAAGGGCGGCAAGTGGGTGTTGACCAGGTGATCTGACTGCACATCCGTAAGGTCACTGCATTTTCAATGCACCTATCGCCTTTCCTTTCCTTTCCTTTCGGTCCTTGCATTACCCTTCGGATTGCTAACCCAGCTGCTGCTGACCCTGCAATGAGCCACGGCTTCAGCCAGCGCCGCTGGGCATGCAAGCAGAATGCAATGGCTGTCGAGGCAATGCCTTTCAGCAGCTCCCACATCATCATGTCCCTTGATACGCCTTGATACGTGGTGATGTAAGATTGTCGTCCCAACGCAGTGGCTTCGAGCCGCCGCAGACGCTGGCGAAGGACTGGCCTGATGCTGCGGAAAAGCTGGCGGCAGGCGGGGCGGAAGCGGGCTGCGTGCCAACACCGCACCTGCTGTTCTACGTCGTCAACAGGGGCGGCGGCGCCGGCGCCGTACCTAAGGGCGCCCCCGCCTGAAGCGAGGCAGGCACCACGGATTGGTGTTTTGAGTTCGGGTTCCATTCCGATGCTTTATCATAAGCGGGACCAGGTAAAGATTCTGGTACATTCTGGTCTGACATTGACTGACGCTCCTGGTGATGTGGGGACGCCGCACGTTGGTCAAGCAGGCAGCAGTCCTGCATGCAGCAGCTAGGTAACATAACTCTGTTGCTGTTCATCGGGAGGCGGCATGTGCTTGTGTGGATTTGAGAAGTTACAGGCAGTTTAAGGCCGTGAGTGTATGTCCAGGACGCATGCGAGCGAATGCTTCGCTGTAATTTGTGGCGCATTCAATCTGGGTGATTCGATTGGGGATGAATGCGACTGAACTTATCTGCAAGTCAGAAACGGCAAGGGCGAGCAAAACACCGAGTGAAACAATTCGGCTGTGGCAGACTGAGGCGCAGAGAGCATGAGAAGCAAGAGCAAGTGAAATGAAACACAGTCATGTTATCGTGACGAGCCATGCCCGGAAGCTGTGCCCACAGAAAACAGCATGGGTCAATTGACGTTCCTTGCTCAGAAACACGCTGCCTTTGGTGGCACTGTAGTTACGTCCCAAGCCATGGCACTTGGCATTGCCGTTTTGTCCCCTGCTCCCCTGCCGCTCGAGCGACGATTTTCACGTGACGGCGCCGAAAGCGCAACTCTTGAGCGTCCGTTCTTGCTCCTGATATATGCTTCAGGCCTACCCGCCTTGAATGATCTTGAGACGTTTTTGTTTTGATTTAGACGAGTCTGCTCGGCAGGCCGCCGCAGCGGTGAGGCCTCCCATCCTCCGACGGTCGTTGTGGCCTCAGGCGGTGGCGACAGCGGCACTGCCGCCTGCTGGTCTCCCCCACATTGTGCGGCCTCAGCCCGGGGAACACCACGTCCAGCCTGGCACGTCTGTAGTGTGCCCAGCTCAGGCGGTGGCGACGGCGTACACAGCGTTGAACAGGGCCAGCGCATCGCAGTGGTCCGGGAAGCTGATGCTCACCAGCAGCCCCGCCTGCATTTCAGACAAAATCGCCAGTTGACGGAAGTTCACGCAGGTTCTCAGGGTGACTCTTTGATGGTCCGGGGAGCTGATGCTCACCAGCAGCCCCGCCTGCAGACACGAAATGCGATCCTGACGCTACTTCCACTTTCCGAAACTTCGATGCTGACTAGACATGCGTCCGCAGGGGTGACGGGCGCGGTGTGGCAGCTGGCAGAGTCGCGTACCAGAGCAGCGCGAAGAAAGCGGGGTACATCGGACCATTACATCGATTCCGCCTGGATTGGCGCCAGCAGCTGGCGGACCAGCGCGTGAACTCTCGCTGGTTCGATGCCAGGTTGGCCCAGCTGAAAGCGACTGGTCGGCCTCTGAATGATGAGCATTCGACGGAAGAAAGCCCACCTGGATGGGCGTGAGCAGCTGGCGGAACAGAACAAAGTCCTGGCGCGCGAGCTCGCGCTGCTCCGCCGCGAGATTGGCGGCCAGCGCCTCCAGCAGGCGGCACATCTCCTTGGCGGCCGCCGTCGCCGTCGCGTTGTCGGCCGCCGGCGCGAACAGCCCTGGCTGCAGCCCGTGCAGCACCTGCGTGTTGAGCGCGTGCCGCTCGCCGTAGAGGCTGCAGGAGAGACACGAAGTGCTCAGGTTTTAGTTTGGACATCGAACATGTTTGTGTAGTCTTGCAGCAAACAGCCCGGCTGCAGCCCGTGCAGCACCTGCGTGTTGAGGGCGTGCCGCTCGCCGTAGAGGCTGCAGGTAAATAATAATGAATTGCTGGACACAAAAACATGATGCACCCGAGATTCCAATAACCCTGCTTTAAGAGGCAAGTTTCATCGAAATAGCGGCGCCTAGCAGCGCCTGCGCCTTGCGCGAGTGCCACTCGCTGCACAGCCTGCACAATGGGAGTTGCTGCTTGATTGTGGAATTGCGTTATGGCGAAGTGAGTGTGGCTTCAGGGAGGAATGGGCGCATCGGGAGGCATGCAGAGGGTGCCGCCGCAAGCATGCGCTTCCACTTGCACTACTGCATTGTTAGGCAGTATTAGAAGCTTTGATGTGAGTCCGTACATTCTAGAACGTGCAGACGGAGGCGCACCGGGGCAGCCTGCCGAGTCGAGGCACGACGACAGCACGAGCTTGACGTGCTTGCTTAATTGCACATCCTTCAGACACAACAAGACTGGTACAAGTGCTGAAGCATTGGGACTTGCAGGATACGCACTGGTGCAGCGTGCCGAGGGCGTCGTCGCGGGCGGACAGCACGCGCTTGCGCTGCTCGGGGCTGAAGTTGAGCTCCCGCGCTGCCTTCAGCCACTTGGCCTCGTCCTTCCACCCCGCCATGGAGCACACCCTGTAGCACGCGTCAATCCACAGCATGTTACTTTCTCGAGTTGATTTTGGGCAGCGGAAGCAAAGACCGATTCGGGGTGGCTGCCCTACCCTCATCCTTCCACAGGTAGGCAAGCACCTCACCTGCAGGACAAGCCAGGACAGGACAGCGAAGTGGAGCAGCAATGATGAACACCACAGACGAGAACTGGCAAGAAGCGAAGGGGAGGCGCACATCTCGTAGTCGGCGGTCATCAGCTGCTGCACCTGCGCGCCCTGCAGCCGCATGACGCGCATGCACAGCGTCGTGACATCGCTCACCATCTCCTGCGGTCACATCAACACCATTCAGGACCACTTGAGAATCCTTGCGGTGCTGGATCCAAGAACATAAGCTCATGGTCCCACATGCACAGCGTCGCCATGTCGATCTCCATCTCCTGCGCCACAACCGCAACATCAGAACACTTCAGCGGGCAGCTTCAGTAGATAGCACGGGCAGCTTCAGTGGACAGCTTGAGGCACGCACAGCAGCATGTAACAACACGGCATCAGCGCCGCGCAGCTCGCGCCGGTTCGTGCTCTCCAGCAGGTTTGCGGCAGGCTTGGTGTGGATCTGCCGGACCCTAGGCGATCAGGGAGGGACATTGGCAAGTTCGAAGCGACAGCCAAATGCCGTCTGCCAGGCGGCCTGGCTCCAAATGCAGATGTATCAGGGTATCGACAATCAAGGTCAGGGTCTACAAGGGTGTGGCAGGGGGTTTCTTGCTGACAAGAACGGCGGTTTGCGTCGTGTCGAGCTCTGGAAAAAGGGCGCACGTTCATGCGCTCCTCAACGTGTTTGAGCACGTCGCGCGTCTTGGGCGAGAAAGTCTTGCGCACATTACGCCGCACGTCATTCTTCAGCTTTCCGAGCGCCTTCTTGTTGCCGTCGCCCAGCCCGATCAGCTCCACCAGGTCCATGATCTCGCGCGACTGCAGGTGGTTCGATAAAACAAGTAAACAGAATGTAATCGTGGGTTCTTCATTTACCCCAGCGCCTTCTTGGTGCCGTCGCCCTGCCCGACCAGCTCCACCAGGTCCATGATCTCCTGCGACTGCAACATCAGAAAACACAACAATAGATGTGACATTGGGTTATGCTTGCTTGAATAATCACAGCTGAATCAGCGCCTTCATGTTGCCATCGCCCAGCCGACCAGCTCCACCTGGTCCATAACCTCCCGCGACTGCCTCTGCCTATACAAGCTCCCGCCAACACACTCAGACTAGCGAGCAGGGGGCTGGACCTTGGACAGCCAGTCCTTGACGAGCCGGTCCAGGTCTTCTGGCATGTCCACCGGCAGCGCGCCGAGCTCTGAGGGGTTGATTTGTCTTATGATACTTGAAGTTCTGGGCTGCTTGTGGCCACACCTTGGACAGCCAGTCCTTCACAAGGCGGTCCAGGTCTTCCGGCGTGTCCGCAGGCAGCGCGCCGCGCTCCGAGCCGCCGCTTGCGGTCGGCAAGCCCGCCGGCTTTTCGGCATTTTTCCCGCCCCGCGCATCCGCGATGGCGGCGTCCTTTACCTCCAGCTGCGCCTCCAGCGCCCTGCGCGATGCGTGCAGGCACATGTCATGGACCTCTCATGGTTTGAACAATATGTTCATATCCTGCGAGCTTCTGCGACGGCGGCATTGTTCACCTCGCAACTACGCCTCCAGCGCCCTGCGAAATGCAAAATGCGTGGACATGCGAAGTGCGTTGAAACGTGTTGTTGACATGCGTTGTTTGATGATATCGTGCATGTTGTGCACACTTATCACAAGTATATGAAGCCGCGCCTTCAGGCAGCAGGTTGGTCATATCCAAAGCTTTCTCAGAGTCGGAATGAGTCCCCTAAAAGCGATCTCCTACAACTCGTGGGCGGGTGAGGCACTGGTGGTGCTGGCCGACAAGCGGCAAATGTGCGATGGACGAGAGCGGCACGACCGTCATGTTCTGCTGCACGAGGTCGGCTTGGTGAAGTTGAAGCGTCGGTGGCCCTTCGAAAAGGTAAAACAGAAATGGCACCTGATTTCCGGCGCCAAATCGGCGTTCTCGGCCTGGCGCACGGCCTGGCGTGGTTGATGACAGGTTCGTATTGTGGGAAATCGTTGAGTGCCTTACAAAAGGAGTAATAGGAAAGGACACGCACCTGTTTTGCTGGGCGAGGTCCGCATTTTCGGCCTGACGCGCCTGCAGCTCCGCCAGCTGCGCCTCCAGCGCAGAGATGTCGCCCTGCAGCGAGTCCACCAGCCCCCGCTTGCGCTCCCTGTTATCGATGAAAACAACACAGTGTTCGGATCTGATAAGAGATGCTCGAATCCACCCAGACACGCCCTGTTGCACAGCTGCTGACGCTGCAGCAGCCCCAGCCCGATGACTAGAGGCCGCCATGACTGACATTGTGTCATGTCCAGCTTGTCCCGTGGTGTGCACAGCATTGACTGGCCGTAGATCGTCAATGCTAGGGACCGTCGATCAGGGTGCTGCACACGCACATACCTGTAGCGGATCTGCGCTAGCTTGTTGAGCATCTGCTGGCGCTCGTCCCGAACTCTTCGCCGCCGCTGCTTTGGCTGCGGCACTGCGCACACCGCAGGAGCAGTATCGGCAAACGGTGCTGCAAAGGTGTGAAGAGAGGCAAACACATCTCTGTCAATCCCTGGAAGTTGCACGCTTGCACCAACTGATGCATCAGCGTCCAGCAAGGACGTGTTGCGTGACGCGTCACACCTTTGCGGTCCCGAAGCTGATCGGGCATGCCGCTGACGATGGCAGGCCCGCTGCTGACCACCGGCGGGCCGCCCACCGTCGGCCCTGTCACCTGCAGACCAGCGGGGGTGGAATGGTTCAAGACCCAGGGTCGCAGCAAGAGCTCAGCCACGCTGCCCCCCATCCTCCGGATGCTTCTCTGGATGCAGGACGCCGGCACAGAGTCAGCCCCTTCAAGGCGGCATTGGCGATCGTGCACCGCATCCGCCGTCCCGGTGACCTGAGCCCGCTCACCATACTGCCGCTGACCGGCGGGCCGCCGCCAGAGGTGATGGGCGGCGCGCCCATCGGCATCTGCGCTGGCTGGTGCGGCGCGCCCTGCAACGCCGACGGCTGCGCGTAGCCCGCGGCAGACGCCTCCGAGCCGGAACGGGACATCGGCGTATTCGGCTGCGCCGATGCGAAGCCGCTGCTGCCCGAGTTGATGCCGGAATTGATGGGTCCGTCCGACGCCGGCGGCGAGCCTCTGTACAATGTGTCGTTGCAGCCGCTGTCGGTCCCCTGCGGCGACGCCGAACCTGCATGTCCCGGAATGCAATGTCAGTCTGGCCGGTGCGTCTTAGGGCATGCGCGCAGGTGGTAATCACTCCCCAGATCCTGCGCCAGCCATGGCAACTGGTAAAATCTGAAGGATCCAAATTCAAGCGAACACGACGCACGAGCCTCACCTATCTCTTCCTCCGGCAGCTCGGCGGCGTCAATGCGCGCGCCCTTGGCCATGCCCGCAGCTGGACCGCCATCCTCGGAGAAGTTCAGCAGCTCGAGGTACTGATCAAAGAAGTCGTCCACGGGGATGTATTCCACCGGCTGCTGCGAGCCCGGCTGGTGCAGGTATTCGAAATTGGCAAGCTGAGGGGAAAGTTGATCTACGCCCGAAGGTGGCGCCATCTTCGCCCCACCGGCTGGATCGGCGAGCGCGGGGCAAGAAAACTGTGGAGCTGATGTCGTGCCAAGGGCGCGTCTCTCGAGCTGCCGCAAGGCTGGGGCCGGAACGCTGGGAAGCTGTGTGTCTTACAGGAACCCCTACACACTCATGATACAAGCCTCATGGGTGGCAGGACGCTCAACTCAGGCGACTGCCCAATGAGGTGTGGGTGTCGGATCGTGCTGCTTTGCTCTGCAGTCTGGACTGGAGAGAGAGTCGGTCAGACGGATAAGTGCTTGGGGGGGTTTACGTCAGTATGGCCTTTTCAAGCTGACCTGGCGCTCTTCAAGTCGTCTCTCGACCTTCTGCCCAGATTATGGTCTGAGAATAAGCGGTGCGACGAGAGATTACAGCCGACACGACAGCAGGACGCGCTCAACCGGTGCACAGCAGGGTTCTCGGCGCGGGCCAGCACTTGCCCGCAGCCGCTAGCACAACCGACTGAGTCATTGCTGCGCATCGCTGCGGCGGCCGACTCGTTTGACCCGCATGGCAGCGCGAGCAGACGACCAAATGCCGATTAAGCTCATGCCTCCTCCTCCATGGCGGCCTCCTCCTCAGCGGGGGCCTCCTCCGTCGGGCGCTCCATTGACTTGCCGATCTGCAGCATGCAGAAACGACCTGTCACGATCCCTCACACCGCTGCAGCATTCAAGAACGACATGTCACGATTCTTCCATATGCGAGTGCCGCGACCCACCACCAATGGTGCCATGCTGATGCGAGCAAGCAGATCCTTGATAGAGGCAGCTGTGTTCTCAGTGCCGTTGAACGCCGCAACCATCTGGCTGTTACCCGAGGGCAGACCACATCATGTCAGCGAAAGCTTGTGAATCTGGGAAAAGATGCCGAGTGTAAGGGGCACGCACCTCCTCGCTGTAGTCGCCGTGCACCTCCATCAGCTTGGTCACGTCGAACTTGGGCGACCGCAGCACCTTGACCTTGCGGATGTAGGTGTTCTGCAGCGGGTACACGCCCTGGCACGCCTTCTCGATGTCCTTGCCTGCATTCGCGCGGGCCCAGGCACGCATCAGCCAAGTCTTGACACCGTAGACTTGCTCAAATGCTGCTGACAGGCTGGCAGCAGATCATCAGAAGCTGTGTGCAGACTTTCAGGCTGCGCACCGATGGACTCCGGGATGAACTTGCCGACCAGCTCCTTCAGGTCGCAGGCGGACGCCTCGCGCTGCATGATCTCCACCATCTTCTTGCGGATGGTGCGGATCTGCGGCACGGCCATCAGCACAGGTCAGCAGCCGATTCGAGTATCGACAAAGCTCTGGAGCGCCAGCAAAGCCTGGCAGGGGGCGTGTTGTCTGGCAGGGGGCCAGCGCGTTATCCAGACACATTCAAGCGTGTCTGGTGTTCAGTGTGACCCCGCATCTCACCTGGCTGCTCTGCGCGTAGCAGGTCTTCTTGATCTGCCCCGGGCGCTTCATGGTGAAGGAGATGCAGAACATGCGCAGCAGGTAGCCGTCGGTCGTCTTGACGTCCACGTGCGCCTCGATCAGCGTCTGCCATTTGCGCACCAGCGACCGCAGCTTGTCCGTGGTGAAGTCCATGCCCTGCAGCACACAGACATGAGGGAATCTAATGAGCATGGAGGCAGTGTCGACTGCTGTGAAAGCGAGCCTGTGGTGGCCTGCCTCTCATCAGAGCATAGATGGCTGAGGAGAATAGTCCTCTCTGCCTGCGACATCTTCCCACGGACCTGTTGGCGGCTGCTAGTTTCGTGCAACGCAGCAGCCAATCGACCGCCGCGGCCCGAGCTCGCACCAAGGATGGGGAAGGGCTAGGTACAACTCGCTGACAAGAGTCGCTCTGCAGGCCCGCTGGCACCAGCCCAGCAGCAATTGCGCTCTCCACTGTTGCCCTCCTCAGTGGCCACTATCATGTGCAGCTATCCAATGCCAGGACGCTGTTGCACTCAGCTGCTCCCCCTCCATGCCATGCTCCAGTCCAGCAGCAGACTGTGGCCCCTACCTGTGGCTGCTCTCCCCAGTGGCTGTCTTGACTCCTAGCCATATGATCCTCTGCAACGGAGCATTCTTCATTGAACAGCTTGCCTATCGCGTGCAAGCACAGGCAGACTCACCCAGAAGTTGGTCAGGACGTTGCGGCCCTGCACATCCTCCGCCCTGAGCCGGATCTTCCGGTAGGCGTCAGCCTCGTTCTGCGGACAGCGAGCAGCATGGCCATCTTCTACACGAGTGATTAACTTGCAGTAGGATCGGGAGTTCAATTCGCTGCCGTTCATGCAGCAAAAAAATATTGCATCCAGCAGTGGCACCAACTCACGTTCTGCAGGTCCGCCAGGTTGCACTCGAACACGCGGCCCTTCAGGCCATCCGAGGCGATCTGCAAGCAACAGAGACGGTTGAACATGTGATTCGACAACATCGGAGCAGCTGCGCGGCTGAGTCCATGGCTCCAAGCTAGATGTGCAAACTTGTGTGCTGCGATGCTGCAGGCTCCCACCTTCGTGCCCTGCGTGCGGGTGACCAGGGTTTTGCCCACGTTGCGGACGCTGAAAGCGCTCGGCGCCTTGATCTCGTACCAGTCCTTCTTGGAGAAGGGGTCCTGGCTGCAGGCACACAGCAAGAGTGTCACTGGTCTGCACCATCGCCATCACCCTCGCCACCAGCAGCGGCGAGCCTGTGTTCCGGCCCAGAACGCCGCACAGGGCGCAGTTGAAGAGCCCTCCAACGCTCCGTGCATCGCGCAGGCAGCTGCCGGGGGGTGTGCGAGCACTGCATCGCTGCAGCCAGGCGGCTCACGCTTTCTTCTTGCCACCCTTCTTGCCCTTGGACATGCGCTTGTTCTTGCCGACCGCCATGCTGGCAATCCGCTGCCCGCTCGCGAACCACCAGCAGACCAAAGAGGCCGCACACAATCGGCCGTGCTGGTTTAGTGCTGCTCTGCGCCGGCTGGGGGCGATGATGAAAACCGTCATGGAAGCAGGAAGCGGCGCTCGTGTTGAGGGGCATCGCCAGCGCATTTTGGGCGGAGCGGGGCTGATTAGCATGTCAGAGAGCATCAGAAAGAGGAATAGAGGTTCTCGCTCTGCTCGTCAGCACCGGCGATCCGGCACGCCGACTTTGTGGGAACAATTGCACCGTGACGGCTTGACATCCAGCTTTGGCGCTGCTAACCTTCGTAGCCCTTGCTCAGCAGGCCTGAGCATTCATACGGCAGCTTTGTGGTACCCTCAGGATTCTGAACGGCTGGACTAGACAGGAAGCTCAGTCGCGTCATCCTGCAATCAGCGACGCCGTCCCCGGGAGCGCCGCCATTACATCTGTCTGATCGTCCGAGCCCGCAGCAGCTGCGATGCCCGTGGTCCCTGTGGGACGCGACAAGCTCTTCGCAGCCCTCGGCCGCTCTTACAGTGAGTGCATGCAAGCGACCACACACGCAATGCGCGGCACTGCATGCACCCGCATCACCCGCCATGATTCACGACCTGGCAATGCTGTGCCCTTGCCGCAGCCGATGATGAGTTCCAGGACCTCTGCTTCGCCTACGGCATCGAGCTGGACGATGTGGTGAGAGCTGCAGGCCTTGAGCTGCCGCGCCGCATGCATTGCCCATCATGTGCAGCCATGCGTTGTGTTTTGAGCCGTCCCCCAGTAGATGTACGGGCCGCAGCGTGTACTACAAACGCCCGATTACAAAGGTTTGCAACGGCAGACGACGGAGAAGGAGATCATCCGGAAGGAGCACCATGGGGCGGCGGACGCGGCCCCAGATGCGGAGGAGGAGGTGCTGTACAAGATCGACATCCCGGCGAACCGCTACGACATGCTGTGCCTGGAGGGTATCGCCCGCGCGCTCAACATCTTCAACGGCCGGCAGCGCGACGTGCAGTACAGGGTGGCCGACATGGCCGGCCGCCAGCCGCTGCGCCTGACGGTGGGTGTTTCAGATTTACCCTCCTAGAGAGCGGGTGCCTGATACTGCAAGTGAACCGCCCATATCGCTGCGTTTGCCTCGACTGACTCGCTGGAAGCCCTCCCTGCCCCTGCATGAGCTTGCAGCTGCTCGCGCTGACCGGCACCTGCCGAAGATCACCTGCCAATACAGCCACAGTCAACGCAGCCCAATCACAGTGTGTGCATACAGTAGTATCTGTCCCCCGCAGGTCAAGCCGGAGACGGCGCTGGTGCGGCCCTTTGTGGTGGCAGCGGTGCTGCGCGGCGTGACCTTCGACCCCACCCGCTACAATTCCTTCATCGATCTGCAGGTGCCGGCCCCTGTTGACCTTACTTCCCCCTCACAACCCCTCCAGGGAACCATGTCTGCAGAGATTCCAAGCATGCAGCCGCTGGTGGCCTGCTAGCAGACAGTACAGGCGGTCAGTCCGCTGACACGAGAGCAGAAGGACAGAGGCCAAGGCGCACTTTCCTGTCCTTCAATGTGTCGCAGTTGTACAGCCTTTCGAAAATGTGATACCCTTGCCGCCCACAGGACAAGCTGCACCAGAACCTGTGCCGGCAGCGCAGCCTGGTGTCGGTCGGCACGCACGACCTGGCAACACTTAAGCCGCCGTTCACGTACGAGGCGCTGCCGCCAGCAGCCATCTCCTTTGTGCCTCTCAAGCAGGAACGCGCCTTCCGTGCCGACGAGCTGCTCGAGGTGAATGATCCTTTCATGTAGCAGTGAACCCTAAGCTTGATTCATCTGTTTCACTGCCGCCGGCGACCATCTCCTGCGTGCCGCTTAAGCAGCAGCGCCCCCTCCCACGCCGACGAGCTGCTCGGGGTGAAGATCATATCTGCCGAATCCGGATACTGGTGCTTTTGGATGTCTGACTCACTCGACTCCAGTTCCATCGCGGCTTGCTGCCCCCAGGCAGCAACCGCTTCCGTGCAGTGAAGCAGGCGCGCGCCTTTGCGCCGACACTCGAACCTGCGCATTCATGGGCGTCAGTTTGGAGCTGGGTGTGCTGATGTGGCGGTGTCCATCTTGCAGCAGCACTACCTGGCGACCGACCACTTTGCACGCCCGTTTCGTCTGTTCGCAGACTTTCCACTCACATTGCTGCCAGCCTCTGCCCTGTGCAGCACTACCTGGCGAACGACCAGAAGCTGCGGCGCTTCGTGCCCATCATCCAGGACTCGCTGGTGTACCCGGTGGTGTTCGACTCGGCGCGCACGGTGCTGTCGCTGCCGCCCATCATCAACAGCGCCCACTCCGCGGTGCGCACCCTGTGTCCCTCACTGAAATGCTTTTATTGTGAACGAGGTTCAGAGCAGTGTCTAGGGTGTTTCATGGTGCTTCCGCTGCCGCCCATCGTCAACAGCCCGCACTCTGTGGCGCGCCTTCTGAGACTGCTGCAACGCGGCCGTCACACCAAGAGGAGCAGACACACAAAGATTTGCAGCAGGCCTGAGCAACCATGCCACAATGTAATGCTCAAAGGAGCTCACACTAGACCGCAGCGTCTCATGTCACTCATCTTGTGCGGTGCGCCTGCAGATCTCGCTGAACACGAGGGACGTGTTCATCGAGGCCACAGCCACGGACCTGACGAAGGCCAAGGTGGGCCTCCTATTTCTGCAATGCCTGTCTGCTCTTCGTATACTTGAAAATGTCGCAACTCGCATACAAACAGCAGAGTGCAGACAGCGCCCTCATGACCAGGCACCTGCACCGGACAGCTCTGCCCATTGGCGGTATTCCCGCTGAAGGTCTTGAATCTTGTGTGATGCTGCCGTAGGTGGTGCTGAACACGCTGTGCGCGATGTTCTCCGAGTACTGCAGCGAGCCATTCGTGACGGAGCCCGTCGAGGTCGTTGATGCCTTCGGCCAGTCCACAGGTTCATTGGCAGACCGTAGATGGAATGCATCCTGTCCTGGATGCCAACGGACGCAGACTGCTCTGTGTACCAATGAATCTGCCCTGCATGCTCCATTTATAGTCTGTCCACATTGGGCGCCGGTTGGCCGCAGTCACTGAATCGTGTGGCAGTCACTGAGGTGGTGCCGTCATGCACATGTGTCCTGCAGTGTACCCGGACCTGAGCTCGCGGGAGATGGAGGTGCCGGTGGCGGCCATAAACGCGGCGCTGGGCACAGATCTGCCTGCATCCCAGGTGACTAGGTTCGTCATGTTCGCATTATGGACTTCGCAAATCTCTTTCGATTGTGTTATGCTGTAGTGCCGGTGGCGGCCATTAACGCGGTGCTGGGCACCGACCTGCCAGCGGCCCAGGTGAGAGAGTTCATCACTCGCATCTGTACATCGCACTTTCCACACGCAACGCCGGTGGCGGCCACTCATAAAACACTGGGCGGACCTGCCAGCGTGCAACATGAAGCTGGTGCACCATTCTTTACCGAAAATCTTCTTTAACAAAAAACCTCGCCTCAGTTTCCTTAGGACATCATGTTCTCGCTTGATGCAGGTCGCAGAGTGCCTGTCGCGCATGGCGCTCGCGGGACAAGTCAGCGGCGACGGCAAGTCGGTCAGCGTGTCGGTGCCGCCGACGCGGACCGACGTGCTGCACGCCTGCGACGTCGCGGAGGTGTGCCTTAAGCTTGCAGGCCGAGCTTGCGAGCAAATTCCTCCATGATTGCTACATTTCTACTGACGGCCGGTCGGTCAGCGTGTCGGCGCCGCTGACGCGCAGCAATATGCGACGCCGGAGGTGCGACGCCGCTTGCGACGCTGCTCCGACTTTGAGCATGGCCGACCATGTGGTGCAAGCTGCAAGGGGGTTGCGCATCACCCGCCAGATGGCTCTCGTCCATTGCGCAGGATGCAGATATGAGCATCTGCTTGACGGGCCATCGATGACTTCCATGGCCTTGCAAGCAGACTAGCCAGTTGGCCATGACTGCATGATATGAATGTCTTTGGTTTGCAGGACGTAACCATCGTATAAGGGCACAGCACATCATCGTGCGCACTATCGATGACACTTCATTGACTGGTTTTGTTTTACCAGGTCGAAGTCCTGAAGTATATCGTACAATTGTGCAGGACGTGGCCATCGCGTACGGGTACAACAACATCGCGCGCACCATCCCGCAGGCGGTCACCGTGGGGCTGGAGCTGCCGATGAACCAGCTGACTGAGCTGCTGCGGGGGGAGTGCGCTTCGGCCGGCTACACCGAGATTCTCACCTGGTAGGTTCTCAAGCATTGTATATTACAAAGTAACATGTTTATAAAGTGTCAAAAAGAGACACGGCATCGTTGGGAGCTGAATTGGCTGATGCAGCTGCTGCCCGGCGAATTTGCCTTCTGACGTATTTTGTTGTTGTGAAACCAAAAAAATGACGTTTCACAATGCGTCGTTCTGCTAGTCTGCCTGTCGCTTCACATCTGAGTGTGTGGGGCGGTGGTGTAAAATTTTTTTTACACAACGTTGTCGATCTAAGGAGATCAGCTCGGTGCAGTTCACCAAAAATATGTTGAAGTCTGCCATAAAAGCATCTAACTTGTTGACGATATTCGTATCTCAAACTTTTCCTCAACTACTGCAGGGCGCTGGTGTCGAAGGCAGAGAACTTCAGTGCCTTGCGGAGACAGGACGACGGGACGACAGCAGTGTGCATCGGCAACCCGGCGACGGCGGAGTTCGAGGTCTGCCGCACTAGCCTGCTGCCAGGTACGCGCTGCCCCAGCGCTGTCTTTCATGGCGTTGACGTCCCTCACACCCTAAGTCACATTGGCCGCGACCCTTGCGTCTTCGGCCGGCAAACGATGGAGTTTCGTGGTCTCTGCTTCGTTTGCCAATGGAAGGATTTCCAAGCTCTGCATCACCAGACTGTGCCCTGACCGGTCCATCCTTGAGGAGTTTGCCATCAGTCTCTGGCATTAGGCAGCACCCTTTCTGAGCTGCAGGCGCGCTGAAGACGCTGGGAGCCAACAAGGACAGCCCCATCCCCATCAAGCTGTTCGACATCTCGGACGTCGTGCTGCTGGACCCCTCCACAGAAACGGTGAGGGTTTTGAGTCCACCGGGACGTGACGCACAACGATTTGTGGCATTACCCGTGGACGAATTTGTGCAGGAGCGTGTCGCACAGCATGCACCTCACGTGATGGTCTGTGCCAAGCGCCAAACATGCATCCTGCACCACCTCCGCTTTCGTGCTCCTCGTTTGGCCATCGCGCCGCCGCCACTAGATGTTGATGTGCCAGTTTGTACATCTGAAAGTTCTACATCTGCCGGCGCAGGGAGCCCGGAACGAGCGGCGGCTGGTGGCGGTGTGCTGCAGCAACTCCTCCACCTTCGAGATCATGCACGGCCTACTCAACCGCGTGATGGAAGTCCTCGGCGTCCCCGTCCGCCTGCCCGGCCAGGGTGCGCCTCTTATAATGCAGGATACTGTCTGGGGTATCAGTGTTCATCCTGGCTGGTGCCTTTCAGTGCCCTCGGCATCCTCCCCCGCCTGCCAGTCAGGGCACGCGTCCTGGAAGACCTGTTAGCCACCATGTTTATCGTGCACCCTGGTGGCAATGCTCTGCCTGCGTTGTTCACGACACCTGGGTTGGGACATGCGGCTGGCCTGGTGCATACGAATCTGAGGTGGCTCTTGATAACCGTCGCTGATGCAATGGCATTGTGCAGAGGGCGACGAGGGAGAGGCGGCGAAGCAGGAGGCCAAGTTTGGCGGCTACTACACCTGGAAGCCTAGCAGCGACGCCACTTTCTTCCCGGTGCGCTTTTGACGCTGTTGCAAGTTAGATTTGCAGGCCCACCTCAGTCAGTGAATCAGTGCATTCAATCAGTGCGTTCGAAAGCTTAAAGGTCGGAGAACTGAGTAGTTTGGGGTGGGACCCGTACTCGTCTCCTGCATTCATCTTGTTGCTGCACTCAAAAGTAGATTGTGCTGCTTGCGTTTCCGCAGGGACGGCAGGCCACTGTATACGCACGAGACGCGCCGATCGGGCAGTTCGGCATCATCCACCCGGAGGTGCTCACGGCGTTCGACATCCCCTTCCCGGTGTCGGCACTGGAGATCAACCTGGAGCCATTCCTGTTCGACCAGGCGTACCGACCGCTGCCGACACACATGACGGCCCTCGACCTACAATGACAGCAGTGCACTGCATCCAGCTTGAAGGATTGTGGGAGGTTTGTCAACGGTTGTCAGCCGTGCTGCTCAGCTCCTTCAGTCCATGATTGCGACTAGGAACTGCAGTCGTAACTGCTCTCTGAGAGACCATTTGCGGGCTCCTTTGTGTACATGCTAGTCTATCTCAGCCCCCAAAGACCCGCCCCCCGTATGATTCCCTGCCGCCTTGTTGTTATCAGATGCCCTGCGTGCTGTCGCCCAGCGGCTGCGCCAGCGGCTGGTTGCCCTCGTAGAAGGTCGATAAAAACGGCGACTCCGTCTTTGCCCTGGCCATGAGCTGCTGCGGCTTGTTCAGGTAGTCAGCGATCTGCGTGTGTTGCAACAGAATAGCGAGTGTCAGATAGTGAGGTCACCTTGGAAGCCAAGTTTTCACACGGGGGAACATTGACTGGCAAAAAGCGTGGCTGCACCCAGAAGTCGTGCTTAGGCAAAACCCTACGAGGTGTCACGCACCAGGTGGTGTCGCTGTTTGTGCTGCAGCAGCACCATCTGCGAGTAGCAAAAGGAGAAGCAATGAAACATGTGTTCTTTCTGTCTGTGGATTACCTTGTGCGATGCATGCTGGGCGGGAGGCAAGCGGAAATGACAGAAATGAAGGTGGAAATGAAGGAAGAAGGCATGACACGTCAAGGCGAACAATCCCTCACCTCCAGCTCCTCCCGCCCCTTGTACACAACCACGTCGATGGCCTGCGAAACAAGCAGACCAACCGTCAGACGCCCGAGTTAGCTTGGCAACAGGGCACTCTGTTCTGCAGCTGCGACACGCCATGCCACAACAGCTCTGCGGTCATCGTCATAGGTTGAAAGAGGCGCGGCTCGCACCCCGGGGTGCTTAAGCTCCGAGTGCAGCTTGAACAGCTTGGACACGTTGCCACGCAGCTCCTGCACCGACGTGATCTCCTCCAGTTTGTAGTTGGACACCACCCACGGCAGGCACCTCGCCACCTACGCACACAAACACAGACTTTGTCATCAAACAGGTCGAGCGGCAGCAGGACGCCGGAGGTGCCTGAATGACACAGGTTACGGTGCTGCCAAAGCTAGGCTGACAGCTTTAGAACAAGCTTGGACGCTGATTGACGATGCGTGCAACTGGCGCCGCATCCGCTCTGGTTTCATGGAAGCTGATGCACAAGTCCAGCTAGAGCGTCCCCAATAGTCTGCAGCCGAACAGAACGGTCATTCGTCCTTCCAGGCCAGTGCACAGAACTGGATGCTGTGTGCACCGCACGGAACAGGTCCCTGGCCTTGTCCGGGCTCGTCGAGACTTCTGCGGGTGTCGCCAGCGAGCCCAGCTTCACCAATCGAGGCACTGATCGCATTGCCATCGCAAATACGCCGCGACGGACAGACTCTGCAGTGATTGCGCAATCAGGTGCCGGTGGGAGTTTGCTGCTGAAATGAAGACCTCCAATCCCACTCAACCTTGGCTTCACGCGGACCCAGCAGAGCGCGCAGCGCTCGCCATGCAAACGGACGATAGCAAGCGTATCGCTGTGTCGAATCCTGGAATCCGGATCTGAGCAGCGCTGAGAGAGATAGATAGATGTTACACCATGTCGCAAGCCCTGAAGGGCTAAAAGGGTGCCAGTTGCGGGGTTGGAACCCCTCACTGCTAAGCTAATCAGTCTGAATGAAACTGTCGAAACAAGCAACGATAAAATCCATCACAGCAGCCTGATCCGTCTGGTTAACGAACTCGCGCATGGACTGGCCGTCCCAGAACAAGTCCGAATGGTAGTCGCGAATGTGCTGC
>JAABUL010002928.1_pt1 | contig 26837 bp, 26 predicted proteins | sample 5559151 | NCBI WGS metagenome assembly JAABUL01 (sample SAMN10711876, study PRJNA513368) | rock metagenome | isolation source: Antarctica rocks | place: Antarctica: Victoria Land, Pudding Butte sud | reverse complement strand
CGTCACTGCCCTCTCTGACAGCAGCTTGGCCAGGCTGACGAGACTGACGAGACTGTCGAGCCTGTCCAGGCTGAGTATCCTCCGGTTCCGGTGTCGAACTAGCGCACAACGTCCTGGAATTCTCCTCTACTACCAGATCAATCGTAGTGACCATAGCACGGAATGCCATCGTCGATGGTACCCGGGGCCTGGTCGATCCAATGTTTGATGACCTGGGGTTACTTGGTCCTGAAGAAGGCTGATTAGTAACTTTCCTTTTGCCAGCTCGGGCCTGTTCGAGAGTCTCCTTGGGACCCATTGTCGGTTGTTGGTGATTTGGTGGTTGTTGATTGTGGTTGTTGATGACTTGGTTGTCGTTGAATAGGTTAGTGTTAGTTGAATTGGTGTTGATTGGGATGATTGTGATTAGAGGTTTGATATTATAGGAGAACAGAAACAACAGACCTCGACGCTGAGGATATATCTGTTGCGAAAGACAGCAAACGAGTCGCTGGTGACAGAATAGCATGACTGTCTTCGAACTGTCCTGCTGAGGTTGAGGGTGACGACAACGCAACAAGCAAACTCAATGTGACTCGGGAATGACCTACCAGGCAAACATTTTGCGATGATCTCCGGCGTGGCATCAACGGCGCCGGCAGTACAATGGATGTAGAAGCAACCTCCACGGCAATGGGGGCTGTGGGATGGCTGCGAAACAGAATGTTCAATGCCAGGAGCTTGATAAAGCTCTCCGGGGTAGTATCGACGACGCCGGCAGTACAGTGGATGTAGAAGGTACACCCACGGCAATGGGGACTGGGAGATGGCTTCGAGACCCTCCACGCAAATGCATGCCCACACACATCCCATCTACATAAGCCTCTTCGAATCATCCGCCGGCGTCGTAGGGCTCAAAATCCCATCCGTAGCCTGCGTCCCGCTCTTCTTCGACCGCCTCAAATCCCTCACAAACTCCGTCAACTGAAAGCACCAGCCCCCCGCCACCAGAATCCCGCTCACAACATTCACGAGCCGGACAAACAACTTCGGTACGGAGCTCCACTCCTCCGCGATCGTGAGCATGATCGGCTCGATATCGAATTTGACAAACACGCCTGGGACGTGGTTTTCTGGAACTGGGTGGCTTTGCTCCGTGACAGCGTACTGATTCGTGAACACGTGGTTTTTGGAGTAGCGGTGCGGGTGCTGTTCTAGACCGTCGGAGCCGGAGGAGGGGGATTCGTGGTATTTGTCGATGGAGCGGAGGGATTTAGGGAAGGTGGTGTAAATTGTGGGGACGACGGAGAGGTAGTATTGGTATTTGTAGAAGTGGGATTCGGTGGTGGCGACGGTGTTGTCGAGTGGGTTCGTTAGGGAGGGGTAGAAGGGCCCGAAGGAGAGTTCGTTGACGTGGTGGGAGAAGTTGAAGGCTAGGAAAGGAACGTTAGAGGATAGCCTTGAAGTGGAGGTGGCAAAAGGGCTTACTGCTGTGGTCGAGATGCTGGCCAAACTCCATATAGCCGTGTCCGCGGGCTGTGATGTGGAAGTCGCCTTGCACTTTGTTGGTGTGCATCGTGCCGAATATCCTGCAGCTGTCCGGCTCTCCTCGTCGTGGTAGTCCCGGTGTCTTCTTGAACTTCTTGCTGCCCTTCGCCGCGCCCAGATAGTCATGCACGTCTTCCTCCCGATATTCGCCAAACCCAGGGTACCCACTCAAATCTAATCGTTCCTGCTTCGACGCGCCCAGCTTGCCTTTCCCAGACCCAACCCATTGACCCCATAACGTGGGATCCTTCTTCAACGCCGTGCCCGCCAGTATCCTGTCACCTGACGCATCCTGTAGGTTCACGTGCAAATCGTCACACCGCATAGCAATCACCAGATCCATATTGATCTGTAAATCATGGCCCACTCCCTGCTCAACAGAGAATGTGTGTGTCGTCTCGCCCACCCACCACCGCTTCACCTCACTCCATGTGAGAAATACGCTGGCGCATATCAGGAGGATCGTCCAGGCGCTGCCGCTGCTCGTCTTCTCGGTATAGCTGGGCTTGACTTTTGGGAACGCATCGAATGACTTTACCGCGCTGATGGGGCCATTCGACTCGAAGTGGGACTCGTCGAGCCCCTTGTCCGCGAAGCCATTCATCGTCGCAGTGGAAATGCTGCGAAGGGCGGAGGTTATCGGGGGAGCATTGGGTGTGGTGGGTGTGAGCACGAAGTCGTGTGCTGACCAGAGCAACCCTAAGGACATCTTTCAACTGACAATTGAGGCTGAAACACGCCCAATCCAGGGTCAAGTTTCGGCTGATTGTCGGCGTTGGCGAGACTCAATTCACACCTCACCTCCATCCGTGCGGACTGCATCTCGCTCCATACTTGCGATGTCGTGACATGACTTCGCTAATGTTCTCGCCAGCATACTGTGTTGCTTACGAGCTAGCCACATAGTATAGACCGGACTGAGAGGGTATACGCTTGCTGTCATCACCATAACATTCGACATCGATCTTTGCAATATCACTACACCCCAGCAAGCCATCCATCATGGCCGCAGTCTACAACAACCGGACGGCCGTCCGATGCCGGAGTCTGGACAGGACCAAGGAGTTATGTGGTCGCGCCAGGAAGACACTCCTTTGTAAGCTTCTTGGTAGGTACCGTCACGCACAAAGCTGGAGCGCTGAGGTATCCCGCAATCAATACGAGACTGCCTTTGTCTGCTGTACTGGTAAAGGCCGCCTGCCAGAGTGATCGCGAAGCTGGAGGAAGAAGCCGACGAGAGAATAGCCAGGATAGCAGGTATGACAGGTTTGTACTTCCCCGGAAACAGGTATAAGTACCCATCATTCCTACCACCCTTCTGCCCCTCTCTGCTGTCATATACGTCTTGGTGCCTCCATCTCAGCAGCATGTCTCCTGTCGTGGAGCTCTAGCAATGCTGCAAGCCCGACCGCGGGTGGCATTTCCCCCGAAAATAAATGCATACGTGGACGCTATTGTACGCAAGCGCCCACAGGAACGTCTCCGCGGTCCGGATGGTACTGTGGGGATTGGAACGAGAGAAGACGAAATGGAAGAGCTCTCAGAGGTAAACACTTTCGTCCCGTCGCGGAACTTGGATGCAGAAGACTGACGCAAAAACAGGACGATGGTGAGGTTACCACCAGCTCAGCGACTACTTATACAAAACAAAGAAACATTGTACTCATCTTTACATTTCCGCTGTCAGGCGCTTGGTCTTCTGCAGACGAGCTTTCTGGTGTTCGGATCAGTGCCGTGAGCCTCGTCGTCGAGAGAGTGCTGCGTGCACGCAAGTCAGGTTGTCCGTGAGATGGAGAGCCAGGTGGATGCAGCTACGGTGGCCGCTGTTTGGGAGTCTTTGCAAACGCAGACGAAGGGTGGAACCAGGGTCCACCTATCAGGTGACCCCGGACTTTCACTCAGGGCGCGGATCCTTCGCCCCCGCTAGCCGCCTTTGCTCAAATTTTTGGACGCTGTGGCATGGACTCCCTTCCACCACGGACCAACACGCCTCATGACCATGGCGACTCGCTCTCACGACCATGGCCACAGGCCAAACGCATCATCAACCCCTGTACGCGGTCGCTACCAAGCCTACAAAGCAGGAACGGAGGGGTTTCTCCGGTGGCTTGTTACCAAGGCTGATGCATGCTGCGGCCCGGCGACTATCGTCAAATCGATACGAGACAGGCCTGCTACGACACCTCGGGCTGCGAACCAGTCCCGCATCACGGTCCGAACCCACGAGATGGTCACACTGGCTGAGGTGGTTGCTGAGAATAGCGACTCCTGTGGTGTCATCTCGGAGGATATGCTTAAAGTCCTTCAACGCGTCATCGCTGGCCGTTCAGCATGCGCCAACTGGTATTCATCCCAGAAAGGCGGCGATGACCTTCAGATCAAGAACCAAGGCCATCGGTTCTACGTGGAGGTAAGTTGTACCATCCTGATTTCTCCGCCTAAGCTAAATCTGGCACGCAGGCCCTCGAGCGTGTGCTCAAGATTCTCACCACAGCGCGTGCCGAATCATCGGCTCGCCTCGTATCGGCGGAGGAGAATGTCAGTCCGCAGACCAGCGCGAAGTCGAAGTCCGAACCGCAAGATGCAGACGACACTCTTAGCGGTCTGCTCATGCGCATGCAAGTCGAAGAGTCCGGACTCTCCCCCGAAGACGAGAAATCTGGCACGCCGGCTCGTTCTTCAGTGTCCCCAGAGGCGGATATCAATCTCGAGAAGGTAGATGCCGATGACGACTTCGAGCTTTATTGCTTCCTGTAAGATGCACTCGATGTGCGTAACGAACTTCGCAATACGTGTGTGTAGTACAGCAAGGGCGCGGTGAGTTCTACTGTCGAAAGCACGACCACAGACACGGCTTTCGGCCTCCTCAGATGCGCCAGTGCGGAATTCTTGTCGACAGCATCGCCAAAATCCTCCAGCTGGGACGGAATCATGCAGCAGTATGGACTTTCTTTGTTCACCCGCGGATAAACCGTCTGGGTCTGCCGCGACAAGGACATCTCCTCTGCCACCACGCAAATACCCAATGGAATCTCAAACATGGAGATAGTCGAATTGATGTGTCCTGCTGCCGGTGTCATCTTACATACATTCCGCGTCGACTCAAGCAAGCTGTACACTCGGTTATGTTCAGGTCAGCCAAAAGGAAGCATCATCGACGTTGAGCCAACGCCAATGCACCAATTCCATGAATTGTCCGAAATCCTTCGTACGCTGATCCCACAGTTGCATAAAGTCGCGCACACCCGTGGCCGTGAGCACATCGTCCTGGATGAGTTTATCCAAGGGCTAGTCGAGATACATCGAACCAATGTCGTACCTATGCGGATGGTCGTCACTTGCCAGAGCTACCTGGATAAATACGATGTACTTCGCGATCGCATCATTCAAGCCGCAGATGCACTTCGCGCTGCACTGCTCAACCACGAGAATACCACTGACGACGTTATAAAGTTCAAAGAGACCTGCCCGATTGGAATGAGCGACGTTGCCCATGCTTTTCCCGAGCTTTATAGAGCATCGGGAGCTCTGAGTCGTTTTGAGCAGAATCGTCCGGAGACCAGCCAAGGGAAGAAGCACTCTACGCAAGGACAAGATTACACTGAAGTTTCTGCTATGGAGAAGGCTTTTCCAGCGCATGCAGGCGCTTTGCTCGCTGACCTCAAGGTCGGTATGCATCAGGCCAACACTATTCTGGCGAATCACGGGAAATACATCCTCAGTACAGTTCACTTGTACAAGGCTCTCCGCGCGAAGGGCGTTCTGAAGAGTATATGGCACGACATGGACGACCTGGTTGTAGGTTCCTTCGACGGCAAATCACCACGTTTTCCGAAGATAAAATCCGGGTATGACAGCACGGAGGCATGTCGTCGCTTCCATACCAATCTCGGTTCACCGCCAACAGGCCTGCCTCCCAAGGACGACCGTAGGAGGAAATCGGCTTTAAAGGTGATGGAGGAATCTGTTCGGAAGATCCACGTTACATCGCCACTCCTCCAGAACTTGAGTTGCAAGTCAAACAAGCTACAGCTAAACAACATGTTCTCGAAGAGCAAGAACATCGAGATCGCACTTCATACGCTTACTGCTTCAATTCCCGCCGCTGAGCCTGGTTCCAACGCCTCGTCGAAATCCCGGGCAATGGAAGCCTTCACTCCGCTGCGGCTTCTAGCTACATACAAGAAGTCGATGATGGCCGACGAGCCAACGCTCAATTTCGACTTTACCAGGTTCATGATGGACTGCGAGTGGCTGCTCACAACTGTGTTCGAGGCAGTTCATGTACCTGGTAATCCTCTGGTGCCAACTCAAAAGGCGTGGGACTACATCGGGATGGTAAAGGAAGTCATGGTCGAACTCGACACGAACCCTGAAGGCTCGAAGGTCGCTACAGCTGCAGCTATCCTCGAGAGCCACATCAACAATGCGGGGAACAAGTTCAGCAAGCAAGCTTTCGCCCAATCCAGCGGACGCATCCCGAAGGATGCTCGGCCGACGATAGCACCTTCCACAGCCGAGAGCATCGAGGAGCGTGCTACGATGTCTAAGCTGCTCGACCACGCCGGTGCCGGGTACGCCTTCTCTAGCCGCACGATGGCGGTGTATCACCCAAGCGTCGTGTTGGAGAAGTGTGATCCTCCGTGCGGCAACATCTACCCACCCTGCAACAATGTGCCGAATGCGGCGACAGACCCAACCGCTCACCATCTCGGCCCGAGGGTCGTCCGTTTTGGGACTGCAGTTCCGGCGAGCATTCTGGAGACGGCGTACGAGAAGGGTTTGGTTGTTGCCAACCTGCAGACGGTACAGAGTCAGTTGGCGACGGAGTATGTTGATCATCTCAGGGAGAATCCACACGGACCTATGGCCCAGCTTGAGGTGGCAAAGCCTCAGAGGAGTTGGAATAAGGTGCTAGAAGTTTATCAAGAGCATGTGCCGCGGCCTGGGAGAAGGTGACGATGCGCTGGGTACCAGGTTTCGAAGGTTAGCATAGATGGTAAGGGAGCTTGGAAACGCTCCTGTGCGCACTATTGGGTAATAAGAGAGACGAAAGTTGGTTGAATCCGGAGTGAAAGTGATGCTATGGCGTTGCCTGGAGACGTAGCCACCGCGCAGCACTGTAACATGGTACTCACACCACCTGTTTACCTGAGGTGCGAGGTATGGTTGCTCTATACTCCGTCATTTGGAAGTATTATTATTGGATCATTTCATGTTGAGTCTTGGTATGTTTCTGCCTCAGGCAGTAATATTTCACACCTCACCTCCTCCGTGCAGACTCCAGACTCCAGTAATACTTGTGATATCATTTCATATCATCTCGCCAATATTCTGTCGCCAGCATACTGTGTTGCTTATGAGCTATTAGTCAGCGAAACAGTAGTTCTAGCGACCAGACAGAGAAGGTATACGCTTGCTGCCACCACCATACACTCGAGACTCGGTATTTGCAATATCACTTTTCGAGCTCTCCAACATTGCCAGATTCTAGAGCAAGCAACCGGCCGTCCGATGTCGCAGTCTAGGAGGAAACAAAGGAGGTACCTTGTCGCTTTAGAAGACACCTTTGTGAGCTCATTGGTAGGTACCGCCACACACAAAGGAGGAGCGCTGATCAAGGCGGGACGCTTGTACATCCTGCCCAAGAGAACAAAGTCCAGGCTCTTCCTGTCTATGTTCCACTGGTTGTGGAACTATCAGGAAGCAGCGCCAATGGGGATGAAAAAGCCGCGGCCAAAACAGCTGCTGGCGTGGAAGATATAAGTATACACCGCTCTCACCCTCCTTGTTCCCACCTTGGGACTATCGCATATCCGGCGTGATATCTTTGGCAGCACCAGCAATGCAGCAGTCCCGAACGCCGATGATGTGGGCCAGAAGAAGTGTAGGAATACACTGGTTTCCGGAGAACCACAGCAGTATTGTCCTAGGGTCTATCCGCTGGGTTCTCCAGCAGAGGAGGTAAAGGTAAACTCCGAAGGTAAAGAGATCTTTCCGCCCCCGGTTTCCTGAGCAGTGTACATGCTAATAGAAGAACAGAACGCCCGAAAACTCCAGGTCGCCGCCAATACAGCGAAAACTTATATCAAACAAAGGAAACTCGCACCTGGCAGTACTTCTGGGTCAGGCCTTCCGCCCTCCTATACGAAAATTCAGTCCTATGTTGAGACAGCATATATAACATGATGCTCAAAAGTAGCATCAAGACGGGCATTCCATGAAGTTCATGGTAGTGTTTCGGTCGACACGAAGCCAGCATTCTGCCCCATGGCGCTAGCAGCACGTCTTTTCCCTGCCGATCTCATAGCTCCAGCACACCTTGCAACGCCGCATGCAAACCGGAGCACTTGTCTTCCTCGAAAGCAGGCTCATGCGACCAGGACCAGTGCTATCTACGAACGTGCGCGGTCATGGCTGTCCCGGGCATGATGTACTAATCTCCAACAAGAAAAGCAGGATGACGTAGCTACAGTCACTGTCATCTTGTCCGGGGCTGCAAACGCGGACAGAAGTTGAATCACGTCCGTGCACACGACATGTGACGCTAAGCAGCTCACTCCGTAATTCCTGTCAGCTTCATGTCCTGGTTTATCTTTACACAACCTTCGATCCACCTACATCTTGTAATACACCACGACCGGACATGGCGTCCTCTTCTCGCAACTATGGCCAGGGGTCGCGAGCAATGCCCCTTACTGTACAAGGCCGGTACCTGCGTTATAAGGCGGGAACGCGAAAGACCCGCGAGTTCCTTATTGCTACTGCTGCTCGATGCGGCGACCTCGCGACCATACTCCCTCGGTTCAACGCCAGGTTCTTAAAGCGGCTCCAGCTGTTCTCGAAGAACCAGCTTAGCGAGAATCTCCGAACCGATGAGCTGGTGAGCATGGCTAAGGCGATCGCTAATAGCGCCATCTCTGTCGAGATCCCGGAGAGCATCCTTAGAGTCCTGCGAGAAGCCATTACGCTCCGCGAAGGATATGCGGCATGGTACTCGGCACAGCGTGGAGGCAGTGAGCTCCAGAGAGCGAACGAAAGCCACCGCCATTTCATCGAGGTAGGTTGTCACCTTACTTTTCACCAGACCGACCTAATGTCAGCGCAGGCCCTTCGGCAGGTTCTCGAACTCCTTACTTCAGCGCGCGTTCGCTCAGCAGCCACTGTAGTGCCATCGAAAGCGGGCGCTGGTTCGAGAGCCTGCCAGACGGCCAGGGCAAGACCACAGGACGCCACTGATCTGATGAGCGACACACCTGCCGATAGCCAGCTCAACCAGACAACCTCTCCATCGTCCGATGCGGAGCTCGAGGCCACGAACGACCCTTTGGTACCACCAAATGCATCTGTTAAGCTCGAGAAGAAGATTGCCGACCCTGGCTTCGCGTTCTGGTGCCATCTCAAAGACATGAACGACGTGTGTGAAGAAGTACACAATACGTGGCTTGCGTATAAGAGGGGCGAGATCACCTTCTATGTCGCTAGCACTACGATGAGTACGGCCGGCGGCCTTCTTCGAACCGCCGATGCTGAGTTCTCCGCCACAACCTCTATGAAATCGACAGACTGGCGCGACGTACTCAAGCATCAGGGCCTGACATTTTTCACGAGAGGCAATACTGTGTGGCTCTGCCCAGAGGACGATATAGCCGCTGCCACCGCGGATGCAGCCCCGGGCGGCTCAACTAAGATGTCTATCGAGCTGTTGCACCCCATCGCAGCCGTCTGCCTGCTCACGTATATGCAAGATTCCGCAAACCACAATGAGCATCAGGAGTCACTCTCCGGCATCAAGAAAAAAATGCCAATGCCGACCGCTATGCATCACTTCAACGAGCTTAGCGAAAGGCTCTGGGACATGACGCCGTGTCTCCGTGACTTTGCACAGCTGACTTCTACTGACAGCGCGATCCTTGATGAGTTTGTCCAGACACTACTCGAGATCCAGGCCGAACAGCGGATATCGATGTCGGCAGTGTACATCTGCCAGATGTACCTGAACCTTTACGACGTACTTGGGGACGACATTGGTCTTGGTATGAGCGAACTGCGAAAAGCGCATTCGCGACATAGCAAGACGGCTGAAGCTGTGGCAAGCATCAGACCTGCGCCACTGCATCGTACGGTTCAGAATAACATTGCTCGCCAAGATGTTGATGCTGCTTTCCATTGGACGGATTGGCTCGATGAAAACTTCGAGCTTCTTGCGACGGCATGGAAGACGGGACCAAAGCCTGCTCACGGCGCTGCTGTTAGGCCAGTGCTGCGACCTAGGCCGGGAAGATTGCCTTACATTGTGGAGTATGCCTTCCCAACCCAAGCCGGAGTACTTCTGACGCATATCACGGCGAGAATGCACCAGGTCGGCACCCTCCATGCGAATTTGCCCTCTGCATTTCGGTAATGGCTCATCTGTACACGGCGCTTCGTGAGATTGGAGCACTCGAGGGCGACTGGCCCGACATGAAATTCGCAAGCGCCTCGTATAGCGATCCGGACGCCCTGTTTCCCCCAACGAGCTCAACTTTCGATGGCGAGGCAGCAGCTCGTCGCTTCAACATAAATCTCGGTCTACCTCCCACAGGGATCCCTATGGAACACCACAGGGTGCCACCATTGCAGGTAGTGATGAGCACACACTGGCGCAAGATTGAAGTCACCTCGCCTCTCCTCAACAGCTTTAATGACATTTCGAGTTGGCAGAAGCTAGGGGCTACCTGGACTAGGAGCAAGGTTATGGAGATCCTCCTGCATACGCTCACTGCGCGCGAATCATCGCAAGCGAAAGCACCCAACACTCACCTCAGAGAGTCTTTCACGCCACTCCAGCTGTTGGCCACTTTCAAAGAAGCCTTGATTGCCGACGAACCGGTGCTCAACTTCGACTTTGCTGGCTTCATGATGAGCTGCATGACCTTGTTGCGCGAGGACTATCGAGTAGTCGAAAGCATACCGAACGAGAATCTCGCGGACGATTTCGCAGCCAACATCATTGATGCACCAGCGATGCTGAGATCCTTACCGGCTGACGCAGTGCCCTCGCCAATACTATCGATAGTCCAGGATCACATCATCAACACTGGGGGCAAGTACAGCAAAGAGGCATACAACTTGTCAAGCGGACACCTTCCGGCGGATGCTCGGCCGAGCATGAAAGCCAACCAGCACCATGGCAGTGAGGCGCGTACAAAGATGTCTGCCGTGCTTGATGCTGCGGGAGTTGAATACGCATTTTCGGGTCGCACGGTTGCGGCATATCATCCGGACATTCGGCCGGAGGTGTGCCGGAAGACTCGCAAAGGGTTTGCTCCTTGGGCTTGTGTGCCAGGGGCAGAGACGGACGAGTCTGCAATGCAACATGGTACAAGAGTCGTGCATTTCGGTGCTGCACTGCCGATGTGCATCGTGGACGCGAGCAAGAAGGGCGATGCGGAGGCACCTGGGGTTGCGAATGAAGAGAAAAGAGAATGACGGAGGGAAAAAGGCACCGGAGAAGGAAGCAAGGACCGTATGACGCCGAGTTGGATACAGTCAGGCTTTGATCAAGGTAGACGAGGACGGTTGGAGATAGTGCATACGGCTGGCTTGCACAGGCAACGCAGACCTCGTAGATTACCTTGTAACCTGGATGCTCGTATCTATTGGAGCGCTTCATATACTTCCACTACCTCAGACCTCGAGACTGGCACGTATTCGGCGAGTATCCTCCTGCACAAGTTGTCCCGGTGAGGTTTCGGAAGATGTCGCATGCCTGAGGCAGCAAGGCCTTGGCGCTACCTAAGAACCATAGGACAATCACATGCTCACTTCACACGTGTACTTCCACCACAATCGTGGCCCAGCAATAACAACAGATGACCTTCTTCATCGAAGGCCAACTATGGTAACTCGGGATGGACGACGGCGACAACGCGCTCGAAAGAGCAGACTCCTCGGTCGCCAACCGTGACGAAGCTATTCCAGTTTTCAGGATCCCTTCACGAGCAGACTTGCTGGAGCCTTCTTCGTCCTCTGATGTTGAGCAGAAGGCTCGGAAACGAGACAAGCTGAAGGGGGGCATGGACAAGATCAAGGATACCATAGAGACACAATATGTGGGACCAGTACGGCAAGGCCTGGGCGACCGAATGTTCGCCAACATGCTGTCCTACGTTGTGCCGAGTGATGCCCTCGGAGACGACGACGACGACGAAGACGAGGTAGCAGGCTCGAAAAGGAAAGATCGACGGAGCAGAAAGTATGTGGACCGGCCGAACTTCAGCCTTCCGATGATGACTACCAACTTTCGACGCTTCAACGCTCGTATTGGCATAGTTTTCGTGCTGGAGAACAGAATTATACATCTGTTCACCTGGAAGCAGCCATCGGCTACCTTATCCTTCCTCGCTGTCTGGTCGCTCCTATCTCTCAGCCCTCATCTCCTCCCCATCATCCCGCTCATTGGCCTCCTCTTCTTCATCATGATCCCCTCCTTCGTGGCTCGGCACCCCATCAGTAAGAACGACCCACGCCTAGAGCCAACCTACACAGGTCCAGCTGTGGCTCCCGCCTCGCGAGTCAAACCGGCACCCGACCTCAGCAAAGACTTCATGCACAACATGCGTGACCTGCAGAACTCGATGGAAGACTTCTCGCGAATGCACGATGCAGCGAATGAGTACGTCACGCCATACACGAATTTCAGCGATGAAAAGACAAGCTCGACGGTCTTTCTCATTCTCTTCATCGTCTCGTGTACAGCCTTCATTAGCCAATTCATACCCTGGCGGTTCATCGCGCTGGCGGCAGGTTGGGGTGCGACACTGATGGGTCATCCGAGCATACGACCAATCCTGCTGTCGTCTCGAAATTTGAGCCAAGTACGAACCACACTCGACGACTTATCGGTTATGCTCAAGACCTGGATCGATGCAGATATTGTTCTGGATGAACCGCCTGAAAGACGCCAAGTCGAGATCTTCGAGCTACAAAAGCATCACGTTTACAGCGATACGTGGGAGTCCTGGCTCTTCAGCCCAACGCCATACGACCCTCTCTCGCCTCTACGAATCGCAGGCGCGAGAGCGAAGGGCACGCAGTTCTTCGAGGATGTTCAGCCGCCCTCGGGATGGGGTTGGAAGGATAAGAAGTGGATGCTCGACCTCGCCTCTCGTGAGTGGGTTGAGCAACGCATGGTTACCGGTGTCGAGATTGAAACGGAAGGTGAGAGGTGGGTGTACGATCTTCCCGAAGATGTTGTGGACAGTCTTGCAACTACTCCGACCAAGTCGAAGAAGAGCAAAGATAAGTTCGTGCCTAAGAGCGGCTGGGAGGAAGGTAACGGGCTTGGTGAGCGAGGGAAATGGAGGCGGAGGAGATGGGTGCGGGTTGTTGAGAGGAATATCGCTGAGAGAGCGAGTGCGAAACCCAGCTAAATGTACGATCGTGAGACACGACGATAGGAAGAAATGTGACTTCAAGCATGACCTTGAGCTCTACCACGTCAGATCAATGACCATTCACAGGGCAGCAACTGCGACCCCTACAGCACTCCACGCTTTCCCAACTTCGGGAAGGATTGCGATGCTGCGAAGGAGCTTGTGGTGGGGTAGAGTTTGCGTGAACACGAGACCATGAGTTGTCAAAGTCCTTCTCGAAGCGCACAAGAACCCAACCAGCCTTTCGCTAAGCATTGGCCCCAGCGGCTAAGTGTATCTCTAGCGAATGAGAAGCGACGGCAACAGCGGAACGTGGAGCTTGTATTTGACGATCCGTAACAGCTTCACGCCTGCGATCTACCACGCCCGATGCCCTTCCGAGCGACAAGACGAATATTATGCACGCTAGGGGCGCCCAATGCGACCTTTGGATACGGACATGCGTAGGAGGCACGAGCGGCGCAGGACGCTTCGAGCTGACAGATACGTGCCTCCTCCTTACATCCTTCCAGAACACTTCGATACGGCTAGTCGGCAACACTGCAGATCGAAGCTGACCTCAGTTCAGTTCATATCAGCAGATGGCTTCGGAGGCCAACCTGTTTGGGGCTATCGATGCACCCTGATGTGGCAGCTGAGCCGCGGTCGAACTGTCGAGCATGGTCAAGTTCGGCGCTTTGTCACTATCTCGAAGTCCATACTTTCTGCGGCTAATAAGGCGACGAAGCCCGGCGTGGGAGGCTCTTGAGGCATGCCGCACGTGAAGGCGGGGAGGTGCGTGGCCCTGTTCGATGCATCCCTGACCTACCTGGTATTTGAGACGAGTAGATCATCGAGGACATTCGGCAATCAGTACAGCTGCCTTGCAGCGTGATAGTGGCTTCATGGGTTGCAATCACTGTGTGGGGTCCAAGACCGGATTCAAGAGTGTTTCGCTCCCACGAGGTGAAATCCACTTCGTGCCTTGCTCCTGGTGAGCAACGTTACAAAGCTTGCGCCGCAGCCACACGACATCCACTGTGGTTCAAGTCGTGAAACTACGCGCAACAAGTTTGAGCCTCCTAGTCCGACATCCTTCTTGAACTTCACTACCGTAGCAGAGACAAGCAATTGCGATCAGGTTGAATTCCACCAACATGGGCGACTTCGAGAAGGGCGCAAACGGCGCGCACGACAGTACTGTTCCTGGATATGATCATGGCCAGCTCGACATGACAGGCGATCGCAAGCATTCCATCGTGGTTGAAGAAGGCGCTGAGCTATACGGAGACATCCACACAGTTGAGAGTGAGTACGAGCCATGACACGTGCCAGACCTACAGCCAGCTGACCCCATGCTAGAATATGGCTACGTCTCCCGTTGCCTCAAGTCTCGGCATATTCAGTTCATCTCGCTCGGAGGAACCATTGGCACCGGCCTCTTCTTGGGCATTGGATCCGCCTTCGTAAGCTCGGGCCCCGGTGTCTGTGTTGATCGGGTATGCTTTGATGGGCGTGGCACTGTTCGCAATGATGCAATGCTTGGGAGAGATGGCTACATGGCTTCCTCTTCCTGGCGCCGTTCCGCAGTACTGCTCTCGCTATGTTGATGAGGCGATGGGTTTTGCCGTGGGCTGGAACAACTGGTACTCGAATGCCCTTACGCTGTGCGCTGAGATATCTGCTGCGTCTGTCGTCATTGGATTTTGGAACACCAGTATCAACCCGGCAGCGTGGATCTCGATCATCTGGGTTCTCGTTATTTGTCTGAACATATTCGCGGTATCCATCTACGGGGAGGCTGAGTTCATCTTCGCCTCCATCAAGCTTATAACGATCGTTGGTTTGTTGTTACTGGCACTCATCATCGACCTCGGGGGTGCTCCGGGCGAAGGACGACTCGGCTTCAGCTACTGGGTGAGCGTCCTAACATGCCTCTTAGTTGCGTTCCGCTTACATGCTTCAGTATCACCCCTACGTCGCGATGAAAGAGTATGCTGGCCACGGCGGCGCTGGAAGATTCCTGGGCCTATGGGCCACTCTTACGAACGCTGCGTTCTCGTACGGTGGTGTTGAAATGGTTGCAGTCGCCGCTGGAGAGGCCGAAGACCCACGCAGGAACATCCCCAAGGCTGTTCGCCGTGTGTTCTGGCGTATCCTGTTCTTCTACGTCCTCGGCTCCTGGGCAATTGGCGTGACAGTGCCGGCAAACGACCCTCGTCTTCTGCACCCAGGTGTCGGAGCAGCCGGCTCACCGTGGGTGATTGCGATCGTTCGTGCTGGAATACCCGTTCTCCCATCCATCATCAACGCTGTGATCTTGACGTCGGCTTCGTCGTCTGCGAACGCATTTCTATATACGGGATCACGCTACCTCTTCGCCTTGGCTCAGAACAAGCAGGCGCCGAAACAGCTTCTATACTGCACCAAAGCCGGCGTACCAGTCTGGTGCGTCCTGATCACCGCCTCCATCGGACTGTTAACGTACATGACCGTGTCCGCCGGCGCGGCCAACGTCTTCAGCTGGTTCCAGACTTTGACAACCATCACATCACTCATCACGTGGGTCAATATTCTGGTAGCCTACCTTGGTTTCCACAAGGCACTGAAAGCTCAAGGCGTCGATCGAAGCACCCTTCCGATGAGAACCTGGGGTCAGCCATACACTGCTATCGTTCCGCTGGTCGTCTTCTCTTTGGTCTTATTCTTTAATGGGTTCTATGTCTTCACCAACGGCAATGTAAGCACTCATCTCTCCCCGCAGAGTCCTGGCATTCGGCAGGATGCTAACATGTATGGGTACTTAGTGGGACGTCAAGAACTTTGTCACGGCATATATCCCAATAGCACTCTACGTCGTCTTCTACGTTTTCTGGAAGGTCTACAAACGCACGCCCTTCGTCAAGGCCTCCGAAGCGGATATCTGGTCCGGCAAGTCTGCGATCGATGCTGAGATCTGGCCGGAGAGGAAGCCGCGGAACTTTATGGAGCGGGTGTGGTTTTGGATCGCTTAGCTGGAGGACGACCACTCTGAGCATGTCTTGATGATGACATGGTTAGATTGGTGGCTGTAGTGGCAGCGTCGGTCTTACGAAGTCGGAGAACGTCAAGACGTTCGCCAGCAGAAGTGCTTGATCTCCGAGAAAGCGTCGACGAGGCGTGAGCTTATCAGTAAATGTAGTGGCAGCACCAATGTCACGACGTCGAAGAACACTCGAAGAGGTCGTATGTACTTCTTGTTCACATTTCATCGTCCTATCGTTGTGCCCGCGAGAGCATCTACGTTCTATTTTCAATAAAGACAAAGCCCCCCCGAGCTATCATCAACACTCCACACCGCAGCAAGACCCTGGCACTTCGTCTGCTCTAGATCGAAAGCTTCCACTTTCCCGCCGTTCTGCTTGCTCAAGAGCCGACGAGTCCACGCCTCAGTCGCCACATCGCCGACCTCGTTTCGAGCCTGTCGTAGGAAAGGGATGAGTGACGAGCCACCGGTGCCGACGAGCTTTCGCTCCTGCTTCTCATCTGCTTTACCATTCTTCAGGCGATGGGCCAGCGTAAGGTTCGTCTTCTCTTGCTTCGTCCTAACGTCGGCCTTGGAGACCTCGAGTTTCTTCGCTGCAGCTTTCTGGACGATGATGTAGCGGCTCACCATCTGGATGTGCTTATCGCGCAGGGCGCTGAGCATTGCCAACGAAGCGTCGAACGCTACTGTGAGCTCTCGGTCGTGAGGGTGCTGCTGTACGAAGTCGCGGATATTGGCGACTTGGCTCACTCGTTCCAGGAAGCGGGCATGTGGGCCGGGCATGTACTTCCGCATTTCGTGGATGAAGTTTGGTTCGGCTTTCTTTGGCTTGCGACCTTCAGCTTCAGCCTTCTCGTCTGCCGCCTTCTGGCCTGTTGGATGGTGTTGTACGCCCAGCACCAGGTCGAAGAACTGGATGATGCTCGACTGGGCATTGCTGCCGCCGGCGAACTGCACATATCGCTGCTTGTTCATCGGGCCGCCGTTGTCGAAGATGACGCCGTTCGGCAGGCCAGCATCGCCCATGTTCTTGCTGCCGGCTAGGAAAGGTCTGATGCGGTTGTAGAAGATGTGCGGGTCGCAGTCGTCATACATTCGGTTGAGCGTTGTACCGATATCATCAAGTCGTTCCGCGAAGGCTCGCAAAAAGTGCGTTACGGCTGCTCTGTTGGCGTAATTCGCTGACTCGATGGCATGCAACATAAGAGGTACCAAAGGTCCGCCTTTGGCTTCGATAGCCACGCTGACCAGGTAGAACCACTTCTCGTCAAGCGAGCCAGTGAAGGTATCGATGATATCGAGATTGGCCAACGTGTCGACGGGCTCCGAGTTGAATATCGGCTTCCAGTTCCACAGGCATAGTCCAGCATAGGTAGCTACGGGTGGCAGCTCAAGGTGCTCGCATGTCTCCAAGAACGGCACCGTGATGGGCGGAGGTACTCTTTCTGCCGGCTTGTTGCCTCCCCAGATGTAAGCGTGTGTAATGAATGCAAGTGCACTGTATGCCCTCCGCCATTGTGCCTCGCCGAATAAACGATCTGTCGACAGTACCGGCAGCTTGTCCACCACTTCTCGTAATCTTTTGCTCAAAATCAAGCCTTGCAGGTTCTTGACGACATGCTCCCATGGCTCGTAGTACGAATCAGGAAGACACTCGAGGGGAGGTGTCGTCGGTAGGAATCCGTTCTCGAGGGAGACGTCGTAGTCTTCGGGGTTAGGGATGGGAATCATGTTGATTCAACCAGACGCAGGCTTGCGACGTGGGAGACCGGTGTTAAGGTCTTCTCGCGACGCTGCAAGCCCAGCCGTATGATGTGCGTTCGGTGAGGTCTATTCGTGTCGTCTGAACGAGGTCTGGAGATTCGTGTTGTTATTGGTAAGATGAAGTGGTCGCGTGATCAAAGTCGAGTGAGCCGGCTGCTGGCGGGATTGGGTTCAGATCTAAGGGTCGAAGGAAGAGAGGAGAGATCCAGAGTCGAACGCTTTGCAGTAAGGTTTCAAGAGTGGTGTCTAGAACATAAGAGAGACAGCGCACAATGGGATTGAGGAAAGACCGTCTATGACGAAGAGCGGCGGAAGTAGGAGAAGTGTTCTTGCCACTCGCGGATGATGCTGGACTTATTACGATGATCCTCAATGGTCCGGGCGAATTGCTGATGAGAAGAGCGAGCAACGGCGACGGCGGAGCTTGTTGACTACGTTGATGAGAAATCCATCACTCCACTTTTTGCTCGTGGTCTCGGTTGTCCTTTCGTCCAAGACCGGGTGGAGGGGTCTGGATGTTGAGATGGTGCGACTTCGGAGACGTGGATGGTGCGGCCAAAGCGAGCCAAGACATCACTTTGATGAAGACTTCACCTCACTTCACTCCACTCATCTCGACTCGAACGCACGGGGCCACGAAGAGTATAATAACATAGGTACGGGAGATATAGACAATGATCTGCAGTGCATGATAGCTTGCCTTGCATCCTGCATAGTTCAGCCCTGCAGCTTACTGCTGCGAGTGGCAAAGAATGTCGAGTACAATGCTGCCAGTTTCGTGTATACCTATTATTGTGCCGTTGAGGATGGACTTCGCCACACATCTGCACGAGTCGTGGAAAAGAAGCCAAGCGTAGCTATCATATACGATGAGCGGGACCGTCCCACCACTTTACGAAGCATTTTCAAACGGATAGATGGCCGAGTGGTTATGGCGTGTGACTCAAGGATTCTTCCTTACTCGACCCAGTCGAGAGTATTCTCATGGGCTTTGCCCGCGGGGGTTCGAATCCCCCTCTATTCAATTGTTTTGCTACTGTTGTATGCTGTCTATACATCCCCAAGATCATACTGCTAAAGAATTTTGGTATTGGCCAAGTGGAGCACATTTTTTGCCAAGCCAGACACATGTACGCCTGACATCTTGAACAGTGGACCACTGAGTAGTCGACTCAACTGGCTACATCGATACAGGAACAAGTAACTGCGGTAGAAATGACTACCAATGGAGTGACAAGTTGGAGGCCCAAAGCCATCATCTTCGACCTAATGGGAACCTGTCTTGACTGGAAATCGTCTATCCTGCCTACACTGAAGCAGGCAATAAGTCGAACATCTTCCGGAAGCCAACAACACGATGTCGACGACGATGCCGGAGTAATAGCTACACGCTGGCGGGAAGGCTTCTTCGACGAGATCCACGCACGCTTCGAGGCCTGCGAGCCCCCTGAAGATATCGACAAGACTCACGCGAGGGTCTTGATCCGTTTGCTAAACAACGATGAAAGATGGGGAAACTATGCTGGGATATCGGACGAAGATGTTTGGCTTTGTGTTGCTGCGTGGCATCAGCAGATGGGTACGCACGTCTTCCCAGGCTGCTTCTCGATTCGACTCGACTCGACTCGACACGACAAGACAGAGTTTAATTTATCACAGCCTGGCCGGATGTAGCCCCCGCTCTCTCGAAGCTACGGCGCTCCTGTGATGTGTGAGTATGCTCAGCTGGTGCCAGTCACCCGAGAGATGCCTGACGACTAATATGCCAAGGGTGGTGCTTGCGAACGGCACAACGAGATTGCAACTTGACATCACGAAATCTTCCGGTCTGCACTTCGATATGCTACTTTCGAGCGAGCTGCTTGGGTTGACAAAGGTAGTATACATTTTGAGTGCAAAAACGTATCCGAGGATCGGCTGATGATGAACAGCCTGATCCTGCCATCTACTTGAAAGCGATGGAACTTCTAAGGCGAGACCCATCAGAATGCGTTATGGTTGCAGCACATGCTTACGATCTCCGAGCTGCGAAGAAAGTGTGAGTCTGTCTTTACTTCATGTTCCACAGGAATGAGTTGGTCCGTATCGAAGCCGCTAATGGCTTAACAGTGGCATGCGTGCAGTATACTTGCATCGCTCGACAGAAGACACGCTCGAAGATATGGGTACTGTAAAAGTCGAGAACGACCTCTTCATCGACAGCCGAGAGACCACTGCGAGTTCTGGAGGCTTGCTGAAACTGGCTACAGCTCTGGAAAGCGGCGAAGTTGGATCTGCTACGACAACACCGAAAGTCAGCCTGACTGCGTTTCTGCTGCCCGAACTGGCAACTTCTGCGTCCATTTCGAGCCGCAGCACCACATTGCATAACTTGCATAACTTACATGAGATCGGCTAAACCTGCCTAGCTGTGGGGCCGCATAGGCGTCCAAAAAGGCGCTGAAGCACACCCCCTTAAGGGCCCGTACTGTCCGAGCTCCTTACACGGGCTTATTTAGCGCCTTAGTATTTAGAATGCGGTTTTAGACGCCGTACCGCGTACGTCTATATAAATAGCTCCTACCCTAACTAAGATAGTCTAAGGGATTAGACTACCGTTATCGATAGTTTTGCTAAGTATAGACGTTACGTTAAACTATATATTAGGACGATATAGAGTAGTATCGATTATATACGTAAGAGATAGTAAAGGTAAGTATTCTACCTAGTCTTTTTAACGAGTCCTTTTAACGGTCCTTTTAACGGTAAATCTAGTAGCTTACCTCCTCTCTCTTACGTAGCTTTTATCTTAAGGCAGCTTTCTTAAATCTTAAGGAAGCGCTTTAAAACGTATAAGTAATATAGCTAAAGGCTTTTTTTTAATAGATAATTAAGAACGCTAAGCGGACGCTACCGTAAATTAGTATATTAGAATAGTACTTCTAAAGCCTTAAGATAATCTATAAGCGAGATACTAGCGCTATACTCGATTAAGATATAGTTTATAATATAAACGCTATTAGTACTAATCGGATTCTATACGTACTAAATACTAACTAACGACGGGTAGTTTATTTAATACTACGCTAAAGGTAAGAAGGAGATATTATACTATCTTAAGCCTATACCGTCTAGTAAAGACCTCGTAAATATACTCTACTTCCTCTACTCTTAAGATAAAACTACTTATCCGGATAAATAATAGTAGGTTTAGTAAGGCTTCCTTATAATTATATATATATTTAGCGGCCGAGCTTAGTTACGTAATTAAATAAGGAACAATGTAAGATAGAAATAAATAAGACTACGGGAGTAGTTAAAAAGGTCGTAAAACTTTAATATCGAGATATAGCGCTCTTAGTTAAAATAGACGATAAAGAGTACTCCCGATTCGTAGTAAAAGCTATATTTATATACTTTAAAGGTAGAAATAGGAGGCTATAGCGATTTATTAAGTAGTATATTCCTTCCTAGTTTACGCTACTTATTTAAATAGAAAGATATTTACCTAAACTAATTAAGTAGATATCCTTATATATCCCGTTACCTACTTAGTAGCGCTTACGCTATACAATAAAGCTTTTAAATTACTATCTCTTTAAGACGCTAGTTATATCTTCTTCTTAACTATACTTAACGGCGAGAAGAGAATTATAATCCCTTAATATAACGATATACTTAATAAGCCGATTCTATAAGGCTAAGGAGATAGGATACTAGTAATATAACTATAGAATAGCGTATCTACTAAGCGTATTAAATCTCTTAGAGAGTAAATAGTATATCCGTATACTATAACGTAGTACTAGCTTCGACGTCTAGTTTTAAATACTATTAATAGTTAGTACCTATATCTTTATTAAAACGAGGAACGGTATACTTATTCGTAATATAGGGTTTAGCTCTAAAGAGGTACGTAATTAAGTCGCGGGCTACTTAGATAGGCGTACCTATCGAAATAACTATTAAGATTAGCGTATTAGCCTAAACGTTACTAATTTAGTTTAAGGCTAAAAGACTAAAGACGCTCTTCTCCGTAAATTTAACGACGTTAACCTTAATATAGATCCTAATATAAACGTCGTACTACTATATAAGACCCTTAACTATATCGCGGCCTTACCGGAGGTAGCCGCTCTTTAAGCCGAATAATATCGTCTCGCTAAGTATATTAAGAATAAATATAGAAGTATTAAGAATACTCCTATATTAGAAGAGCTAGTTAGTAAATATATATAAGCTAAGAACTCTTATTAGGTAAGAAAGGAGTTCTATAAGACGTAGATCTTATCTTAACTATATAAGGACTTTTTTATTCGTAAAGACGCTAAGCTAATTAAGACGTAGCTTAACGGTAGTAAGATATATCGTATAGCGCGAACGAAGTAGAAAGTACTAATTCTAGCTATCCTTAAAAAAGCGGAGTTAGCGACTCTAATTAGTATAGAAGATATAAGATCTCCTTCGATACGGACTTAGTAAGTAGTAGCCGTTTAGGTTATAGCGAATTAATATTACTAAGTAGAGCTAAAGAGGAACGTAGTCCGGTATAATAACGGTCTTAGTAAGGACTCGTCTAAAGAGCTAGTACTAACGACTATTAGCGAGCGTATTCCTATAAAATATTAACGTTTATAATGCCTCTTCTACCTTAGAGACGAACGACTTATATTTAAAGACCGTATAAGGACCTTTAGCTAATAGTATATACTCGGTAGGTATGTTAAGAATTACATTAATGCCCTATAAGGCAGCTATAAGATATCTTGTCCCTATCCGGAATGTAAGGCTATAGGCATTACTATTAACAACTTGGACTATCTTAAGAATCATACGTATAAGGAGCATAGTATCAGGATGCAGTGCCGCTAGACTCGCATCTTTGTCTAACTCGCGCACCATCTTCTTGTTCTGCATTGCAGAACTCGCATGTATTAGCGAAAATTCCGCGGTCACTATTGAAGTGGTTCGAGGGCTCGCAGAGCACTTGTCAAGCACCATCTGTGATCTACAAGCGAGCGTACAGCGGGCGATTGAGAAATCTGTTGACCTTCGAGATTACTTAGCAACAACCGTCTGTGATCAGGAGGCTAGCAAACGGCAGACCGACTCGTAGTTGAGAATGACAGAAGATTGTTCGCTATATGTAAAGGCCGTTCGCAATACCATCGATAACACTTACGTCAAGCTCAGCGAGTCGTCGGGTATCGCGAGTCGGACAGCGCTACGTCTACCAGTCAACATTCTCGGACACAATGCAGCGGACGAGATTTTGCACAAAGTCTTCTATCGAACAGTCGCGGAACTTGACAGTGCCAACACTGATTTCTTTTCTCTTTAGCAAAGGCTTTAGAGTGCAATTCCTGTTAGTCTTAGAGCGTAGCAAACTCTATCTGCAGAACATAACAACTATCGAACTCTGAACTATACCGAAAATGCTCTGGAGCTGCTGGTAGACTTTTGCAAACAATGTCAAGATGCGGGTGAGAAAGCAACAACGAAGGGAAATGTATTGAAGAACACGGACACAGCTCAAAACGGGCAACTGGTCGTGGTAACTTCAACTGAAAAGCTATTTGACTTGGACAACGTTCATGCTGGAAAAGAAGCGCTCATGGTCATTAGTGAATTGTCCGATTCTGCTGTGGTGAACATTGTTAAGGCACACCACAACTCCCTACCAAATCGTCAGACGCGAGCGAATGGAGACAGCCTCTATTAATGGTTTGGATATGCCTGATAGATCGAGTTAGGAATGGCCGACTACGTTGCTACATGATTAATGGGTGTTATGAGGCGAATTGGATACTTCATACGATGACGAAGTGTACGTTGATGATGATACGTTGTTGGTGGTGCGACCTAGATACAGATGGTTTGGGGCGCAACTACAATAGTGAAATCAACAACAATTTCACTTGCTTGTTGCCCTTCTGCATTTATGATCACCGCTCTTGCCGTGCCAGCCTGTACGGCCGTCAGGCGAATGAGTGCGTGTGACTCATACACGTGACGTCGCCTACTGATGGCCGATCACGGCGAGGAGTGTGATCCTGCCTGAGGTCGTAATCGTGGCGTTCAGCCTGAGATACAGAGTGGTTCACGAAACGGCGCCAGGATGTAGGAGAACCAGACGTTCTTGGCGGGAACGACTCAGCTTCTCAACGACTGGTTCGAGCCCCGCACCCCTCATGCGCGTCATCCCTTGCCGGGAGGCACGGGACGTGGCCCGCAAATCACATTGCAACACGTTCACCTTCCCTCCTTTGCTGCACCGATTCAACGCAAGCCGATACATTGGTATCGACATATGACGTGATTATATGCATCTAAATCGATACAACACACGCTGCGGCGAGGTGGTGATGTGGCACAGCAACAGGTCTGTCATCTTAGCCTTAGCCTGCGACCCTGAGAACTTCATGGCTATGTCCTACTGGACAGAGCGGTGTAGTTGCGATTTGACGTGTATATGGAGGAAGCTCCCATCATTGTCAGACTGCAAGCTAGGAGTTTCTACATTCCATGGAACAGGTGTCAAATGTGGGAGGTGAGTATAGTGTACTGCACCGTTGGTGGCTTGCTAAGCACACGCTGGTACAGACGGCAAAGCGTATAATCATCTTAAATCTACGTCAAGAAGATTTTCGAGCACTGTTCGATCGGGGAGATTTTGAGATCATCAGTGCAACGGGAGTGGTTATCCACCCGCACATCTGGCCGACCGGCATAGGTCCAGGTTCGGAGATAGAACTAGTCATTGGAGATGGAAGGGCAGTCCAAGGTAAGTCAAAATAGATCAATGTGGAAGCTTGGGTCGAATTGATGGTCAGCCGAACAAGGTCCACCGCAACAAGGTTCAAATATAAGACAGCAAGATCCAGATGTGCGCCGGCGAGACTTTGATAACTTGGATAGGAGACAGCGGGACATGGACGCCCGACAACGAGAAATGGATGCACGACAACGGGAAATGGATGTACAACAGCGGGACATGGATGCGCGACAACGGGCGCACAATACACATCGCCAGGAGCAAGAAATGCAGCAGCGGGAACGCGATCTAGAGGCGCAGGAGCGGGATCTGGCAAATCGAGAACGAGTCATCGCGGAAACATATGTCAATGGCCGTGGTGGCGATGGTGATGGTGACCGTACTCTTCGCGACCCCCAGAGCTTCCAAAGAACCTCTTCAGACGCCTTACGAGTGCGTAAGTACCGGGCCTGCCTTGAATTTCTCGCTTGTAAATCACGCTGTGGTGATTGCTGTCGTTGAGACACCAGCAGTCTCATGTCGCATTAAGGAGTCGACCGGAATATCCGATGGTGGTCTTGCCATCCAATGAAGCTGGAAACCAGCGCATGGTAGCTGAGACCGCCAGGTGCGGACCGCATTATCCTTCGAGGTTATGGGGACTTAGAAAGAGCACGAGAGAGCACATTGACTTATATTTAGCGTCGCTACAGAACAGCTCGCCAAATGCGGTTACTACACCGGCCGCAGGGCACACGTTCCAAACAGCACACTGTTTGTTGTATCTCACTATTCGTAATAATCTTCCAAAAGTGTGCAACGACTTTTTACATATGCCATCAACGACTCTAGAGGCACTCCGACCCCTTCTTTGAGAGCCATTGGCACCTAGTATGGTAAATCGGCGCCCAAATGCCGTAGCCAAGGCCATTAGTTGAATAATGAAAAGCCTTGGGGTACCCTCGATATTACGAGTAGAGAGAACACGACTTTCTATCGCGGACTCGCTAGCACCCCTTGCGAGCTCTTGCTATATAGGACTCTTGTCGATTTTCTAAGGTCTACATTAATTAATCTATTTAGAGAGCTTAGCGCTAGACCTTTTATCGATATAGTAGGTATTAATCTAGGCCTATTTTAAGCCCTCGTTACGTACTAGTCTATACAAATTACGGATCTTTTTATAACTAGGCGTATCCTCCTTTAGCTACTTCCAATAGTCTTTATAGAATACTTTATCTTCCGTAAATTCCTATCGGTACGAAAGGATACCGTATAAGATATTAACTTCTCCTAGAACTCGCGTAATTCTAATATAAAAGTATTTAGAAGCTATATTATTACTCGTAAAGGTTCCTAAAATATTATATAGGCTATAAGATACTTAGTAACTATTTTTAAGCCGTTATTAAAGAAAGGCTCCGTATAGAATTCTAGGGCTACTACCGTTTAGGTTAAGTAGGATATATAGTACTACGGGATATACTATACGGCCGGCTACTTATCTTCTAAGTACTATTAAAGTAGAGGGTTATAGTAAACCCTTATTTAAGAGAAGTCTTACTAGTCTTTATAAAAAGGGCTAGCTAGTAAACGTATAGATAGACGAGTTATATATAACGAATACTAAAGAGTACGTTATAATTTAGTTCGACTTAAATATTACTTACTAAAGTCCTTTTATACTTTATAAATTCTTAAGCCTCTATATTACGTATAATCGAGCTTATAAATTTCTATTATTAAATATCTTCCTTACTTCTTCTCGTAATAAACTCGCTACTCGCTATAGAGTTAGAACTATAAGCTAGTAACTAGGTTTATTATTACTAAAGTATATATTCTTATACTCTATATATTCTAAGCTATAATACTATCGTCGTTATAAGTATATATCTAAGGATATAACTTAAAAGCTAAATTTTTTCGCGAGGAGTAACGCTATTAGCCTATTAAATAGCTCTTTCTCCCCTTAGAGCTAACTTTGGAGTCGTTACTAATATAGAAGTTACTATACTAATAGCGCCCCTATTTCGATAGAGCTTATAATATAGATTTAAGTATAATTTAAGTCCTTTTAAATCCTTCGTATTAAGTCGACTATCTCGCTATATAAGTACTACTTCCCTATAACTATCTCTCCTCCTTAGATATTCGTATTTACTTAAAACTACTACTTACTTATATCGATACTACCTATTTATAACTCCTCTTATAGTCGAATATCTCCTATCTCTTTTATAAGGAATAGCTAGTTCGAGTACGGAGGTACTTAGTAACTCTACTACGCCGCTACCGTCGTAACTATAATAGGCTATAATACGCGCTAGCGTATCGCGCTAATAGAAGAAGATAAAGGAGCCTTAGGCCCTATCGATAATCGCGCTACTAT
>JAABUL010002927.1_pt1 | contig 26838 bp, 46 predicted proteins | sample 5559151 | NCBI WGS metagenome assembly JAABUL01 (sample SAMN10711876, study PRJNA513368) | rock metagenome | isolation source: Antarctica rocks | place: Antarctica: Victoria Land, Pudding Butte sud | reverse complement strand
TCACTCGTAGCCGCCGAAGGTGTTCTTACAGGCGCAGCGGTCGCAGGTGCACGCCGGCTCCAGCGTAGACATGTCTGTCGACAGGCACTCGTTGATGTCCAGGCACACCTGTGTGGGAATGAAAGCTTCAGCGCTCAGATTTCATGCCACAGCAGCAGGAGGACAGCATGTGAGGTGCAGCATGGAGCTGCGCTGCGGCTCACGGAGATGGGCATCCAGACCACTCCTGGTGACACAATAGCATGCTGCTATATCAGTTGGCGCCCCAACCCTGCAAGGGAAACAAGCAAGCAGGATCGGTTGCCGGATAGCCGAGAACACCAAAACTCGCACCTCGCTGCCGTTCTTTGGGTCGGGGTGGGAGATAAACCCCGAGCCGCAGGTGCACACATATCCGGCAAAAGTGTCCTTGCACGCCGTTTTGCCATCCTTCCTGCAGAGCGGCACGACAGCATACAGAGTGAGGGAACGGATCTACGCTGCCTGTCTCAAGCTGCAACAGCGTCGCAGCTCCTCACCTAGCACACATCGACTGCACCTGCCGTGCACATTGACAGGCAGGTGTGGCAACACTGAGCGGCATGTAGGTGCTGGAATGCAGATGCAGATGACCACTTTGTGCAAGCGGAGTCAACCTGAGAGAGTCCAGGTGCGCACCGGTTCTTGCAGTCCACATCGCCCGGCGCGCCAACACGGCAGTCCGCCTCGCCGACCTTGTTGCACGCGGCCGGCTCGTCGTTCTTGTTGAAGCCCGCGCACAGAGCGCGCAGCACCTGTCGGCGAACTTCGCAGCTTAGTTTATTAGTTCCATTTATTGGTTTACTAGTTTACTAGTTCAATTTATTGGTTTACCTGATTAGCAGGGAAGAGTACGAAAGCACACAGCGGCAGGGACTCTGTAGGCAGGATCCCTGCCGCTCTTCTGTGTTGTTGTACTCTGATTTGCCAATGTGGAGGCACTCGAAACGTGCCAGACCGCAGCAATCACCATGACAACGCAGTGCGGCATTGGCGGACACCGCAGGAGGGAGGGGCCTTGAGAAGAACTGCAGGGAGTGCGGAGCGGCACCTCTGTGTACGACAGCTTGCCCCTGTACTGCCCCTCGTTGATGCGGATCGTCGGCAGTATGTACACCTCGCCCTCCTGCGCGGCGTGTGGAGTCGTCACATTGAAACTGCGAGGCTGTGACGTGCGGCTGCGGCAGGGGGCAGGCATGCGGTGCCGCGGGAGCAAGGCAGGGAGGCTTGGCGCCTGCTTGACAATCGCCATGCATCGGTGCAGCGTGCAGCACAATGGAGACGATGGAGACAGCCTCGTGATCGCTGCCGCGTGGATGCCGCGGCAAGCCGGCAGCCCTGTCCGCACGCAGTTCAGGGACATAAGGAAGGTATCGCGTATTTGTATCCACCTTGGAGTCGCCGCGCTGGCCGGCCATCTCGGCGTCCAGGATGTCCGACGGCTTGTCCTCGTTGACGTCGCCCATGCAGCGCCGCACCGCGCCCATGTTGCTCCATTCCTCGCCGCCGATCTCCTTGAAGATCTGCCAGCAACCGCAGGCACACATCAGCTATGCGTGAGCACAGCGCCTCGGACTGCGGCAGGCAGGCTCCCGAAAAGTGCGGTGCTGGTCTTGACTGGCAAGACGATGCAGGCCCAGTAGCAGGGCCTGGCCTGGTGGTGGCATAGCAGGCCGGCACAGCAGGACCCTCACGGTGTCTCTCTCCTACGAGCGTCAGTGCCCGGCAGTCATGCAGTCGGGCGCTTGCTGAGAACTGCATCGAACCCAAACATGTGCCTAAAGCACAGACCTTCTCGGCGCAGGCCTGGTTGTAGGTGCGGTCGTGCATGGAGCACTCCTCCCCAAAGCGCACGATGTAGTCCCACCACTTTTCTGCCTTGCCGCTGTCATTGGCCAGTCGGAACACGCACAGCTGCCGCAGGTTCTCCTGCGGGCGCAGAGGCTAGTATCTTTAGATGGTGATGCCACAATGTGTTCACCAGCAGAAGCAGTGCACAGCAAGCTCTCAACGGACTACGAGCACACGAGGATGGAAAGCGCTGACCTGCATCGATACCAGCGCCGGAGGTATCCTTGGCGAGGTCGCCATTGGGGTCGGGGGCGTGTTCTGGAGACATTCTGGAATGAAGCGAGACGCGGATTGAATAACCGCTGGCGCAAATGCAACCCGCACCTGACCGATGTCGGCGCCGGAGTAGCCCTTGGCGAGGTCGCCATCGGGGTCGGGCGTGCAGAGAATAGGCTAGAACAGTGGAGGGACTTTCAAAGCTGACCTGTTCACTGAATATCAATGTCGTTCGCACCTGGACGATGTCGGCGCCGGAGTAGCCCTTGGCGAGGTCGCCGTCGGGGTCGGGCGTGCAGTAGCGCCCCTGCCGGATGCACTGCGACTGGCACTCCTCGCTCTTGTGGTAGCTGTCGGGGCACACCCACACCAGATAGTGCGGCGTGAACTGCACCCACTTGTTCTCCTGAAAATCCTTCGCCAACGGCGCAAACTCCTGCGGGGGGATCGCAGGGTTCATGGTTTAGGATCTAGGGGTGGGAATTCAGAATTTGAAACTTCACGACGCCCACTTGTTCTCCTGGGAGTGCTTTGCCACCGGCGCAAACTCCTGCGTTTTGCAGGGTGCAATGTTTGGTCTTGCGGATGAGCGTACATTGATGACGCTCAAATCGTCCCTTGCAAGTCTCTCCAGCCGGCGCAAACTCCGTGCTTAGGGTGTGAAAGGTGCAGACCATGGTATGTGCACAAAGATGAGAGTTGAGGATGTGCGGCAGCTCCCAGCGGCAGACCAGTGGTGCCCGTCGAACTCTGCCCTGCAGCCTTCGTCACTCTCCCCGCATTTGCCATGCAGTCTTCTGCGGCAGCTTCATGAAAAGCACTGCAGCGTCCAGAGTGTGTGCACAAAGCGCACCTTGATGAAGGACTTCTGCACATCGCACACTGGGCCGCACATGTCGTTCGCGTTCGACCAGAACTCCCAGTGCACCTGAAAAGCCAGCAAGCAACAGATTCACTCCTCATGCAGTGTACGTCAGAGCTTCAAGCGGCGCTTCACGTGACACAGAAGGGCTCTGAGTGGGTCGTGATCAACACTATAGCCTCGGGAAGCGCCTCTCTCAGCGTGCTGCTGCCAAGTCCACCGCACGAGAGTGCATCACGCGGAGGCAAGGGGGACGCACGATCTCGGAGCGCGGCAGCAGGTCGGTCCAGTCCAGGGAGATCATGACACGTGGGTGCGCATCAGACCGCGTTGGCTTGATGAGCGCCTTCAGCGCGTCGCCGTCCGTGCGCGTCACGAAGGCGGCCGGGATGGTGATGTTGCGCAGGAACCTGTGTCAGCAGTGTCGAGTCTGTCAGAAGCAGCTTTTGATCGCTGGTGCATTTGGTACCGGCAGGTGGTGAATGGAGTCGTTTCTACAGGAGTCTGGCACATGCGGATGGCGATTCCGCTGGCGGGCCGGCTGTGCGTTGACATGCAGAGTGCATCAGCTGGCGGACTGGCAACAGCGGAAGCCCCAGACCCCTGCCCCAAGATCCTGCCCAAGACCCCAACAGTGCAGCTCACTTAAGGGAGTCGTCCTCGTCGTTGGGCGCCTCCATCGTCGTCCGCCGGTCCTCGTAGTTAACCACGATGGCCTGCCGCACAGCAGCGTTCGAGGCACACTCTTGTGATCTCTTTGGACGATTCTAGCTTGCACTAACACGATCCATCCCTGTGAGTTAACTGATAAACCTGCTGGCGAATAGCCCATAGTGGATGCGATAGATTCTTGGCAAATTCACTGCAAGCCAAGCAAGCGGCAGCTCACCCCCACAGCGCCGGCCTGCTGTGCATTCCAGACCTTCTCGGCAAACTTGCAGGGCTTCATGCCCAGCTCCTCTGCATCGGCGCAAGAGTAAGAACCCTTCAGCTCACCTCGCTTTCGGTGCTGAGAAAGCTCGCTCATGCTGAACAGCCTTGCCCAAAGACTGCTGCTGCACAGGAGCTGCATCCTGTGGCAAAAGGCAGGTACTGGCGAGGCACCGCACCTGGCCCCCGGTCAATCAACATGATGTATGGTGTCTTCTTGTCCAGTGAAAAAGGCGGCTTTGCCTCCTGCGCGCCAATCACAAGAGGATGTGGGTTCCGTCCTTCACTCTGGCAAGACGGTGCGACCATGCCATATCAATGTCCTGCAGCAGCGAGGTGGGAGCAAAGCTCACCGAAAAGGGCTGGCAGCCGTAATTGCAGGGCTCCGGGCTGCATACGAAGTCTACGCCATACTTCGCGTCCACATAGACGAGGCTGCCCCTGCAGCACGGCGCCATGAACCCCGGGTCAGCATGACCACGCTGCGCAACATGCGGTGACAAGGAAATGCGTGGCAGACCAGCGTGGTTCTTTCATACCAGTCACATTTGCATGCGATGCTCGGCCGTGACAGGGCATTGGACACAGTTGTCAGTGCAGGTTTGCTGGACAGCCATGCCAGGTGGAGGGAAGGCACGAGGGAAAGGCTTACACAATCGAACCGCCGTACTTGGGCGAGCCTGTTGAGAAGCAAGCAATTGCCAGCCATCAGCGTGTGCCGTCAGGCAGACCAGGAGTGCCACCGCCAGCACAGCACAGGGGTCATCAACACCTCACTCACCGAAGTTCGCCAGGGACGTGTCAAAGCCCTTGGGGTACTTTGACCTCGCAGAGGCAGGGAACTTGACTTTGATGCCTCCTTGCTCCACCACAAACCTGCTGTCCACTGTGCTGCAGAGCGCTAGGAGACTCAGTGCCAGCAGGAATGAGAAGCACTTCATCGAGCCCGCTCTCTGTGAAAGCCGAGCGAAGCAGCCGTCAGCGCTGCAGGCACATTTTCAGACGCAGCTGAGCTTGCAATAACGAAAACAGGTCGTGACCTCGGTATACGCTTCTCCCTGCGAAGCTGGTCAGTGGACGTTCACGTGCACGCAGGGGCAAGAACGGCAATAACTGTAGACGCACCCCCGCAGCTGCTCTGCGAGGCTCGCAGTGCGAGCTGCAGCACCGCGAAGTCCACGTTGCAGGTTTAGCGACTGTCACGTAGGCGCTGGACAGTGTTCAAGCCTTGCAGATGCACTTGGTTTGCATGCGAAAGCCCTGAGTGCAGAACTTTACCTCAGTGACATCTGTGACCCAAGACTCTTGCGACCAGCTGCGGCTGCCTCAGCATGGGCCACATCAGGCCCCAGGGCCGGTCTCCCAGGGCTGGCCCGCCGCCTATCTTTGCGGGCGTGGACAGGCAGGGCCCCCGAGCGCAGCGGCCCAGGCCGGCCGGCGGCGGCGAGCTGGCCGTGCATGGCGAGCGCTGCCGGCTGTTTGATGACGGCAGTGGCGCCGCTGCGGCCTTTGAGGCTGGGGACCACCTTCTGCCCTGGTTTGGGCGGGAGGTGGACCGCTTCGATGCGCGGCTGCTGCTCTCGGCGGCGCCTTCCGCAGGCAGCGCATGCGGCGGTGCGGCGGCAGCGGCGGTGGGACAGCAAGAGGAAGCCGAACTCGACGCCGAGCGGTACCGGGACCTGCACGCTGGTAGCGACGAGGAGTCAGATGAAGAAGCGGCGCCAGTGGCAGGTCAGTGATGGCGTATGGAAAGTGATGCATGTCTAGTCCAACCAAGCGTCCACATGGGTTCTGGCTGGTGCGGATGCCGCTGCTTGCCGCTGGCAGTGGCACCTAGTTCCCTGAGTGAGTGTGAAACTGCAGAACCCCCTGCAGTTCTCATCCCGACTCAGTACTGTAACTTCGACGCCCCATCGCAATTGCAGGTGGCGCGGCCGTTCCCTTCAGCTACGGCAGCAGTGGCAGCAGCGGCGGCGCCCGCAGCGAGCCCAGCTTCCAGCAGGTCGGCTACAGCTATGCCGACACGGCAGCGCCGGCGACGGGCGCTCCTGGAGACGCAGGGGAAGCAGCTAAAGCGGCGGACGAGCAGCATGGGGAGCCTTTCGTGGCGCCCTTTGAGGTGCCGGAGTCGCTGCAGGGCAGCCTGCCGACCACCATGCGCCAGCATCAGGTTCGTGGTCCGCTCTCATGATGAATCCAATATCTGTGCCTTAGATCAGATGCACCATTACCGAGGATGTCGTCGCTCATCCGCGGAGGTGATGGCAGGAGGCAGGCAGCCTGTCCAGTTCAGGCGTGGGGCGTCGCCAACAGTATCAACCCCGAATCCTTACGGGTCCGACTGCTCATGCGCAGGTGATGGCGCAGACAGCAGACCTCGTGCGGCCATTTTAGCAAGCGGCCATTTTAGCAAGCGGCCATTTTAGCAAGCAGCCATTTTATTTTCGACTTTTGCAGCTTAGCATGCACCTACACAACCAGACGCCAATATACATCCAACTTTGACCTGTACATCTTTGAGCCATTTCACATATCTCTGGCAGGTGACGGCGCAGACGGCGGACTTCGTGTGCGAGGCGGGCGCCCAACCGGAGTCTTTACTCGGGATGCAACGCAGTGTGTCAAATACTGTTTCACAGAGCCTTCTGCTTGCTCACGCTCAGGTCATGGCGCAGACGGCAGACTTTGTGCGTGAGGCGGGCGGCCAGTCCGAGTTCCGGCTCGGCATGCAGCAGGCGGGCAACCCCAACTTCGGCTTCCTGCGCCCGGGCGACCGCTGCTTCCCCTACTACCGCTGGCTGCTGCGCGCGGCGCCGGCAGCGGCACAGCCCACCCCGCAGCGCACCGCCAGCCTGCAAGGTAACAATGTCGATGACACCTTCTCTCTCGTCGATTATCTTGCCCTGTCCAAAAAGCGTGTTTGCAGTGTGCTACTCAGCATCACACAAACGTCAGCTTTCCTGAAATCATCTTGATATGCATGTGCTAGCAAATCGCTCTGGGATTTGAGCTTCGCATTTTGCTGACGTCATCCCCGTAACCGAGTTTGCTGTCGTGCAGGTCCGACCGGCCTAGCCATGCTGTCGGCGTCATACGACACGGACCAGGCGTCGGACCCGCCGACCCCGTCGGCCGAGGCACACGCGGCCACAGGAGCTGCGGAAGGCGGCGGCGGCTCTGAAGCAGCAGCAGCGGCGCCAGCGGCAGCGGCCAGGCACCCAGGGCAGGAAGCTGGCGGGACGATGCTGCCACTGGAAGCGTCCTCCGAGGCGGCAAAGCCCGCCAGCCCGCGGCTGCCATCTTTGGCGGCAGAGCCGCCGTCGACACCGGCAGCAGTCCAGGCCATCATGGAGAAGCTGGTTGACTTTGTCAAGGTGCGCGGGGGCCCAGGCTTTCAGAGCTGCTCCCTCAAAAGCCATGTAGCTTTAGTCGTCTGCTGTTCTGCCTTGGATACACACCCTGATTCTCTTCTTTCAACCTCTTGTGCCTCCTGCTGTGATTCGTCCCGTGGAAGCTGGCCATTGTGCGAGTTTTGGCGCACGCTGATGGAGGTGCAGCAGAGTCCCGGGCGTGCCGCCGCCGCGGCCTCAAGGGGCGGTCACTGCGGCAGCCGAGGACATCGGAAAGCATCGACGCTGCGGAGACGGCCCGGGGGTGACTCTGCAGCCTCACCCTGCATGCGTGTCCCTCACCTCAACATCAGCACGACGTGCCTGTGCATCAGATGTTTGGCTGAGCAAAATGCGACTGCAAATCCTGAACACGTCAAAACACAATACTCCGAATCGATGAATGTTGCGACATCGAGACTGACCCTGCTGCAAACAGCAAAGCTGGGGGTGCGTTCTCAAGTGCACGCACCCTAGGCGCCAAATCCAGTGGACTGTTCGGCCTGCGGTGCTGGGAGGCTGCAGCAGACGGACACCAATATGCGCCATCTCCTGCAGGCCCGGCTCCCATCTCGACAGCCATCTGCCATTGGCTCATTCCCCTGCTTCCTACATCCCGTAGGCCAAAGGCGTGGCGGTCGGCCTGGCGCTCGCGCGGCGGGAGGCGACCAACCCGCGCTTCGGCTTCCTGCTTCCTGCCGACGCCTTCCACGCCGCCTGGCGCGCCGCCGTCGAGGCCGCCCTGGAGCCCGCGGCCGCGGCGCTGCTGCTGCCGCCGATGTCGCCGGCGGCGACGCCGGCAGCGGCTGAGGGGGCACCCGCCACCGCAGCGGTTCAGCAGGCTTCAGCGCAGCTGCAGCCCGCCGGGGCTGACGCGGCTGGTTCGGCAGCCGCTGCTGCCGAGTCAATTCAGCAGCTGGTGGAAGCCGACACACAGGCAGCAGCGCCGGATGCAGCTGCCGGCGCGGCGCCCGGTTGCGGCTCCTCAAAGGAACATCTCGCAGCAGGAGGCCAGGCAGCAGCGGCAGCGCCAAACCTCCAGGCGGTAGCTGATGGCGACGCGGCAGCAGAGAGGCCGGCAGCTGAGAAACCCTCCGGTGGTGCTGCTTCGGCACCGCCTGCAGACTCCAGCGGCGCTGCTGCTGCGGCGCCGGCAGCGGCGCCGCGGTCAAAGGTCATGCGCGCCCACTACACCAGCGCTGCCCAACCGGCGGGCTCTTCGCGGGTGCAGCCTGCGTCAGTGGTCTCCGCAGCCGTCCCAGCATCCTTGCCCGCCACCGCAACGGCAGTCGCGCCTGCGACTACAGCAGCAGCAGCTGAAGCGAGCACCGAGCCAGGCGCCAGCAAGCTCGCGGCCGGCAAGCCTGCCGCCGCAAAGCCCGTCAGCTCAATCCGTGCCAACCCGCAGCTAGCACAACGGATCATTGGGCCGCACCGGCCGCCGCAGGCTGCCGCCGGCCAGAAGCCGCCACCGCGGGCGGCTGACGCCGGGCTGGAGACGTTTGACGACTTTAGCTCGGAGCCTGCGGCTGGCGCCGGCGCCACGGACGACGGAGATTGCAGCGGCGCGGGCGGGCAGGCAGAGCGGCGGCCGAAACAGCCGCCGTGGCTGGCGGCCGTGGCAGGCGACCTTGACGGCGGCAGCGGGAGCGACAGCCCTGTGCCTGGCAGTCCAGCGCCTGACAGCGCTGCAGCCGGCGGCGACTCGCCCAGGCCGGAAGCAGCGGAAGCTGCCGGTGCGGTTGCGGAAGCGCGCATCAAGAAGGCCCGCCGCCTCAAGTGAGTGTGGTATCGGCCTGCCTGCTTGCTGGCAGCCCCGAGAGAATTTTGACGAACTGAGGACCCACCTGTGGGAGTGCAATGGCGAAGGACGGAGGTGTCAGCCCAGATGCAACGACCGTCCGCTTCACAGTCCACACTCCGTCATGGCAGCCATGTTGTTCTGATAGTGGAGTCTTGGCGTCACAACCAATCGACTGTCCTCGGCTGAACACGCAGTGTCATCATCGATCCAAACCTGAAGCAGAGCTAAAGGGTTTAGGGTTTAACCCTAAACCCTAACAACCGCCGCAGGCTGGAGCAGGATGCGCCAGTGCTGCAGTTCAGATGAAGAACACGGACCGTAACCTGCCGTCTTTGCAACAATTGATTGCAGTGGGTTCTGAGTTTGTTTCAGGCAGCGCAGTGCGCGAGGCGCTAGCGGCAAAGCAGCGCGCCGCCGCCGATGTATCAACGTCAAAATTGAAACCAAAGAAAGCTACATCATTTAATCACACAAGTCGACATGCTGTATGTTGCTGGGCAGGGCGGTGCGGGAGGCGCTGGCGGCAAAGCAGCGCGCCGCCGCCAAGTGGGACATTGAGGGGACAAAACACAAATCCACAACTTATAATCCACAACTTATAATGTGCTTTTGTGGGTGAGCAGGGCGGTGCGGGAGGCGCTTGCGGCAAAGCAGCGCGCCGCTGCCGAGCGGGACGCCGAGGCCGCGCGTGCGGCCGTGAAGGCGGCGGCGGCCGCGGCGACAGAAGCCGAGGCGGAACGGCGAGAGCGGGCAGCGGCCGCTGCAGCCGAGGCGCGCCGCCGCCGGCGCATCTTCCTTGGCGAGGTTGGTATCTTGTCTTTGATTTGGGAACATTTCTGCGTCTCTGTGGCTCGATACAACTGCTGCCGATCTTTCCTCTTTGCCTTTGGCGCAGTCGGCGCGCTCCTGGCCTGCGCAATTGCGAACGGCCCCACCCGCATGGTGTCTGAGGAGAACACATGAACCGTCACTACGGCCCGCCTGAACGTTCGGTTTGTGATGCGAATGATGTGACCCGAATGTACACACTGGCGCTGTGGTCAGGGGCGTCCACATCATGCTGCGTTTGCGTTTTCATAACAAACAGAAAAGTGTCAGAGCATCGCCCTCTTCACCAGTGTCTTCCCTGTGTCTTCACCAGTGTCTTCCCTGTGTCTTCACCAGTGTCTTCCCTGTGCACAGGAGGCAGCGGAGGAGCCAGACGCGTCAGAACGGCCGCCGCTGCTCAAGCCGCGCCTTACGTCCGAGGAGCTGTGGGCGCGCCTGCAGCCCACCGGCAGCAGCGGCCACGGCTCCGCCGCCGGCCGCGCCGGCAGCGACGGCCTGTCCAGGCAGCAGCTGGGCATGTCCGTCGGGCACATCATGGCGCAGCTGCGGGCGGCGGACACGGCATTGGCTGCAAGTGGGATGGCTGTAGCTGGCGTCGCCTCGGCGGCGGGCAGCGTGGCAGGTGCGGCGGACACGGCTGCAGACGGCGCCGGCAGTGACGAGCGGATTCCGGTGGGGGAGGCTGCCGCGGCGTCTGGCGGGGCCGGTTCTGAAGGGTCTGGCAGCGGCGGCGGCGGCGACGGGGACAGACGCAAGAGCACGAAGCGGCACAGCAGCAAGCGACGGCACGGCGATGTGGCAGGGGGCAGCTCTGTGCGCGAAAGGGGCCGGCACAAAACGCCAGACGGCAAGCGGCGCAGGGAGGCAGACAGCCGTGGCGGCAGCAAGAAGCACAAGCACTGACCGGAAAACCGGGCCACCATTGTGTGTTCAAACTGCAGGATCATGCCGAGTCTGCCGCATGTCAGGTACCCTGAATGAGGGCGAGCAGTAGCATCTTCTGTTTTCTTCTGACGACCATTGTGGCATCTGGCATACACAGGCCATGTTGAAAACTGAAATTTGGAACCGCATTCGAAACCTTAGCGGTACTACTGATGGTACCGCTGCGGCTAAGTCGAACACAACTGCTGGCGAAACGTTTGTATCAGGCACGCACCGTTGTGCTGGCACGAAATGCGCAGGGACTCGCATGCAGGAGTTCCGCAACAGGCTCGCCGATGCGCATTTCTCCCCCTGCACTCGTCGCTACGTGCTGCTGGCCAGCGGGGCCGGCCAATCGGTCGTACAGAATACTCGTCACGCACATGCATCAGCGGACTCCCGACTGATCACCTGACCCATCAGTCTCTCACTGTTGTACCCACCTGGATAGCGGTGAATGGTCTGCACATCTCATTTTCGCGCCCGCGACTGAGAGACCCGACACGGCAATCCGCCGCCCAACACAGCAGCGGCAAGCTATTACCGGCAAGATGATCGCCACCAGCCGCAACACGCTGATCGCGCTGGCCGTATGCCTCGTGACCTTCTCCATCACGGTGATTGAAGGTGTCTATGTCCTTAGAACGCAGACTGTCGACGACATGCACATGCATTGAAGCGCAAGATCTCTCGCTTGAAGCGCAAGATCTCTCGCTTGAAGCGCAAGATCTCTAGAGCTCAGTAATTTTGAAGCAGAAGTTCCGGCTTGCATACAAGCGACGCATACGCGAAGCTGCTTGATTGCGAGTGCGGCCCTTCCGAGCCTGTCTTTCCGATATTCCGAGTTTTCGACATTCTGCAGGCGCGCTGGCCGAGGCATCTGGCAGTGCTATTGAAAGCGGCGTCGGCGGTGCGGCCGCCACCGCAGACATTTACACCACAAAAGGTGTGCTGCTTACTGTTCCAGAGTGATGTTCACGAGATGTTGAAGATAATGCTGTCACGCAGCTGCGCTGGTCAGCACGAGAAATGGGGTCTCGTGCCCCATCACATTGAGAGGATGCATTAATGCATCCTCGGCAAATACTGCAATATTGCAGTATTTGCCGCAAATGGAGTGACGCCTCTTTTGGCGGCCTGCAATTGCATGACTCGCCTTTGTCGCCGTAGCAGCTGGTGACAATATCGCCAGGAACGCTGCTATCGCGCCTGCCTGCATGCTGAAAGCTGAACTGCGGCATGCATGGCCAGCGGTGCTGACTGCTCACTTACAAATTAAAGCCGGCCCAAATCGAAATACTGACCGAGCAGTCCTGAACTATCCCCCCTTGCCAGGTGATGTCACGCCCGCAACTTCGTACTGGATGGCCGTCGCAAAAGCGCTGCCCACTCACGCCGCCTCTCGCAGATCGACCTGGATTCAGGCTGCGTTGGGTTTAGGGTTTAGGGTGACCGCCCTCAGGCCCGTCGCAAAGACAGGGTCGTACCATATCGATAAATCTGACTTATATTAGTATCTACCTTAGATTAGTAATGCTGTCTCAACTGAGCCTGTCGCCACCCCGTGTCTGCTGATGCGCCCCCGGCCTGCCGCCGCTATCGCGGCAGCGTGCTGCTGCGGTGCTCGGGCAACAGCCAATGCGCAGCGTCTGCCGCCACGCGTCTGACGCCGCGCGTCTCCCGGCAGCGCCGGGCCAGGAAGGCTGTGTTGGGCGGGGCATTGCCGCCGGCGCACATCGGAACGGCGGCCGGCCCTCAGCTGCCGGCGGCCTTGCACTCGCCGGCTGTCGCGGTCTGGCAGGGCACGCGCTGAGCACGCGCGTCGCGCGGCGTCTTGCACAGCGGCGCTCGACCATGAGGCATCACAGAGTGCCGATTGGATTCGCCTTTGCCTCAGCGCTGAATGCCGAGTGCTGCCTGCGCCACCCGGCTTTGCAGTCGTTGCACGAGTGCTGCAGACCGTCGGGGGTGAACGGATGTTTACTGAAGTCGTCCCGGGGTTTGACCTGCGGTCAGAAAGTGCTGTCACTCCCGGCAGCACAGCTCAGTTTCCTGGCCATCACCGGAGCACGCCACATGCAGCGTCGCGACGCAGGTGTCAGGCCCCGGCGGCGCAGCCTCGCAGCGGGAGCTCGAGCGCACGCATCGCCATCACGTAATCGCCCGCACCATTGGAGAGACCTTGGTGATACCGTATGTAGTACACGTCGATCAGAGCTGCATTGCGAGTCCAGATCCGGACCTGTTGAATCAAGATCGTGCTGACCGATCTCTCACCTCCAAGCAGGCAGGACACCGCTTGCTCGCCAGTTGCAGGACGGGCTCGCTATTTTGCACTTCCATCCGCCACTGCCGCCGGGTCTGCAGTGTGCACTGCTTGCATGCGTTCATGAAGCCGTCTGGGGCCCTCCTCTGGCGGCTGAAGTCTGCCACAGACTTCTCCTGGAGAAAACACAGACAGCTTCCCAGTGGGAGGGGCGCTGAAATTTGCTGCAGGGACTGCCGCAAGCCGGCATGTGCTGGCTGAGCAAGCACGTGCACTGGCTGCTCGACATCGCCGTCTGCAGTCGCCGCCCCTATAGCCTGCCGAGCTGAAGCCTTTCGCTGGACCGGAACCTCGAAGACTGCAGCCTAAATCAGGGCTCAACGACAGGTTGTAAGGCTTGCACACCTCGTAGCATGTGTTGCAGATCTTCTTGGGGTCAGGCTGGACCCCGGCGACCGCTGCAGCTTTGTGCTTGCGGCGGAGTGCCACCCCTCGCTCTGCCTCCGCCTCGGTCGAGCAAGCTCTGCGACATGCGCCAGAGAGGCGGTCTGTGTCTTCGAAGTTGATTGACGTTTCGCCTCACGCAAGCATGCGATAATGCGATAATGCAAGCTGAATGGGCTGTGCTGAATCTGCCCAAATATCCCTGTCAACCAGGCGATGCTCACCTGCACCAGTTCTGGCGACCGGCTCGCCTCGTGGTAGATAAGGCGAACATGTCCGCGGGCAGCGTCAGGCTGCACCGTCCGCACGTCTGCGGCTCGCGCGATGGCGAATACCGCGGCCGGTCTGGATGCTGAACAGCCCTGCACAGGATGACAAGCGCAGCTCCTCACGTCTCGCATTCAATGCCTGTATCTGAGCAGTTGTGCAGCAGCTGTGACACAACGCTCACCGCAGAGCCAGTGTTGAGGTGTGGATCGGGAGATTCGACCAGGTTGTCATGCATTTGGTAATCGCGCGGAGGGAGATCGATGATCAATTGTGCATGCAGGCGAGCGAAGCGTCGGCTGTCAGGCCACATGGATACCGCGGTCCTGTTCACAGCCTGCTCTGTCATCAAATGATGCAAGCACGCTGCGAGTACTTCACGATGACGAGCCCTGCCGTCCGTGCCACGCACCTCGGTGGGCGTGGGCGGCGCTTGGAGTAGAGCTTTGATCTGCAGGCGTAACAGAGGCTGTGGCGGCCGTCTGGTGACTGGCGCGCCGCTGGAAACAGCCGCATGGGGAAGTTCCTGTGGCAGTCTGCACAGTGCTTGCTGTCGGCAACGCTGCTGCCGCCGACGCTGCTGAGGGCCCTGCTGGATGAATCCGCATCCACGGTGTCTGCCGCCGCCATGCTTGCGGTTGCTGCGGCTTGGTTGGACGCTGACAGCTGGCCCTGCGGCCACAGGCCATAGCGACCGTTAGGGCATAGTTTGGGGATGGGCATTTCCGGCCGGAATCCGGCAAGCCTGCGGTAGTCATTGCGACCGTCTCCTTGTCACAGCAGAAGCCAGCCTTCTGCGCCGCCTCAGGCCTTTGCATGTGTCTAAACTGTGTCAGCAATGTGTTCAACTCGTAGTCACCTCGGTGTGCTCCAGGGCCTCCTCCAACACCGCTTCGCCAGGCGCTGCTGCACAGCACGGCTGCATCAGGCGCCAGCCGGTGCTGCCGGCGCCCTGAGCTGCTGCTAGGCATGTGCGCACCGAGCCGCTGCAGCTCTGCTCTTCGTTTTGCTGGTGGTGGCACCTCTGCTGCGGCGCCGCCGCCCTGCGCGGTGCTGCACGGAGCTGCCACCAGCCCGATGCGCCATGGGCGGTGCAGGTGATGGACCTTGCCATCAGTATCATTGTGCTCCTGTAGAGCGCGGTCTGCAAGTCGGACGCCGGACCAGCGTCTAGAGATCCTCAGAAGAATACGACCGCTGCCGCCAACGCTGCAAGTCTGCCCTGATGTCGCTGCAAGTCTGCCCTGATGTCACTGCTGACTCTCTGTCTCTGTCAAGGGCAGTCACAGCCGCAGCAAAATGCCAGCAGGAAGTAACAGGTAACACGGAGCTGCGCAGCACAAGATCAGAGCCGGCACAAGCGCTGCAACGCTACCAATCTCGGCAACTTGCACCACTGCCTTGCACCGGCAGGGCGCTTCTGGCAGGGGTGAGCCACTGTCGCCGTTATCAATGCTAAGATGGTGCAAATCAACAGCTCTGCGAGCGGCAGTCGCGTACATGGATTGTGGCAGGAACGAAATGCAGATCGTCATGCAGATAGCAGTCTGTGATCGTCGCCTCGCAAAACTCGCTTTCCACATTCTAGTAGCCTGAGCCTGAGAGCATCCTGCCTCCGGTACAAGGGCGCGGCTCACTCACAATCGGTTCAGCCTGCAAGGACATCGAGGACTGCGGCCCTACTATTGATCTGACACAGGAGCACTGCTTTCTGGACCCTGAAACTTGGCCACAGCAAGCTGAGTCTAGCGAGAGTCATGCTCAGCGATCACTATGGCCATGGCCTCATGGAGACCTGACCAGCAATGTTATCGCGCTGCTGTTCCAAGCCTTCAAGGACACCCATCTGTCCCGGCAAGCCCAGCAGCTTCCATGCAAGCGCTTTGCGGCAGCATGCTGGCGGTCGGGCCCATCACACACGCTGCCGGTGCACACGGGAACGCTGGGCCGCTGGCAGCGAGCAGCAAGGCCCACGATGGCGGCGGCGCGGCAGCGGCACCAGCTGCCGCAGTCCGCGGAGCAGCATGTCAGCGGCTTCAGGCACAACCTTCATGCAGTAGCCCGTAATGACAGCGGTAACGAGGTAACCGACTGTGTACTTTTGAAGGGCTGCAGTGGCAGCCCTTCATCGGCAACTGTGTAGAAACTGCGTCATCAACTGACGCTAAATCAGCCTGACATAAATCAAAATACAGACACCACGCAATGTGCTGCAACTTACCCGGTGCATGTATAGCATAGAAACGTGCACCGACTCACATAGTGAACGTCCAACACCATCGGTCTCCAGCTTGTCGGGAGGCACCTAGTGTGCTCAAAACGGCGCCGATGGGGTTGCCCCGCTCAATCGGCACGCATAGCTGAGTCCTTTTGGCCCAACAACAAGTTTTTGAATATATAATATTAATACCGCCCCCTAGTCGTTGCACAGTCTTGCGCCGAGCCACCCTCATTCCGCCAATGCAACTCCTAGCTTCAGGCAGGCGGCAAGTACGGCATTGCTGCGGTCGTGCCCCGCTGTTGATGCATTTCGCTCACAGAATGCCAGTAGGTTCTGCAGGGACAGAGGCATGCTTTTACACATTTGCCCAGTCGAGATTGTGAGTCTGCATACGTGCGGAACAGTGGGTGTCAGCCTGCTGGTTGCAGTTGGCGATTGCATTTTGCGGCTCTGTGCATCTGCCGATCATGCCAAGTGTACGGCTCAAGCATGATGCATGCCACCAGATCCATAGCAAGGACACACCGCCAGCGGGGGCACACTGCCAGCACTGCGTAGCCGCCATAGAGCACCATGCCTGCGGAGCCCGGACACGATGATGAGGAACGTGAAGAAGGTACGGACCTTCTTGGAGTCGCTGGTGGCAAAACCTGCAAAGCCCAACCCACGAGCGTGTCGGATACAGCTGAAGATTGCGTCTGCGGTCCAGGAGATACAAGTGGATTCCTTGCCGCTACGTCGCCAACCGCCGGCGAGGTGCGGCTTTCGGCTATGCGATCCGCTGCTGGATGAGCAGCTGCTTGGTCAGGCTTCTGCCAAATGTTTGCGGACTCTCAGAAAATCGAGGCTGTCCAGGTGTGAGGTTCGCCATTCCTGACTGCTGCAAAGCGCTGACATCAAAGGAACACAAGATGGTGTAAGTCGACTCACTGAGTCAGGTCTGCCACCACGCGCGCCTGCCTTTAACCCGGCATACCATCGACCCAACAATACCGACGATGGGGTGTATGTCAAAACGAATCAGGAGCGTAGCTACCGCGTTGCGTGGCGGCGGCGGCGGCGTCGGCCTCCCCCGAACATGGGGACGCTGCCGTGTGTTTAGAAATGCATGCTGCGATACGTGCATTTTTACAGACAACACAAGAGTTTCGTGCGGCAGCAGTGCTCAGTGAGCTGCACGCCCGCGTGTGCAGCATGTCAAAGCACATTTGTGCTGTGATGGCAGATAGATTGCTACCGAAGTCGTTGTGCACGCACCAGGCGCCCGTTCTGCTCCAGCGACCCAATCCAGCGTTTATGGTCTAGCTTCATGGCCTTAGGGTTAGGGTAGGCCCCAACCCTAAGGCCATGAAGCTAGACCATAAACCATAGAGCTAAACCCTAAAGCCATAGCAGATCGTTGGAACGTTGTCATATGCTCCCTTCAGGTCGACGAAGCTGCAGTAGCCTACTAGTAGAGGTGCCCTTTGTATTGCTGCACCTCCTGGTCAATGAAGTGTTGCAATGTCAGCAGTTTATGGCTGCATGGCATTTGCGGTCTGAAGCCCGCCTGGATGGGGAACTGTAATCCCTGCATCTCTGTAAAATCCACGACTCGTTGATTGATGATGATTGCGCAATCGTCATCATCATGCCAGCAGGCGCATAATGGGGGCGCCAACCGCAACCGGTCTGCAGTTTGCTGGTCTGAGGCGTCACCACACTTGTATACGGGTTGACATTCCAACTGTCAGGTATGTATACTTGCGTGAATGCAGCCTTCAGCATCGCAGTGAGCGTGGGAAGCACAAGCTCCCGCTTGCCGTCAGTTTTCGTCATGACAGCATACCGCAAAAAAAGCAGCTGGATATACATCGAGGCCAGGAGCCCAGCACGGAAATTGTTGTTTTTCAATTTGCGCAGGGAGTTCTGAACCTTCGTTATGGAGATAGGATCATTGAAACCCATGGCCTCTGCGCGGCGCTGATTCAGATGAACCGTGTCCGGCAACACTGGCGCTGTGTGATCAGCTGATAGCTGGTAAGGTACTGCATGTGGGTTGCGCAAACTTCGTGCTGCAATTGAGGCACCCGCCAGCTTTGTGACACACTGACCTGGATCACTCACCCCACGACAACGGTTTCCCATTTTCGTGGGGACTACGTGCCGGGTTGTCCTCGACGGGTTGTCCAACTGCTGCTGCTCACGATTCATCCTTTGCCCGCGCATCTCCATGCAAACCTATGGCCGAGAAGTCGTTCAGAAGTGAAGCGTGGAAGCTCTTTCGTGAGCAGACAAATCCGACACTGCAGGATCTCTTTGCTCTGCGTCCCAGACCTCGGCCCAAGTCGAAGCTTGACAAGGCTACAGTCGAAGCGCTTATTAGCTGGATTCTGGAGTCTGCGCCGACCCGCGAGAGGCAGCGCATTATCCAGAACTGGATTCATGGGCAGGGCAGGTAGGTTCTTTCGGTCATGACGGCGCCTGCACCTGATCAGGTGCAGGCGCCGGTGCCAAATTTTGTGCTTGCCGTGACACGCGTACACAAAGCTACCACGTCGATTTCGAATGCGAATTCGCAGATTGGACTTCTTCGCAGCGTCAAAGATCAAGCAGGATTGACATGCGACGAAAGTACGCACGGCGCTTGCAATGATAGAACTTGCAGCGGTGGTGTTTGACGGCATCTGCGCCCGCGAGTGCAGCGCCGATTCCGGTGCGGCTACAGTTTATCGATGGTGCATGATGTAAAGCCACATCAGAGCTGGCACAGTGCTCGAGATGTCGCGCAAGGGTTGGCAGGCGGCTGCCGTGTTTCAGGGCAGAATGAGGACGGCCGCAGCTGATGTTGTTGGATTCGGTACACTATACAGTGGACTGCTACTGCGTGGGAGCGGTGCAACTTGCGGCTCTTGTGAATAGCAGTGCTGTTCGAAGCTGTTCGAATGTATGTCCACGCTTTGGCCAGCTGACAAGCATTTAAGCGTGTCAAATGTAGTCTATATCGAGAGTCGCTTCTGCATTCTGGTTTGTGATGTTATGTGAACAATCCAATATGTGTACCGAGGGGGATGCGACCGGCAGTGCTACGTCATGTCAGACATGCGGCGGTATGAAAGTACCTAGCATTTCCTCTCAAGCAGCGTTGTAGTTGCTCAAAACCTGACACTGCGACTCTCATAGTGTGTGAAGTTCGGTGGTGAAAACCAAGAAAAAATCCAGTCGCCGTCAGATCCACTGCCGCCGCGCTCACAAACTTGGACATGTACTAAGAGGTTCAGGTCTGGAAATACACGTAATTGATGGGCAAGCTTCTTCAAGACATACCCTGCCGGAACCTTTTCAGCCTTCTGATAAATGCTACCGGGTTCACATGCATGTGGAATATTCAGCAGCTGGAAGGGTTTAGCCGAAAATATGTGGGCGTACATCCTGCGCAGTACCTAACTGGAGGGCTAGAAGGATTGGACTCATCCCCAAACACTGCAGATCGAACCGTGGGCTCGCAGCACGTCGTGACTTCGAGCAATCATTTCTGTGGACGACAGTAGTCCGTCGGAAGATTCTGCCAGCGTCGATTAGTCCGGCAGGAGTGCCGGCTGGCCTGTTGCACGGCAGACGCAGATTTAGCGGCTGGCACAAGACTTTCACGCCAGTAGGGCAAGCAGTGCATGCATGTGATCACGTGAACAGATCCCCCAGCTTCAAGCACAATGCACCATCAAAGAGCAGCACCCAAACAGTTTAGCCTGATCAGTAGGTGTGTCGACCGGAATGAAGCCAACCTGCATCCCCCGCCTCACAATCAGCCTATGTGACGGTGGGCACTGAGTACTGCGCTGACGTGCCGGCACAAAGAAGACGTTTGGATGCGGCCACACCTGAGGGCGTCCAGTACACGCGGCGGGACAGGACGGCGAAGTTGCTGACGTAGAACTCCAGCACCCTCGCAACTGACGCCGCCTCCTCCTCGCTCTGCAGGAGCAGGGAAAACCTGTCGAACATCGAGGGAGGGCAGGGCGTCAGGCATATTAGTCTGTCCGTCCAATGGCAAAGTTGCTGGTAATGTCCGCAGCAACTGTTGCCGACGCCGCCTCCTCCTTGCTCTGCAGCGGCCATTGCAACGATTGACGAGGACTCACAGCGAGCATTGCAGGGCTTTCAGAACATGCACCAGGCATATGCCCGGGAAAATTGAGTCTTTGCGGTGTCACCCCTTTCTTTCCCTTCCCTTCGTCTTTGCACCAGGTCGTGGTGGACGGTGGCGGAGTTGGGTGTGCCGGGCTGCACCGTCGGATTATCCAGGCTGTACCGTCGCAGCACGTGAAATGCCAGTCTGAGCAGTGGACGATTTGAGCAGTACTAGATGAGGCGTACGTACCAGGTCGTGGTGCACAGTGGCGGAGTTGGAGGTGCCCGCGATGCCGCGATCCGATGCTCGTATTGTTCTGCTCCCAGTCTGGAGACATATGTTCCCTAACTCTGAGGATCCCCACATGGCATTTACGCACCAGATCGCGGTGCACGGTGGCGGAGTTGGGGGTGCCGGGCTGCGCGCCGCCCGCCGCGGCGGCGTCCTCGTCATCGAGCCCCAGGTGCGCGTTGTCAAAGCTCTGCGCCGGTGTGTACACACCACCCTGTTGAATCACAGTGAAGAAACTTTGATATGGTAACAAACAAATGCGGCGTGCGCCAGCGGATAGACGCAAACTGCAGTAGAACACTGCGGCAAGGGAGACGAAAATCATGGCCAGGAATTGAGCCTATAGTGCAAGTGGTGGGCTAGAACGCCCAAGATGCTTTTGACACGGGCGCCCATCCTTGACAAACAGAAAGCGGCCATGCATGCTTGGGCGGCGGCGGGTGCCAGGCGAGGCAGGACGGCCATTTTATCCTGATTGATTTCAATTTGACAAGTTGACAACGTTTAAACCTCCCAAAACACAAGAGCTCCACCTGAGACAGCGTTTTTGGCGGCGGTGGGTGCCAGGCGAGGCAGGGCGCCACGGCGGTGGCCAGTGCGCGCGCGTCCATCTCGTTCTCGGCGGCGTCCGCGGCCACGCGGTTCAGCGTCTCCAGCAGCAGCCACAGCGCGTTCAGATTGGCCGCCGGCAGGTCCTGCAGCGGCACATGATAGAATTTTGACTCGCATATGAGGTGCGTGTTGGTGCCGGGGTCGGGCGGCAAAGCTGCATGGCATAGGTTTCTAGGCTTTCAAGTAGCTGGCAGGCTTCGCCTGGATGTCAACAGGTGAGCCAGATGCAAGTGCTTCTCCAACACCCTGCCCGGGCCGGCTGTTGCAGGCACAGCTTGTAGCAGAAGTCCATGCAGTGCAGCATGAGCAGGTGCGGCGCCAGCGCGGCGGTGTTGGACACGGCAAGCAAATCATGTCAGCATGCATGGGTCATGTCGAAGTCACACACCATGAGCAGTGGCGGCGCCAGCGTGGCGGTGTCGGAGGAGATGCCGCCCGCCTCGACGATGCTTGGCAGCGTCCTGCAGAATGGTGATACGCAATAGGGGTTGTGCATCCCTAGCTGTTACAGCTGGTTCACGTATACTATAGTTGCCTGATGCGGCGCACACCATTGACCCTTGCAACACACTTGCAACGGGCCGGGCCCGACCAGCAAGCGGAGCCGAAGTGGGAGAGCTGCAACCTGCAGGCGTGGTTTACGGCTCGGTCAACAAGTCCAGGATTGCTGCTCGAGGTTGAGCGAGAGGATACTGCGCACTTGTAGGTGAGGAGCGGCTCGGGCAGCGTGGCGAAGAAATGCTTGAGCACGTTGGCTACGACGTGCGGGCTGGTGCCCGGCGGCGGCAGGAAGCAGCCGTTTGCATCCTCGAACGAGTTCAGCAGGAATGTCACCTGCGCCAGGAACATCATGGCTAGCACGCACAGAAATCACTTCACACATGAGGTGCCCGGCAACGACAGAAACCAAATATCAGGTCCTCGAGTGAGTTGAGCAGGTGAGGAGCAGGTGAAAAATATGGCGCAGTTGGCGGTGATGAACAAGCCGCACGCCAGCAATGTGCACAAGTGCTTGTCTCGACATCGTTCGCAGCAAGGCTCACCAGGTCGGCGCCGGCGGCCTCGGAGAAGACGCCCTTGGTGGCGGGCCCGGTGGCGATGAGCGAGGAGCAGCAGACCAGCACCGTGCGCGGCACCGGCCGCGTGCCCGCCTCCTGCCGCGCCAGCACCTGCGTGTGACATCACAGTGCATGCAGCGGTGGCCTGAGGCTTGCATGTCTTGTGTTTGTAAGGTCGTTTGGAGGGGCAGCTGACTGGGCTGTGGGCGGGAGGGGTTGCGTGGGTGGTTGGGCGCATCGGAGCGACGCATCATGAATGATGCAGCAAGTCCCGCGGCCCCTAGCGCTTCTGACGCCCAGCCCAAGCGCATGCTGCGCAGCCTGCTGGGCGTCAGCTGGCAGCTCAGGCATGCTGTCCGATGCTACGTGGGCCGTCTGCACAGTTACCGTCTTGAGAACACATGCAGCTGGCTCAGTGGGTCAGCAATGGGCCGTTCGGCTGCCAGCCCTCACGTGCCGCACCTCGCCCTGCACATTCGGCAGCAGCAGCAACGTCCAGTGTCAGGCTTTGCGTCCGTAGAGCAGGCTCAGCGTCCCGCGGTGATGCGCCAGAGCTGACAGAGGGCTGATAGCTGTTCCATTCCTTATCTTAATATGCGGCACTGCATGCACCGGCCGTAGTTTCTCTGATTCCCCCTACTTTCCCGTCAGGTCTGCAAGATTGCACGTCCACATTCGCACCGTGATGGCGTCACCCTTGAGCGCGGTGCTGGCACGGCTCGATGCGTTCCACACCCAGTTGCCGCCGGCGGACGCCGCAGTGCCCACCTTCTCCGCCGCGCTGCAGAGCATTTTGTTTGGCAAACGCTCAAGCTGCATGGTCATGCTGCATGTCATTGTTGCTACATGGCTTGCACACACCAGCCGATACCTCTGCATGCATGCGCCGTGTTTACCGGATCGCACAAGCGCCAGTGGCTTGTCAAGTTTTCTAAACAAAGGCGACGGACGAAGGCGTTGCACAAAGGCGACGCACAGAGGCGTTGCACACTGATAGCGCTGCAGGGTGGGGACAAACGCACCCAAGGGCGGCCTTCTGCGCGCGGCCCAGCACCTGCTGCTCCTTGGTCCAATCGCGCTCAGCAGCCTTCTGCTTGACCGTCGCCGTGGCCGCCACCGTGGACTCGTACGCCTGCGACGCCGCCTGCGCCGCCTTCTGCTTGAAGACTGCAGGCACACATTCATGCCCTGAGCTGCGGGCTTCAAGCACTGACAGGAGCTAGGTCGGCTGCAGCTGCTTGCAGGCCATGTGAGGGGCGGATATGTGTGAAGGTACGCGGCGGCACCATGCGGGTATGGCACAATGCCTCATGCATGCTGGAAAGAAGCGGCGACTCACTCGCCAGGCGCTCCTGCAGCGTGGGCGGCTTCCCGTTGTCCTTCAGGCTGTTGAAGGCATTGAAGTCTGCCGGCTGGTCGGCTGCAGGCGCCGTGAAGTGGCCGCCTCCGCCCCCAGGCGCTGCAGGAGGGAGAAGAGGCGCGTCTCCAACGACTGCGATGTGATTTCTTGCAAGCACTGCATCCTTTGAGTGACTCGTGTGCTGCTCGGTGTGTGCTGTGTGGACTGTGGCCGGTGCCGCCCAGACCACTGTCACAACAGCGAATCTATCAGTCCTGCACCTGATGCTGCGTCAGCCAGAAGTGTTGCTTCTGAGAATTCAAGCTCGAGGGAGACACCGAGCAAGGCTGGCAGCGCAGCGGACCGCTCCAGATTCACACACTGCGATTTGCTCCACAGGTGATCTGAAATGTTTGCATGCTGCGGCCTGCTCTCCAACTTCACCACTGGCTCCGCATCAGGATCTCATGTACAAAGTGGGCCCTGCAAGCCTCAACTGCCTGCAGCTGCAGCGTCAGTCCTTACCCTGGGTGTTGTCTGTCATCGCTTCCTTCCTCTGCACCCGCTCGCGTTCGCCGCTTCTTGGGCTCGCTGATGACTTGGTGTGAAATCGAGCGTGGCACGAAAAGTGGCAAAAGACTGTGCGAGCGCACAGCCAGGCTCAGCAAACGCTCGTCTCTGGAAACCCTGTGAGCAATGTACAATGCCTGCGTGCCCCAGTGCCACTTTGTAGCCAGCCAGAAATCAAACTGCGCGTTGCCTACAAGCTGCTGTTCACCCGCACACGCAATTTGCAGCAGTAGACTCGAGCACACTCTATTTCTTACCATCACTTCGTCACTCACTTGACGGATTGCCTGCGAGCACGGAGCCCTGCCTGCCGCACTCGTTGGATATCAGAACCGATCCTCAGCGCCCCCCTGCCAGACTCACAGCATCAGATTGCGTGTGACAACTTCACTGTGTGATCAACATCGAGGACAGCTGACAAGCAGCTGGCTTTTGCAGCAGCGCAGTGGCCGTGCCGCTTGCGCCTTTGGTGAAACGTCGTTGCCACTGACTCATACCCCATCCCCTACTCCCGCAGTCAGCAGGGTGCCTCGTGCTGACGGCCGCGGCAGCTCATTCGACGCCGGTCACGCCGATTGCCGTGCCAGGGGTCTCGTTCCTTTTCCCAAAGGAGCAGCGGGACAGCGCTTTGGCGTGCGCCGCCATGGCGGAATTCTCGATGGCCTACGACCAGCTGCACGCGCGCAGCGGGCCTACCTCCACTGGCGGCGCGTCAACAGGCGCAGGAGGCCAGGTAAACCGTCTGACGCCGTTTCGCGGCCGAAGCATGCATGCCACACCTGAGCAAGACGCACGGCGTTGATTGTATACATAGTACCACAGCATATCATGTTTGCACTTCTACCTCGTCCTGGAGCTTTTCATGCTCATGCACTATCTGATCGAATGTGCAGGTGGAGTGGTACCAGACGAGCGGCAGCGGCTACTCAGCGGCGAGCGAATTCCCGGCGCCGTACAGCGCCTCGGCGGCGCCAGCGGGTGCCGAATATGGCAGCTTCGACGACGAGCCGCCTCTCCTAGAAGGCAAGCCCCTGTTTCTGCCTCTCCTAATCCCTGCGCACGAGATGGTTTGGCGCCGCCGGCGAGCGCGGAATATGGGCGCCTGAAGGATGGGCCGCCGCTCCTGGGAGGCGCGGAACTGCCCTTTCTCTGTGTCCTACCGTTGGAGCCTTGTAGCGTGGGAGTCAAGTGCTTGAGAGTCCTTTCGCTCGGTGTATTTGGCGACATGCTTTTCATGCGCACGCCTCATGAAGATACCTTGCAGCTGGCAGAATAGGTGCTGTTGATCTCTTTGCAGAGCTGGCCATGCAGCCAAAGCGGAGCGGCCGACCAACACATCCATTCACTCATTCATTCATTCATTCATTCATTCATTCATTCATTCATTCATTCATTCATTCATTCATTCATTCATTCATTCATTCATTCATTCACTCATTCATACATTCATTCATTAATTCATTCATTCATGCATTTCCAATCCATTCATTAATTCATCAATCAAGTAATCAATTTATTCATTTCCAATCCATTCATTCATTCATCATTCATTCTGCAGAGCTCGGCATTGACCTGGGCGGCATCCTGCGGCGCACGCGCGGCGTTCTCATCGGCCGGCTGCGCTCGCCGGACATGGAGGAGCTGGACGTCGGCGGCCCGCTGTTCTTCTCCGCGGTCTTGGGCGTCTCCCACCTCTTGGTAACATCATTCAAACGCCACATTCAGAGGAGTGCTCATCTTGATAGGAAGCACGTCTGCAAGACATCGACTAGCTGGATGTTGGCGGGCCGCTGGGAACCCCACACGGTCTTGGGTGTCCTCCACCTCTAGGTAAGCACTGGAGCCTGAGGAATGCAATGCCATGAAGCTGAGATCCGATGATTTGAAGTCAAGAAGGCATGGGGGAGTTGGGTTTCGGCAGGCTGCTGGCTCATTCCGTGCTCCTGGGCGTCTCGCACCTCGTGGAGGGTGAAATGCACTGCGACTCGATATCTGATGACACACTTGCAAGCAGAACATGGCGGAGCTTGATGTTGGCGGGCCGCTGTCCTTCTTCGTGGTCCTGGGTTTAGGGTTTAGGATATGTGTCTCCCGCCTCCCTGGTGAGTGCCTTGGTGCTTAGTCAAAACACCATACGAGAGAACGTGCCCATCTTGGTGATAACTGTGACTGGAAGACATGGAGGAACCGGACGTCGGCGGCCCGCATTGCTTTGCCGCTGTCGTGCCGGCAGCCTCGTAACTGCTAGTGACCGCCGACGCGCACTTCAAGGAATCAACTTCAGCCGACGCACGTTGCTGTGATTCGCCAAGAATTGACCTGCAGAGTTTGTGCTCCAGTCGCCATGGTCCCTGACCCTGCCCTTTTCTCTTACCTCGCGCAGTGGCAGGGCAAGGTGCACTTCGGCATCATCCTGGGCTGGTCTGTGCTGGCGGCGATCGTGCTGTGGTTCGTCGTCAATAACATCGCAGGCGACTCGCCTGACGTGCGGAAGTGCGACCTGTCATCCTGCTACTGCGTGCTAGGCTACGCGCTGCTGCCGATGGTCGTCTTCAGCGTCCTCTCCATCCTGCTGCCCAAGTGCGCTTGCACCAGGATATGCCTGACACTTGCCCAATTAACCCCTGCTGAAACACCTGTCGTCCTGTTGCTGCGTGCTGGAAAAGGAAGGATACGAAAGGAAAGGGTTTACATCATGCCCAAGTAGGCCTACTGGCCTGTGGAGGGCCTCTGGCTGGAGCGAAATGCGGCAAACAAGACAAGGCTGAAGAGCTGAAACCACCAATTAAAAGCTGTACAAAAAGAGAAGCTGTGCCGGTGCCAAGTGACTCCGGGGG
>JAABUL010002926.1_pt1 | contig 26842 bp, 25 predicted proteins | sample 5559151 | NCBI WGS metagenome assembly JAABUL01 (sample SAMN10711876, study PRJNA513368) | rock metagenome | isolation source: Antarctica rocks | place: Antarctica: Victoria Land, Pudding Butte sud | reverse complement strand
ATACATGTTTAGTTTACTTGATGCATTGATGCTAAATTCACATGCAAATGCGCAGAATGACAAGAATACAATCAATTTGCAAAATGCAAATTCGCAGCAAAAAGAGCAAACATGAGCGATTGTGAAAGTCAAAGAAATGAAAAAGCGAAAAGCGATGAAAAGCTCGCAAAAAGAAGCTAGCATCGAAGTTAGTACTAGCAAGTGCTATGATGTCATCTCTAAAGAGATGCAGATAAAAAGACTGCGCGAAAGAATTGAATTTGCAGTCAATCAGCTAAGACAAGCAATATCAGAACAGAAAGAGACTATAAATTATAGCTTAATTTACATTTGAAGAGCATGCAACGAAAGTATAGAAAACTCGATTCAGAAGTAAATTGATTGACTTCAAAGTCAAACAAACAACAAACTGAAGATCATTCTACAATTGATTCAACAAAATGCTGAAAACATCAAAAAGAAAATCAACGCAAAGCAAATGACAGAGAATTCACAAATCTTGCAGAAGACGCAGGTTTTGCAAACGTTGCAAGTCATGCAAAATTTGCAAAAACCAACGCAGAAGCTCACATATGTGCAAAAAGCAGCTCAAGTCACAAGCACAAATGCAAATGCAAACACAAATGCAAATGTGAATGCAAACGCAGACGAATGAAACCTGATTACCAAAAAATTCTCGCCAAAGTCACAAGAGATATCATATCGCGAAAGAAGATTGATAGTTACTTCGAAAAATGAGAATCGAATCTTACAAGCGATGAAAATGCGCAATGCAGTGAACAACGCACTGAAGAAGGCAAAGTCTGACATAATAGTCGCTACAGTGACTAAAACACAAAGAGGTAACAATATTGCTTTAACAATTTCAGAGAAATACACTGCGAAAGCTCTACTGAAGCAAAAAGATATATGAAAGCATATATTCGAAGTCAAAAGTATCAAGAAGAATGAAAAATGATACAAGATAGTGATACACAGTCTGAAAATCAATATCTTCAACATAAAGATTAAAATGAAATATCTGAGAATTGAGCTAGAGAAGTACAACTCTGAATTGAAGCTGATAATCAACTTAATATGATTATCAAAAGATGAAAATAAAGCAAGAAAGAATCATGCTTCGATGATACTGATGTTCAAAATCAAAGTCGAAGCATAAAAACATCTGAAAAAATGAGTTCTAGCAGCGAGATCAACATATCAAACAATCGAATATCGAAATTATCAATCAAGCGATCAGTGTCAGAGATGTCAAACATTCAAACATTTGCAGAACAAGTGCAATAAATCATCAAGATGCTTGTTTTGTGAACGAAATCATCTGACATGAGAGCATAAATGTCAATTATCTACGTGCGAAGACAAGCAATTATGCAATCACACGATTTCTAGATGCTGCAACTGTCAAAATGCGCACTTTGCAAACAGCGCAATGTGCAAAACATATCAGACAGCTCAGTCTATTAACTTACAAAAAGATCATCTAGTCACAAAATTGTAATGAGTAGTGCATTCGAAATGTCACAAAACAACGCAAATGATGAAAGCTTTGAAAACACGTTGAATATTCGAATTCTACAGCACAATTGTGCAAGATCAATGCAAATTATGCATGCATGCATGCATGCATGAAATTTGCGAAAAACAAGACAGATATTGTTATATTACAAGAATCATGAATGAAAGACGAGAATATAACAATTTCACATTCGTCGTTTATCTGCATCAAATCAAATGTTCAGAATACTCATGTCAGAGTATTGATATTTGTTGCGAAAAACGCAAAGAAATTTACATGCACATCAAGATCAGACATAGTCAATAGCAAAGATATGCAAGCGATATCAATAATGAACAATAAAATTCAGAGAAAAATTTTATTGTTCAATGTTTACAACGAAAAGTCACAAAACGCAGATGACGAGCAATTATACATGATTGAGCGAGAATTAGCAAAAGTTATGCTAAATTCTGAGCAAAAAGTTATTATCATCAAAGACTTTAATGCACATCATAGCTGATGAAACGCAAAAATTTCAAACTCTATTAGAACGAAAGCATTAATAAAGTGAGTAAATTTACATAAATGCAATCTGATTAACACTTCTGATATAGAACGCAGGTCAAAATCAATGATGAAACGAGAGTTCATCAACACAGAAGAAAGAATCATCAATTCAGACAGTAATTTAATTGATAAATTGAAGAGCAAACTTACATGAAAAGAACAAGTCATCAATCGACTTCAGAACAGCACAAAAGACTGCGTACTGATGCAAAAATCGAAATCAAACTCTTTTGTGCTTGAAGATTGCACAGAAAACAACGTTGTTTCAGAGAAGTACAGCGTTTCTTATCAAATCACTATCTGTTTTATCTTTTCTTGATGTGTAAGACAATAAGTCAAGATCAGTCGTTACTATTCTGAGCGAGATAACATTACTACTTCAATACATGAGATATAAAGTAATTGCATTAAGCATTTTCTATCAAAAAGAGTAATCTAGACTCTTGAAGACTAAATTTATATCATTTTCATCTGACATAAGTCGGTAATAGAGAACGATTTATTGCAGATTTCAAGATAGAAATTGAGAGATCTCTACACTAAAGTTACTGTCTACGTGAAACGCTTTGAGTAAGAGATTAAAGAAATATTTAAGTGATGTCAAGTGAATTGTTTAGAAGTTCGAAGCTTGAAACTCAAAAAAACTCTCTATGAAAAGAAATATAAAGAGTCGCTTTATGCGCTCTTTCTCGCTCAGTTTCGCGAATAGTAACGCGAAACTCAGCAGAAGCAATTTTATTTTTATTTCTTCATTAAGTGCATGCAGTCTATGACTATGACACTATCTAAACACTGTGTGTATGCTAAATTACATGTAATTCAGTCAAAATCGCTGCAGTGTATCTTTTCATTGATCAATCACATCAATAGTTTGCACATATGAGCATGTGAGCTGTCTATATAATCAAGTGATCATATAAACAACTCAAGATTGTGAAAGCTGATCACTTCAACGTGAGCTTTTGACTTGTCTGTATAATCATCAAGCTACGCAAACTAGATGAGCTTTGATTTATGTAGATGAAAGTTGATCACTTTGACGTAAGCTTTCAAGTTCACTGTATGATCATTCAGCTGAATGAACTAGATGAGTTTTGATCTATGTATTTGTGACGTATGTAAATCGATCAGAAAATCGAAAAATTGATCGATTTACTGCATCGCACAGATGTGTATGTGTGCAAAAGCTGAGTCGTGCCTTCGCAATAACTGTGTGAATGTCATATATTAATTGCAACGCATGCGCAAAGACGTTGCTGTTGTTCTGTGTATATGAGCAAAGACTGTGTCGTGTTTTTGCAATGTATGTGATTGCGATGCATGTAAATTGATCTGATAAAGCGAAAAATCGATCGATTTACTGCATCATGCAGACGTGTAGATGTGCAAAAGCTGAGTCGTGCCTTTGCAGTGTGTATGTGTGTGACGTATATGAGTTGCAGCATGTGCGCAAAGACGTTGCTGTCGTTCTATGTATATAAGCAAAGTCTGTGTCATGTCTTTGCAGTGTATATGATTGCGATGCATGTACATTGATCTGATAAAGCGAAAAATCGATCGATTTACTGTCTTATGCAGACGTGTAGATGTGCAAAAGCTGAGTCGTGCCTTCACAATGTGTGTGTGTGATGTATATGAGTTGCAGCGCATGTGCAAAGACGTTGCTGTCGTTCTGTGTATATGAGCAAAGACTGTGTCGTGTCTTTGCAATGTATGTGATTGCAATGCATGTAAATTGATCTGATAAAGCGAAAAATCGATCGATTTACTGCATCATGCAGACGTGTAGATGTGCAAAAGCTGAGTCGTGCCTTCGCAATGTATATGTGTATGTCGTATATGAGTTGCAGCATGTATGCAAAGACGTTGCTGTTCTTCTGTGTATATGCAAGCTTCAACGCGTCAATGATTGCGTTGTTATTGTCTCGCTTTTCGACTGTGTGTGAGCTCAACGCGTGAGTAAAGCGCTGTTACTGCTCTGTTAATGTTAATGAGATTGTTCAGCTCTTTTGACAAGCATAACTTGCAGAAAATTTGTAGTCAGCATCTTGTACAGATAAATCTCATTGTTGATTTGAAGTGTGTTGAAATTGAATGAGATCTAGTCAATAAACTCTAGAAATTTCAATACATGATCAAGAAACAATGATGTTTTGAATTAAAATCTGCTAGAACATTTCATTTATTCAAGCACTTTTAATACAAGTCTGTTCAGTCTCTTTGTTTCATTCTACTATAAATACAGCTTAAAACTCTTTGCTTTCTTCTGTATTCTTAGTATTTTAGTTATAGCTATCTTTATTGATCAAACATTTTATTTACACGCTTTACTGATTAGATTCTAAACATGATTTCAACATTATACTAAGAATTTGTTAATTTCATGATATAAGTATCTATACTCATTCAAGACACTTAACTAAAATAGAATAAGTTTAAAGAAATTTGTTTATCTGATGATCAATGACTTTAAAAGATAGAACAACATCAGAAAATTAATAAAATCAATGAGAATATACAATCATTGAATTGCTAAAGAATCTATCACTCATTTAATAGCATTGATTCACTTGATCAATAGAATCAACGAAAACATATAATCATTGATTGCTAGAGAATCACAAATCTCTTTCTTTCTCAAAAGCTTATGAATCAATCAAGTTAAAATAATCTGTGTCATCAAATTCAATTTAATTCAAATTTAAGTCAATAATCAATCTTTTCAATGAGCAAACTGACTAGTGAGTCTGCTTCAATGACGTTGTTAATGCAATGATTTATTTACTCACATCACTTTATTTATCAGTGAATTAATATATCTTACGTTCACATGCAACTAGTGAGTTTGCTACAATGACAAGATCAGAATTGATCTTTTTGATGAGCAAGTCAACAGCTTGATAATGAGTTTGCTATAATGACATCTTTATCTATCAGTGAATTGATCTATCTTATGTTCACATGCAAATAGTGAGTCTGCTACAATGATTATTTCGTCGCTTTTTTTCTCTCATAGTGAATCTGCTATAATAAACATTTTGATAGTCTGAAAGATTAATAGAAAGATTGGTAGAAAGATTGACATCAAGACTCTATGTCGTTATCTATGAGTTATGTTACAAGTCATAGAAACATGACTTTTAAAAAGAAGAAAATAATGTTATGAAGTGTGTTGAAATTGAATGAGATTTAGTCAATAGACTTTAGAGATTTCAATACATGATTAAGAAACAATGATGTTTTGAATTAAAATCTGCTAAAACATTTCATTTATTCAAGCACTTTCAATACAAGTCTGCTCAGTCTCTTTGTTTCGTTCTACTATAAATACAGCTCAAAACTCTTTGCTTTCTTCTGTATTCTTAGTATTCTAGTTATAGCTATCTCTATTGATCAAACATTTTATTCACATGCTTTACTGATTAGATTCTAGACATGATCTCAACATAGATTGAAATTTCTCATGATTAACTGTTCACAATCATCTTTGATTAACTTTTCTAATCTAGAAATAGTTGATGATTCTTCTGTAAAGATGATAAATAATGAACATGAATTGTAAACGTTTATAAGTTGTAACATCTGCATTTCATTGTCTGAACTGCAAGTTAGTAGCTTAATTGAGCAGATATTCAATTTGATAGTTTTCATGATTCATTGATTGAGTCTTAAGCGCTTATTAATGTATATATACATTCTCGCTTGTGATGATGAGTTTCTCACAAGATAAAAGAAGTTGTAAGCTGAGTTAAACATATGCAAAACATTGATATTGTGATCTTGTTTCTGTATGACTATTATATTGAATTTGCGAACTTTTCTATTTATCAAGAATGATTCTTGAATTTTTAGTGATTTTCTGATGTTGTACTGTAGAATTTGCAGAAAGAATTAATCTGTCATAAAGTTATTTATAGTTATTATTAACTTTGTGCTGCAACTGCTTTTTGTATGCTTTCAGTCATTGAGAATCTTTCGCATTTTCTGATTTGATGCTTTTGAGTTTGCTTAAACACTGTTTCTTCAAATTCTTCTGAGTCATTAATTACATATGAAGAGTGTTCAACTCATTTTTTCTTGACTTTTATCATTTATCACGTTGACTTGTCAACGTCTCAACTGCTTGTTATCATTGAGACATTTATTGAGTTCAAAAAGTTCAAGAAGAAAGAAGAGAATGTGTAATTATTTTGACTGATTTGTTTTGAAAGATTTCTTCTGATTGCTTCATCTGTTGTTTTCATTTGAGACATGTACATCTTCAGAGTTCATGACTTTCATTGCAATTCACGCATCACTTTCTATTTACAGACACAATGCATTCTTTAATGTGATGCTTATCTGCACATTTAAAGCAGCGTTCTTCATTCTTGCAGAATCTGATCATGTGATCAAATTCAAAGCACTTGAAGCATTGTGTGATACAACAGTTTTTTTCAAATAACTTGCATAAGCATTCTTGATATGAGTTTAGCATGCTCACGTTCAGTAAATGATTATTGAGATCGTGTTTAAATGATTCAATCAATGAAGTTCATGAATGATGATGCTTGATTCTTTAAAGATAACTATAACTGAACATTAAGAATACAAAAAAAGAGTGATACAAGAACTTTTATTTATGTAATGTTTAAAAACTACACTAGACTTGAAAAAAACGTGTTGTGATACAGAAAAAGTGTTGTGAAGTGAAGAAGATGTTGAGAAAGAGAAAAGATGCTGAGTTATATTTGAGTCAAATCTGAGCTAAATTTAAATCAGATTGAAGCTTGCTTTAATCAATATACAGTCAACTCGCTAGCATTAACTGTGAATTGATTAGAATTAAAGCTTTGATTTTATTCAATTTTGACACATTTGTAACATTACTTTCTTCTTCAAAAATTCATGTTTGCATGAATAGAATAAATGAAACGCAAAAATTTTCACTGTTTTTCAATTTAGTGTAACTTGTTTGAATATAACTTATGAAATTCAACTAGAACTTCTTTCAAGCTCTTGAATTCTTCTTTATCAACATAATATCATTTGTTATTTCAATTTAATTCTGTTCATTTGATTTTGTATTGTATTCAATCTCAATAGTATTTAAAGTTCAAAATGTTATTTATCTTTCAATGATCATCATTTTCAATTGTCAATAACTTAGAAGATTTTGAATGTTTTTCTGATAACAAGTCTTCAGAATAAGAATGTAATAGCTTTAAGCTGAACATTGAATGTAGCTACTTCATGCTTATTAATAAATGAAGATGATAAAAGATCTTAACTTTGACAGTGATTTGATAAAGTTTTAGCTGTTTATTTTTCAAATCTTTACATGATTTAGTTGTCTTTATGTTTCTAGAAAATAATCAAACTCAGTCATTTACTTCATAAATGATGTCTCATTTATGTTTATTAATCTGAGCTTCGATGATCTGCTTCATCTTTTTCAATTGCTGATGATTAAAGATAAAAAGCTCTTTCATTCAAAGAGCAATATTATCAGCTTTTCTAGCTTCAAGACGTTTATAAGTTGTTTTGTAATTAATCGTATTTAAATTAAAACTTATTCATGAGTGAAAGTTTTTATTGAAGTAGAATGAAGTCATTGAGATGATTGAGAAAATATTGACATTCTCGCTGAATTTCATCATTGAAAGTCATTTTACTCAGTCATTCTGCATATAGTTACAGTAAATTCTTAATTCGCGTTCAACATCTTGATTAACTCATTTCAATTAATCATTAATTTCAGAGTGATAAGTTGTTAATAAACTAGCTGTGATTCTTAATCACTTGCAAAAACTTTGTCACATGATTGATATGAATTAAGAATTTTTGTTCAAAACAATAGAACTGAATAAATCATGAAGTCAATAAACATTTCATAACATGATTTAAATCATTTCTTCAACTGAGATGTTATTGTCTTTTCAATGACAGAAGACATAGTGACATTTCTTGATGAAATGACATATAATTGTGCAAATGACGTTGTATTCTTCTGATAAAGATAGTTCAGTGATGAAGTTCATAATTATATCTTTTTAATGTTTTTGCGAAATTGAAAGAGAATGATGAAGTTCATTAATACTATTTCTAGATGTCTTGCTTTGCTGACAGACATGACAGTTTCAAATGTATTATTTAATTATTGCTTGATAATCTGATTAATAGTAGAAGCGCTGAACTAAATCAACAGTTCTTTTATTATCAAGATGAAAGATGAATAACTGATCATGAATTTTCTGCAGCAATTTCATATGCATATTCTCAAAGATTTACAGTAAGCTTTTTCTAAATAGAACATCATCAATGATCTTGCAGTGATATTGAACAGAAAATTCAAAGACGCGCAAAATCACGAAAATGAATTACTTAAACTATTTAAAAACAGAGCACATCATTGACATGATGCTTGCACTTCATTCTGATCATCAAGAACAGATGAGAAGCATCATCAATGCAATGTCAATGAGTGAATGAAAGATGATTATCACTATCTCGCAGAAAAATTCAGTCAAGACGAAAGATATACAGAAGAAATTACATAAGCTGCAAGTACTTTATGAGTTCAATGAATGTAAAAACAACGAGCTGATACTTTGAAGAAAGATGAAAAGTTTGACAAAGATGATAGAAAAGTTGACGCGTCAACGCGTCACTGCATTGACTGTCAATCAGCGCATGAAGAATCAGTTGAAGAGACTGAAAAAGATAATGAGCAGACTTGAAAAAAAGTTCATGAAGAAGAGAGAATACATCGACAGCTGAGCGAAGAAAGTGAGCATGAAGTCAACAATATCATTTGAAAGTCATCTTGTGTTCAACATCAACATATCATCATCAATGCAAAATCATTGTGAGAAATTTGAAGTAAAGATCTTCATCAAAGAAGAAAAAGAAGTAAAGAGAATCATGACAACAACAACAAAAAACATAGTGAAGTGAGTGAAAGAAATTGACGTCGACGAGATGTTGTTGATGCACAAGAATATAGAAATGATGAAGAAATAATCAAAACTGCTGATATTTTAAGTCAAGATGAAGAGCAGTAAAAAAACATTGAAGAAAAATAATTTTTGAATCAAAGAGATATTGTTGAATGCATGTTTGCACAAGATCAGTTTTGAAGTAGTGATACATGAAATTAAAATCAAAGAAATGTTTAAGAACATAGAGAAAAAAGAAGTGAGAACACTCATCAAGATCAACAAAGACATACATTCAGAAATGATGATTGAGAAGATTGAGTGACTCACAAAGAAGAGTGAGCAGAAGAAATATGTTTCGCTGATGATATGCATAATCAGCGTTGAGATGATGAACAAGCTGATTGATGAGAAAGTATGTCATGAAATTGACATAAAGATCACACAGTTCTACAACTTAAGTTGCAGAGTGCATCAATGTTTAAAGTGTCAAGAATATGATTATAAAATGTATGAGTGCAAAAACAAGCAAAAATGCATTTACTGCATGCTGAATCATCGCTTAAAGCACTGTTTTTACAAACAGACTTGAAACATGTGAAAATGTGAAGCATGTCAAGATATACACAGAGTCTTTGACTCTCAATGTCATAAACGACAAGCTGAAAAAGAAAGAATAAAGAGAATCACAAAGCACAAATCTTTATATCATGTTGTATGAAGACAGAAAGAACTAAAGACAGCGACGTCAAAGATATTCACAGAAACATTTATTAATCTGAAATTGCTGATGAACAATGACTTGAAGAGAAAGCAGAAACGCTCAATGAATGAAAGTTGTCTGCTCAGCGCAATCATCACATCAGAAAAAACTATACTGAATCACTTGATCAAGAAGTCAAGATCAAATGAATCAAAGTCAACGTCAATCACATCATTATCAATGTCATTTTCTGTTAAAAATCTTACAAGTGAAGCAAATGCTTTGCAGATACTCAAAAAAACATTAAATAGTTTAAAATGTGAACTTTAATGTTTCAGCAAAAGAAGTTTTGAATACTACAGTATAACGTTCACAAGTTCAGAAACAAAATGATAATAGCATTACTACATGAGAAAAAGATAAAGAACTATGACATTCTGATTCTTCAAGAACTCTGACAATTTGATGACATTTTCAGAACATACTGCTCAGCAATTGTTGACTTCATGCTGAAGAATAATAAAGATAGAATCTGTTTTTATATAAACAAGAGAATCGACAGCAACATCTGACACTCAACATGATACTTCAAAGATGTAAACACAATTATGTTACAAACATTAACAGATGATGCACAGATGATTCAGAGAGTTATACACATTCATGAAGCATACAATTCATCACTCAGAGATCATAAGATCATTCATGAAAAAGAAAATCTTTCAAACATCAAAAAGATGTTGCACATGTTGAAAGAAAGCATTCTTGTAGAAGACTTCAATTTGCATCACTTCATATGAGAAAAATCATTCTACTCAAGACAACATTTATTGTCAAATAAGTTAATTAAAATGATCACAAACATTGATGCATCACTAACATTATCTTGAGATACAATTACGAGAAATTATCAAGAATCTCAAATGACAATTGTTAAAGATCAGCATAGAGTGAGTCATATGAGTGTAATGTAACAAGTATATAAATGCTAAGAAAGAAAAGTATCTAGAAGAGAAGAGTCAACTATTTATATGACTCAGAAAAACATAAGCTAATTCTGAATAGAGTTGATCTTGAAACAATTCTATAGTCTAGCGACGAGCGATCAACGATAGTCATCAACATAGTCATCAACATAGCTATCAACATAGATGCGTAGCTAGAATTATAACATTACTCTTCTTCTTCAACAATTCATGTTTATATAAATGTATTTTCTTAGTCTTGTGTAGAATCGAAATGTCTATTGTAGCAGACTCACTATGCAAGGTAGAATGATGTCATTGTAGCAGACTCACTAGTTGCACATAAATGTATGATCAGATTCACTGATAAGTAGAACGATGAGAGTGAGTAGATCATTGCATTGATCATGTCATTGAAGCAGACTCACTAGTTGCACGTGAACATTTGATCAGATTCACTGATAGATAGAGCGATGTAAGTAGATAGATCATCACGTTGATGAAAGACGTCTTTGTAGCAGACTCACTATTTGCACGCGAATGAGTTAACAGATTGATTCACTGATTGATAAAGTGATGTGAGTAGCTGAATCATTGCATTGACGAAAGAGATCATTGAAGCAGACTCACTAGTTGCATGTGAACTCGATGACGAGTCAGATTCACTGATAGATAAAGCAATGAGAGTGAGTAGATCATTGCATTGAAAGTGTCGTTGAAGCAGACTCACTGAGATTTCAATATAGAAACAAGCTCAAAGATTTGCTTGTTGTTGAAGACATTATCATGTCATTGTAGCAGACTCACTAGTTGCACATGAACGAGTAGACGAATCGATTCACTGATGAGTAAAGCAATGAGAATAGATGAGTCATTGCATTGACGATGAGTGTCATTGAAGCAGACTCACTGTTGAGATTTGCTCATCAAGATAGAGACTTCACGCAGTTCTTGACTGATCTCTTTAATTGTTCAACAAATTCGAAGAATTTCTTGCGAATCTGAATGAACGGTTAATTCGCTGATCTTTGACCTAGTTGAATGATTTCAATCGTTTGTTTATACTCGCTGATCAGCGCACAAGTGAAGAAAGATAAGTGCTGTTGCATGAACGCAAGTCGCTAGATCAAAGTCGATAGAGAGTTGAAAAATTACTAGCAGAAGCACTCGAAGAAATCGATGCAGATTATTTCACTTCGTCTGTAACGAAGAAGCATTTATATAATGTTAGAGATCAGCATAGAGCGAGTCATATGAGTGTAATGTAACAAGTATATAAATGCTAAGAAAGAAAAGTATCTAGAAGAGAAGAGTTGACTATCTATATGACTCAGAAAAACATAAGCTAACTCTGAATAGAGTTGATCTTGAAACAACTCTATAGTCTAGCGACGAGCGATCGACAATAGTCATCAACATAGTCATCAACATAGCTATCAATATAGATGCGTAGCTAGAATCATAACAACAATAAATTTGATCTTCACGACAGATAATATTATGAATCAATTAATACAATGTGAAATCAACGAAGAAATGAAAAACTTCTCAGATTATCTGTTGATACAGACAATTATAGATTTCAGAGTCTGCAAAGAGTCAGCGCGAAAATCGCGTTGCAACTAAAAGACAATGAATGAAGAGAAGTTCATCAATACTTTGAAAGAACAAATGTCAAAATCATTGTCAAATCATGAGATGAGATGTTGATGCATAAATGAATACATCAAGTAACTGCTAAATGCACTGAAGAAGATCATCAAGATTTTCACTCTTTGAGCGAGATCACACAAAATGATTAAAGCAGAATGAACGAAGAAGTGTACAGAAATCATCAAGAGCATGCAATGAATGAGAAGAAGCTGTCAAATCATCGACGATTGAACAGAGTACATTCAAGCATATGACAAGAAGAACAAAATCATCAGAAAACAGAAATGCAGTGAGTATTGAAAGATTATGCAGAATGTTGAACAATTCTCGAGAGAACTGTTCAAAACTGCAAAATGAGCAAGAAATGCAATTGCAGACACACTGACTCAAGCAACAATTTTCTCTCTGATCAAGTCAGAATGCTCTGACATCGTCACAACAGTGCAGAATAAAGCGAAGATAATGTTTCAGATTCACTTTTCATCATCTTCAGAGATTTTCATGCTGAACACAATAAACTTCAAGTATTTGCTTTCAATTGAAAATGATGCTTCATTGATGCATCGTAAGATTAAAAGAATCATTTACAAAGCAACATCTGACAAGACATTGAAATACACAAAATACATAAATAAAATAATGTGTAGATTTGTTAATGATACATCAGAATAAATATGCTCTTTCTTTGAAAAATGTTTACAAAAGAGAATACAGTCAACTCAGTTCAAGAATGCAATCACAATAATGATGCAAAAGTCAGGCAAAAAAGATTACTTTAATGCAAAAATATATAAATTAATTGTGTTACTCAACACATTGAGTAAAATATTGAAGTTCATTGTATTTGAACATCTGCAAAATATCATAGAAGCTTGCAACTCAATATTAAACATTCAGATGAGAGTTTGCAAGCATAAATCAACAAATATGACTTTGCAACTAATTACAGAAAAGATACATATTGTATAAAGCAACACAAGAAGAAGAGTAGTTTCACTGCTGAGTCTGAATGAGAAAAATGCATTTGACAATGTGATGCACAACAAACTTTTACACAACATGAAGAAGAGAAAAGTTTCTAAATTGCTTCTTAAGTTTGTGAAGAACTTTCTGAGAAATTAACACATCATGATCACAATTGATGACTACACAATGATGAAATGCAACATGAACATCAACATATCACAAGACTTTTTGCTATCATTGATATTATATCTGTTCTACAATGTGAACTTGTTAAAAACATGTAATGACATCAAGTTGAGAACTAACTTCACAGACTTTGTGAATGATGTTAATATTTTGACATACAAAGAGTTTATGAAATGCAATTGCAAAGTTCTTAGCAAGATTTATGATAAATGTGAACAGTGATCAAAAATGCATGACATCAAATTCTCAATGACAAAGCATAAGCTGATTCACTTTACGAAAATTTCTAAATGATTCAATATGAAAGTTAATGTAAAGCTGATGAAACATCAGATTAACTTGAAATCAAATATCAGAATCTTGAAAGTTCAACTGAACTTCAAGCTGAAATGAGTGATTCACATGCATCATGTTGAAGCAAAACTAGTGATTAAACAAAAGATCATGCAGACAATCATCAAGTTTATTTGAAACTCATCAATAACAACAAGTAAGCAAATATACTTCATGATGACATACTTTCTGCTTAGTCACGAAGTCATCATATGATATACATCACAAAGAGTGAAAGATCATCAAAAGAGTCTGAATGTCAAGCTGAGATTAATGCAAGAAAGAGCATTGTAACAGATCATTAACGTTTATCATGCAACATCAACAAAGATTCTACAGATGAAAACAAACACAACATCAATAAATATTCACTTATAAAAGCTGATACAAAGATTGATAATAAACATGAACTCTTGAAAATCGAGTGAAGTTATTAAGATGACAATGCATTGAATTTGCAACGACTTGATACTCAAAAAAGATCAAAAATCAAAACTGTGTAAAACATCTTTACAGCTGAAGTGAAAGTGAATGAAAGAAACACTTGAGCAGATGAAGATGAATCGAAGTCATTTCTACACAGCAACTCTCTGATCAGAATCATTGAAGATAGTTATAGTTGCAAACAAGAAAATATCAATAAAACAACATAATCTTGATACATTTGCATCAAAGCAAAGAGTTTACTTGAATGATAGCAACAGCAGAAATAATGTTACAATAATCATGATGAGAATGAACTGAGAGTTAAATAAAAGACTGAAGAGATTGACTTTAATCATCATTCATCATGATGAGCTGAAAAAGTTAGTCGCGAAAGCAAAACATCTTGCAGACGTAGTGACAGCAAATCAAGAGTGTCATGAAAAGATATACAAAGTATACAGTAATAGTCAAACTTTTCTGAAAACAATGAAAGTTATGATATCAACAAAAGATCAAACACGTCTGCAATGAGTTCAGATTGCACATGAAAGCATTCAATCTTGAGAAGTCATGCTGAAGTTACATTGAGTGACAAGTCATGCAGAAATACTTGAAAATGAAGTAATGAACAAGATGATTAATAATGCACACAATTTGTCTTTATTGTTGATTAAATATCAACACATTAAAATGATGACAAGACTGATGCTCATACAGAAACAAATCAGATAAACATGAAGAATAGTTTGAAAAAAGAGATTCAACGCAGCTCATTTTCAATATTTAACATCAAAGATGACACATCAACATCTGTGACTGCACAAGAATCATGCAAAGTCTCACAGTGCATTATTGACACAGCTACACATAAGAAAAATTGACTTTAATCAATTTTTATATGAAAGATGAGTACTTAATATTACTACAACAACATGCAAGTGTGACAAAGATTGAATGTTAATTAAGCACATTCTATTAACATGTTTTAAATGAAAGATAGAATAAAAGATGATGCAATGCAAAGAAAACATCACGAACTTGAGAAAGCTTCTAGAAATCATGAGTATGATGACAGTGATCATTTGAATGATATTCTTAACAAGCATACTGAATCAATTTCAGACTGTGACATCATCAAAGAATCAGATGAAAGAGAGAAGAAATAAAGAAGAAACAAGTTCATAAAGTTCTTACATTAAGAACAGTTACAGTATAGAGCGCAGAAAAAAGCGATAGTAGATATGAAAAGAGCGATAGTAGATATGAAAAGAGCGCTACGCTAGCGCAGCGCTCGCTACAATATATAAAATCTTGCATAGATTCATAATGAGTGTTGAATCAAGTAAGAATCAAAAAAAAATCTGTTTGTTTTTCATAAAGATTTTCAAAGTCTGATGATTGATGAATATTTGAATGAGTAACTCAATGCATTCAAGCTCAGATCTTCAGTGTTTAAAACATTAAATAATGACTAGTAATTTCTTATTATAAATGTAATAATTGCATTCAGCAAGAATCATACTCTTGCTGTAGAAAACTATTGAGTGAAGAACATTTTCATCATCATACTGTGATAGTATTTCATCTTTGACGTAGTCAGATGCATTAATCTTTAGAATAGTCTGTCATTTGAAATTGAAATGTCGTAGTACTGAAATTAAGCTGACTTGTTTCTTTAAATTATTGAAAGCTTGAACACAGACTTCATTTCAAACAAAAGACGTGTTTTTTCTAGTTAGCTGAGTGAAGAGTTTAACTAACTTTGAAAAGTTCTTAATAAAACGTTGATAAAAGTTAACAAATCTCACGAAGTTTTATACTTCTTTTAGATTGATTGATGTAGTTCAGTTGACTATGATTTTCACTTTAGTAAAGTTCATACGAAGATTTTGTTCTGATACTATGACTTTTAAGAAGATTGTTTCTTCTACATTGAATTCACACTTTTGAATATTCATCTGTAAATCAGCTTCTCATAAACAATTCAATATCATTTTGACATGTTGTTTATATTCTTGTTGAGTTTTGCTGTAAATCAGAATGTCATTTAAATAAACTTGATAAAAGTCATTTAGAAAGTTTCATAAAACATCATTCTTTTTTTTCTTTTCTTCATTAAGTGCATGCAGTTTATGACTATAACATTGTTTAGATGCTGTACATATGTTAGATTACATGTATCTTGATCAAAGTCACTGCTTTATATCTTTTTATTGATTAATCACATTGATAGTTTGTGCAAACAAGCAATCGACAACAAGATTTACCTGTATGAGATGCTGACTACAAATCTTCTGCAAGCTATGCTTGTCAGAAAAGCTGAACAATCTCATCAACATCAACAGAGCAGTAACAGCGCTTTACTCATGCATTGAGCTCACACACAGTTGAAAAGCGAAACAATAACAATGCAATTGTTGACGCGTTGAAGCTTGCATATACACAGAAGAACAGCAACGTCTTTGCATACATGCTGCAACTCATATACAACATACATATATATACTGCAAAGACACGACTCAGCTTTTGCACATATAAAGACAGACGTGATGCAGTAAATCAATCAATTTTTCGCATTTTCAGATCGATTTACACGCAGCGCAATCACACACAGAGCAGTAACAGCACTTTATTCACACGTTGAACTCATATACAACATACACACATATACTGCGAAGGCACGACTCAGCTTTTGCGCACATAAAGACAGATGTGATGCAGTAAATTGATTGATTTTTCGCATTTTTAGATTGATTTACACGCAGCGCAATCATACACAGAGCAGTAACAGCGCTTTATTCACATGTTGAGCTTATATATGATAAACATACATATATTGCGAAGGCATGATTCAGCTTTTGCGCATCTACACGTTCATGTAAGACAGTAAATCAATCGATTTTTCGCTTTATCAGATCGATGTACATGCATCGCAATCACATACACTGCGAAGACACGACACAGACTTTGCTCATATACACAGAACAACAGCAACGTCTCTGCGCATATGCTGCAACTCATATACATCACACACATATACATTGCAAAGGCATAACTCAGCTTTTGCGCATATACACATCTGTGCAACGCAGTAAATTGATCGATTTCGATTTTCTGATCGATTTACATGCGTTGCAATCACATACACTGCAAAGACATAACACAGTCTTTGCTCATATACACAGAACAACAGCAACGTTTTTGTGCATACGCTGCAACTCATATACATCACACACATACACATTGCGAAGGCATGACTCAGCTTTTGCGCACATATACATCTGTGCAACGCAGTAAATCGATCGATTTTTCGATTTTCTGATCGATTTACATGCGTCGCAAATACATAAATCAAAACTCATTTAGTTCATTCAGCTGAGTGATCATACAGCAAACTTGAAAGCTCACGTCAAAGTGATCAGCTTTCATCTACATAGATCAAAGCTCATTTAGCTCGCTTAGCTTGATGATCATATAGACAAGTTGAAAGCTTACGTTGAAGTAATCAGCTTTCACAATCTTGAATTGTTTATATGATCACTTGATTATATAAACAGCTCACGCGCTTGTCTGTGCAAACTATTGATGTGATTGATCAATGAGAAGATACACTGCAGCAATTTTCAGAGCAGATAAAGCTTAAGAAAAAAGCTCAGCTCAAAAACACAGACACTATATTGACACTGTTCATCATCAAAATTGAAAGAATTGCAACACTAGAGTATTTGAAAAATACTCGAATTGCGACGAGAAAATGACTATTAGAAACGAAAGAGTAGAACGCGAAGAGTGCGAAAGAACAAAGAAAAACGAAAGTACGATGACGAGAGTTGAGAGAGAGTGCTTGTATGTGCAAACTATCGATGTGATTGATCAACGAGAAGATATAAAGCAGCGACTTTGGCCAGATTACATGTAACTTAGCATACATACAGCGTCTAAACAGTGTCATAGTCATAGACTGCATGCACTTAATGAAGAAATAAAAAAATAAAAAAAACTGCAGCAATTTTGACTAGATTACATGTAATTTAGCATACACACAGCGTCTAAATAGTGTCATAGTCATAGACTGCATGAAGAAATAAAAAAATAAAATAAATTCTGCAAACAAGCACTTTCAATCAAACAACTTCTTTCTTTCGTGCTTTCATTTTCTTGTTTCTTAATGTTCTTTTCACTTTACTCTTTCATTCTCAATAGTCATTTTCTTGTCGCAATTCAAGTACTTTTCAAGTACTTTAGTATTGTGATTCTTTCAATCTTGATGATAAATAACATCAATATAATGTTCATGTTTTTAAACTGTGCTTTTGCTTTAAGCTGTAACTGTTCTGCTCTATAATGTTTGCAGTTCAGTAGTAAGTGCTTGCATATTTCATAGCATTTGTTCGAATTATTCTCTGATAATCGATGCAGATAGCTTTTAAAATAGTCATGTTTCATTTTTAGCTGTATAAATGTTGAAAACGTCAGTCTGTCTATTTTTCGAAGCTTCTTTAGTGATTTGTAACTCAGATTCACTCTTGCTGTGTGCTTCTGATACTGATTTCCTTTTTTGATGCTGTCGTTTCATGCTCTTAGTCATTGCTCTTTTGTCTCTTTGTCTATTTGCTTTTTGATGAAGCTCATGATTGTTCTTTTTCTGATGTCGATTGCCAATATTTTTCGTGTCGCGCCTTTAATCAATTGATTCGCTGCTTTGTTTTCGACGATGCCTTTGCAACTTAATACTCACTGTATGCAAATATGACATCGATTTTGTTGCAGATTGATCAGGTTTTGTCGTATGTTATTGAATAACTTCAAGTTGACATTGCTCTTTGCTTTTAGTCTTTGCAGCGTCATTTGACTGTCTGTGTACACTCAAATTTCGCTGTCTTCAGATGCTTCTTCGCTGCATATTGCGATTGCATCGTCGATAGCTTGCAATTTCGCTTTCGTTATGATTATTTCATCGATCACGCTTGTCATCTTGCTGCATCTAACAGATTCATGTGTGAATATCATCGCGATTTCGATATCTGTTTTGAGCTCTGCTATCTTTTTTCAAGTTTGCGATGCGTCAATGTACATCACTATGTTTTTCGTCTTTTTGACTATTGTTTCCAGTTTTCTATAGTGTGTATTTATCGTTTCGCACGTTTCATCTTTTGCGAATTCGATTTGCATCTTTGTCAGATATTCAATTTTCTGATCTCATGATTTCTTGAAGTGAGAAATTTCGATTTCTTTTATTGAATTCAGTGTTTTTTGCACTTTGTTCAATATTCAATATATTTGCGTGAGTCTGTCTTTGCACTTCTTGACTTTTCAAGATAAATTCATCTTCATCTCGTTTCAGTTCAGATATTTCGATGCATTCAGATTTAGGTTCAATTTGATAGAGTATTGAAATGAGTATGAAATAGATGTTCTTTTTCTGATAGAGTGTTTTTTCAATAACTCAACTATTCAAATTGCATAGTTCTTGCACTTTTAATCTAATTGCATCTTCATCGACGAAATTTCAACTTCTATTTGCATAGCATTTATCGATGATGTTTGAAACACACTCAGAATTTTTCGTAATGCAGCGTTTTACAGTTTGCGAAATTTGACTAAGTAGCTTTTTTGATTATTTTATCATATTTCGACGTCATAATCGCTAATAGACGTGATGCATATCAGATATAACTGCTTTTCTGATTTAACATTTAGTTTTCACTCGCTATTCATTAATCTAAACAATGAGTGTAGCGTTTTTGTGATCGTCGCGATTTTCGTTTGCACATGAACTTTGAAGTTGAGCTTTCGATTCAGTCAGACTTCTAGTCATCATATGTATATCTTTGATTTTATGATCATGTTGTTGAGTAGAATAATCATTTGATTGAATGTCGTCTTGTGACTTTCAAAGTGTATCAATTCAGATTTCGAGTCATTGAATTGCACTGCATTGTTCTCAGCTCATGTGAAAGCGATTTTTGCTGCGTTTTTCAGCATTTTCACATTCTTGTCAATATTTCTTTTCTCAATGTATAGCGTCACGTCATCAATATAGCTGAGTGACTGTAAATTTTCAAACTTTGCGCGAATCTTTGAAAACAAGTATCGAATATAAATTAGAAATAAAATGAGCGAGATAAATGAGTCTTGTGATATTTCTGTGCTTATTTTCTTTGATTTTTGATGTTTATCATCAAATGCTAAGTCAATAACTCGATTTTGTAAGAAACATTTTACTCAATTGATTAAATTGATCAATATTTTCAATTTAATCAATATTTTGATCAGCTGTTTTAACGCAACATGATCAAAGACTTCTTTGACATCTAGAAGTAGACAGATAAGCGTGTTTTCTCAACTTTTTGTCATTTGCGCATCATGTACTAGATTTAGTACTGCGTCTATAGCTGATCTTTGTTTTCTGTCTTTCATTTGATCAAAATTCAGCAGCTTATTGTTAATTTCAGCTATGTATGACAGTCTCACTGCTATTAATTTTTCTGCTACTTTGTTTAAACAGTTTAGCAGCGTAATAATTCTGTATGTTTTTGAAATTAAATAATTTAACTTGTCTGATTTTTTTAGAATAATTCTCGTGTCTTCGCGTCATATCTTTGAATGATAGTCATTTTCAATCAAATCTGAGTACACTAAATTGAAGATTTTCAATATAGTTTTGTACGCTCGCTGTATGATTGCAAATGACATATCATCTGATTCGAATGCTTTTCTGAATGCTGAGAAGTTAATAGCGTGCTTGATTTTCCCTTTGATAACTCTTGATCACTGTATACTTTCGTTTGATAGTAATTCTTCATTGATTTGAATTTTCAAAGATGATGAGTACATTGCTTTCAGACATGTCTTGCACTTTTCATTGAATTTGATCTTCAATTCTTTTTGCAAGTTTTGTATCAAGAATAGCTTTTCAATTAAACGTGATTTAGTGAACTTGTATGTTTGAAACACTTCTTTTTCTTCAACGTTGTTCAAAAAATTGATTCAGAATTAATTTTTAATCAGCTTTATTACATCATAATACGAATTTCGCATTTGCACTATCTTTGCTTATGCATCGTCATTTCTGCATCTTTTTCAGATTCGCTTTTTTGATCACAACATCTTTTGCATTTCAATGAGTTCATTGTTTCATCAAGATTTTGATTTTGCGCATATTCGCTGTTTAAATATGAATAATTTCACTGTATTCTTGATGCATTCAGTCAAATAAATGACTTTTGCTTTTAAACTCATGATTCTTTGCATCTTGATAATTATTTTGTCTTTCGTCTTTTGCAAATGCTCATCAAAGTCTTTTCAGTTGACTTTTTGCAGATTGTATGACGCGTTCAACGAATTTTCGATCAACTTCACTTTTTTTGTAACTATTGTAAATAGAATTACTTCATGATTGAATTCTGTGTTTGCATTCTTATTTATATGTCAATTTTTGATGTGATTGTGCATATTCTTTGATGCAAATGCTAAATCAAGTACTGAGCTTAACTGATCTGAATAGCTGTGACATGTGTCTATATCAAAAGTGTTAATCAGGTTGCACTTATGTATATTTACTCACTTTATTAACGCTTTCGTTCTAATAAAGTTTGAAATTTTTGCGTTTCATCAGCTATGATGTGCATTAAAGTCTTTGATGATAATAACTTTTTGCTCAGAATTTAGCATAACTTTTGCTAATTCTCGCTCAATCGTGTATAATTGATCGTTATCTGCGTTTTGTGACTTTTCGTTGTAAATATTGAACAATAAAATTCTTTCCTGAATTTTATTGTTCGCTATTGATATTGCTTGCATATCTTCGCTATTGACTATGTCTGATCTTGATGTGCATGTAAATTTCTTTGCATTTTTCGCAACAAATATCAGTACTCTGACATGAGTATTCTGAACATTTGATTTGATGCAGATAAACGACGAATGCGAAATTGTTATATTTTCGTCTTTCATTCATGATTCTTGTAGTATAACAATATCTGTCTTGTCTTTCGCAAATTTCATGCATGCATGCATAATTTACGTTGATCTTGCGCAATTGTGTTGTAGAATTTGAATATTCAACGTGTTTGCAAAGCTTTCATCATTTGCATTGTTTTGTGACATTTCGAATGCAATACTCATTACAATTTCGTGACTAGATGATCTTTTTGTGAGCTAATAGACTGAGCTGTCTGATATGTTTCTTTTTTATTTTTTTTTTATTTCTTCATTAAGTGCATGCAGCCTATGACTATGACACTGTCTAGACGCTGTATGTATGCTAAGTTACATGTAACCTGACCAAAGTCGCTGCTTTATATCTTCTCGTTGATCAATCACATCGATAGTTTGCGCATACAAGCGCTCTTTCTCAACCCTCGTCATCGTACTTCCGTTTTTCTTTGTTCTTTCGCACTCTTCGCGTTCTACTCTTTCGTTTCTAATAGTCATTTTCTCGTTGCAATTCGAGTATTTTTCAAATACTCTAGTGTTGCGATTCTTCCAATTTTGGTGATGAACAATGTCAATATAGTGTCTGTGTTTTTGAGCTGAGCTTTTTCCTTAAGCTTTATCTGCTCTGCTCTATAATGCCTGCAGTTCAGCAGTAAATGCTTCGACGTTTGCCTCGCATTGCATATTTCATAGCATTTGTTCGAATTATTCTCTGATAATCTATGCAAATAGCTCTTGAAATAGTCATGTCTCATTTTCAGCTGAATAAAGGTTGAAAACGTTAGTCTATCGATTTTCCTCATCTCTTTTAGTGATTTATGACTTAGATTCACATCCGATATGTGCTTTTGATACTGGTTTCCCTTCTTGATGCTGCTTTTCCAGGCATTTAACCATTGTAATTTCGCCTCTTTGCAAATTTGCTTTTTGACGAAGCTTATGATGATTGCTTTCGTGTTGTCGATAACTGATAATTCTTGAGCAGCGCTTTTGATCAATTGATCTGCTTTTTCGTTCCCAATAATGCTCTTGCGACTCGATATTCACTGTATGCGAATTTGACACTGATTCTGACGTAAATTGGTCAAGTTTTGTCGTATGTCATCGAATAACTTCGCATTGACGTTGCTCTTTGCGTTTAGTCTTTGCAAAGTCATTTGACTGTTCATGTACACTCAAATTTCGCTGTTTTTGAGTGCTTTTTCGCTGCATATTGCGATTGCATCGCTAATAGCTTGCAGTTTCGCTTCCGTTGTGGTTATTTTGTCGTAAACGCTTGTCGCTTTGCTGTATCTGACGAATTCATGCGTGAATATCACTGTCGTTTCAGTTTCTGTTTCGGCCTCTGCTATCTTTTTCCGAATTTGCGATGCGTCGATATACATCACTATGTTTTTCGCCTTTTTGGTAATTCTTTCTAATTCCTTGTAGTGCGAATTGATCGTTTCGCGAGTTTCGCTTTTTGCAAATTCGGTTTGAATTCTTGCTAAATGCTCAATTTCTTGACCCCACGATTTCTTGAAGTGAGAAATTTCGATTTCTTTTATTGAATTCAGTGTTTTTTGCACTTTGTTCAATATTCAATATATCTGCGTGAGTCTGTCTTTGCACTTCTTGACTTTTCAAGGTAAGTTCTTCTTCGTCTCGTTTCAGTTCAGGTATTTCGATGCGTTCAGATCTAGGTTCAATTCGATAGAGTATTGAGATGAGTACGAAATAGATGTTCTTTTCCTGATAGAATGTTTTTCCGGTAACTCAACTATTCAAATTGCATAGTTCTTGCACTTTTGATCTAATCGCATCTTCATCGACGGAATTTCGGCTTCTATTTGCATAGTCTCTATCGATGATGTTCGAAACGCACTCAGAATTTTTCGTAATGCAGCGTTTTGCAGTTTGCGAAATTTGACTAAGTAGCTTTTTTGATTATTTCACCATATTTCGGCGTCATAATCGCTAATAGACGTGATGCATGTCAGGTATAACTGCTTTCCTGATTTGACATTTAGTTTTCACTCGCTATTCATTAATCTAAATAACGAGTGTAGCGTTCTTGTGACTGTCGCGATTTTCGTTTGCACATGAACTTTGAAGTTGAGCTTTCGATTCAGTCAGACTTCTAGTCATCGTACGCATGTCTTTGGTTTTATGACCGTGTTATTGAGTAGAATAATCATTTGATTGAGTGTCGCCTTGTGACTTTCAAAGTGTATCAATTCAGATTTCGAGTCATCGAATTGCACTGCGTTGTTCTCAGCTCATGTGAAAGCGATTTTTGCTGCGTTTTCCAGTATTTTCACATTCTTGTCAATATTTCTTCCCTCAATGTATAGCGTCACGTCGTCAATATAGCTGAATGACTGTAAATTTCCGAACTTTGCGCGAATCTTTGAAAACAGGTATCGAATATAAATTAGAAATAAAATGAGCGAGATAGATGAATCTTGTGATATTTCTGTGCTTATTTCCTTTGGTTTCTGACGTTCGCCGTCAAATGCTAAGTCAATAACCCGGTTTTGTAAGAAACATTTTACTCAATTGATTAAATTGACTGATATTTTCAATTTAATCAATATTTTGACCAGCTGTTTCAACGCAACATGGTCAAAGACTTCTTTGACATCTAGAAGTAGGCAGGTAAGCGTGTTTTCTCGACTTTTCGCCATTTGCGCATCATGTACTAGGTTTAGTACTGCGTCTATAGCTGATCTTTGTTTTCTGCCTCTCATTTGATCAAAATTCAGCAGCTTATCGTTAATTTCAGCTGTGTAAGACAGTTGCACTGCTATTATTTTTTCTGCTACTTTGCCTAAACAGTTTAGCAGCGTAATAATTCTGTATGCCTTCAAAATTGAATAATTCGATTTGTCTGATTTTTTCAGAATAATTCTCGTGCCTTCGCGTCATATCTTCGAATGATAGTCGTTTTCGATCAAATCTGAGTACACTAAATTGAAGATTTTCAATATAGTTTTGTACGCTCGCTGTATGATTGCGAATGACATATCGTCTGATTCGAGTGCTTTTCTGAGTGCTGAGAAGTTAATAGCGTGTTTGATTTTCCCTTCGATAACTCTTGATCACTGTATACTTTCGTTCGATAGTAATTCTTCATTGATTTGAATTTTCGATGATGGTGAGTACATTGCTTTCAGAAATGCCTCGCACTTTTCATTGAATTCAATCTTCAATTCTTTTTGCGAGTTTTGTATCGAGGGTAGCTTCTCGATTAGGCGTGATTTAGTGAACTTGTAGGTCTGAAACACTTCTTTTTCTTCGACGTTGTTCAAAAAATTGGTTCAGAATTGGTTTTTGACCAGCTTTATTGCATCATGGTACGAATTTCGCATTTGCACTATCTCTGCTCATGCGTCGTCATTTCTGCATCTTTTCCAGGTTCGCTTTTTTGACGACAGCGTCTTTCGCATTTCGATGAGCTCATTGTTTCACCAGAGTTTTGATTTTGCGCATATTCGCTGTTTAGATACGAATAATTCTACTGTATTCTTGATGCATTCAGTCAAATAAATGACTTTTGCTTCTAAACTCGTGATTCTTTGCATCTTGACTATCATTTTGTCTTTCGCCTTTTGCAAATGCTCATCAAAGTCTTTTCAGTCGGCTTTTTGCAGATTGTATGACGCGTTCAGCGAATTTTCGACCAACTTCACTTTTTTCGTAACTATTGTAAATAGAATTACTTCATGATCGAATTCTGTGTCTGCGTTCTCGTCTATATGTCAATTCTTGATATGATTGCGCATATTCTTTGATGCAAATGCTAAATCAAGTACTGAGCTTGACTGATCTGAATAGCTGTGATATGTGTCTATATCAGAAGTGTTAATCAGGTCGCATTTATGTAAATTTACCCACTTTATTAACGCTTTCGTTCTAATAGAGTTTGAAATTTTTGCGTTTCACCAGCTATGATGTGCATTAAAGTCTTCGACGATAATAACTTTTTGCTCAGAATTTAGCATAACTTTTGCTAATTCTCGCTCAATCGTGTATAATTGCTCATCATCTGCGTTTTGTGACTTTTCGTTGTAAATATTGAACAATAAAATTTCTCTCTGAATTTTATTGTTCGCTATTGATATCGCTTGCATATCTTCGCTATTGACTATGTCTGATCTTGATGTGCATGTAAATTTCTTTGCGTTTTTCGCAACAAATATCAGTACTCTGACACGAGTATTCTGAACATTTGGTTTGATGCAGATAAACGACGAATGCGAAATTGTTATATTTTCGTCTCTCACTCACGATTCTTGTAGTATAACAATGTCTGTCTTGTTTTTCGCAAATTTCATGCATGCATGCATAATTTGCGTTGACCTTGCGCAGTTGTGCTGTAGAATTCGAATATTCGACGTGTTTGCAAAGCTTTCATCATTTGCATTGTTTTGTGACATTTCGAATGCAATACTCATTACAATTTCGTGACTAAATGATCTTTTTGTGAGCTAATAGACTGAGCTGCCTGATATGTTTCGCACATTACGCTATTTGCGAAGTGCGCATTTTGACAGTTGCAACATCTAGAAATCATGTGATTGCATGATTGCTCGTCTTTGCACGTAGGTAATTGACATTTATGATTTCAGGTCTGATGATTTCGCTCGCAGTACAAGCATCTTGATGATCTGTTGCATTTGTTCTGCAAATGCTCGAATGTTTGACA
>JAABUL010002925.1_pt1 | contig 26845 bp, 23 predicted proteins | sample 5559151 | NCBI WGS metagenome assembly JAABUL01 (sample SAMN10711876, study PRJNA513368) | rock metagenome | isolation source: Antarctica rocks | place: Antarctica: Victoria Land, Pudding Butte sud | reverse complement strand
GCTAGATTTTGATATGCTTTGTTGAATTGTAATTGATTTATAATATAATAATATGCTATGTAAATGTGCCAGCATCAAAGCAAAAGAATTTGAATTTTATTGTAACTTTGACATACAACCACGCAACGACTATGTCTTAGTTGAAACTCTCGCTTTGCTCGAAGCTAGTCGTAGTATAGAAGAAGACTTTGTGTTAATTGTATGCAATATAATTGTGACGTTGTGTTGTTGTTGCTTCAAACGTGCTTCTCTGAGTGTGTTTTGCGACATACATTGTTGACCCGTCATGTGTTTTACACACGTCGCTCGCATTACACATTACACATTCCACTAAAAGATCAAAAGATGTGAATTGAAAAGCACTAACTAACATGTAAGAGATTCAAACCAATCTTTATAGTGTTGCGTTGCGTTGTGTTGTTAATGCGCCCGGTCGATTTTGATCAAGAAACGAAGTTTTGCTCTCAGACTCTATGGAATTAACTATTGTAGACAGGCGCTAGTTTTTAGTGCGTTGTTTGATTAATTGTCGCCCGTATCGCATTGCATCGCATCACATGCAATGCCCGCCTACAATGATCATTCCATAGGGTCTGAGTACTGAGGCAAAGTTGGTCTTCAATTCTTAGAAACGTAAACCAGACGTTGTGAATTGTGCTGCACTGTTTGACGAGGTTGGAAAAACATATACAGGGCTTCCACCCTCCGCAAGAAAGCATTCCAACTAGTCAATCGCCTCTCCTCCTCTCCCCCTCCTTGACTTCCACCATCATTACCACCACCCGCTGGTACCGCCCCCTCCTCGGATTTCGATACATATACTGAATCAAATTATTGCGCTAGGCCAGCGAGGAGGACTACCTGTACGAGGTGCTGGTTACGAGGTGCTGGTTACGAACCTGCTGGTACTGTTTGTTTGCAAGCAGTATTAAGCAAAGCCAAATGTCCTCACCGGGTTCACACCAAGAATGCGAGCGCTGTGGTCGATGCCGGCGCTTCGAGCAACGAATCAAGCTCCCACATCTGCCCAACAAGAATGTCGCTACGCTATGTCCAGTGTCTTTGCCGTTATCTATTATTCTCTAATCTAGTTAATGAATGGCTGGTCGAGTCACCCTTTTGCCGCGGGCGTACAATGCCACGACCTGTTCAGCGGACAAAGATGGTCATTGCAGCTGATTCAAGCAATTGGGAATGCCTCTCGGCGACGCTTGCGTTTAACGTCAAAGATCATACACCATTCTGACTCTCTCTGACTCTCTCTGACCGTCAACCTGGACATCTTGGCTGGATCTCGCCTTGGAACGAGGAACTGCAGCCCATAGATTCTGAAGCATATTGTGGGTCACATTTGTAGCGAACAGACAAATTGCTCGCTGATTCGACGTCTGGAGCTTGGTTTCTCAATACGTTATCCAACCACCGTCGGGAACAACCGTTTTGGCAGCGCTTGTGTCTGCACATCAGCCGGCAGCCCATTACTGATACTTGGAATCTTCTTAATGATCAACTCATCCTGTTAAAGCTCTTGCATGTCTTCATAGAGAAGCGTCAAACCGCGCGTATTGCCATCCAGTGGCTGTTTTACAATCCTGCGCCTTTAGTGCATGTCAATGCTTCTCTTCTCACTTTGGCCTCGGACTCCTTTCTCGATTCTGTAACATTTGGACATACGTGATTATCTTCTCAGGCTTTGCAGCAATGCGCTCGTCGATACCGAATGTTCTTTGGCCTTCCCCTGAGAGTAATTCTCGATGGTTCCGTCGTGCGAAGCTCTTGAGGCTACGTCAATTCACCGCCCATCTTTCCTAATTCAGAAAGACTTCGGGAATCCAAGAGCCATTTAGCCCCACATTTTCACTGGATTTGAGCCGAGCTTGGCCAGATTCAACCCTTCGCTCATTATCATAGCGGAAGCTGCTCCAGATTCTCCGCCACAACATCAAATCCGGTTGATACGTCCTACCTGATGATTTGCCTAGGTTAGACTACTGCCACAATTGCAGCATAATTTGATACCTCCTAAGTCTCACAAACTACTCCTTTCGGCTCTGGTCTTTCTTAAATTCATATTTCCTTCAGCACCAGATCCATTCTTGGGTTACTCCTCACATACCTCTGGCCTATGAGGCCTCATAGCAACCGAACCTCTATCCATCCAACTCTCCTGTCTTGGGACAGTCGATATAAGGATTTCCATATAACTTGCGTCCGGTGAATCATCTCACCATTTCACTCGCTTCTACCTCTAAAGTGCAATCGATTTCTGCAGCTTGCACGTACGTATTGCAGCAGGTCCAGAAAGCCAATTATACTCAGATTCGTAGAGAAAATTCTCCCATATACTATACTATATTTTAAGGTCGAAATGTCAAGAGTCTCGCTAGTAGCTCACAACTTCAGTAATTGGATTGAACACCAAGCGTGATTCTATCACAGTATCATGGTGCGCGACGAGTAGCTGTGAAGCCAACTAGCCAAGACCCGAGAGATACTCTGGGCCAGAGGTGCTGGCCAAGGCTCGCAGTCAGGTCAATCCTATGGCATAAGTCAACAATTTTCAGAATGCTAGTAAGTCTAACGACCGTGTAACCTACAGAGCGGCTGGTAAATAGGACCACAACGACAATTATGGACGTCGCACACAAGCCTTCAGCAATCTGTCGCCCGCAAGAGACCAGGACTGTCGCTAAGGAGCTGAGGGGTCATTTAGCGAACAATCACAAGGCTGAGTACCAAGTGGTTAGGTAATTGGTGACTTCTGCCAGCTGGTTGGGCTGCACCAGTGCTACGGCGGTCTTCAACGTTGCAGTCAAATACGAATTGCAGCAGTGATTAATTCTGGAAGACGGGTATGGGAGGCTTGCCGAATCGTTTTCAAGATGGCTCTCCCGAGATATGCCAGTCAGCGGGTACGTCCTTTTCCTTGCGGATAATGCATTGGCAAAGACGAAGACCTTTCTCAACGGCGCCTCCGGACCCTACAATAAAGTGTGCGCACAACGATGTCGTACCTAATAAACCGACACACTGACCACACGGATTATCCCCCACCGGGAAGAGAACCAAGACGGATATGAATGATCCGTTTGCTAAGCATAATTTAGACCGGAAGCCTTGTGCAGAACTGAACGAAAGCGATTCATATTATGACCTATCACGCAGACCCGAACTATTAAGCGACAGCGGACAGAAGGGCACCAAGAAGAGCGCCACAATGAAAAAACACTTATGTACCAAAATTGCAAGCAGCAGAACGTTCGAAGTCGAGTATAAAATTGAAATTTACCCTAGAGACCGTTGTGTATGGAGGGTAGCAAGTATGCTGTCTCCAGCGATTGACTCAATATCCACCGCCAATACCTTCATCATATCGACAAGTACTTGCCACGTATCCAATGACCAGTGCGAAGCGCGCATACACATTCGGGAGACGGTCTGAGAGTGCGATATGGCAAGTCAAACTTGATGAATGGGCTCAAGGCTCATTTTTTGGACATGCCATCAGGAAACAATCCGATCTGTTCATCGAACACGAGGCCTACGTTGAGCCTGGGATTTCTCTGGAGGTGAAGAGCTCCAGAGAATCAAATCTTACCACACCTCAACATCGATACTATATGTGGAACGCGATCTGTTGGGTACTGAGTTGGGAATTGAGGGCTGAAAGTCCGAGCTACTTCCGAAATAGAAACTGAGGTTAACGGGCGTCCCCAGTCTTGAGACCTAAGCCACTTATCCGAGTTGTATACAAACAATCCCAACGTCGATGCTTCATGCTAAGACTCGACAAAGGGAGCCGCTGCTATATTTTGGGTTTTGTATAAGCACACCTAGGGCGTTCAATCAGGAGTCACGTTGCATTCTTGGGTCGCTACTGCCTCTTCACCTCGCTGTACGTACATTTGGTGCTCGCTTGCCTCATTCGGAAGAGGCCACCGAGAACTGGTATCAGAAGCCGCCAAAGCCCCCCACGCCGCAAGACGACCGTCGCCCAAGAACTGGGTAAAATTAGCACGTCCAATGCAGCAGCGGTGGTGCGAAATGCGCGATGCGATCTCATTAAGGTAACTGGGACAGGCAATGCCAATCCCAGGTATAGTAGGGTATAGTAGGTAGAGCAAGCTTGAGAGGCTATACCAATCTCGAAAGGCGCGAATGAGACAAGCAGCAAGTGACTAAGCAAGCACAATCAAAGCACAAAGATATTCCACTTCCCCAGTAATTGGGGTACTTAGTGTACTGCAAAAGCAAAAGACAAAACGTACCTTTCTGCGCAAGGCGCGGTTATTAGACAATGATGCATAGTAAACGTAGATAAGCGTTAAAGGAACCGCATTTGTAAGAAACTGCAAGATCGCAAAGAGACTATGCATGGAGTAATGAACACAGGCGGCCGACCACCATACTAAGAACTTTGGTGGTCGACCAAGCACTACCTCTCTGATCTCCCTCGTCTCTAGCACTAGCCTCCCTGGTCCTGTAAAGCTCTTGACTGTTCGGCAGTACTGGGCGTTCCAGGGACGTTTAGCGAGGCAATGATGTCCAGTAGGATGATGAAGAGGCGCAAGAGGCGAAGAAGAGCACGAGAAGTAGCGTGCCCACATCTCAGCTTGAATTCGCTGTGCTTTCTCTCAAACTTGGTGGAGTCTCATCTTGATTAGCTGCTGGCCCCATGCGTAATCGCTCCTATTCCAAAGCCATTTCTTCGTACAGCTTTCATGCCCATGTTGACATATCAAGCCTCAAAGTGACCACACAAGCCAAGCTGTTGAAAGCCTGACCCAGAAAACCCTTCTCCTTCCTATATCCCCCCCGGCCCCCCCTCTCTTTAGTCCTCCCTCCGCAAAAGCGGGCCCTTTGCTTGCGTCCGAGAGACATGAGCTACATTACGAGGTTATACTGGCACTGGTGAAGGGGCGAGAACTCAGAGATCTGACGAAGGTCAACGAGCAGGCGGCGCCGGGCGCAATTGAATATTCCTTTTCTTTCCGCGGTTGGAGCTAAGAAAGAGGGCTGACGACAAGGAGTGCAGCCTACGCCAAATGCATCGGTCTGGATTGAAGCAAGAGTAAGGGGCTACCGTGGAGTAAAGCGAAGAGGTTCGATAACTTTTGGCCCATCTGGAACGTTATCCCGACGGCCAGGATAACCAGGTCATGACATCAGAAAAGGGGGACGTGGTGCTTGCGGAGACGCCGAAAGGGTGGGCAGTAGGGATGTAATATGGACGGGAATGGGAGGGGAGGACATTGGAGAGGGAGCAATGGAGGTGAAGCTTATGGAAATGGTCGGTGGTATGTGCGTACCTCTTCAGCTTTATGAGTAAACGCGGTATTGAAGCGATATTGCAATGACCAACTAGCAGCTTGTAGTAGCGAATAGTTTTGTGGATGGACACCAAGAAGTGAGGAGGGATCGTGGAGCAAGGATTGTACAGCTGATCTGCTCTGGAGCAACGTCCTAACATCAGGTCAGCCGCTGTTGGAGAACGTTCCTGTTATGCGTCCACAGAATTCCGTCATTGAACATTGTCAGTCAGAAGCAACGTACATAGCAAGAGAGAATACGTATCAAAAAAGCCTTACTACACTGCTGCAGCCCTTCTACATTCTTCTTGGTATCGTGGTGGGCCTATCGATTTAACCGCGAAATCCGTTTTGTCTCATCGAATGCGATCTGCCAGGTCCACGCTTGTCCGCCTAATTTGCTTGCTAAAATGGATCTTTGCTTTTCGTCACTCATCCCGACCACAAAAGACTTGACCAGTCGCTCTTCGTACTTGACTAGTAGATCTGTGTATGTTTGCAGTCGGTCCTTAATCTCGTCTTTGCATGTAATGAGATACTCTTCAAGTGAAAGTGCACCCTGCGGTTCGAGCGTCACCTGTGACGAAACCAAGGCCTAGACAGGCGTGGGCGTTGCTGTAGTATCTGATAAGGGTTCAGAAGTGTTCGAAGCGCCAGCTAAATGGGCTATATGGGAGTGGGTCCCGGGTTGCCGGGCTTCCTGGTGTTCGAAGTGGTCTGCACTGTCAATATGTTTCATGCATTGCTGCGCCTGAGCGCTCCAATCGTTTGTTCGTGGGACTGATGTCTCGAGATATGATTGTATGGACGTCCTCCTGCTCGATGCATCGGAGGTATTGGCAAGGTCTTCGGCTACGCTGAGATTGAGTGATCTTGCTTGGAGGCCTATGACATACTCATCATAAAATTGTGCTATAGGCTCACTTGTAGATGGCCCTTGTCGTTCGAGGGCGATCATATTCTCTTCTAGCCTCCGGATCTGCTCTTGAGTGACTTTGGCGGTTTGGTCTTGTAAATTTGCTTCAACTCCAACCTCTTGCTCCAATACTGCAATTCCCTTCAGTGTCATATACGAGTCCTGCTCCCATCTTTGTCTTGTAGCGGCCAACTTCTGAGCGAGGGATTTCACATCTTTAAGTGTAGCGAGCTGGCTTGCTTCTAAATCCTCAACTTGAACGGGTAGGGCCGCCTTAGCGATCGTGCTCGTCAATGTCTTAATGGAGTCATCTAGTTCGAGCTGTTCCTCGAGAAATTGCTGTGACCATGTTATCCATTCCGAAGTCGACGTAGCCATTGAGATCGTTTGAAGCGTGCGTGAGCGCAGACCGGCTAACATCCAGGCCGTGATAGGACGGATTATAAAGCTTTCTTAAGCACTGGAGCAGTGGGAGATCAAAGCAAATGCAGGACAGGTGCTGAAGCCGCTGGCACGAAGTAAGAGGGTCAAGATGGTGTAGCGAGAGCGTCATGCCAAGTACTCCTAAACCGGAAGAGAAAGCTCCTCATCTTAGGGCCGAGCATCCCCGGTGCAGGCATTGCTTAAGGTACTCGAGAAAACCGTTTAATATCACTCTACCAGACACCCCAGCAATGCAAATACCCCGAACAATCAACGCAACACTGGCCGGAAGCTGACACTATACCCAATACAAAAGACAATGAGCCAAGTCCAGCTTGACTGTCGCCAGACTCCCAGATAATGGTTGCAGTCGCGGAGGGGTCGTACATTGCAAGGGGTCGAGTATCCACAAGGGTAAGGAAGCCAAATTACCATTGCGTCCCCTGACGATGAATCAGCGCCAGAGCGAGAGAAGCAGCGCCCGCACGACAGGGCCTACCATTCTCCAATCCGAGCCACAACTGGAACAGGGAAACGCTGCAGGAAGTAGGGGTTCCAACCCTCTTGTATAGCAAACACGGAACATCGATCGCTGCACGGCAGGCAGGTCGCCGTCCGCCGTCGGTGTATACAGAAAGACCCCAAATCCGTCATGCTGCGCCAACCCGACAAGTCAGATCGAAACCCATACATGAATCGGACCAGGGGCGGCGAACCTCGTTTGATCCTCGCCTGGACAAACAGAAGCTTGCAGCGTCAACATGGTAGAGCGTTGTTCAGTCATCGAACGACCGGTATATACGCCGGACATTAATAATGCTCGGAAGAAAAGGTGGCTCAAGAGAACCTTCCCTCATCGAAAGATTGAGGGAATGAAACGCTCCTGTCGCCCACGTTCAATCGCGAGAGGCTGCGCGAGTCGATGATTGACCACTGAGCAGTGAATGTGCGACGCGTCCGGTGGCTGCTGCATATCATCACCTTCGCTTCAGTTGGCCCGATAATCGTGGCCGCACTGTCAGCGTACATTTGTAAGGGACGTCGGCTGCCTCAGGACTAATAACAAATCCATTGGGTCAGGACCTAGCCTACTTGTTTTTAGGGCAGACAGCAAGGCTTGCAATGTGCCGTAACACCACGGCTAGGTTACTCGACGGCGCGAGCGCTTGCTAAGATCATCAATGATCCAATCACAAGGTAAGTGCTTCCTTCACGGTCCACGAAGATCTGGAGCTGGCGTGTCCGTGCCAGATCATATCTTTAACTCCATCCGCTGCACCTAACCTTCTGCAACAACCTACCGTTATGTACGAAAAATCTCGAAGTCAATCGTGGCACGAGCATGGCTAGAAGATCCGACAGCTGGAAAGGCATGGCTTCTCGTTATGGTGGCTCACGCTACGAAGGTACTTCCGGCATGCTCTCTTAGTTGGAGAGCGAAATAAGGCCTTTCCTCACCACGCGGCTCGTCAAGATCCCGGCCGACCACTTACGAATGCTTTGCGGCCGCCGGGAATTGATGATGCGATCGCGACGCTGGCCGTCTGAGCTGAAAGGGGTGTAGCAACTACAATGAAAGCAGATCGTGAGCGTGGTCGGTATTGAATCCGCCACAGGCGATCCACCACCAAGCTGTTTTCCATACACGTTAGAGATTTTCGAGCGCAACGTGCGAATTCACGGCCCAGTGCAACTCCTTTTACTGTCGAAGCATTTCGCTACTGCAGAACCAGAGCAGTGGTTTGAGACGGCCGCGTACAGGCTTCAAAGGCAATCCTGGCCGGGAAACTCCACGAAATTGGGGTCGATGCGGTGCGCATTCATGGAGGGCTTTGTATTTACGGGCTCATAACGCTACACTGCCGGATGCGAGTACATGGGCGACGATATACGTCAACGAATGTAGGCTCTGTCAGAGAACGGCGAATATGCACAGACGGGCATGGGAAATGAAGAGGGTTGTTTCAAGGCGGGGCATTTGTCCACGCTGGCCACGACATACCGTCATCAGAAGTGCTGGAATAAAGCCAAGAAGCTGAAGGTAAGGATGATAGCGATAATACGAAGCTGAGGAGCCGGAGGTGTGAACGAAGGAGACAAGGAAGGGGCTCCTAAGCGAGAGAGATTAAGCCACGCTGACTCGTATTTGCTCGTACTCAACACCAGACCCACATAGGCTTCCCTTCTGAGAAGAATATTTAACGTCTCTTTTCTGCTGGCGATCTATGTGATCGTAACTGAGTGCCTGACCATATCGTACGCAGAATCGTTGGAGGTTCCCTCCAGCGCTCCTGGCTCTGCGGTAGGCATCCTCAGTTATCTGTTCCCGGGTTCTTGGCTTGAAGACCATCGACACAAGAAGCGGGAGTCCAATACCAAATCAGCTGTGGTGTGACGGCTTTGACTCTCAAACGCGGGTTCTCGTAGACTCACACGCTTCGACTTGGACAAGGAAGGATAGTGACAACTTCTACTCAGCTCGGAACGTGCGTCTCAGGCCCACATCAACCGCTTCCCTCCTTTGTCAAATAACACTGTTGGTAATGTCTTGCTCCACCATTCTCGTTCAACGTAAAGGGGCAATCTTGATGGTAATCGGCGATCTTAGGTAGATAAGTAGCAAGAGTTCAATCAATGTACCTGCTTTACCCATCGATCTATGCCTCGGCACTCACGTACAACTGGTGCCTTGGAGTAATGTTGGTGATGTTCGGCTGACTGAGACATGGCATTGTTCTAAGTATTGGGTTCAGAAGAAAGAGATAATGTGGCTTTTGACTCACAACGAATTTTCGTCATATCGTTGATGAGACTGCCAATATCATCGGATCTCGTCGAATCTGGCTCGTTCGGTACACTAGCTTTCATGCTGCGTCCGGTATCCCGCCTCAAACTCCTGTAACAACCGCTGCGCCGACGATCAAGTCGTAAAGATGTGCAGCCCCGGACTCTGCCTCAATACCAGTGATCTTCGATGAGAGACTCTGGAATGGCTTTGACTGTCGCCAGCCCTTCTAAATCGCTTTTAGCTTGCTAGGTTTCTGTGTTGCTGGAGATCTAGCGAAGAGAGAGGTCGTCTTTTATGCGCGCGACTTCCTACCTCAGAACTCGACTCCAGATACTCTGACTCATGTTTCACTACGCCTTTGCGAACGTGTCTCCTGAGAATGGTACGGTGTGAGTATCTTCCACAAATTTGATCACAAAATCTGGATTTACGACATTATTACTTCAGATACCTTAGTGATCTTGACGCCGATCTGCACAAAAGATTCTCTACCGACTCGCGTAGCGAGACCGAGAATAATCTTTATGGATGTACTAAACAGTTGTATCTCTTGAAGAAGCGCAAAAGGAATCTCAAAACACATCTTAGCATTGGCGGTTTCACCTACAAAACCAACTTCATTGGAGCACTTGCTACAGCCAGTAGTCGGAAAGTCTTTGCGGACAGCAGCGTGGCTCTTCTTTCAGACCTAGGATTTGACGGTCTAGATCTCGACTGGGAGTCACCTGGAGACGATACTCAAGCGATGGCTCTGGTCTCTGTCCTGAAAGAGCTACGTGGGGCTTTGGATCGTTATGCCTCTTACAACAAACTAGACTACAAGTTTGCATTGTCCGTTGCTGTAGTGGCAAAACCAGAGCAATTCAACATTCGGCAATTCGCCGAGATGGATACGTACCTGGATTACTGGAGTCTAAGTCAGTATGATCACTCTTTCTTGAGCGGTGCACACTTTTGGGACTGGACTACTGATTACTAATATCGTTCCTTCGCGTAGTGGCATATGATTACGCAGGTAGCTTCACTACTGTTACTGGTCACGCCTCCAATCTCTTTCCATCCACATCCAACCCTCCTTCAACTCCCTTCTCGACCCAGCAAGCCCTCCAGAATTACACTTCAGCCGGCGTTCCCCCTTCCATCGTACAGGAAGGGCTTGGGGGCGGTATGTGGTGGGAGAGCAGTGGGGACAGGGCTGGGGACGACAGCCTCAAAGGCAAGCGGAAGAAACAGGCAAGTTCTTTTCTGACAATTGCCAAAATATGGCGGCGCAACTGACATATTTGATTTGGTATTCAGCGAAGCGAACAAACAAAACCTCCATGCCAGCCCAAAGAACCTTCAAACGAAGGTGTCTGGACAACGGCATTATGACGCCTCCATCAATACTATCGACCTCAGTTGCGACGCATGCTACGTCGAACGAGACCCAATGTTGTCCATCGGAGCAGAGTCAGCATTCAGCATCCCGCGATCCTTCATTGAAGCATATCCTCTTACATACAAATCCTCCACACTCCTTTCATTACAAGGTCAGCTCTAATGGATGTAATGGCACAAATACGAGTGGGACGACGACGAACGGCACTTTTCATCAGAGCTGTAGTCACCTTGGTCTAGCGTCCTCATCACAGAACAAACCCAGACAAACAACTCCAGAACCCACTCCGAGTCAACGTCTGCAGTATGAAAAGTCTGTGGACGAGTCGACAAGTGAGGACCGGGACAATGGGTTGTCCACGAGCAGCAGTTCTGCGTCTATCCAAGGGTGCCATCAAGGCCAAGGGCATATCTATCGGGCCGAGATTGAAGCTGGTGATTTGATAGGAACCGGCGGACGAGACCAATCTAATGGTGAACAGCCAATTAGTATATTATCCAACCCCTGAAAGCTTGACATGGCGCTAATTAAGAAGCTGCGAGTGGAGAGTCGCCGACGGAGATGCTATCAAACGCAGCGAAGGTTATACCTTATCGTAGGTGATGATCCCACATACGGGCGTTATACTTATAAGTGCAGAGAATACGCAACGTGATGAAGGATGCCGTTCCGTGGCTACGGTCCAGTCTGTTCAGAATACATCTTCGGGTACTTCTTTTGTCACTGCCACAGGCACCGAGCAGCTCCATGGTTTAGGAACAGGTAAGTCAAGCAGTTCATGTCATTCTTCCACGTCGCTAACAGAACAAGTATTGGAACTACCAGCAACAAACGTTGCCGAGGGCTTCGAGTCGCGCGGCCACGCCCTGATAAGAGACATTTCCACAAGCTTCAATACGCCAAGCTATACTCGCAATGGGCGTCCATCCGTCGGTACACAATCTCACGAGGACCTCTTTGATCCTTCCCAGTATTACAATGGACGGAATTCACAACCTCCAGAGAACCTATTTGACCCTGCCGAATATTATAATGAAGGACATGCATCCTCAACACATTGTCTCAACAACAGTCACTCGAAAACACGGGCTTCAGTATTTCAAGTGAAACTTCGAACTTCGATACACCGTTCCCAGAGAACCTAATTGACCCTGCCGAGTTTTACAATGAAGGGCATGCATCCCTCAACACACTATCTCAACAACACTCGATTGGAAACACGAGCTTCAACAATCGACTTCAAGATACTTCGCTCGACACACAATCTCGAGGAAATCTATTTGATCCTGCCCAGTATTCATCCTTCAACACATTTCCTCGACAGCCAATTGGAAACATTGACTCTGACTCTTGGAGTTACCGACGACAAGATAATCCAACTTCGGGCATACTTGATCAAGGGCAGTATATACAATAGGACAGTCCGTCAATGCTGCGAAAGCGGCGTCTTGCCCTCGCACTTTCCCGAGCATAAAGCCATACACGCTCATTAATCCTTCTCCTTAGTCTTCCCAACAAATATACAATCCAGCTCTGGGGCAAGCTGGGTGTCGACGGTGTAACAGGTATACCATCCAGGCCGCTGTGGACCTCCAGGCTTAAGACATGGGCTTCCAGATATGCAAATCGGTATTAGGTACCCAGGACCTGTTGTGTTTCGGATGGTTATGGGGTTTGATATTTTCCACACAGTATATCCTAGATCCTACTAGTGTTAAGCGGCTGAAGAGTTAAAGCGCCACGTACACTCAGTTGCAATTCCACCAGTAGCGGCCTAATCTTTGCGTCCAGCATCTGGTTCGGGTATTCTCGGTTTCCAGAAGTGTCCTGGTTGCGTAATTTGATGTGCGGAAGCTCTTTCTCAATTTCCTTCAACAGTTCTTTTGCCTTGGGCGTGATCTCGATGGTCTCAGCGCCGGACATAGTGATCTGGCACCGTGGTCGACAATTGAGACCTTGTAGGAGTAACGCTTGTGCGACTGTATTTCCTGACAACACATTAGCCCGGGGTCTTCTCAAGTACAGAAGGAGCTGTGACTCAGTATCTGTGATTCTATTCGCCGGAGCACATGCGCAGCTTTAAAGGCAATACCCAAATCCGCTGTAAGTCGTCAGAAATGATTGAGGGGCTTGAAGACTTATCTTATAGCGGTTAGATGCGGAGTTCATCCCGGCGTTAGGATCAGGTAGGATATGCTTGGCATTTTGCTCGCCATAGCGTCTGGAAGATTTGTGTATTGTCCGAGCTAATTCTGAAGCTGACGCAATGGTTTGGACTTGTCGTAGGGTAATCCATATGCCTCGACCTGAAATTTGACTCTCAACGAATGGGACATCGCGACCGCTATCTTGGGGAGGCTATGGGTAGCTCGTCTACAACAGCAAAAGGATGTTACTCCAGATAAGTATCCCCTCAGTTGCCCCCAGGGGAATGCTACAAATTTCTGATACTAGCAGAAGACTAGCCATCGTTATTGTTACATATAGAGAGCCTGCCACTTATGCTCGCCAACTGAAGCTTTCTATAACCCTATATCCTACGCTACTCTCTCAAGGACTCTCACCGCATGGAGAATTCAGCCTCTGCTTTCATAAGCGGTATGGAAAATGACAGACAACAAAGTAGGATACGAAAGTTTGATGAGGTATATGGCGACGATGGCTCGACGTCCTTGCCAACATCTACATGGCAGGCTGCAGGTGCAGGAGGTGGTGCTCAGGGTGGACAAGGCTTTGGACATACGCAAGAATATCAAAACCCCTTACGACAATTCTACTGCACCTCTTCTCAGTACCAGCCTACCTACCTCCAGGGCCCCATAGGCCAGGAACAGTTCCCTCAAGACACTTCGCGGATGGCCTTTGAAGCTCCGCTATACGGTGATATGCCTTCGTATCAGTCACGACAGCCGACAGCTGCTGAAGTTGTCTCGCAACGATATTCAACCGCACTCTATCAACAATCTCTGCAATATAACCACGCCACTGGTCTTGAACATTCCACACTTGCTTCTTCGGATCCTAGTGCAGAACCAGAACAAGCCGCCGGAGCTGAACCTACCAACCAACTGCAACGAAAAACCTATAGCTACGACCACGTATACAGTCAGTTAAAGAAGACGAATGGGAATACGTCCCACGGCAGACTGGTTGCGGCAGTGGAGACTTTATTCGAAATCTCCGAATGGCTTCCCAGTCATGCTGCGGGTCTAGGTATGTCAAGAACGGTCTTACAATGTGTCCATAATTAATATATCCAAGGACTTGTGCTGGACGATCAAGAATCCTATGATCGTCGTCTTGAGCTCTGGGGAGAATTCAACCATTGCTGGCTGGCTTTACTTCAGCGCCAGCTAAGTGAGACACAGAAAATGCGAGAATTACAGCAAGAATCAGTCGATGCTCAGAATACTCTTTCGAAAGAAATCCTCGAAAGGTTGGGTGACATATTAACGTCGCAATGCGATAAATTGGAAGGCTTGGGACTCGTCGATTATCAGATGGGCGTCTGGGAAGAAGAGATTGTCGACAGTAAGCAAACAGCCGTCATCTCCGAAGACTCAAATATAGGTTCTACTGACTCCTGATCAGTGGTATTGAAATGTATTCATAATCTCTCCAGTGGTGATGGCAATGATGAATCTTCTGAAGCTGAATCGGGTGCAGGGACAGAACTCTCAAGTCAAGTTGCTAGCAATTGATAAAGCGCTGCATAAAACGTCGGCTCCAACTCCGATTTACGCGGTGGCTAACGTTGGGAAGGAAGGGGCCTAGAGGAAAGGGTTATTCACTATCACAATTTGTGGGAGCCTCATCCGGAGGAAAATCAAAATATCTATTCACTTCTCTCCTCGTCCTCCTACCGCTGCTACTACTATATGACAAACCTTCCCACTATTGACAGCTAGCCAAAGGCCTTGGTTACAAAAACAAGGCGTGGCTGTTTCTGGGAGGAGCATAGACTCAAAGCAGCTTGGCACCGTCCGAGGGAAGCCTTGTCCGCTATTTCGTGGGCTTGACGTGTGGGAACCCCAAGTCGGACTCCAACATGAAAACACCCCGGACTAGCATGCCGGGTCTTGGCATGATTCAAAGCCAATCACCCAAGGCGAGCCTGTTGTGATCAGTCAAATATTACATTATTGGAGAGAGGCGTAACCCGACTGTTTGCGAAGCTGCAGGTTCTGCCCTTTCGTATTCCCTGCTGATCGTTGAAGCTGCAGTTTCCCAGCCAATAGCTAAAACCTACAGCTCACTTTCAACTTACCACACCTTACATATATACTTTCCAAATCAACAAGCTCACTCTTGGCTTGATCAAATTGTGGAGGATGGCCGACAGGTAACTCTGGCAAAGTAAGGATATCCATTCTGCTTCAACGAACGCCAAACTTCGTCACGGCATATAACGTCATGTCCCAGCTTCATGGCGGTGATCGTTACAGCGTTACAGTAAGCACATCTTGAGGCTCCCACGTTTCATCCATCTCACTCGAGGCTTACACCTCAAGCCCTCAGGCCGAGGGGGGAAGAACAGCCAGCTCTACACCCATCGAGGCTGAAGTTATGGAAGAAATGGTCCGGCGGATTCGTGAGAGAAGTGCGAAAGATTTGAAGGAACATCTATTCGTCTCGAGGCATTCCTTCTCACCAATGCGGCGATCTCAACCGATGCCCGACGCTTTGAGAGTACAGAAGACGATTAGCCATCACGGGCCAAAGATGGCCAGATCAATGTACCAACGGGCACTGCTTACGACGATGGCAATTCGGCTAGGGACTCATGTCGGCGAAGTAGTCCAGGTGAGAGACGAATTTGACAGTGACTTCCATAAAGGAAAGAAACCCATCTCGACGCATCGCCGATCAGGGTTCTTCGATACTACGAACTACTCATACGAACACAAGGGTTTGCAACAGCTACGAGTTACGAAGTTGAAGGAAGGGATAGTGGCAGGGCCGACGCATTAGTCTGATCGCGGAGACGGCCAACTAATGGTGGGGACAATGTTATCTTCGGATGCGATAAGAGACGCCCGGTCAAGCCTGATGGAGGATTGGAGGTGCGCATGGTAGACGCTAGAACTTGCCTTCAATGAAAACGGTGCACGATAGTCCTACGCACCCTGACCACACGTGCTACGAGCTCTTAATCTCTTCGCCTCCCACATTCTCCAAGATTTGTGATCGCAGCTGCTAGCTATGTAGCGGAATCCAAAGACAACATCATGCCCGAGACTTTCCGTCTTTTGATTGATCACAGCGGTTGTGCAGCCCAGATCGTGCCGTGCTCGGAATGACCTTCACAGCAAGAGGCTGGAAGAGTGTGGTCCCATTGCTCGATGGATTGAGGGGCGAAGTGTGAGGAACTTGTCATAGCTTTGGCGAACAGGGAGCATTGACGCTTTTCTCACCCAAAGACTCCCAATGGTTGTAACGATCTTCGAAACTTGTCCAAAGCGAGGACTCGTCCTTGGGAGTAAGGTTAAAAATGCTTTGGGAGCTTTTACAATGATGACTTTAGAAGACATATTTGTCGTTCTTCTAGTCAAAGAACAGATTTCTTTAGATAGGGTGTACCCATACATGCTCCATAAGTATTGGTTGAGATACAGCCCCAACTCGAGCCAACCCACTGGCATTCTCGACACTTGCTCGACGGAGAACCCTTGCAATCAATGAAAGCAAAGAATCATGGTCTATCAGTCCTCGGCGAATAAATTCGAATTGTGAGTGAATCTTTTCCGGTGCAAGCAGAACCAGCTGATGCTTTTCCAGAGAGATTTCGGGCCGTAAACATACTCATATCTTAGAGGATTTTCAGGATCGAGAGGATTTGCCTACGATGTCGCCGTTGTCAAAGTCGCAAGCAGACAAGTAGAATGGAAGATATGAAAGACGGAGGTTAAATTTCCTACTGAAGAATCGATGTACGGGAGAAGTCTGAGTAGCCAAATTGTTATGTCTTATTCCTCGAATGGGTGCACTAGCTTAGTGCTGTTGGGTCTTTTTCTCTTCCCGCATAACCATCATCTGGACGTGAAGGAGAGAACACCTCGTCGACATTGTCGAGTGGGGCCGTCTGTGGTTTCGCGATCGTTTTGAGGCCGGTCCGTCCTACCACGATGTGGACCTTGCGACGATTCGTTTCGAGGTTTCTAGGTGCAGGAGATGGTCTAAGATAGTAGTTGGCGGAGGGTTGTTTCTGAGAATCGTCGACTTGTGATCCGACGCTGCACCTCGAAAATCGCAACCGTTTGCTCGATCCCTGTGGCGTGGTCGGTCTATCCCATCCGCCTTGACCATCTGCCAGGGGCAACAGAATTTGCGTTGACTGTTCTGACGACACTTCCGTCGCGGCAACACCGATTCTTGGTTCAAATGGCGATGGCGAGGGTTGCCGCATACTCATCATCGACTGGTCAGCCAAACAGGCCTGCGCCGATGGCCGGTTCCCAGGCGTCAGCTCGAGCATCTGTTTCAGCAATAACATCAGCGGATCGTGTGCCTGCCCACATATTGTTTCGATGCTCTGACGAACTTTCGTGCACCATCTGCTATGTTGTATGCCCTTCGCATTTGTCGGAAGACCTATGAGAAATTCGAGAGCAACGACAGCCGTCGCCCAGATATCGACGGAGTTGTCGTAAATCTGCGAGTAGATCTCCGCGGCCGCGTACATTGCCGTACCGCAACGAGTCTTCAGATCCTGATTATTGGTGGCCAGACCGAAATCGCATAGTTTGATGGAAACATTTGGGGTTCGAGAATACAGCAGAATGTTTTCCGGCTTGATGCCGCGATGAGTGATCTTTTGATCGTCGTGCAGATAATGGAGGGCTTTTAGCGTTTGTCTGAAAACCGTTCTCGTTTCTTCCAGGGTGATCTTCCGTTGCTCATTGGCTTGCTTCAAGTTGCCCTCGGCCATGTATTCCATCACCAATATATGGTCCTCACCGTCTTCGATGACGTCGACATACTTAACGATGTGCTCCTGAATGAGGTGTCAGCTCAAAATCATGAATAGGACCTGGGGAAACAGCTAACGTTGCTTATCTTCTTCAATAAATCGATCTCGAAAGTGGGTTTAGCATTTTTCTTCGAGAGTTGCTTGGCGGCATACACTGCCCCGTCCTGTTCCTTCAAAGCCTTGCAAACAGTTCCAAACCCACCTGCACCAATCCGGTCGTGCAATAGATAGGTCCCTTCGCATTTCCCGCGGCGAACGAGGAACTTTGTAATCTTCGGCTCAGACATAATTTGTAATCCCTTCATATCTAGAGGAGCCCCTTGACATAGCGATCGAAAGTTTTCCCAGTGCTGTCGATATAGTCGGCGTTGATGATCGTTCCGAACGAGGAAGAAGATGTCGAATTTGAGGGACCCTACGCCGATCCTAGTTTGCTCTCCTGGAACGAGCATGCGTCGTTGATTTCGTTTGAGATGCTAATAGCCGTTTTCAATTGAAGGCGCCTCAATTCTGGTACCGAACCGTGAAATGTTGTTCAGTCGTACGTATCCGGAATCCCAATTAAAGTCGAGATAGAAGTGCTCTCCACTGATGCCATATGAATTATTGGGGTCAGGATTGTCCAAAAGGACAACGTCGCACGTCTGCGCTTTGATCCCGAAGACGAAACCTCGCTGAGATCTCTGCGGCTTCGGGTCGAATCTTAGATGAAGCTGGATCTCCGGAGGCGGAAGGATGTATGGCGTGCATTCACGACTGGCACGGCTAGTGGTCTCTTCGTGGAAGGAGTCAGAGAACTGAAATGAAACAAGGCGATTGGCGTTCAGTCCGGAACGAAGCGCCTCCAGTGCGGCCTGGCCGACGGGCTTCACAACGAGTATGGTTTTCGAATGGTCAAATTCGGCCATTCTGAGCCGTTACAGAGGTAAGAATGGGGTTTGCCGAAGGAAGAGAGGATGAGGGATCCATCGGGTTTATATATATAAATGCGATCCGGCATGGGCATCGGTAGGCTCTCAGTGGCTGCATGGGAAACGCGTGGCTAGAACTTGATGCTAGAAATATCTCCAAAGGATCTGCGCGAAAGGCGGTTAAACTAAGCATGCCGCGTGCTTAGTCGAAAGCTCGTGTCAGACATTTGGAGGCACTTCGACAACAACAGCATGAAGTGCAAGCACTGCTATACTACATACAAACTCAATGACGGAACGCGTGTTCCTCGGAACCACCTAATTAAGGAGCACGGCATCGACTCTGCCAATCGACTGAAATAAGGACGTCGATCTAGCCTCTATCTACATTGCCGCCATCGCACTGAATCCAACAAGAAAGATGTCCTACTTTATCGCGCATTGGCAGCCTGATTGGGTTGACAATGCAAGACGGCAATTACCGCAGTTATGGCAGACATACAATACTCCTACATCAACCAGACCTTCGCCTGAGGCAGTCGTAGAGGCAATAGAGGTTCCGGAGTTCCTGCGATGAATAAACGCCACACGGCCGACGACGGCGACGGACGAGTTAGAACAGTATCTAAACGAGCCTCTTATTTATACCGATAGCCTCAATATCAGCCTGTGGTGAGGGGGTCAAAGATCACGTCTGCCGATGCTTACACGAATGGCTATGGATACATTCTCTATTCCGACGATGTCATCTGAACCAGAACGCGTCTTTTCTTCTACGAAGCACATCCTTAGTGACGAAAGAGCACAATTAAAACCCGATACGATAGAGGCTTTGGAATGCGTCAAGCATTGGATGCGGCAAGGCATATATACGGACGCGAATCTGACCGCCATCATGGCCGCGGAGGTGGCGGAGGAGGATATTTAGATACGCATTAAAGAGGTGGATATATACATTAAAGGAAGCATCAAATGCGCCTCCTAAACACCCGTACTATCGGTGCACTATCGGTGCAAACCGTACGGTTCGGCATAGCCTCAAAACTGCACCGTTTAGGGCGAAGGCGACCCGTACGGTACGGTGCGAGGGTAGATACGCACCGTTTGCACGGTTGCGACCCTTGAGCGACACCGCTTGCTCTCTTCTCATCCCGGTCGTCATTCGGTCAACAATGAAGCAAGCATCGTGAACATCGCTCAAGTCCCCGACAGCACTGGGTCATTGCGGTCGCAGCCACGTGTCCGGCGCGAGCCGGTGGTGCCAGATGGCAAGTGGTCCTTCCCATTACCGTTGCCGACGGTCACTCCTTCTGATAGCATGTGCCGTCCAGACTCCAACGACGATCGCGCGCCTCAGTCGAGACCTGCGAAGCGCGTCAGGTTAGCCCCCGTCGCAAACGTAAATTTTAGGTCGAGCACGATGAAGGTGGAGGAAACTCGTCGATAGGAAGGTGGAGGCTTCCGAGGTCGAAGTGGCGAGTACGTCACACCGGACAATGCGAGAGCCACCCAGCGTTGGCTTCACTAACCGTCTACGGCTGACGTTGTGTGTAGACGAGATGCTCTGACGGCCATGCAGCAGAAGCATGCGCCTGGGCAGCAAGAATAGATTGGTAGAGAATTATTGAGCTGGATACTTAGCCCATAGCGGCTCGTAGGGTTAGTTGACGTCTTGATCTACAGAACCCTGCACCCAGCTTCCTGCGAGCGCATCAAGACCCATTCTGCAAAGCCCTCCGTTACCTCGTCTTTCCCCAACCCTTCGTCGTGACGCCATGTTCCCACCGGCTGAATCGGAGACGACACCACCCATGCAATCGGTTCCCCGAGCTTCCACCTGACTTGAGAACTGTCGTTGGACCGCCTGTCCTCGGCTGGATGAGAAGGAGATCGCGTGCCTTCGATCTCGACAGACGCAATCCAACAGACGTCCCGATCAAGACAGAAGTGAGGTCTGTCTCCATCACTAATTGCTCTCGGTCTTGCACGGATGGTTGCTCGGCGGGTGCGAGTGATCGGGGCTCGCTCGACGTCGCTCAAGCACTGTCATGACACGACCATGCAATCAAAGGAAAGCTCTTGTCAGTAATCCGGTGAAGCAGCAAGTCATATCCTTCGTAGACGTCGCCCCTGCTTGCAATTATCCACGGCTCTACTCGGTCGCCTTTACAGTCAGATAAACGTCACAGCTTCTATGCTTTTCTAGCCTAAGCGTACTCGCATTGAGTGCGCATCGAACCGTCCTTGCCGGTGGCGTAATCTGTGGTCGGGAAAGCTCCATGGGTAATATTGAGAATGCCGGCGATCGACCGAAACTGTCACCATGAAGATATGGCCATCACAAGCAGAAGAACGAGACGACTTCCCAAGCTAGAGACGTCCTTGCGGACAGTGCAGTCCGGAGCACTCCATGGGACGAGTGGGTCCCCGCTCAGAATTCACGTGTCGTTCCTCACTTTTATCTACCACGTCTCCTTAATTCTCACTTTCATCGCGCACTTCGATCGAGAGCATCCGCTAAGATCATCAATCCACATCAAATGAGATCCTATTCTATCAGTTGCAACTGCTTACCAGCATCCGACCTTCGCTCCATGTTACTTCTCGGCATCTCACTTCCCAAGCATCCGAATTCTCGGACCTCCAAGTCCTGCGGATATTCGAACACTCCGTTATCACTCTCAAATACCTAGGCGCTCCTTCTCAAATCAGAATCACTTGTCCGGCTTTCCTAGCCCTTTCGCGCTCAACTTACGACACAAGAGGCACTTGAGTCGACCATGCTGCAGTCACGGAGAATGCGAAAGAAAACAATGCAAAAGCCCGAAGACTCTGAGAGTATCATTCCAGTCTTGAGAAATAATTGATATCATGTTGCTGGAGCTTACGATCCGTCAGCGTTCCTTTCCTAGCTTCTGACCGCCATGCTCCATGCGCTAATCTCCGAAATATCTAGGACTGGTGGTATTTATTCAACCTCATCTGATCTCTCGAGACTTTTTCGAGCCATACTCAACTCAGAACTCCTAGATGAGACAACAACCAATACGTGGTTCAAACCACATCCATGCTCGTCCGGTCTGACGGATACCTTTGATATGCCATAAAATATTTTTCGGACGACGACATTATTACCGGATACTGACCGCGGTATTACGCTCATCACAAAAGCCGGTGCGCTGTTCGGCTACGTCTCTCATATTGTACTCATGCCGAATTACGATTTGGGCTCCAATATTCTTGTTGCTGGAGATAGTAAAGCTCACAGTTGGATTAATAATGATGTCATCATCACCGTCGTCCATAAAGTGGAGAGAATTGCCAGGAATCAGACACAAGAAAAGTATTCCGGCTACAAATCCTCAACCCTCCACTCAAGAAAAAATTTATCCATCTAATGACCGGAGAACGAGACACATACCAGAGCAGGGTACAGATCGTGCCGGCTAAGATTCGCCCGACCGATGGCGTTGAGTCCTGGAGAGCGACTGTTGTGCCGGATGACAGAGAGTCCAAAGGCGTCATCGATTTCTGCCTCATCAATTATGTGGACTCATTCATATATGGGGAATGAAGCATGCAACAATTTGGTTTCGCTTTCGATGAACAGGACTTAGTAAGCGGAGTGATCCACGGGCCTTCCGTGTCACCCTGCAGAAGACGAAGCCAGCCACTCCTCGGCCTCACGATTCGGGACGCTGGGCCTGGCTTCAGACAATCTTCCAAGGATAGAACGTTTTCCCACCTTAACGGGACAGGAGTCTTGTCTGATCAGCATAGAGTACTTCAATCAATTCACGCTGTTACATCTACTTCTTAGGATTTAACATGATATACGGCGTGAGAGCGCCGTAAGCGTTTAGGCATCCTAAAGATCACATACCTCCAACTCGCGTCAACTGAATTAAGGTCTCTTATTTACCATTTATCCCGGCGCCGTTCCGCAGTCTTGTCATCATATCATTGGAGGTGTTGTCAAGTATAGTTCCTGTTTTGCCAACTCCACTTACTGCAAGATCTGTAGACTGGCAAGTTCTCTCGTATGACGTCGTTTAGCAAATGAATGGCGGTTGCATGCATGTGATTTGGAAGACAGCGTAAATATTCACTGGGTTATTTTCGGACGCGTCTTTGCCGACGCGAGATACTGAACACATCAATCCCGTCACTTATACCACCCAAGCACATAAGCTGCGCTCAGTTGACGACGACATCTGCATCGAAGGCAAACCAAGCAGCACTATCACGTTCATATCAGTTGAAGGTGTACGACAAGCTTACTAGATACGGCGGACCCCTGAAAGGTCACCAATTGAGGGTATGATTCCTACCTCACATCTCATGATCGGTTGAAGAGTTGAAGCTAAGATTTGTTGCCTTCAAGATGGCATCCGGCGACGTCCAGGATCAAACACACCGCCTACAGTCAGATGATCATTTGAAGCTGCTGGATGAGATAGACAAGCTACGCTCACAAGGGATCAGCCACTACGTGTCTCTACCGCAATTGATCGTCTGTGGTGACCAGTCATCTGGAAAAAGCTCCGTCCTGGAGGCCATATCCGGGATCTCCTTCCCATCGAAGGACAACCTGTGCACACGCTTCGCGACTGAGGTCATTTTGCGAAAAGCCGGGACTGTTAGTGTCTCAATCCGCATCGTTCCAAGCCAAACTCGCACCGAAGAAGAATGCAGCCGCCTTGGCCATTTCTCCGAAACCTTGGAGGATCTCAAGGACTTCCCAGATATCGTCGAAAAAGCTAAGACAGCCATGGGCATATCTGCAACCACTAGTGCGTTCTCCAACGATGTGCTTCGTGTTGAAATCTCCGGACCCACCCGACCATCTCTCACCATCGTCGACCTGCCGGGACTGATCCATTCCGAGAATAAATTGCAAAACTCCGCTGATGTTGCAATGGTCTGGGAAATGGTTAACGGATACATGCAGAATCAGCGTAGCATAATCCTGGCAATAGTCTCAGCCAAGAACGACTACGCGAATCAAATTGTTCTGAAACTAGCCAAACTGGTGGAAAATACAGGATATCGTACATTGGGGATGATTACGAAGCCGGACACCTTGTCTATCGGTTCTGAGAGCGAAGCTGCTTTTATTGATCTTGCCAAAAACCAGGATGTGTCCTTTCGTCTTGGTTGGCATGTCCTCAAGAACCGGAGCTACGAGTCTCGAGACGTATTAAGTGAGGAGCGGAATACGACGGAATACGCCTTCTTCTCTCAAGGCATCTGGAAAGATCTTCCGCGTTCGATGGTCGGCATAAACCCGCTCCAGGGACGCTTAAGCAAGGTCTTGCTCAACCAGATCAAAGCTGAGTTACCCACCCTTGTTGAAGACATCGATAAGGGCGTCCATGAAGCCAAGAAGTAGCTTGACAAGCTTGGAGAGAAACATTCTTCTGTCGAGGAGCAACGGCTATTTCTCCTACGTATTGGGCAGCGTTTCCAGGCCTTGGTCACAGCAGCTGTCGATGGAATCTACACCGACCCGTACTTCGGAGAGCTTGATTCAGATGCTGGTGACTCAAAGCGTTTGCGGGCTGTTGTGCAGAATCTCAACCTCGATTTTGCCGAGTTGATGCGCACTCATGGCCAACGTCATGTCATAGTGGACCAGAAGGAACCCGGGTCCAGTTCGAGAATAACCACTCGAGCCCAATTCGAGGATAGGATCGTTAACCTGCTGAAGCGGAATCGAGGCAGAGAGCTTCCTGGAATGTACAATCCGATGATTGTGGGCGAGTTGTTCCATCAACAGGCACAGCCGTGGGAGGGCAAAGCCACAGTTCACGTGCGAAATATTTGCAGTGCAGTCGAAGTATTTTTTGGGAAGACTTTGACCTATTTGGCGGACGACAACACAAGCTCAAACCTACTTCGCGACGTCACAGGACCACTCATGAGTGAGCGCGTCAAGGACATCAATGCCAAAGTCAACGAGATACTCATACCTTTCACGCGCGGGCACCCTATCACGTACAATCACTACTTTACCGAAACAATCCAATCCATCCGCCAGAAGCGTCTGGAAAAGGATATCACCGATCGTCTTCGTAAATTTTCTCCGGAATACTTCGAGGGCAGCGGTAAGATCATGGACAACTTTGGTGCAAATTTGAAGGTCTCCGATTTGGTCTCGGCACTCTCGACCCGCAATGAGGTCGATATGGACAAGTACGCGGCTTCCGAGATACTCTTGTGCATGGAGGCTTACTACAAGGTAAGTGCTGTGTCTTTTCTATAATCCGATCTTCGTCCTATCACGCTTGCGCAAGAGCGGTAGAGCAGCTCTACAATGGAGCTACACCTGGGGATTCCTCGAACCATTCTCTCCACCCCTAATCAGGTCAATAGCTTACAGTTCTCAGGTCCCCATGAAAGTCTTTGTAGACAACGTAGCCGCTCAGGCTGTCGAGGCATGCCTCCTCGCCCATCTCATTGAAGTGCTCTCTCCGACTTCAATTCTGAAAATGCCTGCAGACCTTGTCACAGCTATCGCAGGAGAGCCTGAGGACTGCCAGGTGGAGCGTGAACATTTGACCCGAAAGCTTGCAGTATTGAAGGCCGGCCTTGACATCTGCAAACGTTATGCTAGCCGGCCCTTACGTGGGACAATTCCCAAAATCACAGCTCACGATTCAGAGGCTGGGAAGAAAGATTCTTCTGAAATAACACCGCATCCTGGACTCGATGGTGCGGCCGATTCGAAGTCCTCACCGCCTCACTCTGCGAAGCCATCTGTGCCAGCCGACAACAGCTCATGGCCATGCGATACTGCTCGAGCTGAGGAGCCCTTTGCTGATAAGCTAGGCATTTTTGACGAAGGTTACGTGGGAGCTCCATTTGCCAGGATTAGGGGTGGAAAGAATAAGAAGAGATAGCAATGAAATAGACGACCATGTGAGCTCGGTGTCTGAAAGCCCACTGGTAGACATGAGGTCTTATATGATGGGTTGTAGGAAAAGCTGATTCTTGAAGTGCGAAGAGTTGCAGTGAGAGACGGACATCGAAGCTCGACTCTCGATCATACTGGCGAGTGCTTTGAGTAATCCGTGCGTCAACATTTGATGGTGCCTTAGTTATCCCCACAAGGGTGGGCTTTCCAATGACTCAAGCATACATTTTCCTTTACCATCTACATGATGATCCTCTGATAAGGCATGCAACAATCCTTATAGTCGATGACGAGGTTGAATTCACTCACAAGCCCGAATACTGCCGTATCATCATCCGGCCATGTAGCCACAATATTCTCAAGCACCTGCACACTCGCGACCCCTACCTTGTATGAAGCAGGCAAGCAAGCATCCCCCCATTACCCATTACTTCCTCCTCCCCGTCCCCACACTGCACAATAAACCACCCACTCCGCCCACTTACTCACCCAAACATTCACCAGTTCCCACACCATCTCCCGTCTCTCGACCTCCCTCCCTGTCTTCGCGCCCTTCTCAAGCATCGGGAACACCTCCACCATCACCCCCGCGACCTGATCCACGGGCATGCCATCCTCCCAAAAGAGCTTTTGGATCAGCGCAATATGCATGCGCTCGGGGCCGTGGGGGCGGCGGAAAGGATTTACTGTTCCAAAAACCTCGTCAGCCAATTTCTATAGAAGCGCTGTGAAGAGGAGGAGTGGAGATCAAGGGGGAAAGGAACGACCCCGCGCACTGGTGTTGGAGGCTAAGGTGCATAAGAGAAAAGCCATACTCTCATCCCCGTCCCCCCGCTTCCGCGCCGCATAGACCTCCTCCATCGTATCGTAGTGGTTGTGCACCGGTGTGACAGGGGGGTAGCGCGCTTCGTCCGAGGCTTCGAGCAGGCAGCTTTCCACGCGGCGCATGCTTCGATGGGTGTGAGGATCGGTAAGGGGGGAAGACGGGGGAGGGTGATTGGTGTCGGGGGCGGTGGATAGCCGTTTGTATTTGCTGAGGTGGAGGCTTTGGTGGAGTGGATTGGGTGGTCGGTCATGAACGGGGGAGTGAAGCTGGAAGGGCTGGGTTCGAAGGAGGTGAGTAGGTCGGGGGTGGTGCTGGCGGTGGAGGACAAAGCGGTGATGCGGAGGCTGTTTTGTAAGGAGGCGGCTTTGCTGCTGGGGTTGGCGGACGAGCGGGGTTTGGGGCGTG
>JAABUL010002924.1_pt1 | contig 26882 bp, 42 predicted proteins | sample 5559151 | NCBI WGS metagenome assembly JAABUL01 (sample SAMN10711876, study PRJNA513368) | rock metagenome | isolation source: Antarctica rocks | place: Antarctica: Victoria Land, Pudding Butte sud | reverse complement strand
CTGGCAGTCTGAAGCAGGAGCAAAGCATGCCGTTTTACTCAGCAATACACTCATATCAACACTCACACGTGTGAGGGCTATTAAACGTGTTGCCTTGACTCGCCTGAATGGCAAATACTGCGTGGCGGCCGTGACAAGGACCAGGCCGCGCCGCCATTGGAAAAAAACTGCTTTTGTTTGACTTGAGTTTGAGATTTGAGCTCTGCTTACTGCCATGGCTGGAACCGCCTGGCGGCCGTCCAGCAGGACGGAGCCACGCCGCGCACCCAGCGGCACACCCACGAGGCTGCCGCGCCGCAACATCGCCGCCGTCTGGGACTGCCGCCGAGCGCCTGCAAACCGGGGTTCGTGATGATCGGTGTAAGAATTGTGAGACCGTGAAGACAGCCAGCATTGTGCAGCACTGCGCCTTCCGCAACTGCCGCCACGCACCTGCAACTTGACGTTCTGCAGTGGCGGGGAAAGAGAGTAGTGATAATATTGGGGAGGATCCCCGGGCCGCAGCATCGCCGTTGACGACTTCTGCCGCACACACTGCAGCGCCATTCAACTCTTCAAAGCCGGTTTGGATCGTACTAGTGCGATTCAGCTGCTGAGCAGCACCTGGCATCATGGCTGCGGCGCCGGCCGCGCGGAAGCCGTCCACCGCCGACGCCCGCCGTGAGCAGGGCATCGCAGACGGCTCTGGGATGGAAGCTGACGTGGCGCGCAGCCCCAGCACGGACATGCGCCGCCTGCATGAGGTGGGCACTGGCGTCAGAGTCTCAGAGGACACGAGATCCGAGTCAATCACCCTTCAACGCGTCGTCGCAGGCTCCAGGACGGAGGGGCGCCTGGCGCGCCAGCAGGAAACATGCGACGCCTGCACAAGGGAAAACGCAAACGCCTGCAAAGCAAGAGTCCGAAGTTGCACGTGTGGTTCCGACGAAAGGAGGTACTCCACAAATGGCGTTGGGTCCGCCTGTGTTCCACCTGTCTTGTACACCAGATCTCCTTGCCATTTGTTGTGTCACTCACCGCAGTTTTGCTTGTATTCTGATGATCGGCTTCATGCACATGCACTGCGGGCGAGGACAACGATCTGTTTCAACAACCGCTTCAGCTGGCACTACCGCCGACAGGCAAGACCACCCCAAGTCCGATGTGCGCTTGAGAGCAGTTGTCGCTCTCGCACGACAGTAACCGTGACCTCACCGAAATCTTGGGTCTGCAGAACTTTCTTCAGGACAGGTGCCCACCCTGCAGCGTTGGACACGGAACGGCGCTGCCCGTCCGCCGCCAGCGGGTCCGACCGCCCCAGGGTGGCCCACAGGGATCCGCGCCGCGCCTCGGCCAGCGACCGCCGCGCCAGGCCATCCGTTGAGGACCGGGCGTTCGAGCCGGCGCCGCTCCCGCGCCTTGCGGCGCCACTTGCTGCCATCTGCACATGTGGAGCAGGAGTCGTGATGTGGAATTCGCATGCAAGAGGGTGCTCAGACCGCCAGACCGACTGTCGAGGAGCGCGCCTACAGCCGCCGCCGCTCCCGCGCCGCGCTGCCCCGCAGGCCGCCGTCAACTGCGGGATGGCATTGCACCGTCACGATGCTCGGACAATCGGACAACCGGACAACCGGAGATGTCGCCGCGCCAGGCCGTCTGCTGAGGCACGCGCCTGCGAGTCGGCGCCGCTCCTTGCGCCTTGCGACCCCGCGGCCGCCAGCTGCGGTTTTTGGCCGGTACAGCTACCACGACATATGCATTTTGAAAAAACAGAAAAAACGTTCAGGAAGTTCGAGTCACAGCGCCACGCGGTCCGTCAAGGACCGCACTGCTTCCGCGCCGCGCCACGCCGCCGGCCAACGCAAGCTGCAGCGCAAAACAGTACGAGTGGCCACAAATTTGATTGAGATAATCAGATGTATCCGGACGACTGGCCAAGAAGTGCGCCTGCAAGCCGGCACCTCGCGTGCACCTGCCTGGAGCTGCCAAGCGCCGCCAGCCGCAGCTTCCAGCAAAATCATCTGGGTCGTCAGCTGTGCTGCAATCCTCATTCCACTGTAGTGCCTGGCACAAGTGGCTGCCATGCGTACGAGCTGGGCATTGCTAAATTTGAGATGCACTGGCAGTCTGCGCGAAACTCAAGAACCCCTAGCACCAAGCTTCCAGGTGATTGGGTGATTGGGTTTTTCTTGTTTAGCTTATTTTCAAAAATGTTTTTAGATGGGTGTAATGACAATGAATAGATAGAACTATAATATTTATAAGACTCAGATAGCTTGCAAACTGACGCAGTGCCTGACTACTGGAGGGCCCTGACTGGCAGTGCATCGAAGGAAACTGCACGGTGTGTTACTATATCAGCAAAGCAAAGGGAGCTCCCGATGATGAAACAGCAATGGGCGGCGTTCTCCAGCACTGGCCCTGCGCAGTGGCGCGGTGTGGTGCTTGACCAGAAATTTGCGCCTCCGCCGAGGGGTGATTGAGCAGCGATTGTTGTCCAACAACTGACGTTTGCTGTGAATTCAACGTCTTTCCCAGGAGACCAACCTGTGCAGACGCGATGAAGTAGGCGAGTGCCTCGGCCGACGGATAGTCGAACAGCGCCGTCGTCGGCAGCGCCATGCCCACCTCGCTGCCGATCAGCGTCACCATCTGCAGGTCACAGTGTGGATCTCAGTACGATGACGTGACTCGACAACACCTCTGTATGAGCTGCACTGAGCGTGGGCAGCGCCAAGCCTGTGCCCACCCTGTGTGCGTCCCCATCTCTGCACAGCAGCGCACACCGCACAGCATGTAGTGGAGTACACCTGCACTGGGGGGTTGTAGCACAGCAGCCCGACGGCCAGCGGCGTGGGCTGCACTGGATGTGGCAGCACAGACGCCTGGCATCCGGCCCGGACAACCAGTTCAGGTGCAAGCGTGTTATGCACGCACCGGGGGAAGTTTGAATCCAAAAACCCTCGGCACTTGCTACATGCGCCTTTGGACCCTGCAGCAGCAATCCTTCTGCAAACAAGACTTGCGGTGCCGAATCCCGGTTCCCAGCGAGTCCAAGCCTGCGTTGATGAACAGCGTCTACACCGCAAACTCCGCAGGCAGCGCAAGCCACGTTTCTGCGGGTTCAGCTGTTGATACCTTCCTCGTCAGAGTGTGACTGCACGGCTTCGAGCACGTCCAGGGATTCGAGGCCGGCGTCCATGGCGCCGTGGTCTCCTCCGGCAGCCTCCCCAACAAACAAGCGTCGTACATGAGGCGTGCCGCAGCGGCCCTTCGGTACATCCCTACCTTCAATAAATCTAGCGAGTCGAGGCCGGCGTCCATGAAGGATGTCTGCGCCGTGAAATCCTCCGGCGGCTCCTCCAGGGCCTCCTCCAGGTACACGCTCATCAGCGTGATTATCACGCTGAGGATGCGCCCGAAGCCGCCGTCGTCCTCGGCTGTGGGAGATCACGAACAATTAGTTTCTGTGTTGAAGTCGGAGACAGAGATTGGACTGAATACCCAAGTCTTTTCTGGGTGGCTCCTCCAGTGCCTCCTCCAGGTACACCCACCCATGAGCGCCATATTTGCACTGAGCAACAGAAGTAATCGCGCCCACAGCCGCCGTCACCCTCGGCCGCTGCAAGTCAGAGATGGACCCCAAGCTTTGCGGGTTCGAAAGATGGGCCCAGCACTTCTTCCGGCGTCTCCATCGGGTGCACAGTCATCAGCGCCATCCTTGCGCTGAGGATGCGCCCGTAGCCGGCGTCGTCTTCGCCGTGTGAAATCAGAGTTTGGAAGGATTGAGTCGGGACTCGGAGAGTCACAGGCTGGGCTGAGCTTTAAATATATATACTATGTCAGCTCCTCCGGCGCCTGATCCGTGTACAGCCCCGTCAGCGCGAGGACTGCGCTCAGCATCCAGCATCAGATGAATCTCACTGCTGCAATGCACCTGCAAAATGAATCGGAAAATCGATTTTCCCCGAGTGCCAATTCCCCAAGTGCTCGTGTGGCTCCTCTACATGCACTGCTGTGCCATAGGTCCCATGACGGCGCGTGCTGTGCCGCTGCCAGCTTCGAGTGCGGCAGCCCAACAGAGAGTGACAGATTCGCATCAAGCCACACGACCGCACACGGCATGCGGACTCGGCCACCGCCACTTGTAGCAGCAATAGACTGGGCACTGCAGTCGACATGTTCAGACGCCCATGGGCCTACGTGTGTGCGATCACTGCGGTCGCCTTTGACGGCAGTCGGCTGGACACACCCAGCAGGTCCGTGATAGCTTTCAAGCAGAGTCCGAGGCCGCTGCCTCTGTCGTGCTAGTCCGGAAACACAGGATTCTACATACGGTCAAATTGTAATGTTTCACAGCAGCGAGAATGCTGTGTTACGGGATATAAATGTACACCAATATCTACAGAGGGGTCCAATGTCGTCTGAGGGCACTTTGATACTCACCTGCCAGGGGCGACGGATGCGCTGCGGGGTCACGGCGACGTGGTGCCGCGAGCCCAGGGTTTAGCTTACGAGAACCGTGAGAAGGCTGAGTCACTTGAACGAGACGTCGCGTGCGGTTCTGTGTTCACCTGACACGGAGACGACGGAGGCGCTGCGGGTCCGCGGCGGCGAAGCGGCGCCGGCAAAGCTGCCCAGCAGCGTCTCCAGGATGATGTCCAGATCCAGCCCGCGCTTGAAGGTCTGCAGAATGAGGATGCCACACGTGAGGTCGGACCGCATGATGAGTTCCCGAAGGCTTGCAAGTCCAGCTGGCGTCCAGCATGGTCGCCTCGATTGAGGGTCCAGGTTCAGCCCTCGCCTGGGACGTCTGCGCAGAGTTCGCAGGTGTAATGCAACGCGGAAGGTTTTTTTTCATACACACGCTCGGTCTCGAAGCGACAGCAGCACATCAGGTCATGCACGTCCGGGTCCGGCTTCGAGGCCTGCGTGTAGATGGACTGGTTCTCAGTAATGCGACGAGGAGCGGCAGCAGCGGTCCCAGGCGGTGTCCAGACCATGGCCAGGTAGGCACTTTGAGGAGGCTTGTGCTATCAACATGAAATCCAGATGAGACTGGAGTTCCCCTCCTGGCAGCATCGGCAACCCTGACAGGTGCAAGTGCAAAGGTGGCCCGCCGTCAGCTGGAACCCTTTGAAGGCACCTGCTGAGCTGCGCTCGTCCTTTCGGCGCACATGGTCTCTGTGAGTCATCCATCCTGCCATACCGCCTTTCCATTGTCATACGACCTGAGACAGTAGAACTGAAATCCCATGCCGGATCTGTTAGATGAAGCTGGCGCAAGATTCTAACATGAATGGCCTCACCAGGCGGCAGTCGAGGCCGCGGCCGTCCAGAGCAAGCTCCGAATCGGTCGAAGCAAGGCGATCAGCGGAGCGCCGCTCCAAGATGTCGAACCCCAGCAACAGCTACTCTGATTAGCTGCTTTATAGTAGAACACAATGCGGGCTCACCGGGCGGCGGTTGGCGCCGCGGCCGTCCGCAGCAAGCTCGTAGTCGAAGGCGATCAGGGGCGCGTCCTCCGAGATGTCGATGGCGTCGGCTGACGGCCGCGGCGGCCGCGCCGCCTTGGAGATGAGCACGTTGCCTGTGTTCGAGACAGATGACGTGCAGTCAAGTCAGAAGATGCATGCACCTAGCGGTTTTCGAATGTATTTTTATCGTGCTGGTCGATGACCGCGGCGGCCGCGCCACCTGAACATCAGCACATCGCCTGTGCGATTGATATTACACCAAAAGTTCCAAGAAGCAATCAACGTGTTCTGAGTCCCAGTATTGATGGGGCCCAATGGCCTGGGTGAGGCCACGGCAGGCACAGCCGACGCTGTTTGCAGAGGCTGCGAAACCAAGGACAGCGTCAGGACTTTGGACAGTACCGGTCCTGCCACTTGTGTACCAGCTTGCCACGACTCCTCTTCGGCGCATTCTTGGCGGCCAGACTGCTGGCCAGACTGCTGCTGCCGCCGGCGATCTCCAGATAACGATGGAGCGCGCACCCTCGTACAGGGCGCAGACGCCGTCGCAGGCCAGCAGGTACTGGCCCAGGAAGTAGAGCACGCAGCACGCTACTTCCAGCCGATCCTCCAGCGCCGGGTCCACCCAGATCGCCGCAAGCTCCAGGGTTCTGCCGTCCAGGGTTTTGGGGATATCCACAGTTTCGCCGTCCAAGGCACTGGAGAAGGCGCCACCGCCATCGCGGCGACGCAGCAGCGCCGCCGCCATTGCCTGCCCGCCCACCTGCGCAGGACGGGCGATCCTCTCAGCACTGCAACCCTCCGGTCGCTGCACTCTCGCTCTCAAACCTGCGAAAGCCTCCAGCATGTGTTCATGCTGACTGGCTCAGTCATTGTGTTGATGTGACCAGCCCGAAGAATCAAACACCCACGTGACATGCTGCCGCTGCACATGGTCGCTATCGTTCAGTCCGGCCACTGCAGAAGCGCCCAGAAGCAGGTGCATGCTAACGTGCTGGAGCAGGACTGTACCAGAGGTGAATGAGTCTGATCCTGGTCATCCACCAGGACCAAAGCCTGTGCAGGACATATCGTGTGAAAGCACCAAACACATCCGAGGCACATCCCTATGGAGTCTGCAGCCACACCTCGGCGATCCAGGTGAGGCGCTCGGAACCCTGCGCCGCGATGCATTCCCCAATCGCGTCGCTGTCCAGCGGCACCCGCTGCAGCTCGCAGCGGCACGCTGCCTGCAGTGCCGCCAGTTGGGGGGCGTCTGCCGCGGTGCAGGGCCGCACGGCGAAAGGCGCCCGATCGAGGTGCGCCAGCGTGTGCAGCGTGTTGCCCCTGCAGTGCAGACAACCCAGGAGTGAACTGAAAGATCAGTGCAGGTTTGTGATCCTGTGTAGTCAGTGGCATGCCCATGCAGCGTCGCCAGCTGCAGGGCTTCAGGCGCTGCGCAGGGCCGCACGGCAAATGGAGCCCTGTCAAGGTGCGCCAGGGTATACAATACCTGGCCCCTGCAGTTTGCAATTGAGAAGGATGGCTTCTGAGCAGGAGCAACGGTATTTGAATTTGGTGATAGTCTGATTGGGGACCAGGTGTGGTGGTGCATGGCCGCACAGTAATAGCGCCCACGGCAGACATGGCAGCGTGTGCAGCATGTGCTCCGGCAATCGGAGAGCAGTTCGCAGTCAGCTTCAAAACACGAAAACTAAGTATTTTCATCTTCGGACTGTCGGACAATGCGGGTCCAGGCATGCTGGCGTGCACAGCGTGAATTGCCTGCAGTCTGCACCCGCAACGCCAGTTCAATTGGAAACGGGCAGTATCGAGTGATTTCTGTTTTTTTGTGACCGCGGGGAAACTGAAGCCCGGACCAAAATGCCAGCGTCTGCAGGGTCTCTCCTGCGGTTGTTGTGGCAGAATTTCTTGTCGCACAGAGTTCTTTGAGTAGGGCACCAACGTGCATACCACCCTTGATGATTATGTGATTGGACCTGCTGACTGCGGTGCCTTTCACACCGTCAGAAATACAGCTTTAGGGACCAGCGCCCGCCACGGAGAACGTCAGATTCGAGGGTAATCCCACCGACATGCTGCGGCATACTTGGCAACTCTGGGGTCATGCGATGACCGGCACTGGTCTTCCGAAGTGCACACCTCATCATCGGGCTCAGATGCTATTGTGCGAGACAATGAGGAGTTGGACCAGAAGTTTGCTTGGTCCAAACACCCAATGCTGCAAAGACTTAGACTTCCCCAATCTCTAAATTCGTCAGTCCCACCTGGAGAACACGGCGCCGGAGCCCGGCCGCGGCACCAGTCCCTCCGCCGCCGCCGCCGCCAGCAGCGCCGGCGCATCCACCGCCCCCAGAACAGCCGATTCTCTTTCCGCCCGCCGCACCTCATATTCGACCGATCTCTCCGCTGTAGACCCCACCGGCTGGAATGTGGATTTAGAGTCCCCAGCGCGCAGCTCTGCCAGCGCGCCTGCCAGCGCGGACGCGTGCGCGTACGGAAAGGCGGAAACAGGAAGCAGCGCCGGCGTATCGATGGACAGCACCCCCTCCTCTCCGGCGAGCGCGGCAAAGCCCTGCATCGTCGCCCGCAGCGCCTGCGCCAGACATGAATACCATCGGACTCAGCATATATAAGGTCCTTTTGGTTTATTTAGATCTGTATGCCTCCTCGCCAGCGAGCGCGGCAAAGCCCTGCATGGTGACGTGCAGCGCCTGTGCGGGAAGAGAAACTGTCAAGTCTCGACTGTCGAACTTTGTATGATTCTGGTTGCCCTCCTCGCTGGCAGATGCGACAAAGCCCTGCATCTTGATCCGCAGCGCCTGCGCAAAAGTGTCGAGCTGTCATGTGTGAAGTATAAGGAGTCTTGTTTGGTGAAGTTGCTGCTGTATTGTGTTTCATGATGGCGCACACCGAACGAGCTCGCCGCCGATGCCTGCGTGGCAGCTTCCTTAGCGTAAGCAGTTACCAGCAGTCGTGGTTTCTCTGCCGCTGCGGCAGCAAGCATCAGCAGCTGTGTAACAATTTTCGATTGCCTGATGACGGGCTCAAGAACCTAGCACGTCTGTACATTGCACCGACCGAAGCTGTATGCTGCACAGATGCAAAGGGCGGCGCTGAATCTCAGAAGCGCTACTCATGAAATGCTGCACATGTGCCCGTCTCTAGGCTGTAATGGCCCTCTGGCACAACAAGTTGTGTTGTGCTCGGGCCATCTTCCATGTCTGCTGACCCAAAATTCAGGGAACTCGTGCAAAGATCCCACCTCGTCGAGGGGCATGTGCGCGCGGTCGCCGTTGCCGCCGGCGCCCGCAGCGGGCGCCCGCTGCTGCAGCTGCATCGCCGCATCCAGCAGCGACTGCACCCACACATACTCCTGCGCAGGAAGACAAGCATCTATCACAGAGCAGTTGCTGTAGCACTCTGCGGTCAGCCAGCAGATCTGCCCGCGGCTTGTGTGCGATGACAAACACAGAACGGAAATGATTTTCAGAAGGTGTCAGTGTGCAGCATGAATTTGTGTAGATCAGCGCCGAACTTCAATTATGTTCCCCTTCAAAGCAATGTGCGGCCGGCAACACTCACCTCGACGCCCTCGATGATGGCGGCGTGTTGCCGCTCCAGCAGGACTGGTTACACCGTCAGTTGGACTCGTTAGCGCTAAAGTTTCGTCAAGTTCTGGCGGCGTACGACAGAAGTCTTGCCTCAAAGCCGTCGATGCCGGTGGCCTGAGCGCGCTCCAGCAGCGCAACCGGCTCCTCGGGCGACCCGAGCAGCGGCGTGTGCGGCAGGTCCGACAGGTATGTGCACAGCGCCTCCAGGTATCTGGGTTTAGAATTTAGAGTAAAGATGTCCGTGACCACACCGTAGCTCGAGACTGAGGCCCAGTAGGACAAATCATGCGCTCTGTACCGAGCGGCTGCTGTGACTGCACAGACGGCCGCAAGGGGCGCCGCTGTGCCGCATGGCAGCGTGCCAAGCTGAGCTGCTCGAGGTAGCGGCTGAGAGTCAGAATTGCAGAGGATCGTCTGCGTGGTGCACATTCCTAGGGCAACACTGTGTATATATGAATGCTGAGCGAGCGCACCTTTCATTGGGGTGCACCACCAGGACATGGCAGGACGGCGCTTCCTCATGGCCGCCACAGCTGGAGCGCCTGTGGAAACTGATGGATCACAATGGTGCTGCTATGTACGGTCTTTTCGAAAACCCAGCCCAAGGATGCGCATCGCACAGAATGCAAGACGGTGTGCACCCTCGAGCCGGCTTGTGATTTGCGCTGGGGCGGAAGCGGATGCAAGACATCATTCAGGCATGATTAAGGACGCGCGAATGCGCAGGCAGTGCCTGCAAAGGTCGTCTGTGCCCCGATCCCGAATGCAACACCTGTTGAGGATGGCTGCTCGCAGGTGCCGCAGCAGGCGTGCCTCGTCAGCGACGTTGCCAGTGCAGAACCTCGCCAGACCCACTGGCTGTGGCTCGCCGTTTTCCAGCTGCCAGATGGGCAGCAGGCTCTCCAGCAGCTGGCAACAGAAGCAAGGTCATCTGAGATCATGTCGGAGATTATGCTCTCGCCTACCAAGTCCTCTTTGGCATGCATGACAGCAAACTACGGAGCTTCCTGTAAACAAGGATCGGTGGCGCTGGCAATGGTTGACGTAGGCAGGCCGGCATGTCGGAACATCATATCGGATTTCCGACGATTTGAAAGCGCGCACCTTGTCGACGACATCCGATCTGAACGGCAGCCCGAGTGGTACACGCTGTTGCTCGGCGGCTGATATGTTCGCCTGCATGGCATGGTGATCCATGCCGGCCGCTGCGGCCGCCTCCAAGTACAGCTGCCACCACACCGCCTGCTGAGCTGCGATGTCTGTCGCGTTTTCCGCCAAGACCGCCGCGATCTGAGCAGCTGTGGGTTGCGGCCTGGCTCCGCCACCCTCTGTTGTTGGAAAGGCACTGGCTGAGAGCCGCGCCAGCACGCTGATGCAGCGCGACAGACTCTGCACGGCCGCCTCCTCAGCTGCTGACTGTGAGATGGCCGCGTCGTGCGACATGACCGCCTGCCCGCCGTGAATGGCTGATGCCAGAGCTGCTGAGTCCTGCCACCGACAGACGAGGTGAAATGCCAGGGCGCTGACGCAGTCCAGTAGCTGCGCGGCTTGCTCGCTCGAACGCTCAGCCTCCGACTCAAGCAGTTCCAGAAGCACATCGGTCTGCATTTGCAGCGGACACAATGTAACGAAGATGATGTTCTCCCATCAGTGCGATCCCATCTGAGAAACGATTCCGCGACTTCGTCGCGAGAAGCTACCACATCAGAACAGGGGACATCTCATCACCTGCAGCTGGTCGTCCATCGCGGCCTCACTGATCAGGTATTCGTGAAGAGACTCCAGTGCTGCTTTTAAGCCCACTACACCTCCATCACCGGCTGCTCGCTCGTTCGGGGCTGCGCTGTGCTGTTGCACCTCGCCCGAGGCCTCTGGCTGGTGGAGCAGCGCTGCTGCGAGCCGCCGGATCAGCTGGAGCCGCTGAACGTCCTGCTGCTGCTGCGCTGCGCCTTCCGCTGCATTCGAAACTGCGCGAACGCCGTACTCAGGCTGTCCGGCCGCGTCACGTGCGTTCGCCGAAGGTGGATACCAAACGGCCAGAGGGGCCAGCAGGCACGACGCGTGCACGCGGCGCAGGAGAATATCCTGCCATCCTTCATGGCCACTTCCAGATGCCATGGCGTCTGCTGGCTGTCCTCAAATGTAGTTCAGTTGTCCAGACATCCCACCAAATTGAAACAGAAGTGCAACACACAAGCGCTGGCTACGACACCGTCCGGTTCATGAGCGAGTCAATACGAGCACCCATGCTGCAATGAATGCCGGCGCGGCCCTCCGCGCGGCGATGTAGTCTGCAGTTGCAGTGCGCCCTTCTTGGACTGGCACAGGACTCTCGCTGGGCTTCACTGCGAAGGAGGTTCCCGCAGAAGAGTGCCTGTTCACCTACTGGTAGCGCTGACCGGATAGCGCAATGCATTCACAAGGCAGAGAGTGATGCTAATTTGTGAAGTAGTCCATGATGTTGCCCGCAGAGCTTGGTCTCGGTGCAAATGAAGCTTGGCGATGGCACAAGCGGTGGGCAGACTGGACCATGATGGCGGAAAGGAACTGTTCAATACCTGAGCATGGCGATCGGAGAAGCTCGCGCTTCATCCACTCTTGAGAGTGCATGAAGCGCCTGAGATGTCAGATCCTTACAGTACTCACACAGGTTTTGATGATGCCGCAACGATCTGAACATGGTCAGGAGGACGCGAGGTTGCCCAGCGCCGCTGCTGCTGCTGGCGCCGCGCCAGCGCCACAGCCGGGCTGCGGACAAGCTGCGGCCTGCCTGCAGAGCCGCGCTGGTGCCACCACTCCCCGCCACTATACTTTCATTGCTGACTTGAGCCCGTCCAGTGGCGCGCCAGCGCCGCCGCTAGGCCATCAAAGGACGAAAAGTCCTTCGAGACGCACTCCACTTCCAATCCCAGCACCTCGGACACGCCCGCCGCGGTGTAGGGACCATGTGCCGCGAGAAGCACGTCCTGCGCGCGCAGCACGTCCGCCAGCTGGTCTCGGTTGCCGCCCATCGCCTGCAGCAGACCTTGGGCCTGCGCGTGATAACTGCAATTGAGACCGAAAACACGGTGGAATCAGAACGCACCGGCATGATCGACAGCATGTTGGCCAGCTGTGACCGGTCCACGCCCTGCCTGCAGCACGGCCTGCGCCTAGAGGGTGCTCACAGATGTAAAATGACATATGAGCATATTCCGCAGCATGTCAGCCAGCTGCGCTCGCCGCCGTCCAAGCCCTGCAGCAGTTGCAACCCCCGCATCCAAACCAACCTCCGCGGAGCTGCTGAAGGCAACGACGTGGATGTTGCCGTGCTTCAGCAAGCGGTAAATCCCCGCAGGAGGAGGTTCTAATTCCAGGGTTTACATCAGATGCACCTCTGCGCTGCGGCTGAAGGCAACGGCCTGGATGCCGCCGTGCTCCAGCAGCCGCGAGGCAGTCCAGGAAGCAAGCTTACACGTAAAGTTCGCCAGCCAAATCCCACCTCCGCGGTGCTGCTGAAGGCGATGGCCTGAATGTTGCCGTGCTCCAGCAGGGCGCGCTCCGCCAGGCAGTCCGTCGGGCCGATGCCCACCTCCGTGACATAGGCCGGCACACGCACAGCCTCCGCGCCTGCCGCTCTTAGCGCCGCTAAGAACCTGCAGTGGTGACGTTTCGGATGGAAACACAAGGGCAAATATAGCGCTGGGCCGGCGCCGACATCCGTGACATACGCCGGAACTCACACCGCCACTGCGCTGACGGCTTCCGGGGCCACCAGGAGCCTGTAACGAAATAAAAAGTTCACAACTACATATTTACACGTGCGGTCAGGCAGGCCGTGGGCCGACGCCAATCTCGGTCACGATCACGCACGCCGGCACGCGCATCCGCCCCTGGGCCGCGCACCGCCGCCAAGAGCCTGCAAGATGATGCAGCTTGTTCGACCCCCCTGTACCGGGGTGCAAACAGCGGCGACTTCACCATTGCCCCTATCGGCGGCACCGGGCAAAGAACATTCAGTCCTGAAGAGCTTCAGATTGCTTCCCCCCCCCTACCTGGGCACAACAGGCGGCTCCTCCAGCGGCGCCGCCGGAAATGGCCCCGGGCATACTACATGCACTTCGTGAAAATTTCCTGCAAGTTGAGAGCGCTAGTCCCCAGGACCCTACCTGGGCACAACAGGCGGCTGCTGCAGAGGTTCCGCCACGAATGGCACCGGACACAGCACGCGCGCTCCCGCCGCCTCGCCACGCTTTATGAGCTCGCGCACCAGGCCTTGGGTGCTGGACTGCGACATTGACAGTGAAAAGGATGCGACGGGCCTGACCATCCACAAATCCGCCGGCAGCTGCAATGTGCCCAGGCACAGCACACGCGCGCCTCCTGCCTCGCCACGCTTCACGAGCTCCCGAGATTCACTGAGGTTTGCTGCGCTGCCATGTACGCATGAATGTCCACGTGCAAAACAGAAACCACCGTGGTTTGCAGGCTCCAGCACCTCTTCCGAGCTGCGCACATTCCGCACGCCAACGTCCCGCAGCGGACCTGCGCTTGCGCCCGCGGTGCCCGTTCGTGGCGAACAAAGAGACAGCGCGAAGCAATGGAACATGCCAATCGTGTATCACACCTCTTCTGGGGTGTGCACGTCCCGCACGCCCGCATCTTGGAGCGCCCCCGCGTCTGCGCCCAGCGCCCACACCGACGTGTCGCCAATGTTGAGAGCCTCCGCCGCCGCGGCCAGGGAACCTCCGCCGCCGCCGCCGCCGCCGTGGTTATGCATTGCCGCCAGACGGGCCAGCACCGCCTGGACGCCGTTGCGGGAGGTGAAGGCGATGTGCGAAAAGGACTCCAGCTTCGCCAAAGCAGCGTCCTGCTCCTGCATCGGCAAGGGACAGCAAGCTGATTCGATGAGGAGAAGTGCTGAGGCCGGCATTACGGGAGGTGAGGGCAATGTGCGAGAAGAAAGCCTACACCGCAAGCGCCGCACTCAGCTCCTGCGGCAATAATAGTTCAAAGGGTTTCAGTCAGCTTTCCGGCTTTGTAACTTCTTAGGGATGAGCTTCCAGAGTGGGACGAGTGAACGCTGCGTATGGCAAGGACGCGATCTCCGTCAGAGACGTGTCCAGCTCTCGCGATAACAGTGGATGTGACTGATACCTCAGCGGCATTCAGGTTGGCAGACTCGATTATCAAGGTACGGCAGATGTGTGCAACTATGGCGCCAGCCATCATGCCAGCAGAAGCGGGCCCAGCAAACGCCAGACTGCACTTGCGAACGTGCCATGAAGGCAGCCTACCTGCAGGTGCGCTGGCTCCGTCAGGCGGCGGATGGCAATCGTCGGCAGCCAGACTGGCCGGGCGCCCGCCGCCAGCAGCAGGCCTGCCAGCTTGCCGGCGTACTGCCGTGGCCCGGTCACCATGATGCGCCGGCCCCACAGCGGCAGCTCCGATGCGTCTGTTTGCCATGCGACAGCAAACTCACGACCTGGTCCTGCCATTGCTCCGGCACACTGTCGAGCCCGTCACCATACGCGGTAGCCCACAGCGGCAGCTTCGACGCGTCTGTTACCGGGTGAGATTAAACCCTAAGACCTGCTTCTGCTTGGCGTGGTGCCGCGCCCCGGCCCTGTCACCTCCGTGCATTGGCGCCACAGCTCCGCAAGCTTCTCAAATCGTTTCTGTTTTGAGGTTTGCAGCAGAGCACATGCCACCTTTTGAATGCACGATCGGGCTTTCGGATGTAGTGGCTGACCTGCCAAGGGGTCCGGCTGGGCTGTGTTGTCTGTCGACCCGCCGCCGGCTGCCATCGCGGCTGCTGCTGCCGGTTGCGCCGCCGCCAGCACGCGAGCTGGGCGCGTCAGGCTGCGGCCAGGCCGCCTTCTGCCGCGACCGGTCGAACCGCAGGTCAGAATCTGCTGAATGGTTGACCGCGGATGCAGCTGAGGCGAGGTCGCTGCAAATTTGCGCTGCATGCCGATGCCGCCACGCCGCTGCTGCTGCCGCCCCTCTACTCGGCCGTCCCTGGGTCGGCTACCGGTTTGCGCCTGGCCTCCTTGCGGCACTTGTCGCTGCAGTACCTGACTGCCGCCCACGTGGCGTCGTCAGACCACTTGGCCCGCCGGTTCATGGGCCGCTGGCACTGCTGGCAAGTCTTGAACTCACAGCGCTGACCCCTGTTTACGCCAATGTAGACGCCGTCGTCTCCTGCTGAGGTGTCTGGTAGCTTTGCCTTGCTCCCTTTGGTACGTAGTGGCATCAGACTGTGCTTGCCCAGCTCTGTGGCGGTCCGTTGCTGCGGGATGCAACGTGAAAAGTTCGTGCTCGATCCTGCTGTGCGGAAAGCCAGCCTGTGTAGCATCAGCTGCTGCTGGCTTTCAGGATGCCTATGATAGCTCTGCTCACGCGTTGCAGACTGCTGCGTTTGCGAACTACACCTGCAGCGCCACCTTGATCTTGATCGAGAGGAAGGTGCCTGGAAGCCAAATGAAGCTGGGCGTGCAGAGTTTGCAGCGCTCTGCCGTGTGGATCACCTGGGGCGTGTGGATCACCTGGAATACACGGCTTGAATCCCTCGGCATTCACGGTCTTCCTAAGCTGAGGTCCTGCTGAACGCATATGATACATCAAATGAAATCGTGCTGCGCACTACTACAACAAGTCGCAGCGTTCTCAAGGACATTCGCCTAAATGAATGCTTGCACCGCATATGCACTCCGAGCCAGACAAGTGAAACATTCGGATATCTCAGAACCGATATATCACGACAGCCGCGACTAGAGATCATCATCATCCAGCGTGGCCGCTATCTGCGCCATCAAAGCTTCATGCTCCGCCAGCGCCAGCGCCGCATCGAAGCCCCCGCCCGTCGGTGCGCCACCAGCATCGCCAGCTGCCTCGCCAGACTCTGACAAATCTGGCACGCCAATGGCGGCGCCTGCGCCGTCCAGCCCCGTTGGCAGGATCGCCGCCGTCGCATCATCATCAGGATCCGCCGACAGGCGCCGCTGCCGCTTCTGCCGCTTGCGGTGGCTGCCGCTGCTGTACTCCTGCGGCGAGGCTTCCGCTGCTGGCGGTTTTGGCGATGGTGCTGCGGAGGTGGCAGCAACGGCGGCGGCCTTTGGCGGGCGCCCGCGCTTCTTCTTCGGACGCGCCGGCGATGCTGCGTCTGCACCCGGCTGCGGCCGCCTATTCGCGAGCTCGTTCAGTGGCCTGCTGCCCGCTGCAAGCTGCTCGGATTCCTGCTGGTGCTGGCAGGCGGCTGCGCCGTCAGCCGTGGCCGGCTGTGCTGCCCCCTGCCGGTGACTGTTCTGCTGGCGGGTGGTTAGAGGCCCATGCACATTTGCAGCGGCGCCGCCGGCAACAGCCGCATCCGCCGCTTGGTCTGCCTGTGTGCACGGCAGCCTCAGCAGCATTGGCATGTCTCCGTCCTCTCTGCCACTGCTGCCCCCGGCTTCCTCCGCCGCATCCGCTGCCGCCGGGCCGGATGCTGCTTCGGGCGGCGCTGCTGCGGCAGGCAGCTGCGTGTCGCCGGCAACTGATGCCGTGGCTAGCCGCGAGCGCTTGCCGTGGCAGGAGCGGGCACCCGCTGGCGGCCTGCCACCGCGCGGAGCGCGGCGGCCGCCCTTTGCGACAGCGGCTGCGGCAGCGGCCCCAGGTGTGCCGCCACCGCCGCTGCCGCCGTAGGGCCACTCAGGCAGGTCGGCATCCCCCTCCGACGTCGCTGCCCTGGCTGCTGCGGTGTTGCGGCCATGCGCCGCAGCCTTCGTGCCGCCAGCCGCCTGCACGGTCGCCCGGCCTATCGGTTGCCGGCGGGGAGAGGTGGCGGTGGCAGAGTTGCAGTCGTCGCCGCCGCAGCTGCTGGCGGACGGCGCCGCGGCGCCAGCCGCGGCCTGCCACGCCCGAAGGGAGGCGTCCACCCGCGCCCGCTCCTGCACAGACAGCAGCTGCTGCGTCATCGCATGACATTGGCAGAGTACATGAGTGTTCCAGGGGAAGGCGGGGGTCTTCAGCAGCACCTGTACAAGACCAGCTGCACAGCGCCACACAAGCCACGCAGACCCTGCAGCCTTTGTGCGCTGGCAATTGCTGCCTTCACCATGGTATGGCACCACACTCGAGTGGTGGCCATCACTTGAGTTTCACTGATTGATCTCGACATATTGCTGATGTACATCATCCCCGACGATGTTGTCTTTGACGACTGGGACTCACCGCGCGATCCCGGGCCTCAGCCTGCTGCTGCGCCGAGCCGCCGCTGCGCTGTGGCCTGCTTCCGCCCCTGCCTCCCGCATCGCCACGTCCGCCTCTGCCGCGTCCGCCGCCCCTGCCGCCGCCCCGGCCGCCGCGCCTGCCAGCGCCGCCGAGGATGGCCAGCGCGCCGCCGACCGATGCCAGGTCCTCGTCCCCCTCTTCCCCGAGGTCGGGCATCGCCAGCGAGGCGGTGAGCGTCGCCATAAGGTCGTCCTCTGATTCCTGGAAGAAAGGATCAGAACAAAGAATCAACATTCACCATGCCGCAAAAGTACCACATGCAGATCAATTCGTCCAGCGGCGCCGTGATTGCCGCCATGAGATCATCGTCCGACTCCTGGAGGTCGCGCAGCAGGACCTGTGAACTTGCTGGTTCCTGCTGTGTCGTTGGGGTTTGAGTCCGCCGCCTACCTCTGGGCATAGAAGTTATGTGGCTCGGTTGACTCAGCAGGCACCAAGTCAGGCTTTGCCAGACGCCAGCCAGCAGTGCGGTTTGGCATGAGACCCCACGAGTCACCTGAAGATTAGCTGCCACGGTAGACCACAGTAGAAGGTTCGAGGTCATTCAGCTGCATGCCTGATCTGCGTCAGCGTCGGCGCCCGCTCCGTCAGCGTCCGCCGCCCCGGCAGCAGGAAGCGACGCTCCCACCGTGGCGGCGCGCTGTGCCGCGGTCCAGCTGTGCGCCTGCCCCGCCAGTGCCTGTGCACCAGAGTCGCAAAGATTACGAGATAGTGGGAGGCGAGGCAGCGGGGGCCGGCCGGCCTGTCAGTGCCCAGCTGTGCGCCAGAAAAACACGACAGTATCAACCAGCTCCAGCTTCTAGGGTTTACGGTTTAGGCTCAATGTCAAACATGTGTGAGCTGATCAGCATGCAGGATGTTCAGGATGCGTCAGGAAGACCACGCAGCACCTCCTCATCGCATAAAACATGCTGCCTGATCCAGTGGAAGCCCCCCTCCATTTGATGACGTCTCTGAGGCCGCTCCTCTGCGAGATGGACTTGGTTTGGGTCAGAACCGGCAGCGTAGGACGACTGGTCAGGCCGGCAGGGCGTGTACATGCATGAGAGTCGTCACAGTTGCGCACATGCTTGACGCCGTCGGCGGACTTGCCCACTTCCGCCTGCAGCCAGGCGCCGAGTCCCAGGTCCGCGATCGGCGGCGGCCTGCCGCTTCTTGCTTCCGCTGCCGGCCCGCTTCCCGCTGCCGCTGCTGCAGCTGCCGTGCCTGACACTGGAGTGGTCGCCGCATCCCAAACGGCGTCCCGCGCCGCCGCATACACCGGGGCCACGGTGTCCACCGCCTGCTGCAGCCCCCGCAGGCCCTGCGCGGCAAATGTCGCACATGTGAAGGCTGACAGGAGGCCGTCAGTAGCTGCGATAGGGCCTGCCCAAAGCCATACACTGCATTGCAGACCAGATCTGATTGCAGCCTTTGCAGGCCAAGGACCGAGAAAGCGAGTGATTGGTCTTGCATGTGAGGACTTTTCTGCTAGCTCATGGAATGACTGCAAATGCGCGCTTCGAATCGCCAGCTGATGCCAAAGACACACCTCCACGATGGACAGCAGGAAGTACTTGGCCTCCCGCGTGAGCGCCGTCTCCGCTTCCACGTCCGCCGCCGCCGCGCGCGGTGCAGGGCGCGCCGCCGCCGCCGCGCCGGCCGAGCCGCTCAGCGGCCGCGCCAGCGCGCCGACGACCAAGGCGCCGGCCTTCTGCAGTGCCGCCAGCGCCGCCGCCACATCTGCGCCACATGCGCGTTGTCAGGCGCTGCAGTCAATCAGCTATTATCTGCGTCTCGCTACGTCCTCAGACTCACAAGCTCTGCCCTCGACGTGGCTTTCATGCATGAAGGAACGACCGCATGGCAGGGCATGCTGACGGCATGATGAAAGGCACAAAGGCGATGAACCAGAGGTTTTTAACCTTCCAGTGTTGCAAGGTGCAGACTTTCACACCTTGGCCCAGCCCCTCGGCTTGCAGGCTGGCCAGCAGCTCCACCGCCGACTGCAGCGCCGGCAGCGGCAGGTACGCCCGCACCCGCGGCTGCACCTCTCCTGACCCGCCGCCGCCGCCGCTGCCGCCGCCGCCGCCGCCCGGCAGCGATGGCTGCAGCTCGTGTAGGCAGCGCAGCGCAAAGATCGCCGCAGCGGCGCCGGCCGGCGTCGGCGGTTGCCTCTGATCCGCCAGCTCGCGGGCGGCCTGCGGCATTGATTGACGACAGGTGAAGACCCTGTTGTACGAAACCATGATGCTTTTGGGAGTCTGAGGGAGCAGTGTCAGTTTGATAGACAAACGTACGGCCTGCGTATGCGGCTGGCCCTGGCCCGCGGCTTGCGGGCGGCCAGCAGCATTGAATCTAACGTGCATCACGCTGCCTGGGTGTGATTGAACTTGGTGTCGACAACCTGCTGGCTTCTGCTGAAAGGTCATCTGCCAGCATTACTGGGTATGGGTTTCGCTACGGATCGAAGAAGCTGCTTGAGCACGAGCCTCTGCGCTTGATTTGACATGGACTGCACACCTGCTGGGCGCGCCGCTCTGCAACGAGTCGACGCTCCTCGCGGCGGGAGACCCCGGCGCTAGGCGGCCGCCCCCGCCGCCTGGGCGGCTGATCCGTCGACCCGCCGGACACTGCCGCCTGCCCTGCCGGCGCGACAACTGCGGGCGCTGACGCAGGAGCCGCCGCAGAAGACCCGCCGCCGCTGACCCCCGTGCTGCCAGCGGCCATTGGCAGTCGCTGGCCGGCAGCGTCTGACGGCGGGGCGAGCCCGTGCTGCGTGCCGCCGAGCTCCTGCTGCTGCGGCTGCGACTGTGACAGCGTCGGCAGCGCCGGAAGGGCGCGCGCCAGCAACAGCGGCTGCGGCGTTGGGCCAGCCACAACGTCTACATCCACATCTTCATCCGTGCGGCCACCGTCGTCGTCACTGAGCTCCAGCAGCTCATCCAATTGCTCCTGTGGAAGGTGTTTGAGTATATGTGGGGTGCAGCATCGGGCAGGCCAGGCTTCGGGGCATGCATGGCTGCCAATCCCGGACACCAGACGGTTCCAGCAGCACCTGCGATCATCCAGACGCAGCTGCCTGGTCAAGCACTGCCAGTGTTACGATAATAGCACGGCAGAACAAGCAGACAAAGCTGCGCATCGTCCACCTGCGCTGTCAGTGTTGAGAGTAAATGAGCAGAAATGCTTCGTTTCGTTTCGGACCTGTGTTATACGCGGTGTGCTGGCAGGCACAGCTGGGACCTGCAGTGGCGGTGGCTGCCTGCCGGCCGGAGCTTCGGCGGCATTTGGCACTGCGGCAGCAGCGCCGCCGCCGACCACCGCGTCCAGCAGGTTCGGCGCAGCCCGCTGCGGCTGCAGCAGCGAGTCCGGCGAGTGCAGCAGGCCGTCCGCGGCCGCTGCAAACAGGGACTGCATGTACTGCTGGTGCAGCATAGCGCCGCTGGCGTTGCCCTGCGGGGTGGACATGCAATGGGGCTGGCCGGCTGCGCTCTTGAGTTATGGGGCTGGGCAAGGCGCGATGTGTTTAACCAGGGCGCCTGCGCTTGGAGGCCGACTGCAAGACCTGAAGCTGCAGCGTAGTCTGAAGGGCGCACGCCAGCATGTTTGAGTCGATCGCAGTTCACATCGCACCTCGAAAATGTTGGAGAAGTGCATATCTTGCCACAGGCCGCGAAAGGTGGCGAATCCGAGTGGCTTGCCCGCCACGACACGCTGCTCAAAGCCATGCAGCAGCCTGTAGACGTCCGTCTCATGAGCCGGAACTGGCTCCAGTTTTCGTGCCATGGTGGGTTGCTCCGCCGCTCTAGAGGGATCACGCGCAATCCACAGGTCCGGCCTTGCAGTGCGATCAGCGCGTCATCCACGATTTCGAGCGCAGTCGGCTGCGCATCACGCATGCTGTCGGCTGTCGGCGCAGAGTCATTCAGGCATTCTTGTAGCGGCCCTCGTTCATGCTGCCCTGCACAACCACCCTTGTGTACCAGATCGTGCATCACATGATTGCGCCGGAGAAAGCAATCAGTGATTCACTGGCCGCCATGGATTGATTTCCTGCTGTGCTCAGCCCAATGTTACACAAATTAAAAGCTGCTGGTGCTTTTGTGCGACGGAATGTGGGTGCTCTGCTGAGAGGCGCTGTCTGAAGTTGTGCACGACGGGTAGTGTGAGGCTGCGCCGCCACCCGCCGGTACGGCGTGCACTGCACCACATGAAACTTGAGGACCTACTCGGTGCAGTGAGGCACTGACGGCTGCACAGCCAGCAGCCACGCTCTGCTGCTTATGATACATGTGTGACGAACAAGCGCTGCTGGCCTGAGCCTCCAACGTACTTGGTACAAACTAACCGCCGCTTGTGCGATTCGTCAAGGGCGGCCTTACGCTGCTTTCATGCTCAACAGTCGAGACGCCCAGGCCGTGCTTGCCGATGTGGTACAGCTGCAAGTCCACTGCACTCACGCGGTCGTGTTACTCACATCTCGAGCAGGAGTCTGCGACGGTCCCGGGTAGGCTCGGAGCTTCCACTCTATGGCGCCGGCCGTGGATGCGTGGCGCAGCGCTGGTGGCGACAGCTGCGGTATGCAGCGGCTAGCCGAGCTGGTTGCAGGCTGTCTCGCCACGAGCAGCAACTCAGCTGAGTTCGCCGCCGCGTGCCGGGCGTCCTTGCCTCCAGTCTCCGGACTCAGGTTACATGCTGGCATGATGTGCTCGACGCGCTACCGAGTTCAACCAGGCACGCACTGACAACGCTGCGTCATGTCGGTGACAACTCAGATCTTACGCACAATACGCCAGCAGCTGCGCACGCTCTGATTCGCATTATTTTGTTCTCGTTTGCAGGGTTGCGCTGCGTGTGTCCAAGGATGTGATGGTGGACACCGGCAGCCTGGCGGTGGAGGGCTCGCTGCGCCTGTCCCTCCTTCCGACGACGACATCAGTCGCTGGCGTCTGCACCTCGACGGCGTTACCGAGGCTCGTTCACGGACATGATGCACCCCTGAGGTGTAACATTTGCTTGTTTCGACTAGATAGGCGTTCTGTTTCTCACCGTTGCCCTGCTGATGACCTGCGTGCGGCAGTACTGCAGCCAGCAGCGGTGCACCGTCATAAAGTCGCGCGCGTGTTGTCGTGCAGATTCGGGAGAAAAGCGCAGCGCAGCAATCATGTTTGCTGCTTTGTGCAGGCCACACTACCAGTGCTCGGGGAGGTGCACATCGATGCTGTACGTCCCGATCGTGGCTGGCCACCGACGTCGACAGGAGGCCGAGGACACCGTCGGTGGTGGCCGACCCGCCAGTAGTGGCTCGGCCGGCGCTGGCCGCCAGCACGACGCGTGCGGGTGCCTGGTTGTCCAGTTTGACCGGTCGCAGCAGGGCGACCTGCTCAGGTGCGCGTGCGACACCAGTTCATGCCCACTTGCACTTTCTGGCCAACGTGCATTTAAATCCAAATTTGGGACCAGCCTAAACGCCAAATTTCTGACCTGCCTCCGGATGTACGTGAACGTCTCGGCGGTCTTGTCAAATTCACATCTATTTCGTCGGTGCATGCGAAAAGGTTCCAGATCATATCCACTGCGCCATGCTGCATGGTGTGACTGCCACATCACCGCGACGTTAACGTCGCGGCGCATGCTGTGGCTGCCGCATCACCGCAGCGTCACCGCACAAACAAGCGTTTAATGCTCTGCAAGTCGCCTTGGTTCTGGTCAGATAACTATGAAGAAAATGTCCCCCATTTGTCCTCAGTGTATCGGCTGTGCTCAGTCCACAGATGCAAACAATTTGCCGAGCAGGCTCGTGACAAACATTGTATGCTGCTAATCACCAGCAGCAAGACGTGTGAGGTTTGTAACTGCTTTTCCCTCCTTGATAAACTCGCCTCCGATGTACAGGTGCATCCCGCAACTGTCAGAGCTGGCCGATGCGCTGGCGATCAGCCTGCCGCCCGCAGTCGAGCCACTGCAGAGCCTGCTGTCAGTGCTGTTGCGGCCGGATGCACCTGCAGTAAGCAGCGTGTTGGCTTCTGGCGGCAGCCCCGCGGCAGTGGGTGCCGCATTTCCTGGCGGCAGCCACACAGACCGCAGCGTCGCAGCGGCCGCCGGTTGGCATGGCGCCGCAGGCGCCCCCGGCAGCTACGGCGAAGCATCCAGCGAGGACAAAGGAGAAGCCTCAGCGAGGTCAGCGACGATGATGGCAGCAGCAGCTTTTGCGATGGTCCAGGCTTGGAACCTGGAGACGGCGGCGAAGCAGACGCGTCATGGGACAGCGCGATGGACACGCCAGCTGCTCTGAAGGGCGTGACGGGCGTGCACAGCCCGCCAGAGCGTCTGACACTGCCGGTAAGCATCACGCAATTAATGCATACTTGCCAGCTACACACCCTGCGTCAGCACGCAGGGACAAATACAGTTTCACCTGTGCCACGAGGGATGGGATACCACGCCACCGGGCACAGTGGCATAATTGCAGCTTGCAATGATCAAAGTCTGATCGCGGCGGCGCTCTTGGGGTGTGACTGTACATCTGACATCCTATTTTCCACAGACTGCGCGACAGAACTGGCGTCCGGCGAGGGGTTAAAGCATGTGGATTCCAGCGGACCTGTCACCTCGACGGGCTCGTCCGACAAAAGCGGGCAATGGCAGCGCTGAACGCCGCCGATCATGTGTTACATCCGTTCTGGCTGCAATACCGCAGTGCGGCTCAGGAGCAAGTCTATGCGAGGTGGCACGCCCACCGGTGTCGGCAGGTAAGCATCAAGCTCGGCTGGTGCATACGCTGTTTGCTGGTCAATCTTTGCACTAAGCCCTAAGACTCCCTGCGACGTATTTGCAGTCGCTCTTGACAGAGGGATGCAGGGCCGGCACTGTCCAGCCCAAATATGCCAGTTGGTGTTTCTGTTACTCTTAGAGGTGACCGTATGTATGGTTTTTTAGATAGATTAATAAATAAATTGATAAATTCTTTACGCTGCTGATTTCACTAACTGAGTCCAGCCTAAATTTTTTAAACTTTGATTTCGACGTAATGGTCGAGTTACCAGCTCTAAAATATCACGAGCATTTGTAAAGCCGTGAATTTGTATGTGACAACGCAGCGTATGTTTGAGCATTTGATACATCAAACTGCCGTTTGACTCCAGTTTGACCTTATGATATGAAATAGGTGGATGTCGCCATTTTCATGATGCTCCTAGCGAACATCATGTCCAAAGGCCTGCGGCCGCCGATGCACCTCTTCCGCACGCTGCCCGTCTGCAGCACCGCGCTGGTGGCGGTGCTCGTGGCGGCGGTGCTGCTGGCTGTGCTCGGTGGTGTACGGTGCGAAATTGCTGTGTGACTAACACATATGACATCAGTCGGACTTCGTGAGCCTGTCACACTGGCAGAGGCGGCATGCCGTGACTCGTTGCACAGCCGGCAGCTGCTGCTATTGAACTGAACCGCAGACTATTTGGGGAAATCATGCTTCAGCTCACAGAAATCCGAGATTTCAAAACGCGCCATCGTTGAGCTCTTGCAGCAGCGCGGCTGCTCGGCAGCGTGCAGCACTGCACCATGAGTGGAGAGGCGATGTCCCCGCTCTGTTGCCAAACAGGTACCTGCCGCATCGGGAGGCGGTCTGCATGCTGGCCTGCGTCGGCTCAGCCAATGTGTGCCTCAACTTAGTGACGTCCCCCGTCATGCTGGAGGGTATTAGGTCCCGGCTGCTGGGACACTTGTGGGCCTCCAGTGCCTTCATGCTGGAGACGTTCGCCCTGCTGGCGCCCCTGTTCGTACGGGTGCGCTTGATTTTCTTGCTTCCTCTGAAGCATGAGGGACTTCAAGGCAGCGCTGCATCACTGCGGTTGCGCCAAAGCCTCCCTGTTTGGTCGATGCGGATCTTGGCGCAATGAGCGCTTTTCCTGCCGGGCAATCAAGTATGTCCCAAGCCAGCTGTATTCAATCTGGCCTGATCCAATGCGTTCGATCCAGTTCTCGCGTGAAACATGCTTGCAGGTCCGCTTTGTGATTGCTGCGCCCAGCCTTTTGCTCTGGTGCGGTGCGGCGATGACATCTGGCCCTCAGGTGCGTGCAATGTCCGATGCCGTTGTTTCCTGCCGTACTCTCCTGCCGTATCTGCCTCGCCACGTCGTTGCATTTGCATAGCATACCTGGCGCCTTCCCACGATCAGTAGCCTACATTAGACGGCCCACACTGGAACGCCGTGCTCAGACTGGGGATGAAACCGAGACTCTTATTTTTGGAGCAATTCCTGGTTGCAGATCTGCAGCTGCTCAGCGTACGCTGTCAAAATACCCAAAGCACTGTGCGTCTCCGCTGCGTGGACTCTCCAGGTGAGCAGTGCGCAGGCTGATGTGCATCAACCCTGGAACTTCTGTCATTTTGACATGGAGATGCCCTGGCCCAGCGGCGCTCATGGCGGCATTCTGATGCTGCTGCTGTTGTTGCTGCTGCTGCTCAGCTTCTGGACGGTGTGCACCGATTGAAACCGAGCAGCCGCACATGTCAGACTTGCCAATCTGCTCCTGTATTGACGCCAGCTGTGCCAGCGCTCAGGTGATGTTCTGTCTCGCTGTGCCGACGTGGGCGTGCCGCCGCCTCGAGGCCCGCTCGCGGCAACGGTTCGAGCAGGAGACAGCGGGGCTCCTCAACAGCGCAGCCGCCAGCGTGGCAAGCGGCCGCTGCAGCACCGATTCGTATGAGACGGCGATGCAGTAGCGCAGCCGATTGTCGGGCATTTTGCGCTGCCGCAGGGTAGCAGCGCTGCACATATATCCAGGCTTTATTTACGGTGCACCATCAGTGTGTTTGTCTGCTCCTGCCCCCGGCGGCCTTCAACCAGGTGAACTCACTAATGTTGTGAAGATGGCGATTTTTTTCCAGCTGGACCTGCCTCTAGCAGGATGACCATGCATGAATGTCGACATGCCGCGGCTTGCCTGGTCTTTGTTGTGTATGCTGTGCATGTGGTTTTGACTGATTGCACTTTTCGCTGCTGCTGGACGCTCGCAGTCTCATTTATGTCTCTCTTTGGAGTGCATGTCACTACAGTATGGGATGATTGATATAAGTAATATGTTTAGATCTCAAACGTTGCCGCATCATCAAGTTGAGCAAACCACGAAGATCAAGATGAAGAATAACGTAACAATATAATCGTGAATCTAGCAACTGCCTGTTCGGTGCATCAAATTTTCACACTGCAACATGACATACAGCAGGTGGCAATTAAAAGGAAATTGCTTGTTTTCGGTGCGTCGATTCGAACGACGGACCTGAGGGTTACCGTGGTGGTAAACTGGCTGATTTGCCAGCAGGTCGTATGGGCCCTCCACGCTAAACCACTGCGCCACACCGAACGCCACAACAGGCAAGATTGTGAAAATCAAGAAATCTACCGTATCAGTTCGCATGTAAGCCGCCTTAAAGTTAATGCACAGCTCGACGGGCTCAGCACGACAGCGGCAGCAGCTTCGATCGGCAGGGCTGCTGCCCAGTGCTGGGTGAACAGCTGGCTTCCGACAGTAGACACGGCTGTGGCAGGGCATCGCGCGTGCATTTGCGCTCTCTATG
>JAABUL010002922.1_pt1 | contig 26893 bp, 13 predicted proteins | sample 5559151 | NCBI WGS metagenome assembly JAABUL01 (sample SAMN10711876, study PRJNA513368) | rock metagenome | isolation source: Antarctica rocks | place: Antarctica: Victoria Land, Pudding Butte sud | reverse complement strand
ATCTGGGCGACGCGGAAGAGGAGGACGCGCAGATCAGGTTGGATCGCAGCTTGAATGTTAGTAGGCCTGTGGATGTATAGTTGCATGTGTGGTTTTTGGGAATGAGATCTATACCGCGGATTCGCTACCTTGATGCAGCTAAGCATTCTGGTGTAAATGATTCTGGTGTAAATGAAGTTGCCAGTGGTTGAGTATTTCGGCAGCAAAGACAGCGTTGACAGCCTCCTATTATTGCATGTATTGTACGCTTTAGATTTTTGACAAAGAACTCGACAAACTCCAGCTACCTGTTTTTCTTGCAGTCAATCTTCAAGTCATCAAATCGATCTGCAGATTCTATTCCATGCGCCGGCAGGGTGCATTATTTACGGCGCCACTCAGTGCTTGGCATTCCCGAAAGACATGCAGACGGAATGACGGTGGAGTGAACAACCAGTGACAATCCATTGCAAAAGAGGCAAACTGTCAAGGTGTACTTTATGGCACCCTGAAAAGACTTTTGCCGTGACGAAGTGCACCTCTTGCCGCCGGCGCCAAGGGATAGCTTTGTTCGGAGTTGTACTTCGTTACTTCGTACTTCGTATCCGGGAGGTTATATGTCAGCGTGACAGGGTTTATTTGGCCCTGCTCTCACCCCAATAAACCCTGTCACGCTTACATATAACCCCGTGGGTAGGAAGTACAAGTACGAACAATTAGATGGATCGCGACTCGACGGCTAGTGTCGCTACGCTTTAGCAGCTGTGATTGGAGGAAGTGGGATAGGCTGTGCTAACTCGGATGATGATCAACTAATAAATAGTGCCGTCGAGGCACCACAGAGTGTGGCCGGTTCTGGTCTATTAGTCTGATTAGGTTCGATTCCTAATGGCGCTGGTTCAATGGTGGAGTGGCTTTTAGTTCTAGTTTCTCAGAGTGGTGGTGGAGGTTGATCTAGTATGTTTCAAGTGTTCCATGGTTTACGATCCTTCGATCCTACTGACGATTGCAATTAGCGATTATTAGCACCTCTCCCTGCTCTTCTTTGACTTCAATTGGAGTACTCGGACCGTTATTGCCCGAAGAATGCTAGAACCATCAGCTGGCGTCTAGCTTCGGAGCAGTCCTGGACTGGTAGGCACAGTTCCGACTTAGTACGCCTGGAATTACGAGCTCCATCCCAAAATTCTATTTTTTCACTTGCGCTCAAAACTCCACCTCTTTTCAGTCTGTCACGCTCCGTTCCACGTTTCTTTAGGTCCGACTCTCTATCTATGATTTATAACAGCTACTTCTCATTAGCTGCTTGACGGAATGCTGCTCCCACTGTGGCCAATCTGCCTTGTCACCTGTGGAGCGCTCGCGATCTCTATCACGTCTGACAAGCCTTTTACCGGTGGTAAGTGTAACTAGAACGCCAAGGGGAGCTCTTTCGGGCCCCAAGCACATTGTTTATTATATACCTTGATAATCAAGGCTACCTTTGTCTGCCCGGAAATTCCTACTATGACCACGGCTCAGACATTTGTTGACTTGTTGCCGACGAACAGGAATCCTCAGCGTCACCGCCGCGCCTCGCACCACCACAGCTTCAACCTTGGTTTCAACTGGCGATTGTAACCTAGCTGGGCCCCTGAATCAGACGGGCTCATATCTCTACGTGAACGACAATATAGTACCGCCAACGTCCTACTTTGTACCTTGCTCGAGTTTCCTGAGCAAATACGGGCTTCGAACAACATCTACTACGCCAACGCAACCTATTTCAACATACACACGCCCAACAATTGTCGACTGTGCTTCATTAATACTCAATAATAGAACGGTGACCGGCAGCACCGTTGTAGATACTTACTCTGATGGTTCGCTCACCCTGACAACGCAGGCATGCACTGCTTGGGCGGCAAACAGCAAGTCATACGCCGACAGCCCTCAAGGTACTGCAGCTGCGTTGTACAGCGCGTGCCAATCCCAAGCCGTCCGAATTGATGTCGACAAGAACCCTTTACTCACCGGTATCACCGGCAGTGTGGTTGTTCAGGTGTACCCAGGGTCTTTGCTCGGATCTGACAATTCGCAATACCGTAACTCTACATCCTTTCCGCTACCTTATTCTACTGCAAATCCATCCGGCGGAATCATCACTACTGTAAGCATGTACTTTTCCAAATTTGTCCAACGACAATGAACCCAAAAGCGAAGTGGAACGGACTCACTGATTCTACAAGCCATATCATGTCTACTCATCCTCCCTCAAGAGCTTGTACTGACTAAAACTTCATCATAGATGCCATGTGCCTCCTTCCAGTAAGCTTCTGGGGATTCCGAGATCTCAGCTTAACGTACTGACCGGACGTAGAGCAGCATATGTACCATATTACAAGTCAATCGAGTCGTCCTACAGCAGTTGGAAGGCGTCTATTACTAGCTTCTGGAGAAGCCCCCAGTGTACATCCTTGGCCAAAGCGGTGAACAGCAGTCAGCCCCCTCTAGCCAAGCGCCAGATAGAATTCCAGGGCTGGAACGGAAACCTCGGCGTCCCGTTTGGCCCGGGCCATGCGGTTCATCAAGTCGGTGTTGGCGCCAATGTTGCGACCTGTTGTGGTCCGTGCCAAGTGATAGCCCAAACGTTGAGCATGCTGTATTGGCCCAAAGGATCAACAACACCGGTGTGCTCAGACGGGCCAGTCACCTCTCTGGCTGCGTTACCGTCAGCGAACAGTTTGGCAGCCAGGGGACCGCCCAGTGTCAATGGAAGCTCTGTATACGCCGTTGTTGACGGAAGTACACTGTAGGTCCTCATCGCTTGCGCTTCACAATTTGTGCTAAAGCTTTCACCAACAGAACCTCGCCCTCTGTCTACATGGCGTTCCAAGGCTCGGTGTGGGTTTCAGACTTCTGTGGAACGCTTGGGAGCGCCCTCACCAGTCTCACGATCGCAGTGGAACCTGGCATGGTCTCGTCTATAGAGTTCAAACCGGGGGAGAATGCTTACACGAACAAGCCCTTCAACTTCGAGGCATGCCCGACTTTCGGATGGTCAGATCCTTTTACTACGTCATACGAACTTCAAGCGGGGAGTTTTTCATTCTACCTGACGTCGACTTTGGGTCCACCGTATCATCCTATCATTTCTCCCATCCCTCAGCTATACGTTGCGCAACCTGCGTATTCACAATGTTCCGTATGGCGAAGTCTAGGGTACCGCGCCGAGCCATTCTATGGAGCTTATGATCCACCAAGAGTATTGACACCTGTGAGTGCAATGGCGGCACCAACGTCGTCGCCTGTTGTGGCTGACCCGAAGATCACGTCTTCGGCAACACCCCAACAAACGGCTTCTGTACAATTGGCAAAAACTACTGCATCGCCCTCTCAAAAAGGTCAACCAGATCCTAAACCCCAGCAAAGTATCAACCTACCAATTGTTGGTGGCTTACCTTTGGATGGCCCCCAAGTTGCGCCGAGCGAACCGACTGCTACAGGAAAAGCTGATCCGCTGGCCACAGAAAGTTCGGTTTCTCATTCAAGAGACAGGTTGAGCAGCAACAACGACCCCGTGCATAGCGCCGCGCCCATCGCAGATCCTAAACAGGGCGCGGGTAGAGGCAGCAGTGTATCAGGTGATGGAGGGTTAGCGGATCCTAAGGCAACAGCCCTGGCGTCCAACACTGGAGGCGGCCACGCCAATGTGCACGGCGCCTCCGTTACAGACACGGCTGCTGTACCAAATTTTTTGTCATCGTTGCCTTCTCCAGGCGGCCAACGAATAGAAACAGCGGCGAGCGGAGTCATAGTCGTTGGAGGCTCTTCTATAGCCGCTGGCAGTCACACGGTTGTTCAAGGCATCACTATCTCGAATGCTCACGACAGCGTTGTACTCATTGATGGAACTAGCTACGTCAGGCCAGCAGTCGACTCCCCGGGCAGTCCTGCTACAGCACCCGTTGTGACAATCGGCAGCTCGACATACACCGTCGACACTGCTTCTCGATTGATTGTTGAAGGCCAAACCCTGACACCAGGGGAGGCTATCACAATTTACTCTAACACTATATCTTACCTGACTGGGGGAAGTAACGTTGTGGTGGGCACGAACACCCAAAAATTGTCAGCTACTAGGATCAATAATGCACAAGACTCGAGAATTACGTTCGCTGGCTCGACATATACCGTTGGCTCCTCCTCCGGACTGGTCATTCAAGGCCAAACGCTTACGCCTGGTGGCACCATCACAATCCAAGGCACGCCTGTCAACTACCGATCAGACGGCAACGAAGTTCTAATCGGCACGAGCACTCAAAGAATAGCGACTGCGGCTGCCCAGATTGCGCAAGACTCCGTATTGACGTTCGCCGGCTCGACATATACCGTCGGCTCCTCGTCCAGACTGGTCATACAAGGCCAAACGCTTACGCCCGGTGGCACTATGACAATCCAAGGTACACCTGTCAACTACCGATCCGACGGCAACGAAGTTATAATTGGCACGAGCACTCAAAGAATAGCGACTACGGCTGCTCAAACCGCGCAAGACTCCGTATTGACTTTCGCCGGCTCAACATACACCGAACAATCCTCAGCATTCATCATCGATGGCCAGACCCTCTCTAATGGTGGGGCAATCACCATCCAAGGTACAACCATCAATTACAGATCGGGCGGCAACGATGTTGTAATTGGCACGAGCACCCAAAGCATAGCGACAACGGCTGCCCGAACTGCGCAAGATGCCGTATTGACGTTCGCCGGCTCCACATACACCGAGAAGTCCTCCGCATTCCTGATCGACGGTCAGACTCTCTCTAAGGGTGGGGTAATAACTGTCAGCGGAACGCCCATCTCATTTGCTGCTGCCGGGACCGATGTCGTTGTAGGAAGCAGTACCGAAGCCCTGCAGCTGGGAAGCTACATTGTGGGCGGATTCGGGTCTGGCTCCCCTACGAACGTTGGAGGAACGACCGCTTCAGGGACGTCGGGACCTTTCACGGGTAATCAACCGCGCCTAGACAGCAATATTTGGCTTCTGTCTTGCTCGATAATCATTGCTATGGCGGTTTCGATCCTAGCGGTAGTAATATAAGCATATATCAGCTACCACCATGCATGTGCCGCCGATTGGATTGCTTGTATCGTAATTGAAGCTCAAACCATGTCGGGTCTCCGATGGGACTTTTCTGCATAGTGCACAGTGATCACGTTGAAGACGGATTCAACGACCCACACTAGAATTGAGAAGCGAGGGAAGCTCGGTCTCACGTGAGGAATCTTGGTAAGATTGAAGTTTACGCTCCATCCGATAAACTGGTCTGAGCTATACCGGTGTTTGTGCTAGGCGATTCCGTCGAGGTGGTGAGGCAGCAAATGAACGATTACCACGAGAGCTTACCCTTGGAGACATGCTCCATGGTTCGTTATCTTCCCTTGAAAGGTATTGCGTGCGCTGGCACGATGTAGCCCTATGGAAAACCGGAAAGACGGATCGACGATGGACCGAGAGACCAGTGGGACCCCATAGCTAAAGAGGCAAACAGTCTAAGCGTTTCATGGACGCTGTCAGCAGACCTGATCAGGAGGCCTGAACAACGAGATAGGCTTACATGTTGAAATGAGGCATACCAGAGCATGGAATCGCTAGAATCCTGAGGCCAGCTTCACACTTCACACTTTTCGCAGGTGATCGGATGTTCTCAACCGATTCCCTTGGAGTGCCCGAGGTGATACAGATACAATCTCCAGCCACGTCACTCCACAGACCCCTTCTGTACTTTACATACAACCATCGACTCCACAACCTACCTTCTTCCTACTCCGCTCTCCCACTGCATCCAGCCCGCTTCCAATTGTGTCTCCAGCCCCTATCTATGTTCCTTTCCAACCCCTCAAACTGTTCCTCCTCTTTTCCCCTTTCCCTCTGCGCAAGCGCTGCCAATCCTACAGCCATCAAGCCTCTGTCCGAAACCGAGATCTTGGAGCGCGGGCATACTCACCAAACGCACCGCCATCACGATCATATCAGCGTGATTGTTTGAGTTTTCAAGGGGACCCTCGGGCGATGAGGTTCTTCCTCCGGCACCTTTGGCTTTTGTCCCAACACGGCTTCACGCATGATTCTAGGATGTCGTCGACTCTGGTTCGGCTCTGAATGCCCTTGCAGATGTTGTCGATGTACTGCTGTTCAGAGAGACTTGCTTTCGCTGGGTCGCTCTGGACCCAAAGGAAGATAGCTTCTTTGCTGTTTGAGATGTTGTGATTGAATGTTGTTGCGCTCTCCTCGTCGAGAATTGTGCATCATAAAGAGCAGTGAAAGAGCGTCCAACAACCTCACATGCATCTTCCGTGTCCTTCGTCCGCAGCAGTGTAGCTATCTTTATGACCAGTCTTCTTGTGGTGATGTTCAACATCTGCTAGAGCGCTTATGCAATTGTGGAAGAGATCATCATGCGTAAGAAGAAGATCAACGTAATCCATGACTGCTTCTTGTTGATACGAGTTGACATGAACGGATCTGCTTTTTGACGTGGTATTGAAGTCAGCATCCGGGTTTGCTCGACAGGGAGACCCGCGAGAGGTCCAGTATGTGAGATCAACCCACGAACAGCGAGTCGCCTGAGCCGATTGTGTGATGAGATAGATGGTTAGAACCTCTGTTGCGAGGGGTGAAAATGAAAGAACACCGAAGATTAAGTTTATTATGAATAATATATGTATTTTAAAGGGTAGACGAATGAAACCGGGCCAAGCAAGGTACAAAGGCAGAGGCAGGCACCAAGATGAACAGGCCAGTCCGGAAGGTATGGAGGGTGTAGATGTAGAGGTTAGGAGGATTAAAAATGGGTAAGGAGGTATTGGTACCTGTTGGAGGTCAGTGCAGGAGATGCTCATCTATAATTCACCCTCCAGACTCACTGTTCTCCATAGTGAGCTTGGGATCAGGCACTTCTCTCAAAATCCTTGCACTTCAAAGCCCAGTTCAGATAGGCTCGGGAGTTCTCCTATTGTAGGTTTTTTTCGAACCTCTCTATTACTATAACAGCTTTAGTACGATCAGCGTAAAGCACTTTTGTTGTCATATCTAGCATAGGCATTCAAACAAGCATGTTGGATTCATTGGGTCCGGAACCTTCAATCCGGAGTTGACGATGTATGGATCAAATTAAGCGGCTTTATACTGAGTTAGCGAAGGAAATGTCACCAGTAATTCATAATGTGATCGCTGAACGAGCAAAACACTTGTCGTCTCGGGTCGTGTGATTATCCGAAGGCTCAAGGCATTGGCGCGTCCTGCATGATTCACAAAGATGTGACACAGGATCGATTAGTTTTCGCTATGACCTTCAATCCTGATGAACAACTTCTCCCGGGCATCTTCTCTCATTCCAATCTCCAAAACCAACAGAGATTGTTGTTCAGAATGACTGATAGGGGAGACGAAGTCCCACCATTTCCAGGTACAATGCCTTCAGTTTCAAGCAGTGAGGCCGGAGGGACTGGGTGTGCAACGGTTCTCAATGTCGGGGATAGTGTAGGCTCCGATCGTCCATGCGTCGTTCCTCGGAAGCCTCGCACGGCATTCATCTCTGGACCTCTGGAACCTTCATCGACCTATTTCCAGACTCACTACGCTCCTTGTGTCCTATCCGCCATCTCTGCTGGCGACTCTTTCGTTCTCGGGCCTTCTCGCGGCATTGATTCCGTCGCTCTCGACTTCCTCCTATCACAGAACGTACCTCGGTCGTGCATCCACGTTTATATATTCGAAAGCGAAGCCCGCAACAAAAATAGAAGGGTCGAAGCCCTAAGGAAGATAGGGATCAAGGTCTGCGTGAGAGGGAAGAGTCACACACAGAGAGATGTGGCAATGACAAAGGAGAGTGATTACGACATACTTAAGTACTTGACTGGAAAAGAATGCATAGAGTTGTATGGCGACAAATATAGGGAGAGAGTGAGTGGCACGGAATTGAATGAGCGACGGCGAGCGGCGATGGAGTGAGTGTAGGGAGCAGACGAGCCCATGCCTTTTCTCATTGGAGATCTATCCGAGGAACAAATGAAGCTGTCCAATTTGGTGGCTTGGTGCTTTTCTTGGGGGTTTGTCGAGTCAAACATCGAACCTTGTTGTTGATTGTTTTAGTCGACCAGGACAACTGCTTTGACATTTTGCTTTTCCAAGTAAAGAAAGATTTTTGTTAGTCGTCCACACCATCGTAAAGCCGTCAACATGATTAGAAGTGCCTAAAGATGGTGCATCAATCTCTATTAGCGCATGGGATGGGCTAGCCATCCTCCTCGAACCGGCCTCGACCGTGACATATTCTGTCGACCCTACCTGCTTGCGCATCAATGCAGAAGAGGGAAGGATGCAATAAAGAATTTCTAGATCAAATAGAAGGAATAGTAAAGCAAATATAAAAAAAGACATACTGAACTGTGTTTGAGCCTTTCAGTGCACACTGACTGATTAGAATGTGTGGGTTGTCTGTTTGCGTGCGGTGGTACTCCTAGGACGCCACCAGGGTGGCTCTCAGACATGCTATCCGTTGGGGAAGTATGTTGGGACAATTCTGAGATGTCACCTGAGTGGTTTTCTAGAGGATGTGTATCCTACGCACGGCATGTTGTTGTCAGTCGGCGGAAGTGGAGGTATAAGAGGCAGAAGAAAGAAACCCAAAGCTCGGGTTCGAAGGCTTGCAGATGCAAAACGCCTATAACGGGATTGCATTAGTGATGAAAATTTACAGTGATGGAAAGAGACGCCGGTGGAATATGTTGAGGCTCTCTTTCAGGAAGGTAGATTGCCGAGGGATTAATGCTGGTCGACAGAAGATGGTGGACTTTTGCTATGATCAGATTGAACATGTAAGCATCGAAGACCAAGGAAATCCTAGTTCCTGGGAAGGGCGCTATGCCAATAGGCAATATATCATCCGTTTACCATGGGCCTCAACTACCTTTCCATAGTCCAAACCCCCAGTCACCGGCGCTTCATCCGAAAGTTACATTGAGGTGCCGCAGCAGCCACCCTTGTACTGAAAGTGTCGATTGAAAAAGTCCTGCGGCCATGTGGGAGTGCTAACATATCTTCCACAGGCCTTGCTGATCCGTCATCCGAAAGCCATTTTTTAATTTGTGCGACCGCGCCTTAGGGATCGTTCGACCGGAACATGTTCAAGAGCGCAACTGCTCGTCCCTATCTCGTAGCAATGCCAAAATTTGTTGGCATGTCTTTTAATCCAACCGGCGAGGAAGGCAGACAAAAAGGAAAGATGTAGGAGTTGTCGTAGAGAAGTCAACCGAAAGTGTGCCAAGCCTGATTTGTCAGCCAGTTTCTGCTACTCTGCGCGAAATGTAGCTCTAAGCTTTCAGTGATAGCGCCCTTCGCAACTACATACATTGACCCCGATAGAAGTTGACATTATACATCTGTAAATCGTGGGAGAACACAACGCCAGATCCTCGACTCACTCCTTCGCTCTACCCCAACATTCCCCCTCATGGCCAACTACCTCGCCTCCATCTTCGGCACCGAGCAAGATAAGGTCAATTGCTCTTTCTACTACAAAATCGGCGCCTGCCGCCACGGCGACCGCTGCTCGCGAAAACACGTCAAGCCCTCCTACTCGCAGACTATCCTCCTTCCCAACTTGTACCAGAACCCAGCCTACGATCCCAAGAACAAGATGAACGCGAGTCAGCTGCAGAACCACTTCGATGCTTTCTACGAGGATTTCTGGTGCGAGATGTGCAAGTATGGCGAGCCGGAGGAGGTCGTCGTTTGTGATAATAACAATGATCGTGAGTTTCTCCTCTGTCCTTAGGGTAGACTTCGAAGGGAGTATTGGCTGATGATATGGTGCCGTAGATCTCATCGGCAACGTCTACGCCCGCTTCAAATACGAAGACTCCGCGCAAGCCGCCTGCGACGCCCTCAACAGTCGCTGGTACGCCGCGCGCCCCATCTACTGCGAGTTATCCCCCGTCACCGATTTCCGAGAAGCGTGCTGTCGGCTCAACAGTGGGGAAGGATGTGTGAGGGGCGGGTTCTGCAATTTCATACATAGGAAGGAACCGAGTCCGGAACTGGATAGGGAGCTGGAGCTGGGGACAAAGAAGTGGCTGAGAGCTAGGGGAAGGGATAATAGGAGCGCGACTAGAAGCCCCTCGCCGGAGCCGTCGAGGAAGAGGTACTGAGGTGGGCTTGGCGGTGGGGATTAGGTCATTGTTCAGCCTGCTACGTATATGTGGCAGTACGTGGCATGTCATGCAAGGGCGTGCATTAGTCTATGTAGGTGCGATTGCCGCCAGTTCGGGCGTTGCGGGGCAATGCATACTGATGGTATGGCGTTAGTGTGGACGAAGGTAACAACAACATGCATTATCCCGAATAAACAATTGAGATTCTGTTGACGGTTGAATAAATGTGATCACCCTGAACCTATTCTAATTGGTATCATGTGTGCTCAACGTCTCGTGCTACCAGGTCCACCTAGTATAACGCCCGTCCATTATCCCAGATACCCAAGCTGTGATCCGTAAAGTCGTCCAGAACGCACAACCGCCATATGCTTGAAATACAGTAGCCCGTAGAAAAAGTCAAGCCGCTGCTATGCACGCTCAAAAGTATAATGCTAGAGAAAAGAAATCAGGTCAGGAAACCCAGTAAGAGCACAGCTCCAATGCCCTTCCTGCCATGGAAGCCGATCCTTTTGGCCGTCTGTGAGAGCCCGGCCAAGATCTGAGGGTTATGTAGAAAGCGTCAAGAATGCCTGGAAACAGTGAAGCGTGCTGCTGCCCGCAGCTGCTTACGGAAAGGTGAGTTTCTGTCCGTTTTGGAACCACGAGTGCTTCTCGAGCCAGATGATGACGACCACAAGGACTGTGACCACGATAGAGAAGACGCATGCCCCAATGAGCATTCGGTTACGGTTCCGTCGGCGTTTGTCAGATTGTCGTTCGAGCCATGACTGTCTAGAACCACACTAGCATTAGCAGGTATTGATCCACAGAGGCAAAAGATGTCATAAACGGAGAGTCGTACGAGTGCTTCAGCTCCGGCCGTCGACTTTCAATCCACCCTACGTTTGGCTGGTTATAGGTAGCAGCTTCGTCGAGGTGAACGGCTCTCGAAAAGCGCTTCCAGAAGCTGGGATCCTGGGCGGACATCTTGAACGAGGAGGCCAAGCCCTCAAAGCTCCAAGATGTCGGGGAATATGTAGGATTTGCGTGGTTGATAAGGGGCTTAGGCACCAGGAGGTTGCTCGGTGCTGACGTTACTCAGATTCGAAGATGTAAATCTTGCTCAAGGGGCTGCGTCAGAGACCGGCGATGCCGTCAAGGCCGTGAGGGACAATGGCCAGAAGTGGAAGAGTAACAGTCAGGGAACAATAGCCAAGGAAAAGACCCTAGAGAATGGATAGATGGCTACCATTATTTCATCTTGGATCAAACAAGCGAAGCGCGTGATTCCTGATGGAGAGTAGAACCTGTGACAGCTACGAGGATCAACAGAAAATGATTGAATGATGAGAATAGACATGTGTACAGAAGTCAGATTAGGAGAGCGTATGGGTTGTGGACATCGCAATTGAGAGTAATCGGGCAGATACTGCTTGCGCGCATGTCGCGTGTAAAGAACGGGAGACGTGGAATTGGAATGTACTCGAACCAATCAATCGAGCGCCCCCGTAGTGCCGTGCTGGTGACGATCAACATTCCTGGCGTAAGTGGGGTGAGATCGCGCTGTGTTTTGTTTCAAAGGGAAAGAGAAGGGGTGGACGATGGATAGCTTATCGTGCCAAGCAGGTTTCTATGCCGCAAGCGAAAAAGTGATCGTCCACTTGACCCGCGAAAACACATCCAAAATCTCACTTTGCAGGTCTACCATCAACGCAATTTCTTATAATATAACGTTAAACTTTTGAGAATAGTATAACTTGATATGCTCTACAACTTGTGCGCGATTTTGAGACATAAAAGTATGTGTTGATGCAAGTTCTAAAGATGTCGTTGTTCCAGTCGACACATTTTTTGAGAAAAAAAAGTTCAAATTTTTTCTCTTAGGGTTGGCAAGATACCTCAATATTCTAAATGTGGTTCACCCCCGACAACTTTTGAAAATCGATTTTTTTTTCTGACTCGAAATTGCAAATACATCAATTCCTCAACGTTCACGCTACTTTTTTATATACAATTGATCCCAAAATTGAATACTATATCTACGAACGCTTACACAAAGTTTTATATACAATACGTTTAGTTAAGACAAAGTTATATATGTAATTGCGATTTTGAATCTTCGTCTCGACACATTTTGGATACTTCTATCAAGCTCTATCAGATCTCCACTAAGTTCTTATTGTTATGAACGAAGCACTATGGTGCGGAAAATGGGTTGTAGGAAGCATAGTTCTATTCTATCGATAGAAGCCTGCCTAAATACAGTCACCCCGATCTTATCGATAAGAAAGATGCTATGTGGACTCTGATCCATCTGCTGCCGTTATCGATCTTTACCGCGGTGCCGTAACATCTTCCCGCTCCCAGAGTAAGGCTGCTGCCGACGAGAGTAATCGTCATCGAGAAAGATAAACAGACAAATAAAGAACAATCAGAGACGAAAGATTGTACGTCTTAAAATTTGTTGATCGAGAAAAAAAATTATTAGAGAAAAGCGATCTAAGAAACCGAGAGATCGAAATCGTAAAACTGTAATTGTCTGTTACTCGAAAAAGACAATTAGAAACGAAAGATTCGCTAATAGTATATCTAATATAGAGAAATTATAAATTGCTTCTTAGATCGTAATTGTTTATTACTTGCTATAGTCAAATAGCGCTGTCAAAGCTATCAATATTAATATGTGTATTGTAAAAAAGTAAATCGATTCTTGCAAACTTGTTTTATATTACTTGTTTAACAAAAGAATTTACAATCTTGTTTCTAGCTTCGATATCGAAGAAACAATTAGTTTTGTAGATATCAATAACTTGTGTATTTAAATTAAGAAATCTTTTGTATATATTTTTGCAATTATCTCGATCTATCGCAACAATACTTTTTGACAACAATTGTAGAATTGCACTATAAACAAGTCTGAAGTATCTAACAATATCTACAGCTTTAATCAATTAATACGCAATATTATTCTGTAATTAATCTTCAAATTTCTAACATAATTTGAGAAAAGAAAAACAATCGAAATTTTCTAACTTTTAATTTTAATTCTGATTTTAAATCGCAATTCTATTAACGTCTTTGTTTGATATTAGCTAATCGACAAATTTTAAATTTTTTTTTTTTTTTTTTTTCGATCGACTTTTTCTTAGTTACAGTTAATATATTATAGTCGAAAAGCATTATATAAAAAAGTAATAAACAAAAAAGCGTATTAATAACAAGATCTAAATCGCAATTAAAAGATAATATAGAATCTGCTAGCAATACTGAAAAATCTATATTTGCTACTAGTATTTGTTAACAAGCTGTAGCGTAAGAGTAGATATTAGTGTTTGCAATAAAAAATATCGAAAAAATTGATAAATTTACTATCTATAATCGATATATATTAAAAAGAGAAAATTCTTTTTTAAGCTCGAAAAAAATCTGTTGCGCGAAAATCAAATTATCTTCAATAAAATAAGAATTTGTATATATAGAATTGTCGATTAGATCTTTATTAATATTCTATTTATTGTTTTTGTTAACAATAGATATTTAACTATTTGCAAAAAAATCTTAAATTGCATCGCAATTATATATTTTTGTCTAAAATATAACAAGATAGTTCGACTTTAACTTAGTATTGTTTTTATTAATAGTAATTGTATTAATAACAAAATTGTTATTGTTCTTGTTAATAGTAATAACAAGTTTGTTCTTGTTTATAACTATAAAAAAATTAAAATCGACAACAATCTAATTGTTAAAATTTTTGATTGCAATATTCTTTCTTAATTGCGTTAAAATTTTTGTTTTTTTCTATTGTTTTTTTGTTTTTTTGTCTATTATTGACTTGTCTAATAAATTTATATTATTTTGTTATATATATACAAGATACTTTTTATTAAAATTAAATTTCTTTAATATATTCGAAGAGCAACTCTTGTTATTAAGAAGTTAATAATTAATAATTTTGTAATATTTCTATTTTGTCTTAAAGATCTTATAGAATTTAGCTGTTTTTTTGCGATTTTTGCAAAAGATACAAATTTTTTAATTATTTGCAAAATTGATAGATTATTTTTTAGAATTAGCAAAATCAATTTCAAGAATTCTATATATGTAAAAGTTGATTAAAATTATATTAGCAAATATATTTTTAATTCTAATACTATATTGAGTATACAAATATATTTTGTATTTGTAAAAATTTTGCTTAATCGATTTTGTATTAGATTTTACTTAATATAGCGCAATAATTGTTTGCGCAATTCAAATTAATATAGAGTATCGATATAAAATATTTATAGATTTTGTTCTATTATTGTCGATACTAAATAAGTTTTAAAACAATAACAACTTTTGCTTTTTGACTATACTCTATACAAAATTGATTTAAATATTTCGATTTCTTTTAAAACAAGCAATCGAACTGCTTTCGAAGTTGTTCAAAGATATTGTTATATTTTTTACTATATAAAAGCAACGCTCTTTAAAGCTATTATTTATATAGTTGGATTGCTAACTATTGCAGCAAAAGATATATAAAAATAATAATTAAAGATAGTTAATAAATACAAAGAAGACAAAGTAAATAATTGTAAATAAAACAAAATTAAAAGATAAATATATTAAATAAATACAAAGTAAGTCTTAATAGTTATCTTATATTCGAAAAAATATATAATACTACAATCGACGCGTCGATTTTTGTTAATTAAAACGCGCTATTAAGTTCAATATATTAGTTTCTATAATTTCTATCAACTCTTAAATAGATTCTCTATAACTCTTTTATTTAATAATATATTTCGATTTGCTATCTCTTATTTTTTGTCTAACTACTTTTTCGATTATATACAATTTCTTACTCTTGTGTTCTATTAAAAATAGTTGTAAAATATTATATTGCAAAGTATTGTAATTAATCTATTCTAAATATTTTATCGAAATAATATTGTATATCTTTATATACAGTAACAATTTCAGCTTGTACACTAGATCTTTTATCTTGCAAATAATTTTAAACAAATCGATTTTTTTAGTACTAAGACTAGAGTTTTTGACAAACAAATAGTATTCGATTTTTTCGATTTTAATTATTTTAATATAGATATTGTTGTAAAAATCTAACTCGCAATACTTTGTATTGTAGAGAATAGCTATTTTTGTCTGCGTAAACTTAATTGCGTTATAAATTTTGTTTTAAAACAATTATTGATTTGCAATAAACTGTATCGCAATAATACTATTGCAGAAAAATAATTAAAAAAAAGTCAAAAGCTTCTGCGATATAATATTATATAATAGCTCAAAGAATATTGTAATAATAAATGCGTTTTCGACAGTATTAAGAGTGTACTCGACTTAAAAAAAAAAAAAAATTCAATTTTTTTTATATTTTCCGATAAGCAAATATTGCAATACAATTTTTACAGTTTAATTTGTTTGTTTAGTTTAACTATTTGCAGAGAAATAATACGCAATTGTAAAATCTAATTTAATTTTGCTTTTTTCGAACAAAATAATTTAAAGTTTATTTGTAAATTTGAGATTGCAATTCGAAACTATCTTAATCGACAATCTTTAATAACAATAGATATTGCAGTAATATATTTTTGTTTAGTCTTTTGCTATTTAGATTTTCTTGTCAAAAATCAATCTAATATATTTTGAAAAACAATCGATAATAGTAAGCAAAGAATTGTAACTTTGCGTAATTATTAACAATATTACAACAAAATTTATTGCTAATTGAAAAAAAGAAATTGTTGTTGTTTCGACAAAATTAAGCTGATTATATAGCAGTTTTTGCAAAAACTTTAACAATTAACAAACTAAATATCTATCAATATAAATATAGATTTTGCTTCTTATTTTGAAAAAAAAACAAGCAATCTTAAGTCGATCTAGAATTCGATAATAATTACTATATATATAGTTATTGTAAACAAACTTAAATACTTTTTTTTCAAATAACTCTAAAATACAGATGCGATCGAAATTGAATTTGTTAATCAAGTAAAGCAATTCGATATTTGCGTTCAATCATGTTACGAGTCTAGCGATATATAGAATACGCAGGGAAGTAGAATTAAGCACGGATACTCGCATATACTCTATCAGCTCTATTAGAAGAGCAAAAAAAGATTGCTCTTTCTGCTTCTTTAGAAGAGCAGAAATAGTATTGCTTTATAGCTCTATCAGAAAAATCAAAAGAGCAGAAACAATCTTATAAGTATATAGATCTTCTAGAACACAATTCTCTTATAAATTGTGTTCAACTTATTTATTAAGTTACCCTCTATTATTAATACAAGCTGCAAACTCTTGTTATCAAGTAATTGCTTGCATTGTCTGAAGACGTCTACAGATCTCTCCAAAAGAATCAACAAACCCGATATCTACTATAAAGATTGTACCGGTCTGGAGGACTGGCTTATGCAGATAGATATCTATTTTATTTTCTATCCTGTTCCAGCGAATCAGAAAACAATTTTTGTATCAACATTTCTCAAAGAAAGAGTTCAATACTGATTCAAATCAAACTTACAAAAGTATCTGAAGAACTATAACAAAAATCTTTATACAATATTTACAAATTTCGACAACTTCAAAAGAGAGTTTCGAAGAATCTTTGAAACATTTAACAAAAAACAGATTGCAAAAAAAGTAATTTAGTATTTAATTCGACAAATTTCTGCAGCAGACTATATAGCTAGATTTTAAAAGTATATTAATTTAATCGAATAAAACAATACTATATTTATAACAATATTTCGAAGAGATTTTAAAAATAATCTAAAAAACAAAATTATATATAATAAAAAATTTATCAGCAATATATTCGATCTTATCAAAGTAGCTATCGATTTCGACAACAAACTATATAAAAAAACTATAAAAAAAAGATATAATTAATTTTAAAAAAAAGTAGAAATCTTCTTTAAATTAATAATTGAATATTAGCAAAAAAAATTTGTTCTAATTAGAAATACAGTAATTTCGATTATTGTAAATCTATATCTATAAAACTGAATTTTACTTAACAATATAAAGAGAAAAACTCTAGAAGAAAGCAAAATAACAAATCTTAAAAAATATACTATTTATATAGTAAATTGAATTACTTTGCAAGAGATTGTTAATTATAGAATTTAATAAATTGTCGACAAATTAATATTATATTAAAAGAAATATTTAATAGTTAGAACAATATCAGAAAACAAATTAATATAGAAATAAATATTTTCGAAACTAGATTAAACAACAACTACTATCTAATAAAAAACTTAAATTAGTTACAAAAAATTCTAGATAGAATATTATTAGACAAGATATTTGTATCTATACAAAAAATTAATTAAATACTTAATAAAACTATAAAAATACAGCAATCAAAAATATTATATTTTTACTTAGTAACAAACTTAAACAACAAATATAACTAAAAGAACTTTTACAAATATCTAGACAATATTACAAATTATTTTGATATTTTAGCTAGTTTATTAAGAGAAAAAAAGATAAATTAAACTGTAAATAAATGCGAGAAAGCGCTAGAAAACAACATTACTATAAAAAAAGATATTTTCGAAAAAATCGAACAACAACTAAGTAGTATAAGTCTATCTTAAGAAAAGATAGAGAAAACAAAGAAATATACAATATTTAATTAAACAAAATACTATAACAACTTATACTAAATTTATCTAGAAAACAAAAAAAAAATTTAAATAATTTTTTAAAAAATTATCTATTTTTAAACAATAGCAAAAAAAAGCTTAACGCAAACAAATACTTAAAGCAAAGATTGTAATACAAAAACAAAAAAAAATTCAAATTTTTTAATAAAAAGTATATTAAAGAAATACAATATATTAGTTTAACAATAGCAACTAAACTTAACAATATATATACAATATTTTATTATATTAGTTAAAATTAATAATTGTTAATTTATTGCAATAATCGATTCTAATACAATAGATAATTTTATAATCAAAACTTTTGTTAAAAGAGAAAAATACTCTATTTAAAAGAAATCTAATATATACAATCTAATAGTTGTAGATAGAAATTTATTATTTGACAAAAATAGAAAAGTAGACAAAGAAACAAAATTATTACTAATAACTATTTAGTAATATTACAAAAAACTAATTTTTAATATAGTAGAAATAGTTACTTACAATATTGTTCTAGAAATATTTTAATTGAAACAACACAATTCAGAAATTAACTAAAATATATAAATATTTAGATTTGCGCAATATAATTACGTAATTTATATTTAATCTATATATTGACAATATTTGATAATAGATAAAAGATTAAATTGAAAATCGATTGCAAGTAGCAAGTTTATATTTTTGCAAAAAAACAATCTAATAGAGTTTGATTTAACAAATACTAACAAAAATCAATCAAATTACAAAGTTAAAATAAATAAAGAAAATTACAAATTTTCTAAAAGTCTTAAACTATCTAATATAGCAAAAGAATCGCTAAAATATATATTATAAATATATAACAATTAAAAATATCTATTTTAAAAAAAAGAAAACAATAGAGATTTTTTCTAAATATTAATTGTAAAATTACAAAATTAGATTTAAATTAAACAAACAATTTATATTTAAATTTATATATATTTTATTCGAGAAAAAACTCGAAGTACTTTGCAAATATCTGACAAAAAATAAAAAATAAAAATTTATTAGAAAATTTTAATTACAGATAGAATATTCGATTCTCTTTGTATTAAAGAAAAATAGAATTTTTTGTCTATATATTGATTATTAAAAACTAAACAATATTACAATTAAGAATTAATATCTACTATTTAATATTAGTAAGTTTTAGAATCGACTATTCGAAACAAAATATTTTATTAAACTAAATTTACAAAAAATATATAATCAAATTAGAATAAAAATAGAGAAAGAGTAAAAAATAGCTTTTTGTATACAATATAGATTATACAAATATACAATAATACTATTCGAATTTACAAATACTTCGACAATATATTAAAAAATAATTAATAATATACTACAACAATATTTGAATCGATTTGTTATAGTATACTTGAACAATATTATAATTTATTTAAAAATTTTAAAAAAATATATTAGTTATATTTTTAAAGTATTAAAATATCTGAATATAAAAAATTTATATTTTAAGTTAAAGAAATACAAATTTTATTAAGAGAAAATTAACTTTCTTAAATTTGTTGTTAAACAATATAGAGTACGTATAGATTTTAAGAAGCTACAAACAATTAAAAAATAAAAATTATTAACAAATATTAAAAAAATACAATTCTTTCTAGATTTTATAAATTATAACAAGAAATTTATCAAAAACTATTTAGCAAATACAATATTATTAACAAATCTTACAAAAAAGAATACGTTATAAATATAGAAATTTGCAAAAAAAAAATTATTTCAAAATCTTAAACTAAAATACTTAAAGAAATTAATACTAAAAATATACAATCTACAATTATTAAACAAAATTAAAATCGATATATTAGATCTAGCTATCAATATATATTTTAGTTAAAAATATAAAAATATATAGTATTTAGTAATATATTTCTCGAGAAAACTCTTGTTAATCGAACAAAACTATAATATCTATAATAAAAAACTATTTACTATAGTAGTTTTTTTAAAATTATAGAGAGTATATATAGAAAAATTATTAGAATTTACAATTTTTATAGATTATAAGAATCTTGTATACTTTACTACTATTAAACAACTTAACAGAAGACAAATACAATAGTTAAAAAAACTTAAACAATACAAATTTAAAATATAGTATATTTTAGACAAAAATAATAATAGAGCAAATATATTTAGTAGACAAAATAATTATATAGAAACAAAAAAATTGTTTAATTACAATATACTAAAAATTAATAAGAACAAATTACTATTAGCAAACAAATATAAACTAAATACTATACTACAAATACTTCGAGACAATACAGAAGAGTTTTTAATAGAAAAAGAAAAATTTCAAATATCTATTAACAAAATCAACAAATATATAAAAAAATACTATAATAAATTATTGCAAGAGTATTTAAAAATAACAAAAATTCTTCAACTTTTATATTAGTATTGTCAATTTTTACAAATAAAACAAGTTGTTAAAATATATATTAAACAATATTTTAACTATTAGCAGAACAAATATAATATATATATAAGCTATAACAAAATTTAATATTAAAAACTATCTAAATTGTTATAGAATAAAATTACAATAAATTTTATTATTAAGTTGTCGAAGTCGACAAACTTAGCAACTAAAAATAGATATAATTTAATACTAATAATAGTTAATAAATTTATTAAGTACTTATATATTATTGTATACAAAGAGAAGTTTACTGCAAAACAACTAAAATATATTATATTAAATCGACTTATATAATATTATAGTATACTTAAAAAACTAATTAGTAACAGAGACAAACTTTTTATATCTAACTATTAAAAAACGTTTTTCTCAATATTAGATACAAAATTTCGAATATCTATTGTCTACTATTTGATTACAAATAGTTAAACAAAACAAACAAATCAAAATCTTAAACAATATCTAAAATACTATATTAACAATATTTACAGCAATTAAATATTATTTCTATCTATAATACAACTAATACTTAATACAAAGATTTCAAATATTATTAAAATAATTTTATTTTTTGTTAACTATAACAAAAAATTAAATTTTTTTGAAAAAGAGTGCACGCATCTATCTGCGCAATCAACTATTGAAAAAGTAGCAATACTAAAAAAAATATACAATAATATCTTAAAAATGCAAGAAAAATCGATTAAATAAAAAAATAAAAAACAAAAAACAATATTTTAGTTAAAAAAAAAGAATAAAATATATTTTTTTACAAAAAATTTTAGAACAAGAAAATTAAACAAGAAATTGAATTATATTAAAGTCGAATTGTTTTTTGTCAAAAAAACTAAGAAATCAATTAACTACAAACTCGACTTACTTAAAAATATTAGAGTATTTTCAATATTTTATATATTATTGTTAAAACTAGCAGATTTAATTACATCTTTATAAAACATCTTTTATTTTTATTAACAGAAAAAAAAACAATTTAAAATTGAAAAAATTCTACAACAAAAGAGTTAAAAATATCTTGTTAAATAAAAAAGATATTTTATCTCTAAAAATACTTGAAAATCTATTAAAAATTTAAAGTACTGTCAATATTGTCTGCAGCAATTTTATTAAAAGAGATTAACAAAATAAACAATTATTTTTCTATAATATTAAGAAAAACAATCTGTTCTGAGACAATATCGATTAAAGACTTAAAAAACAATTCGAATACTAGTTTTTTAGCTAATAAAGTAAGTTTTTTCAGATTTTGAAGTTTTCTATCTACTATTGTTTGTTGTTTATTCTTTATATATTTTAATTGCAATAGCAAGCAATTTTCTTTTGTCTATATTTTACAACATTTTATTACAGTATTACAAAGCTACTATTTAAACGCTTTTTGTTGCGTTTCGAAACAATGTTAGCGCGCAATATTTAGAGAAATCAAATTACAAAAGCAACTCTTCTTTATATATTTTATGTATTTATTAGAATTTTCTTAAATTCGACACAATTTACTTAGACAATTGCAATAACAACAAAAATATATTTTATTAATAGAAATGTCAAGTTCTGTTAGTTGAATAAAACAACAATTATAGAAGAAAAATTTGTTTTTCGATATTGTGCGAAACTTGCTTTCGAAACAAAAATATAAGAAAAAGAGAAATAGTATTACAAGTCTAGCAATATATAAAATATACAAAAAAGTAGAATTAAGCACAAATATCTATATATGTTCTATTAGTTTTATCAGAAAAGCAAAAAGAGATTGCTCTCTCTATTTTTTTAGAAAAATAAAAATAGTATTGCTCTATAGTTCTATCAGAAAAATTAAAAAAGCAAAAACAATTTTATAAATATATAGATTTTCTAGAATACAATTCTTTTATAAATTGTATTTAACTTATCTATTAAATTATCTTCTATTATTGATACAAGCTGCAAATTCTTGTTATTAAGTAATTGTTTGTATTGCCTGAAGACGTCTACAAATCTCTTCAAAAGTATCAATCTATTCTGATACTCTAGTTGTCTAGATAGCAGCGTAACAAATCGATACAATTGATATACAATATTTAAACTCTCGAAGTTTTTTGCAATATTTTGTATTTGCTTTTCTATCTTCTTATAAATTTTTCAAAAATAAAGATTAATTTTGAGAGTATCGCAAAAACTATAAAGAAATTCTTTATTGACAACAATAGTAATTATAGAATAGCAACTAATATTTATATAGTTAATCGATAGTCTTAAAAGTCTGTTCGCGTTGTTGTAATTTTTTTTAAAACAATAAACTATAGTTATTCGAAATAAATATATAAATAAATATATAGTTTATTTATCGAGTTTTGCAGAATATTAATCTGTAAACTTGTTTTGTAAAATTGTTTTTAAGACAATGTAATTTGTAACTATAGTAAAAATTCTATTGTCGAAATATTAAAACAATCTAATTAAAGTTTAGACAAACGCATCAATCTTAAATTTTGTAATTCAATATTTTGTTTCGATATCGACAAGATTTCTAGAGAGAAACAAAATAGATTTTTTAGTTTCTTTTTTATCGAACTAATAGATTGCAACTTCAAATCTCTTTTTTTTACTATTATCAATATAAAAAATAAAAAACTTATTAAAGTCGAGATAGACTAGAACTAATATCTAATATAAAATAGATTTAAGTATTTTTTATATCTGTCGACATTTCTTATCTGTATCGAGAGTAGTATTAGTCGATTTATTATTGCAATTATTTTTGTATTGCTAACAAAGACATAATCGCGTTGCATACTTGCGCTGTAGATATTTTTTTATTAAATTATCGATAAAATTCTTAATTTTCAATTTTACAAAAGATCGAGCTATAGCGATATAGTAATCGACAAATTAACAATAGTAGTCAAAAAATCTCAAATCTATCTTAAAATCTCTAAGATTTTGTAAAAACTTTATAAATCTAATTGTATCTATTTTCTTCTTAATAGTATTTAGATTTAGTTAAAATATATAATAATTTAGTGTTTTAATACTAAGATAGACAAAATAACATTTTGATAAAACTAAAGTAATATTGCTGTTTTTTAGCAGAGTTAGAACTTGATCGAGATACTAAATATATTAATCGAGTGTTTGCAAATAGATTATAATATTATTAATATAAATTAAAACAAACTGTTACAAATATAGTTTTAGTAATTTCTCTATATAATACTAAAAAAAGACTAACATATTTGCGAGTCTTATTGTAAATATTGTAAGCTATTTTTAATTTTGATAAAATATTACTAGAGTTGTTTTTTATCAATTATTTGATTTGATATTTTGCTGAAAGAAATTTTTGATAAAATTAACAAAACTAAAAATTATAGTTTTTTTTAAAGTATCAAATATAGTATTCTGATGCAATAAAAAGTATATATCTAAATATAGTCGAATATTAATTTTGCGAAAATCAATTATTACTTGTAATTTGCTGTTTTTCTAGACTACAAATATCGATAATATAGTCGATAAAATAATTTTTAAAAAAATCTTCTATAGTCGATCTTAACACATAAACAAATCTAGTATATTATTAACTATCTTGCAATCTTGTACAGTAAAAGAGTATAGTATTTGCTTGAAATCAATAATATTGTTTTTGTCTACAAATAGTATTAATATCTCGATACTATTATTAAATTTGTTTAGTTTTGCGCGAAAGAGATTGTAATAACAATTAAGAACTATCTATATTTTAGTTTTGTATTCTTTTTTTCAATAATTTAATATATCTGCTTTATTGTTCTTTTTCTTCGATAATTGCACAAAATAAAATATATTTAACTCTATATAGATCTTGTTAGTAAATATATTTGCAAAATTTACTTTAATTACTAATATAGACTGTGCAGTTTTAGCAAGACTATTAATTTGATTTAGAGTCTACTTTTTATAGATTTTTAAAAAAATAAGTTCAAAATTGTTTACAAAAATAATATATTGATTTGATTCAATTATTGCGCTAATTGCAATAACTAGTTTTTCTATAGCAAAATAAGTATAAAAAAAAGCTTGAAAAAGATAAGAAGTTTCGACAAACAAAGATTTATAATATATAAAAAAAAAAATTTTCTATCAAAATTCAGTATCGTAATTTCTAAGATATAAACAATAATATTATGTACACAAGAATAATATCGTTTAGAAAGCTTTATTACGTTTGCTTTAGCTATAAAAACTAAAATTAAAAATGCTTTCTCAACTATTAATAGAGCAGCTGTAGAAATTGTCTACACAAGAAAGTATCGATTGCAAAAAAATATATAATTTTGTTTTTCTTTACTCTTGTTCTATTCGATTATTATTCGATTAAATTTTAAGAACTCTATTCCAACTATTATATTGTATAGTAAATCAGATACAATATAAGTTTCTTTAATAACAATTTCTATTCAATTATTGTTGTTTTTAAGACGCAGAGATATCTTAGCACAAAATATAAAAGTAACAGTTTTGTCTACTCTCTTATATCTTAGTCGTTTGTTCTCTGTTATAAAATAAGTAGAGATATAAAAGTAGAATATTTAATATATATATTTGCTAATAAGAATAGATTCAGAGTTAATATCGAGATATAAAATATATAGTTTGTCGATACTAAAATAGTATATAATAGATATATTCAAATATATCTAAAAAATCAAATTAGACTTCGATTTTTGTTTAATAGATTTCGAGATTGTAAATATTTTTGTAGTAGTAATAGATATAAAGATTTTCGCGTTCTTTACAACAATATCTAAAGATAGCTTTTGCTTAAAAGTATTTTTAAAAGAGTGTTGCAATAAAATATAAAAAAATATTAAGTAAAATTGAAAAGTATTTTTTCGAGATAACAAGCAATTATAAATACGAATAGAACAATATTGCTTCTCAATATTAATAGAATTTTCAATAGAATCGAAATTATCGATTAGCAACTTTGATTTTTTCTTTTTTTTGTAGTATACAAAGCAAGAAGAGTTTCTATATTCTTATTATTTAATTATATAGTCTCGAAACATATATTATTTTTAGCAATTGTATTTGTTAGTATAATTTTTGTAATAGAGATATATAAATTGTTCCAATAGTTGTTTTTGCAATAATAGCAAAGTTGTTTTATCTTTCGAGACATCTTATTGTTATCTATAAAAATAAAAATCTTTTTTTTAACTAATACAACAACTACAGCAAAAACAGCTAATCTATTAATAATTTGCTAATAATTGTTTATTAATTGCTTGATTCGAACAATTATTAATACAATTACAATACTACACAAATCTAATTAATTCTAAGACTAAATCTAAAAACAATTTGTTAACTTTTTGTTTAAATTTTAAATTTTATATACTGTTTGCTTATTGTTTCTTACGCATCGATTAAAAATCTTAATAGTATTGCTATCTTCTTTTAGCAACGTTGTTAAAATCAGTTGTGCTTTTAGACTATTTCAAAAATAACAAACAATAGTATTTTTATTCTATATTTCGATATTGTAAAAAAGATTAATTTTTCTAGTAAAATATTAACTAAATATTTGTTTCTTGTTTTCGAAACAAAAAGTTATCTTTTTTGTTTTTTTTAAGAATTTAAACTTGTTTAAACAATATTCTCGAAACAATTTATTTTTTCAGATTGTTAGACTTTTGTTTATTTTACTACAAATTGTATAAAAAAGATCGATATACTATTTCAATACAGTTTCTTTTAAATATATAGAAAGTACTCGAAGAACTAATTGCTCTTTTTCGAGTTCTACTATTTGAAAAAAACAACAAATAAAAAAATCGACGTTCTGTTTTTCAGAGTTTTACACTATAATATTATATAGACGAAGCAATTGTTCTCGAGCTAAATATTTATTGCAATTCTGCTTATTATTATATTAACATCTATTTTATCGATACTCTAATTCGCGTAAAAAGCGCATTTTATCGCAATTATAGACACAATTATAGTTCTGTTAATAATTTCTATCTTGTCGATATTCCGACTTTTAATTTTTACAATTATTGAACGCTTTTCGATATTCTATTGCGTTTGATTGTAATCTATTAAAGATAGACTTCAATTTTCGATTAATTCTAGATATAAAGTTAAAACAATTATTGTATAAGAAAAAGCAATAGTTCGAAATCTTATTTGTCTGCTAACAAATTTGCAGTAGCAATAATTTATAGTCTTTTTTACAATAATAGTCTGCTTCAACAAATAAATTGCATTGAAAGTCGATAACAAATAATTCTCGATAATAATCTGATTCAGCAGATAGATTGCAATAATAGTTAATAGCAAATAGATTGCGATAATAGTTTGTCTCTGCAAACAAATAATTTTTTTTATTAATATAATAATAATCTTTTTTGCAATAATAAGATAGTTGTAAAGCTTTAACAAAGCAACAAAAATTATTTATTGCTCGAACGTACTAAATTTTGTGTTGTACAAAACTTATCAAGATTAGAATATACTATATTGACGAAAAAAATATCTAAGATTGTAGCAACAAAAACAAAGAACACTAATTAAAACAATTATAGTTATATTTTTTTGTTAAAACTGTAGC
>JAABUL010002921.1_pt1 | contig 26895 bp, 27 predicted proteins | sample 5559151 | NCBI WGS metagenome assembly JAABUL01 (sample SAMN10711876, study PRJNA513368) | rock metagenome | isolation source: Antarctica rocks | place: Antarctica: Victoria Land, Pudding Butte sud | reverse complement strand
AAGTGCTCCGGCTTATGGCTCGTTTCGAAGTCAATATGCACATACGCCCGTTCGACATCCGGTAGACTCTCCAACTTCATCTGCAGCTCCTCGGCCACGTCATGAGTGGTTCTCAATGTCTGAGTTGGATCCATCACGATATCTACCTCGACGATAATCCTCGGACCAGAATGATAAGCGCGGACGGTGTCAATGGCGACTATATCTGGCGAGTGAGTCATAGAGATGTAGGTGATCCATTGTTGCATCTGCGTGTCGGCTGTAACGCCGATGAGTAGCTGGAACTCGCTGTAGGCTGTTGAGAGCCAAAGGTAGGAGATGAGGAATGAAAGAATGATAGCGCCCATTGGGTCAATCCACCACTTGAGTTTGCTGCCGCCAACAGAGGTGAGTAGACCGAGGCCATTGATGAAGAGGTCGTTACGGTGGTCTTCCCAGAGGATACGAATCTGCGAGTATACATTACGGAGTGTCCAGCAGTAGCAGAACAATGCAAGCTTTGTCAGGCCCGCGATAGCGACTGCAATGACTGAAGGGAGATGCAGACTTTTGGTCTCGTGTTGGTTGCCTGCCTTCAATTCTAACAAAGAGAGGACGATGATGATCCATGAGACTGCGGTCATGAGGAAGCAGAAAACGATGTTGCCTGCTGTTTCAATACGGGCTTTGCCTGAAGGAAAGCGACGGGGATCTACTCTTTTCACCGCGCGGTTGCAGACGATGAGTGTGACGTTGGACATGGGATCAAAGATGGCGTCGGCCATGGTGGTGAAGAGGGAGAGCGAGCTGCCTGCTGAGATAGCGGCGTAGCATTGTAGGACAGCGAGGAACAGATTGGCGGCGAAGGAGCCTCGCACCGCGATCTGATATTGCAGATGGTTCTTGCCCTCGAAAATCTTGGCTTGTCGAATATGCTCGTCCACGGGCATAAGCCATTTGTGGATGTTCTCGTTCTGGTTCTCATAAAAATCCTGTAGCTTTTTTGCCCTGTACGCTTCCTTATTTAGGGTGATTGGACCGTAGCCATCTCGTTTCCGCGAAGTGTTCGCACGTATGAGATCTATTTCACTGTCGGTCTTCAGCTTTCCCGAAAGCTGATATGGATCATTATCGCGAGAATAGTCTGGGGGATGGTTCTCGACGTCGACACCGGATGCGGTCGAATGACGGGGGATAGCATCATTCTCGGCATTCGAGGGCTCCAAAGCAGTACTTGTAGCCCGCTGTGTAGTTGTGATCGAGGGCGTTTTGGTAATTGAAGCTGTTACTGTTGGAGGGTCTGATCGCTCTGGATGGGCGTGAACTGGATGGGGATGCATGGAGAGGGTGTTCTGGAGGTCAGTCATATTGATGCTGGGAGGAGGCAAAGTCTCTTCGGAGTGTTCGCAAACGAAAGAATGGTTCCACAATGAAAAGGAAGGAAATTAATCAAAGCCTTCCTTTAGCCAGTGACCGTTGCCAAGCCAAGCCGATGCTTGGCGGAGCTTGGTCGAGCTTCAACCCCGTGTGGACAGCGGCAGCAATTATAATGGGCTCTACATTGCTCAAGATGCCATCTCATTGCACTGCGTCACAAAGCTTGCGTCTCATCGGTCTTCTCCGCCACGCTCCCCTACGTTGGAACTTCCTCCCAGGCCCCATATCAACATCACTCAACTTGCATGGTCTTCAACAGAAATATCAAGTGAGGCCCCGCCAGAGGAAGCAGAGGTTTCCATTAGACGAACATAAAGCGCTCGCGACTACCTAAGATGGATCCAGCGAAAGCGATCATCCCTCCTATGAAGGATCTGACAATTGACAACATTACTGAAAATACTATTCGCATCAACTCGCAAAGCTCGGATGCACGTTTGAACTTTGTCCTCGAAAGACTGGTAACCCATCTTCACGACTTCGCAAGGGAGACTCGATTAAGTACAAAGGAATGGATGGCAGCATTGGAATTTTTAACCGCTGTGGGTCAGATATGTAGCCACGTTCGACAGGTAGGCGGCTCGCACACTTGAGAGACTATTCCATGATCTCAAGCTCACAGTCCTGACGTTTAGGAATTCATTCTTCTCTCAGATATCCTCGGCCTCTCCCTCCTTGTGGACTCCATCGACCATCCTAAGCCAAGCCATTCCACCGAAGGTTCCGTCCTAGGGCCCTTCCATTCACACGAAGCACAAAACATGGCTCACGGTGACGCTATGTCTCACGACGCATCTGGGGAACCCTGCCTCGTCATATGCACCATCAAAGATAGTCGCGGCAACCCTGTGCCAGATGTGAAAATTGATATCTGGGAAACCGACAGCTCAGGGCATTATGACGTACAGTACGCCGATCGAGAGGGCCCAGATGGGAGATGCGTAATGAAGAGTGATCAAGATGGCAATTTCTGGTTCAAGGCTATCAAGCCGGTGTCATATCCCATTCCTCACGATGGTCCGGTGGGCAAGCTTCTTGAGAGGTTGCACCGACATCCATTCAGGCCCGCCCACATGCACTTTATGTTCGAGAAGTCCGGTTATGACCATCTTATTACAGCACTGTACACACGAGGCGACCCCTATGAGACCTCTGATGCCGTGTTCGGTGTCAAGGAATCCCTTTTAATCGATTTTCACCCAGCTGACAAGATCATTGCTAAAGAGTATGAGGTTGCGGTTGGAAGCGCGGTCCTAGAGCACGATTTCGTGCTCGTTTCGGAAAAGGAGGCCTCTGATCTGCGCGCTAAGAACAGTCGAAAGGCATTGGCGGATCTTGGGTGGAGGGTGAAACTGGTCGACGGGCTACCTGTGCCTGATGTTGATTGAAGCTGGCTACGTTCATTGCTGGTCAGCCTGCACATTTTCCAGAGTGTGCTGTCACCAATGTTATCCGACCTCGCATCAACAAGAGCCGTTCTGAGCAGAGGTTCGATCGTCCTTAGCCAAAGGAAACCTTGGTAGACATGGGCTCCTTGTTCCTGGCCTGATCTTCACTCACGAGCTTCCCGGCCAACGAAGGGGCAGGTTCTTTGCTGGTTAAGTCTACTTAGACAACATCCATGGGTGTCTATACCTACGTAGAGTAGTCCAAGTTCTCTACTTTAATGCAACGTCGACAAAGCCTCTTTTCTCTCTCCAGACCTCTTTTCCTTCCTATCCCTTGGAACACGATGGATTGATTGACGGCCCGTGCAGTCTCATCGAGCCCGTGGAATAACACGCCAGGCGCGAAAAGTCTGATTATTGAGCACAACGGCGCAGTCCCTTCCTGATATGGTGACAAGTGGAGAAATCCTTCCGCACATGGCGTGCATGGTGGAAGGATTCGAAACGATCCTGAATCTGCTATAGACCAATGCACATATAATGTCAAGATGGGGTCAGAGTGTCAGACCAAGCTTTCATGTGCGACCATCGTTGCCCGAAGCAAGTTTTGGTAAGATGTTATGCCCAGAAACATGGCAGTGATGGGCCAAGTCCTTTGGCAATGTATCATTGATACAAGGCCGAGACAGCTCCACAGGGTGACAGGCCATCAGTCAAGCACCACACCCGCCGAGCCGCATAAATTTAGCTCTCGAAGGATCGAGGAAGCCAACACCCATGATCTTTTATGGTGCAGCAAGCTACTTAAAGTACTTTAAATTATGGCGTTTGCTATTGGAAGACAATAAAATGATAGGCTCTAAGGAAGCGAAAACGTTGGAACCAGTGGTAGTACGGGCACCAGCGTAACCGCCGAGGTGGATCTTGCTTCATGCAGCATCAATCACTACTTTATTTCAATTCAATGTGCGCTAGAGAGATATCAGCCTAATGGCAAGATTTGAAGCTACTGAAGATAGAATCCTCGACGGCTGTCTGACTTCTGTTTCTGTACAAAACAGAGTAAGCAGACAAAGGTCGTACGTGTCTTCAAGTACAAGTTGTTGGAGAGTAAGATGAGAAGCTTGAAGCCTGCAAGGCAAGGAACGAGGTAGCCGCCCAGCGACCCTGGGACTAGAACATTGTGGTTCTGCAGGTCCTCGATTGCAGCACCAGTGCACCAATCGGCAGCTTACCGCTCTCCGCACCGATTACTCCAGAACCGCCCGCTCCACTCACACTAGTCCGCATTGTAGCAAGCTCCCGCGTTGACGCCGACTCTGTTTATAGCCAGCCCATGGCCTTGGTAATTCGCAATTCACCCATGTTGACCTGCCAAGCATCCTGCTCACCACTGTCTCGGCTACTCTCTATCGCTGAACAAGAATAGCAACGCTTTCCAACCCATGTATACATAAGTATCCAATATGGCCGCCATATCGTCTGCTGTTCGGCTTTCACTTCATTCGACCTTTCCTTCTTCGCATCGGCAGGATCCAAGACCCATCAATAGCACCATCCTCCCCTTCGACCCAACTCCGCCGCCATCATGCAGCTCTTGACCGTCCTTCTCTCATTCACCGCATGCCTAGCCACAGCAGCTCCCCAACCCTTGGGCCCTGGTACCCTTGCCTACTTCAACCTCCTTGGACAAAGACTGGTGAAGCTTCAAGAAAAGATACCCAAAAAGTCGGATAAGCAAGATCCCATTGCTAGCTGCAACAACTTCGCTCTCGCCACCGCCCAATTTCCATCTCTACCCTCAGGACTCCCGCCACCTTCAGGCACTCCATATCACGTTGCCATTGGCCGTGGAACTCAAGTACGCACCCATCAATCAACTCCGCCGATATCTTGATGGATAGCCCTGCTGACAATGGCCAGAATTATACTTGCGCAGCGTACAGCCAAAACCCCTCTGCAATCCCCGTCCAGATTGGCGCCGCCGCAAGCCTCTTCAACATCTCATGCGGAGCAACCATAGCCCCCGCTCAAACCAGCGCACTCCCGCCAGCGGTGATCGAACACCCTTTCACTTCATCGCCCGACGATCCTCTCTTCCCAGGTGGTCCCACCGCCAGCATGTCAGGCTATCATTACTTTACCGACACCACACCCACCTTCAACCTCAACCTGGGAGATACGCAATACGGCATAACATTCAGCAAGGTGGCCACCAAGGTGCCAGCACCAGTCGACCCATTGACCATGGGTTTCTGGCCCTATACCGACTCCACCGATTCCGATACAACCTTCGTGAGAAACACAACAGCAGTACCGTGGCTCAAGCTCACTGCGCAAACGGCGCCTGCCGTCTCAGAGGAGATAGTGTCCGAGAACACGGGGGGCGTCATCGAGATCTACAGAATCAACACGGCTGGCGGAAGTCCACCGAAGGATTGTTCCAAGTTTCCGGATGGTGGACACTTCGAGCTGCCATATGCGGCCGAATATTGGTTCTTTTCTTGAGGCGCGAGAGATGTTATGGATGATGACTTTCCTTGTTTTTCCTTTCTTGTCTCAGCTATTGATACCCTCGCTCGCTCTAGCTGAGAAATTTTAGGATGATGGCGTTGCAATACGGCGCTTCAAGGGTGTCGGAGGCGTGTTTCATTTCGCATAGCATTTACATATATACTTCAATATTCGGTATCTATAATACCATCGTTTACTCATCGTAGCACTTGGCGCCAAAGGCTCACGCCATGCTCCTTTATTCCTAGCACCTGATGGAGTCCCAGCAAGAGCAGACTGATATTGGTACATATCTCGGGTCTTTGATTAAACATGTACCTCCCCACACACACACATCTCTCTCCACAAAACCTACCCATTACCCACAACGGAACCCTCGCCTTAGTCGACTTAAGCAAGCACAGCTTCCGCGCAAACATCTTCGACTTTGCCCCATCCAGCCTCAACGCTTACTTCCAACCTCGCCAGAGCCAGCACCTGACGTTAAGACCACAATTCCCTTCCCCTTAGCGTCGCCATACCAACACGGTTAACACAATCGGGTTTCCAGCCCCGAGCTATACACTCATACAACCGTGAAGATCGGAGAAGAGGTCGTCATCCATGCAAGGAACAAACAGCATTAAACAGTGTTTTATCATTACATGGTGTATACAAGTATTCTCTTCAATGCACCTCTGTCAGAGCTCCTAGATGCCTTGTGCTAAATGGTGTTTGCAACAAGGTCGATACAATACAGAATAACCAACGCCAGTACCGTGAGGGATGCAAAACTGCCGATAGATGCTAGACGATACACGAGAAGCACTGCTTTGAGCTTTTAGCATGTGGGGGAGACTGTAGGTGTTCATGTATGGTCGATGGCTCGTTCTGAGCGGTGGATCCAAACATCTCCAAACCGACTGGCTCGGCGACTCTGAAGCGCCCTGAAGAGTACAGCTTGCGTCGGCAGTGTGCTGTATGCTCAGATTTTGGTATTTCGTTTCCAATGCGAGTGGTGCGGCGTCGTATGAGGCAACCTCAGGCTTGGGTGTTCAAATTCACCTCCGCATTCGAAGCCGGCTTCAAGCAAGCGTGCGTACGTACTGCTTCCAATCTATTCTATGCGGTCAGGTACCGGCACCTGCTTCAAACCCCTCTTGGAGCCAGTCGCCATGTTCGTCTAGACCCGCGATGGGACTCACAGTCTCCCCGAATTTGCTAGCGTTCCTCGAGATATCCGCAGATTGCATCCAATACAGCATCACGAATATCAAGATGTGTAGTGAGAAGCAATAGAACGCAAACAGATTTCTGCTCGTTCTGTTGGCAAGGACCATCCGGGTGATGGAAAAAACCATTCGTTCTGGTAAGCTCATTCGCTTGTAAGCTCGGGTGTGCTCTCGCCCTTTGAATGCTGCGAATGGTGAAAGGTTCGCCTCGTACGTGGAGCGGTAGCGATCGAGAGACAGACCTGAAGGGGTGTCTTCTGACAACGATATAGCTGAGGCACTCGAAGGTTGTGCGAAAGCTGAAGTGGAGGAGGAGGCTGCGCCGCGACTGTACGTAGAGACGTAGCGAGATTTCTCATAGAGGTTCAGATTGTCTTTTTGCAAGGATGCGATTTCTTGCCGCAAGGCGGACACGGTGTTGTGCTGCTTCGAAAGCTCTGCTTCCAGTTGCGTATTCTTCTGCTTGAAGCGGTCACGCTGAGCTTGGATCATGGGCATGATGCCTGATCCACCACCAACAGGCTCGCCGGCTCTGATTGATTCTAGCGTACTACGTGAGCTGCTCTGTGGGTCGAAGCCTGATATTATAGTCGATGTTGGGGATGAGCGGCCTCTGCGATTGGGAAAAGAATTGGCATTGTACGATGATGACGGATATCGAGATGTGTATGTGCCTGCAGTGGAAATGGCTGAAGAAGGGAAGGCATTCGAAGCTTCTTGTTGGACCTTTTCAAGGTCCGTTTCTAACGTAGCATTTAGATTCTGAGATCGTTCGAGGTCCGCATTCGTATTTGAGAGAACCTCATGCAGCGATTCAAGCTGTTGTTGCAAGTCCTTATGTGAAACTCGCAGCACTGCCAATTCGTTGCCCAGCTTCTTGTTTCTTGCAAGTAGTAGTTTCTCAAGTGACTCTTTCTTAGGCCCTTTTCCAGTGCCATCAAGTTGATCTACATCTTTACTCTCATCAGCTTCAATAACGGTATCTGCCTCTTCGTCATTAAGGGTCGAGAACTCGATGGACTGCGTCAAATCAGCATCAAGTCGCCGCAAGGCGTTTACTTAGTTCTTACCTTGAATATTTCAAGCTCCTGCTTGATCTCCTTGTAATCGCGCCATGACTGGATACGCTCGCGTAGCCCTTCCCTGTCGCGTTCTAGCATCTGGGACTCCTTCTCCAATTCACGAATCCTGGCCTCTCGCTTCCTTGTCTCGGTGTCCTTCTCCAGCCTGACGTTGTCCAGTCTCCGGAGCAAGGTAGAATTTTCAGATCTTAAGCGAGCATGGTTTGGGTCTTCTTCCGTCGTCGCCTGTCGCTGAGTATTTGAAGACGCCTCTGCAAGTTCAACCCTCAATTGCTCGTTTCTTGCTTCAACCTCGGCTAAGCGTTGACTGGTCCTGTCAAGATCTGAGCTCACGATCTCCAATTCAGCGGCGCTTGCGGAGTTTTGTCTTCCTTCGTCCTCACTATCTCCACCTTGGCCCAGTCTTTGTGCTACCTCATAGCTGGCTTTGAGTTCGTTCAGAAGCCGCTCTTGATTCTCAATCTTTTCTTCCAGACTTCGCTCCTTGGCCTCCCAATTGTCTTTCTTTTCCTCAATCACGGCTTTCCATGACGTCTCGACATCCCTGATTTTGAAAATCTGGGAATCTTCCAAGGCTTTCCTGGCAGCACGCTCCTCTTCTAATTGACAATCCGATGCGTCAAGTTGCTGTGTGAGGTCACTAACCGTCTTCTGCAGGTGTTCGTTCTCGGAGGTGATCTTTGGCAGTGTATCTTCCGACAACAACAATGCATCAACGGACGCTTCCAGTAATGGGTATGGGTCTGGAGCTTCAGAGATTGGCGAGTAAAGTTGAAAGAAAGCAGAGGTGGTAGTCTTTCCATGGTTTGTGAGAAGGTCAATGAATGTTTGGTAGGCTGAGAGAACGTCAGTTCGTTACATAAGTAGGCATGAGTCGTCGTTCTGACCCTTCAATAGGCTCTTGAACTCCACTAGCTTAGCGGCGTCATCTAGCTTTCTGAAGTCCTTCGTCTTTTGCGCCAAGTCCTTCCTTGATAGTAGAGCATCTCGCTGATGCGTGACGATATCTGTGGCCGTAGAGTCGAGCTCTGGGACGAGTTTCGTAAGGTCGATATCTATGCAATGTATTAGCCCAATGCTGACCACGCCAAGCACAGCAACACCCACTTCTCCATGCAGAAATAGCACTTTGGAACTTGTTTTCTTCTACAGACGAGGTCCCATTGCTCAGTACGGTGGTAGGGGAGCTATTTGTTGGGACCTCATGGTCACTATCGTACGCATCTCCCGTAGCAGATTGATCCATTATGCTTTGTCATTTGTGACGAATTAAATCAGATATGGATGTCTAGAATTCCTCCGCTAGGCCTCAGCCAGGTAGACTCGATAGGCGGATGTATTGTATCGAAGAGGATTATTCAGGATACTTGTAGGTTGTATGTAGATCAGGCCCGCTTCACTGCCAAGGCCAGCCGCTCTGCAACGCGTGCAAACCTCAACACGGCGGCATACCACCCTACGATGGGATGACTCCAATTTCTCGAGGCTGACAAGGCCTCGAGGCTTCATTCAGCATCATGGCAGGGGAGGAGGGTGGTCCTGGCCCTGCGAAGTCAGCCTTCACCGGCTCCTATGTCTTGAGACCTCTCGTGCAGGACATTCCGCTCTCAGCTGAGGAGCATACAGTAGAAGCTCAAATTACGTGTGTGGAACTGTGCGATGACAATCTTTATATCGGCACGTCGCAGGCAGAGATACTACACTTCGTTTCCATCACGGCAGACCCAGCAGAAGATTCACAAGCTCCACAATACATATTCGCCTCAAGACTACAGCCAGGTCATAACGCACCAGCGCCTGGCTCTCTTCAAGCGCTGCCTGGCGTGCAGCAAATACTGGTCTTGCCAAGTGTACAGAAAGCATGCATTCTTTGCAATGGTACCTTGAGCTTCTACAGCCTACCGGAATTAAGCCCAGCTTTCAGCAATAGCACAATCCCTAATTGCACATGGGTTGGAGGAGTGGATCTCAGTACAGCAGAAAGTCAGGGAGAAAACGGGATTGTGGTCATGATTTGTCTGAAGAATAAGGTGAGACTGGTCAGGATTCATGACGAAGCCCGCCGCGTCCGAGATATCGAATTCGCAGGTTGCCTCGCAGCCACACGTCGGGAGACTTTTGCCTGTGTGGCTGATAGTCGCTCGTACGCTCTACTTGATGTGGCCAACCAGCAGAAGATATTGCTATTCCCTATTTCGTCCCTGGACGAGAATACTGGTGGAGGCAAGGTAGAGAATATATCTTCTTCTTCCGAACTGGTTGCTGGTCGGAGCTCGACCCCCTCACGGCCTCTCTCAAGCGAAGGCTCACCTGATGGAAAGGGACATGGTAGAAGCACAAGTCTGGGGACATTTGTTGGAGGTCTGGGAAGACGCCAAGGAAGCCCCAAATCCAGGAGTCGAGACAGGTCACACCGTGCAACTCCAGACCAGACGGGAAGAGAGAATCCACCTTCGCAGATTTCGAACCACACCAGAAATGTATCCACACCTGAAGCGCCGAGCTTGATGCCCACCACGCCTAATAAGCCTTTGCCACTACCACCAAGGACTGACTCGCTTGGCGGAAGCTCACCAGCTCGAACGCGACCGCTACCATCACTGGTACCGCACATAAACTCTCCCACCTCAAATGAGTTCCTATTAACGACTGGCAACGGGGCTGGCGAACCGGGTGTTGGCATCTTCGTCAATCTCGACGGCGACGTTGTGAGAGGAACTCTCCAATTTGATCGGTATCCCAGCACGATAGTCGTAGATGGGATTGGAATCGAAGTAGAATCCGGAGCTCCAAATGAAGATCGCGAAGGTTTTGTACTCGCTACTATGCCAAAACTGGGTAGAGATGGCGAGCGTGGTGTCGTTGAGATCCAGAGGTGGGACTTAGACAATGGGGGTTTGAAAGAATGGATAGAAATACCTAAAGTTTTGACGACAAGACGAGGTAATGACTTCGAGGATGTAACATCAGCGCCAGACTTTGGGCTACGAGCTGTAAATACCGCTGTGACGGTCCCATTCTCGGAGATCGGAAGCTTGTTGGGCAGTCGGCGTTTGAGGCTGTCGACTCATTTCACCCCGGGTGGAGCACAGGAAATGGCCGACTGGGAAAAGAGAAGAAATGAGCAAGAGATAGAATTTGGTCGTCGTTTGGGTGGACGAGAAAGCCGTATCATGCTCTGGTCTGGTGCTTGTATTTGGTGGCTAGTCAGGAATCCAATTGCAATGAAATTGGATGCTACGATCGAGGCCGCTTTGGACGAAGGTGAGGGCCAAGAGCCGTACTATGGTGTGAATAGAAGTACAATCATGCAAGTCGTCAACAGCATCCGTGGACAAGAAGCTACTTCTGAGACGGAATTTCTGAGTCTGGAATTCATCCGTCAAAAGACTAGCCTCATTCTATTTGCCGACCTACTCGCTAGGCCACATTCGCTACCAGAATTACAGCGTGCCGACCTGAGGAGCACCGAAGGTCTGTTGATGGAAGGAGCCGTTGATCCCCGTGTCATACTATATCTAGTCCCTTCGCTCTGTGACGAAGTCGTGGAAGGTCATAGGGGTGTTTGGATACATGGAGGCCTGATTTCTATTGTCGAACGCTATAGATCAAAGACTATGAAAATTCTGGGGAAGCTTGCAACATCGGACATGCTGAGTCTCTTCAAACGTTATCTTTCTGCGTGGCGGCAGCGTAAGGGTTTTGGAAGTATAGCTGATGAACCTGAGGTGTTCCAAACAATTGATGCAGCATTATTACGTGTCTTGCTGGAACAAGATGCCCGAGACCCTCCAAGAGCGTCCAAGCCACCGCCAACCCGGATTGAGCTATATGCACTCGTGGACTCTGGTGTTGACTGCTTCGATCGCGCGATTGAACTTCTGGAACAGTACAAGCGTCTCTTCGTGCTTAGTAGACTTTATCAAAGTCGAAGAATGGCTAGAAAGGTTCTCGAAACATGGAAGAGGATTATTGAGGGCGAGCGCGATGAGGGCGGTGGCCTTGTGGATGGGGAGAACGAGGTCCGTCGGTACTTGGTGAACATCAAGGATACAGGCCTAGTGGACGAATACGGAACGTGGCTTGCTAGGCGGAACCCGGCGCTTGGAGTCCAGGTCTTTACAAATGACAGCAGCAGAGTCAAATGGGAACCTCATCAGGCAGTAATGCTATTGCGACGGAAGGCCCCTGACGCTGTCAAGGTCTATCTAGAGCATCTGGTGTTCGGCAAGAAGAATGTTCAATACGCTAATGACCTCATCTCATACTATCTTGATAGCGTGCTCACAGTTCTGAGTTCCTCAAATGGTGCGAAAGATATCCTCTCTCAATCTTATGAATCATACCGAGCATTACGCCCGCCCAAGCCAACATATCGCCAATTCATCACGGAAAATGCCGTGCCTTCTCCATGGTGGCACGACCGTTTGCGTCTGCTTGAGCTGATTGGCGGGAGTCACGGTTCGGACTTCTCGTACGATGTGGATAAAATCTTATCCCGCATCGAGCCTTACGAAGAAGACCTAGTACCAGAATCCATCATCCTCGATGGTCGTCAAGGTCGCCATATGCAGGCTCTCCGTCTACTCATCCATGGCCTTGGGGATTACCATACCGCTGTCAATTACTGCCTGCTAGGCGGTGCGAGCATCTTCCACCCAACCTCAGGATCTACCACTGCAGTTACTGCTCCGTCGCAGGAAGAACAGGCTGTCCTTTTTGGCTATCTCCTCAGTGAGTTCTTACGCATTGAAGATGTTAGTGACAGATTGGAGCGGACGAGCGAGCTACTAGAGCGCTTTGGCTCGTGGTATGACGTTCGGGACGTGCTAAATCTAATCCCAGAGTCCTGGTCTGTAGAACTGGTGTCAGGCTTCCTTATCAGCTCCTTTCGGCGCTTGGTGCATGAAAGAAATCAAGCTTCGATCACCAAGGCTTTGAGTGGCGCAGAGAATCTTCAGATCGCTTCGGCCTTTGTTGAAAAATGCAGTCTTCTTGGGCCCCAAATAGAACGAGCTAGCTGAACCAAGTGCTGCTTATGAGACCTCCGCACTATTGATAACAAGTTGTTCCTGCGCCCAACACTTATACTCACGACGAACCAATCGCCCTGAGCAGCTTCCAACGCAGCCTGATACCCTTCTATCGAGCTATAAGTGATACTTCGAGGGGTTTGAGCTCACCAAGCCTTCCAATGGAAATCAAGTCATAATGGAAGGGAGAAAGAAGATATCAAGTATATGATCTGTGTGATTGGATTTCTTCCTAAAAAGCTCATACCATTCAGTCTAACTCATCCCGGCATCAAGTCAAAGGATGGGCCGCCTTCCTACGCAACTGGAGATATGCAGCTCACAGCAGCGCAAGAATAAGACACGACACCAAAGACCAAGATTGATACTCGTGCACTTTTTGTTTCTTTGACCCCTCACTGTGTACATCCGTTGGCTCAGATCCCAAAAGCCATGCTATATCTGGCTAATTGGATCTTGGAATAAGCTGAAAACAAAGCAAAGAGAATTCATTCTACATGAGCCTGGTGGTGTCTGCCTTTCAAAGGGCCGCCAAAAGGAGGATGTAGGATGTAATACCAGGATTATTCACTTGACTGTTGACCTAGCAATCCATGCTCAGGCTGGGACTCGGATCAAATACTACATCAAGATCAAACCTCATACTTTGTCAAGAGGTTGGTGTAACAAGCTCGCTGACGGTACCGTTCACCCAAATACGGCAACCCCCTTCAATAAAGCGGTCTTCAGACCACCTCCATTTCACAAATGCCGCGGCAAACCTAGCGATTGAACCACATTTTGGTGATCGGCGTCCCAAATCTGGTCGGTTCTCATTGCAAGGCGCCGACTGAGTTGTGCGTGCATTATTCATTATTCTATGAACCAATCTCCTCGAAGAGGCGAAAGGGCACAAGCTGTTAACGTTCAGTCTCAACATGGAAGGCTTATTTACCAGCCTGCACGGTCTCTTTGTTTTTGTAGATGAAATGTCTTCGGTCGACGTTACTTTGAGGTTCCGCTAGGCGAATATAAGCGATCAAGCTTGGTGAAGAGCAGCTGCAGGGAGACGCGGCCCCTAGGGACTAAGAGGAAATGTGACGAGCAGTTCCAACAACGACTATTATATGCGTCTAATCAAGGTTCTGTACACCATGCAAAAAGCGAAACAGGTGTCAGGGTTCCGCTGCTTCCCCTTCCAGCTAGCCATGCTGACGCCTTAACAGGCTTTCTGGTACTTATAAAACTGCTCGGCGCCAGACCGAGGCCTCGGAAGCCGCATGGCAGCACACAAGGAGCCTTGACTCAGCCTCTAGTCGAGGGCGAGATCTGACCATGGGAGAGAAGGCCTGGGAAGTCCTTAGTTTCTATGGGGTGGAAGAGGATAAGGGGAGGATGTGTATGATGAGAAGATGTATGGTGACGAGGTTGACCACCTGATCAGGGGTTTGGCGGAAGATCAGAGTTCACGGCTTTTTGTGATTACACGCATGGCTGCATTGTTGTTGCACCAGCTTCTGCTACTGGGTATTCGCACCTGCTCTGTATTACAACATAGCTCATGACATGAGTGCATCTCATGTCCATGGATGGAGAGAGTCGTTATCAGATTCATTCATGTATCTTCGGGCAAAATCTTCGCCCTTGCGACCATTACACTGCCAGGCTTAACGATGGGATATTTGCCTTCAGCTTCTGCTCCATAATAGGTCTCCTGTTAGGTATCACAATATTCCTTACTATGGCATGATTGACAGATCTGAGCAAAAGAGAAGGTTTCGAGTCCACGCATTCTACAAGAGTAAGAGTATCATCTCCATGTCGAATCAGTACAGAAAGGGGCAGGATGGATGACACTTGTCAGTGATGATATCTCATTTCTCATGGTGGAAGAAGAGTAAAGGGCTGGTACCATGATTCCACAACGATAAGCATTAAGAACCGGGATGTAAGTTGAGAAATTTTCCATGGGTAGTATTGTCATTACACCCCCTTTGCCTACAATTACACCCCCTAACTACATCTCCAACCGGGAATGGCTTGGGGTTGTCCTCACTTGGCCTGGCCCCCGATCAGAGATATTGAAAGTTTAGATGGCAAACCCCATGACTTTATGGAGGAGTCTCCCCTAGAACTTGGGGCGCTCAGCGCCCCGGCTAGTGCCCATTGCGCCCGTAGGCCCTGAGCTCTTCGGGCTACCGGGGCCGTCACTGCGCTACCCGGGGCGACTTGGATAGGTGTTCGGATTTGCCGCTTGGGGGGTGTAAGCGTACTTAGGCAGCCGGGGTTTAATAGTAATCACAATATCAAATTGTCAATGAACCCGAGCCACCGACGCACACAGCCGCCCAGCCGCTCTCCGCAAAACACGCTCCATTGGCGCGAGAGCACGCATCGTCACCTGGATTAAGTAGCATTCCGCTTCATTGCTGGTCCGACGATGACAGCCAAAAGACAGCGAGGCCTTTCCCTCAATCTCGACCTATCCAACAGTACCGCTGAGGACTTACCCGCCGTAGCTGCAGTATTTCTGATTTTATTTGATGTCAGGGCAGGGTAAGGTAATCCCCATCGAGGAGCCAAAACACAAAGTAACCAAGTGATGTCTAGATATACCATAGCATGGCAGAGGACAATCCCCGGGTGTATGTAATCTCCGGCCATGGTAAAGACTATAATTCATGATGCGCTAGTAGAGCTCAACGAGAGCGTGGAATTCAAATCTCTCCCGTCCGGTCTACATAATGTTACGGAAGATATAGTGTATGGCTTCCAATCCAAGAGGCGGCCGAGATGAGTCTAATCCGTATCTCAGCTACTTCGTCCATGACGAGGAATACGTGGGCGTCAGCGCTTTTGTCAACGAGCCGGCCGAGGAGTCAGAGCGCAATGCACTTATGCTTGCTGTTGGGGCCCTAGTGAGGAGTACAGTGAGGCTGGGCAAGAGCTGGAGGCATGCTGTTGGATTGAGGGAAATGGCGAAGTGAGCAGGATAGCAACATACAAGGGTTTCAGAGTATCTGAACGTGTGGCTAGGAACCTCTCGCAGGACCCGACGAAGACCGATTTGTTGGAGGACTTCTGGATTAAACACCAGGTACACGATGAAGACATGGCTCAGGAGCCACCAATGCAGCCTGAGATTCCATCAGCTGCCAAAGCCAAGCGGAGGCAGAGCCAGACGTCGCCCAATGGTCAGAGACATGCCCGCAAGCGTGCTGTCACGGCAGCCTCCGCTCTTGTCCCTCCAGGCCAATCCTTGTCGCCTCATCATCCAGCACTGTCATTGCCAGCTTTTCTTGATACTTTCGGACCACTGATATTTCCGCTATATAAAGCAGCCTTGCTACGCAAGAGAGTCTTGCTTGTTGGGCATGCTCCTGTGGAGTTAGCTTGTAATTATGGTGAGCAGCCCAAGCGTGAAAGATCCTGCTAGCGCTGATAAGGGTTTACAGTGTACGATATTTCCATCCTCTCCGGTATCCCATCCTCTGTCTCGGATCTCATTCCCCTCGAACCACTTCCATCACGCCTTCGGCCCCTCTTCGCAGTGGGGGTCCACGATATGCAGACTCTTGCTCAAGGCTCTCGAAATCGATTTCGAGTCTCCAATGTCGTCGACGACGATATGGGCTACGGTTGGGTAGCAACCACAACCGACGACATCCTGTCGCTGAAAGACCAACTTTACGACATCCTTATCACCATCCCGCCTCCCTACTCAAAGAAGTCCAAGGAGAAAGTCTGGCCAAAGATAGAGGTGAGGAAAGGGATAGAAGTCAAAGCGACCCAGCGAGATTTGAGACGATATCGGACCCTACGCAGCGGACTCCGCCACTTTCCCAGCTCCCATATCCATCACGCCTTCCCACAATTTAGCAGGGACGATCTCACACCAGATCTACCTATCGAAAACACACAAGAGACCTATGACGATGGCTCCTCAATCTTCGATGCTCAGCTTGCCGAGCCACAATCTTGGTCGGCCATCGCCTACGAAAATTTCATATGGTGGGCCTCCGCTGGTGAGAAGCGCACTGACCTGGACGAAGAAGAAGAATATGATGCGGCCTTGATGCGGCAATCTGATCAATACGATGGAGACTCGTCACCGACTCGGCCCAGAAGCGCAAGGAAACCGCCCGGGAGAAGTCCTGGTATGGAAGCGATGGATACCCAGCCTGCCGGGCTGGAGGTGACAATCATTGCGTATTTCCACCGTCTCACGACTCTTATACTGAAGACCTTGGCGGATATTGTCAACGCGTCTGATTATTCGGACATCGATAGTGAGGCCGATGGTAACGGCCAGACTGATACTGAAGAGACACCGCTGGCTAAAACAAAGGATGCGGATGCCGAAAATGCAGAAATGGTCTTTGTAAATAGTGAGGATATGAGCCGTATGGGGCTCGATATCTGGAGTGAGAGTGATAGAGAGTTTGTGAAAGAGCTGGTCGCTTTTTACTGGGGGAGAAAAGCGGATGTGAGGGGTGGGAGGATTGAATGCTGTGGTGTAAGGATATGTTGATAACGCGATTGGCAGGAGGCATGGAGCGGAGCGTATATAACATCTGGCGCTACATTACCAAACGAGTGGTGGACGACGGAGGTGGTTTCGTCAATCACATTCTCCAATCCTTTTTAAGCACAATAGTTGGTGATGAGTCTACGCTTGTTCGCTTTGACCTGGGACCCGAGCTCATTGTGCTGCCTTCAGTCGCGCCGCCACGAGTATGGAAACGACGCTTTGCCAAACCTCTAACCAGTCACAGCATAAAGGATTAATCACTATGAACGTCGAATGCAGCCAGTCTGTTATCTCATTCCCTGCAAGTGATAAAAAACTCCAGGCAGGATGAACAGAAAACCCTGGTTTCTTTGGGTTTCATCCGCAGACTGAATACCACTGCAACTATTGTTCTGCCTACCGCACACTGCATGACAGAAAGGCAGAGTCGCCCAAAAAACCGGGGAAGAGTAATCAAGAGACCGCAGGCACCCGAACGTCGCAGATCTACTCACTCGCATCCCCTCAATACTCCACAACCTTGACCTTGTCCAACAGCTCCTTTGGCAAATCTTCCCTCTTCACGATGCCAAGCTGCAAGACGTCACCCCAAAAGAACATGGCTCTCTCGTGCGCATACCCCAAGTAATCGAATTCTTCTTCTTCATGCATGTCTTCCTCCGGCCGTTTGTCATGAGCATCTTGAGCCAATCCAGCCATCTCCGAACTCAACGGATCAGAATCCAGATGAGCCTGCGGCGTCGTCTGGCTGATTGTATCTTCAGATTTGGGCGAACCATTCTTCTGCGCCTCCAACGCTTCGTCCATGGCCGGTACTTTGGCCTGCACGATTCCCCAGGCAACCCATTGTGCTGAATTAGCTATACGCCACATCCGCGTTTCCTTCGACAGTCTTTCAATCTCGGTCTCTAAAGCTTCGTCTCTTTGCTTTTCTTCCTCAGCGATCTGGGCAGGTGGTGCGCGACTATCGAGCATAAAGGACGAGATGGAGCTTGTGGGCCCAGGTGCTGATGGCGACATTGGAGCAAGCGTGGGGCGTGTCTGCACAGGAGGACGGTGCTGGACATAGGCCTTGAAGAAGCGATGTTGTTCTTCGGGTGTAGGATATTTGTTAGCGTTAAGAGCGTAGGGTTTTGATGAGTCGTGATAATTGTAGCACCACTCAGTAAAGTGATTTGCAAATTCGAGGCCCGGGACATTTGCTGAGGCATACTCAAAGTCGATAACAATCAATTGCTTGTGCTCGTTGGCAGGCAGCAACAGAGGCGATTCTCCGCTGGGCTCGAGGCGAAGCAGGTTTCCGTATTGTGTCTGTACTGACAATGAGGATGATGTTGATAGTATATTTTGGAATATAACACTCACATCGTTATGTGCGAAGACCAGCTTCTGTCTAAGGCCAGCTACACCTCCATATTGCTCGTAAACCCAATCGCGATATTTCCGGACTGCTGATCTGAACACGGACCACTCTACGCCGCAGATAAGACCATGCTTCTTCCATTCCTCTGAGCGGGACGCGATGGTGCGTTGCTGGCCAGCTAGGATCTGATGGTCCAGATACGAGATCACTTCTTCGCATCTGTCCTTCCATTTATCCCAATTCAACCAGATGAAAGGTCCGTCATCACGCTCTTCTTCAAGGAGCTCTATACCGTCGTGGAGCTCACGCATACGCTTTGCTATGTGCTTCGAAGTCTCGGGTATCCGCAGATCTTTCGCAGTCAATGTCCGGGCTTGAAAGAACTGCTCAAACCTGCCATTGGTAAAAGTTCCTAGTAGCCGGGGGCCTATCTTTTTGCGAGCCAAACGGCGTAATATCTGGAGCTCACTCTCACGATCAATGAGATGTTCCACTTGGGGGCCGTAGATACGAAGTAGGAGCTTGCTGTAGGCCCATTAGCGTTGAAGCTCGATCATAGAATGATATCCTCACGGTGGTAGCTTCTTCGGAACAAGAGAAACCGTGCTATCCTGGGCGACCGAAGGCGTCTCTGGAAGGTACGTTGGTGGTGAAACAACGTAGACCGCATTAGTCAGAGCTCCGCTTAGCCGTTCAACATCAATTTCTCCACTTTGCTCAAGAGACAGTCGCTTCCATCCTTTGAGACGCAGAGTATGTGCCAGCCGAACGATCTCATGCTTGAATTGCAGCCATGCTTCACTCTCTTTCCCGGCTCGCTTTTTCGGATTGATCAGATCGATCTCTGAACTCACAGCGCCTCCACTGTAGCCCAGCGTTTTGGAATTGTCAAGTACTACTTCAGCGGAAGGAACATCAATATCAGGCTCTCGATATTCGGTGTCTGACGAGACTATTGTAGATGACTTTCTGAGCAATTTCTTTGATCCTTGCCGCTTGTTTGAAGGCTTCTGACGCGGAAAATAAGAATGTAATTTGTCTTCGGTGGGCGTAGCGTTGTCGTCTCCATCTAGGTCCATACTCTTGGACAAGATCTTCTCCAGCTTCTCCAGGGCCAAGCTCCCCTCTGAGAGATCAGAATCAGCTCTTCCATGGCGACTGTTATAGTGTCTTGACTCATCGTTCCGAACGTGATCTACGAGATTTCTAGTTGCTTCGGCTGCCTGCGCAAGCTTTCCCTGTCCGCTATGTTTTCTCGCTTTGTGCGTGGCCTTCTTTGATTTCTCGTTGCGGAGCCATTCTGCTACTTGTGAGACAATCTGGCTCGCACGGTCATGGTGTCGTACATGGCGGTAAGACTTAGGGTCACCGCTAGATTTCTCCAAGTCAGGTGGATCAAGGGAGCCAACGCTGCTCAGGCTGGAGATCGAATGCAATGAAGGACTAGCCCCGTCAAAAGATGGGCGACCCGACAAACGCCTCGAAGTATTGGTACGATACTGCTTTGACGATATTGAGTTCCGTGATGGTTGATCTCGATCTGCCGGCATTGATCTGGGATTCGGGATTGGAGTCAGACTTTCGGGCTCTGCGATAAGGACAGCTACGGTATCCTTAGCGTTCTGTTCTCGTAATGACTCTTACAGAGGGGAGAAAGCAAAAGCCCAAAGCCATCATCGGCTGTATGCAATTCTTCCGGTCATAGATTGGACTAAAAACCCTCCAAATTCAAGCACAGAACCACTTAAGAAACGCTTATGTTCAAGTGATACCAACAGAAAGACGCTCATGGATTGAAACCTCTACCAAGATAACGTTCGTAGCACTGCAGTATTTCCATATATTCCGAAGGGACTCACACTTGGAAGAAATGGGCATTAAGGGAGGCAACCCCGCAGCCTCTTCAACACTTGGCATGATCCAGATCCCAATCGTATTTCAATACAACTACACCGATTCTAAAAATTCATGCCGTCCGAAAGAAATTGAACCTTCAGAAAAGTTGGCAAGAGCCACGCGCGTGGGGCGTCAATCGCGGGACCTTGTTTGACGAGAAGGAAAAACACGTGTCACAGAGGCCCACGACATTCGACACACCTCCCTACTTTACTTTCGTCCTTGAGCTGGCTGGCTGATTCTTCACGTGAGACGTACAATTTCTGAGCAATCACCAGAGGTTTTCATAAAGGTAGTAAATCAGGATTGATCGCCTATTTCGAAAGAAACATCCCTTATGGCAGAGAACAGACAGTAAAGGCACAGAGCAAGTCAATGTTTCTCCGCAAAGCTTTATTGCAAACTTGTGATCACGGACTGCAAATTGGGCTAGACGCGTGCCTGTCATTGAAGTGTGTCGATCATGAATGCTATCTGGTACCGATCGCTTTTCCCATACTCTGCGAACGACATGCGAGGTCCAATCGCCTTGAAACACAAAAATGCTCTAGTAAAAGAAACTGCAAGGAACAAGGGGGTCAGTGTCTTCCTTGCGATCAATAATAGATGACATTTACCCAATAATCTTGCCCGCAACGTGTTTCCGTCGTGCCTCCTCGTGGTCCATTATACCGGCGGATGTGGTGAGGACGATGTATCCGAATTGACGCGAAGGCAGTAGCTTTACAACCCACTTCTCGAAATCTGTAATTCTCACGTTGTAGCGAGGGCTAATGACGCCAGTCTTATTAATGCTGAAGCGTGGGAGTCAGCGGCCAGTAGTAGATTGGTATGGAGAAGTTTCGTACCGGCCATTGAGCTGAATGACGATCTTGCCGGAGCGGTGGTCATCAACCTCCTCAAATTCTCCTATGTATCCTGTGCGCACACATAGTCAGTGATGTTGCGATCGATTAAACGTTGAACTTCATAAGAAGAATCAGAGAACGTGTAAGATCGGTCGCGAATTTAATATTTCGGATACTTAAAGGGCAAAGGCCGTAGAGTGTTTTCAAGAATTGAGACCATTGCCTAGTTATCAACCCGAATGCGCAAAGCCTTGCAGAATAAAAGTGTAGAGCCCATACCATGTTTCTGCATGCAATGTAGGAATTTGACGATGACCTTAGAGCTAGGGCGGATGAGCACCTGTCGCTTCCCTGACTTCTCGGCATTGTTGATGGCATTGAGCGCATCATTGAGGACGCTGGTTTTGACCATAGTGGCAGACGTGAGATTCTCAACTCGATGGTGGGAGGTGAGGTATCTGTCGGGACCGGAGATCCATGTTAGCCGGTTGAGCGCAAAGAGTGCCCTTAAAATAAGGGTTCTAAGGCCTTATAAATGGCTGACGGAGAGTATCAGATGCGCCGCATGCTGTTCCATATCCTTGGTGTAGAGACCGCTCGTAACATACCTCGATCGCGTTGCTAGTAGTGATGATTGAAGGTCATTGAATAAGATTGTGCAATTGAGCAGAAACGTGGGCAGACCTAAACTAATAAAGGCCTAGCGCTTTCGCCAACGAGATCGGATATACAGCGGAGATAACTTGGTAATCGTCGTCATCATATATTCAGATTTCGTAAATCACACGCCCTTTCTATCATGCAATAGAGCTTGACTTCTTCAGAGTTCCTGGACGACGTCTTGTTGATCTTTGAGTCGTTTTTCTTGTCTGTATGGCGATGTTTGATACCGCATGTTGCACTTGCGCGACACTTTTATCTGCGATTCCGCCACTGTACGATGAAAAGACCGAGAAGCCCATAGCACAGGATCGTCAGCTAGCCTGCTGCGGTCGTGTAATCTGTGGGAAATGTATCACGGTATGCACTTGTATCATGATTGCCCACAGAATGTGATCTGACTTTCCCCCAGGACAATCCCCGTTTCGCATCTTATTGTACGCCTCACACAAACAAGTCGCAATCCTAGAGGATGGTCAACTCATCATCTCACTCTAGGCCCATTCTGCCAGATATCTACGGGACCTTCCTCCCTGCCGTCACAAGGCCTCCGCGACCCTCCTGCGTACCCGGCGCCTCCTTCTCCTCGACCGGCGCATGCTACGCTTGCATTGCCACGGGATGATGACGAACCACCAGCGTACTCTGCAATAAACACTTTCCAGACACGGAGAGAGAAAACTCCTGTAGTGGCCCCAGCGGAGGACGTTTTGCATTTCCTGGACCCTTCTCAGGACACCATTCTTTCCCTGTCATTGCGATATGGCGTTCCCCACGATGCCTTGAGGCGAAAGAACAACATCTTCGCGGATCATCTCCTGGCGGCTCGGCGAACAATCCTCATACCCGGTGAATTCTACAAAGAAGGTGTAAGCCTGAGCCCGGAGCCAATGGAAGATGAGGAGGAGGAGATTAGGAAGACCAAGGTCAGGCGGTGGATGGTGGCATGCAAAGTAGCCGAGTAAGTCATTCCGTCAATCACGTTACGGCAAAGGTCTGAAGGCTAACCGGCTGTCGAGCATTCCTCGGCATCTCAGATATGACATTGCACTCCTTTACCTTCAACAAGCAAACTACGACCTCGACATCGCTGTGGAAAGGTACCTCGCGGACGAAAAGTGGGAGATGGAACATCCCATTGAGAGCTCTTCGAATGGTAGGGCCCAGAAGCCTGGGCGGCAAAACTATGGCGTAATGACGGGGCTCAGCGGCCAACTTTGAACGCGACTGGGTTATGTGTACTATGGGTTATGAACAACTGATACATCATGGCATTGGGAAGGCGTTTGAACCCAATCGATACAGCATAGTCGGTACGATAGAAATGCGGTAACTTTCTCGGGAATTCCCTGCTATTGGTATAATAGATATCATGGCGGAGAATTTGCTCTGCATTTTGGCGCTTTGAGGGGAAGTGTTGGACCTCGGCATCTCTATCTCTCTGAAGGAAACATGTAGTCCAGAATTCCCCCAATCGTTCTACAATGTGAGCATGCTTTGTGCCATGGGGCCTTCGTCTTGTTCATTGCTGATCAATATTATTCAATATTTATCGCTGGCTCGTTCTTTGTAAACCTTCAATTAGATTAACCAAATATGGCAGCGGAAGCAAAAGCGCAGACCGACCTCCAAGACTTCAAGAGTCTTTTCTCTCTCGATGGCAAGGTAGTCGTCGTGACTGGCGGGTCGAGAGGATTAGGTCTCCATGCTGCATCCGGGTATGTTCCTTTTACTGCTTGATATGCCAATCCTGATTTACATATATCCAGCTTCCTCCAAGCCGGTTGCTCCAAAGTCTACATTACATCTCGTAAAGCCGCAGCCTGCGAGCAAGCCTGTGCAGCCCTTAATGCACTACCGAACAAACGCCCAGGCGCTCAAGCCATTTCAGTGCCCGCTGACAGCGCGAAGATAGCCGACATCGAGGGGCTGGTGGCCAAAGTGAATGAGACAACCGATCATGTCGATATTCTGTTCGCGAATGCAGGGGCAACGTGGGGAGAGAAATTCGATACACACCCTGATGGGGCGTTTGCCAAAGTTATGGATTTGAACGTGAAGAGTGTATTCAATACTATTCGGTTGTACGTACCACCTTTGTCCGCCATTCCTGGGGCTTGATTTGAGCTGTCTCCACTTCTCGCTGTCGATCTGTGCGGGAACATGTCGCTGATGCGGTGATCCTGTGGCAGATTCGCACCACTATTGCAGAAAAATGCAACGTTAGAAGATCCATCCCGAGTCATTGTCACTGCCTCAGTGGCTGGTCTAGGTGTAGGCTCCTTGGGAGAGAATGCTACCTTCGGGTACTCTGCTTCGAAAGGTACGTTGTTCCCCAAGAGTGGGTTTGCCGCCGATGTCGATCTCTGGCTAACTCGGACGCCATCCATGTAGCTGCTGCAATCCATCTCACTCGCAACCTAGCTGTCGAGCTCGGTCCTCGACACATCCTCTGTAACAGCATATCGCCAGGCTTCTTCCCTTCCAAGATGGCGTCTGGCCTGATGGACATTCATGGTGGAGTAGATGCCATAGCTAAGCAAAACCCTAATGGAAGACTTGGGAGGCCAGAAGACATCGCCGGCGCGGTTGTGTATCTTTCTTCAAGAGCATCTACGCATATCAATGGCCACAACATTGTTCTAGATGGAGGGGGACTTTGGAGTAAGGGTAGGCTATAACGTGCGTGCTACATGTTAAGCATGCTTTGTCTTCTTGGATGTGCATGTGAAACAACCCTTCTGCATTGCTCTGTATTGCCAAACAAAATAGCGATACTGTCGTCTCTGGTCTTCACATCACGCATGGAGGACATCTCGCGTGAGCAAGTGCCTTTTCTGCACATTCGTCATGCTACCTCGATGGCTGGATGCTGCCCTTCTCCGCGCTCCAACGTCAGGATTCATATCTGTTGCCCTCTTCACAGTAAGTAGTTGGACACTCAAGGTGTCGTCCGAGCATGCATCCGCACTACACACAAGAATTTGGCACATCTACTTCGTAAGGTTCAATCTTGTTGGAGCATGCTGTAGATCAAGTGGTCAAACCGCAATCTTCATGGAATGGGCAGATCTTGCAAATTTACACAGTCAAATACGAGGCGTGAGTAGGATTTGTGAACAGTTCCAGCCGAAGATAAGAGAAAGTTTTCAAACTGTCTGCGCGAGCATGTCTGTGTTGGGTTACGGCGCAACTCGTGTATATCATCACGGTTTTGGCCCTTTGGGTTTCGAATTAGTAGGTGAATATTCCATATGAACATCTATACATTCACAGCGGCCGAGCCAATTGATACCGTCAATACTACTGATACAACGGTCATCTACTTGTTTCGATACTCATGACTTGACTAAATGTGTGAGTAGTCTTTCAATGACAGCACATTCAACAAAAGTGATGAGTCGGAGGTAGAAGAGCACGCTTCAGCGAGTCTGTGCGAATGCGAATAGTGTACTGTAATTGAATTAAATTGGAGGCCGGAAAGGATGAATCGCTCCACCGACAGCTTCCATCCCCAGCAGTTGAAGTAGAATGGCGTTGTTATTGCCAGCTTGATATGTTCTGGGGTACTTGGTTCCTCCACCTGAACCATTGCCGGCGAATGCCATCATATACTAGTATGGCTTGACCACGAGGATATTGCTCACTCGTGCAACAAGCAGGAGAGAATTCAGGTTCGTAAGCGAACAATACATTTCTGTCACATGAGACATGCAGCTAAGCATCTATTAGGAAATCTCAGATGGAGATCGATAAGAACCCGAGCATGGATGGATGTCACGTCTCTTCAACCCATCCTATAGCCTCACCATATTTCACATGCTGTCCTTGTTGGACGCTCCATTGCCACCCACCCTTCCTTGTTCCACCAGTCCATCCCTCATCAAGGCCTTTACGGTGACCTTTGGGCGCCTCGAATACGAGGACTATGGAGCTTCCTAGTTGAAAGCCTCCCATCTCTTCTCCTTTTCGCAAAGCGTGGCCTCCGAGGATCTTACTGGCTTCCCCGTAGGTGGCCTCAGCAAACCCCGAGTATAGCTCTCCGCGTTCTGCTGCTTGTTCAGCCGCTCGATCTGCTGCCATATCTGTGGTTAAGCTGTTGGTACGCAGTTCTCGATCGAAGTTAATCTTTATGGAACCAACATTAGTTGCTCCGACCGGAGTAAAACTGAAAAAGCCCCATCGCCAGCGGCCTAGTAGCACCACCCTCTCGTTCAATGTAAAGAGTCCGGGCAGAGTTCTTTGTAAATATGGCGAAACGCTGTATAACTCACCAGCAAAATGCCGGCGCTTTTCGACAACCCACGATGCGGGAGAGTGGAATCGATGATAGTCTCCCGGAGCAAGGTAAACCACAATGTAGTACAAAGCTTTGGGCATCTTTGACGTGGACGAGGGCAAGGGATTACTGCTGCCATCACCTAGGGCAAGATCGGCACGTACTTCACTTTCGGACGAATGCTTGGGCTCAGTTGAGGCGTCCACCGTGGGAGAACCCTCTTGGCTTTGAGAAACAGAGAAAAGATTTGGTAGGCTATATGATATGCCATTCACGGTCGCAAATTCTTCATCAGCCTTGATGACATCCTGGTCTCCAGCCGTGACGGACAACTGCGATGGCTTAGGCTGTTTCTTCTTTGAGGTGGACGTCTCTGGTGCTTCCGTGCCTAGTAGTGCTTCCAAACTGTACGTCATGCCTTTGACCTGCTCCACTTCTCCGTTTTCAATCATACCATATTGCAAAACTCGGCCGTCAGCTGGCGACAGCAAAGCAGAAGCATTAGGGTCAAGTGGGCGTACCCCTGGCTTCAGAGTACGATAGAAAAAGGAGGCCAGATTTTTGTATCCATGAAGATCAGCTTCCGCTATTTCAGATAGACTTCATACTGATTAGCAGATTCCCTTGCAGCGGTCCACATGAAGCTCACTTGACCCCGAAAATCCAGGAGTAGAGTTTGAACCCGGGCACTCGCA
>JAABUL010002919.1_pt1 | contig 26907 bp, 33 predicted proteins | sample 5559151 | NCBI WGS metagenome assembly JAABUL01 (sample SAMN10711876, study PRJNA513368) | rock metagenome | isolation source: Antarctica rocks | place: Antarctica: Victoria Land, Pudding Butte sud | reverse complement strand
GCGGTACACCCACACCCTGTACCAGGATCTACGGCCTCCCCACCAAAAACCCTTCTCTACGCTCGAGATGGCTCGCTCTTGCTTCCCCTCCAAAACCGACCAGGACCCAAAAAGTCGCGCACAGGCGGAAGAACGTGGCGGATAAAGACATCCCGGACCATCTCCGCAATCAGCAACTCGCTGCTTCGTTGATCGCTCCCCCTTTACCAGTAATTGATGAAAATATCAGAGCCGGTTCTCCAGCATACCCAAGTGTACCAGACGAAGAAGATCTAATCGGATTTGTCACGACGGGGAACTTCAACCTTGGAGAGGGGAGATCAACTGCGATTGGTAGTATTGCGTTGGCGAGAGTGATACGGGATGGAAATGATTTGAATCTGGGCAAGGAGCAACGCCTGTGCATCCTTCGCGAAGCAGGGCAGGGATTGGGGAGGTTGGCGAGGTGGGAGTTTGTGTAACTGTGAATGGGAAGGTCCTAGCTATCAAGTACTATGTCCTCTGTTTTCGTCCCTCCTCAATGAGAACTCCCTTCTTGGGGGTAAGAGGAAGGGCGAGAGTAGATAGATCTAGTTGAGGAAGAATTCGAGTTGGGTTGGGGTATGAAGGGATATCAGACAGAATTGAGATATTTGTAGCCTAGGGAAGACAGCTCTATCTATCTATTTACAAACCCTCTCCCCCACCCCTCACCTCCTCCTTTTCCTCACCTTCCCCTTCCCTCTCTTCCCCTCTCTTCTCTCTCATTCATCTCCCCCCCCTTCTTCTCAAGTCCTAAACAACCTCTCACTAAAAACAACGCCATTTCATTAAATCCCACTTTTTTCCATTTCCTCACACGTTTCTATCCCGAAAAAAAAAACCCCAAAATTACAAGAAAACGAAAAAAGGGGAAATCAGAGACGGGAAAGATAGGGGTTTTAAAGAACTCACTCTGCTATATCTTCACAAGTGCTTTATAATTAAATTATTTTCGAATATTGATTTCATCTAAACTACTATCTATATATGTTAGTACTAGCTTCACAACGGCAATCTCTACAATCATACTTATACATTTCGTGATTTAAAAAAATATACCTATGTATGTAGTCGTCACGATTAATTAAAAGATAGCGGCCATGGCAACGTGCATTAACGATGAGAAACGCAATTGGGCAGATTGAAACAAGTGGGGTTTTATGCTCGTCTTGAGACGGAGGGTAGGGTGGTGAATGAGATTTTGGAAAGCTTTTTAGGTATTACTCATCTACTTATGTTTTCCTTTTTTCCCTTCTTTTTCCTTTTTTTCAATTCTTTCATTTTTGATCTTGAATTGAACCCCTTTCATTTCACCTTATCTTATTCCATCGCACTCAGATCATTGAAGAAACACATATCAAAAACTCAAAACTTCTTTTTCATCGATGCTCTGGTTTCTTTACTCTTTCTTTTCGTAGTAGCGCATACTCTTTCTCAGGACAGCCCTCGTCTTCTTATAGAATTTTGTTCTCTTGTTATTTCATTTCGTTTTCTTCTTTCTTCTTTCTTCTCAATTTCTCTCTCTTCAACCATCTCATCGAAAAATCTTTGCACACTCACCTACACACTCACCCACCCCAGCCCACTCCCTTCCTCGCCCATCTCAGCCCTTCCACCCTTCCACCCTTACCCTTCCACCTCTCCACCCTCACCCTCCCACCCCTCAACCCTCACCCCTCACCCCTCACCCCTCAACCCCTCCTTCCACCCTTCCACCCTTCCACCCTTACCCTTCCACCCTTCCCACCACCTCCATTCCACCCCTCCCCCACCATCTCCTAACCACCCCTCCCCCACCATCTCCTAACCACCCACGCACTCCATTCAAAAATAATCAACAAAAAAATCCATAGATCCAGCCCTGAGGTGAAATAATCTTTTCATCCCATACATGACTGGAACGATGGATGGATCGAGCGAGAGTGTGTGGAGGGAGGGGAAGGTTGCGGGGTGAGAATGAGATACTGTAGTGGTGGTGGAGGAGGAGGAGGAGGAGGAGGAGGAGGTGGAGGAGAAGAAGGGAAAAGAGCGGTATGAACAACAACAACAACAACATCAACAACTACAACTCCATACTAATCCCCCCCCCCCCCAATAAATCTTGTTCACGCCAACCCCTTTCTCACTACACCTCTCTCTCTCTCTCACTACACCTCTCTCTCTCTCTCACTACACCTCTCTCTCTCTCTCCCTTTCTGCACCCTCTATCTCCCCCATCCCATCCCAAAACCCAGATCTTCCCAATTGCGCTCCCACTACGAAAGGCTTACCATCAACCCACCCTCCTATCTATCTATCCATCCATCTACCTATCCACGCATCCATCTACCTATCCACGCATCCCATCCACGCATCCCCATACACCCAGGTGACATTACCCCCATCCCACCCACACCTTCCCCTCAACTCCCCACACCTTCCCCTCCACCAAATCCACATCCACATCCGCAAACACAAATACAAATACAAACACATGCATGCGTATCCCCTATCAGGAAAAAAAACTTTATCATTACTAAACCGCATCCTCATTACTATGTATACACGACTTCTGTATTCAACCACCCCCCCCTTATCCCGCGTATCCTACCTTGCCCCTACTACCAACTCAAAGAAGCTACGAAATAAAAGTCTTTTTCTGTGCCGTGCGAGAGAGAGGTGCATATAGTAAACAACTCTCGTCTTCCCTTTCACCTGAATTTACTGATTTCCTGTTTCCTCAATCAGCTGCAGCCGAATACATACCCGTAACCGCGCATCCGACCATCTCGCTACCCAATGACCCCTTCAAACCTCCACGACCCCATGCTTCTAAACACCGCAATCATCCTCACCGGGCTCATCTCCCCGCCAAAACCGCCCTCATCCCTTCCCCCCTGCCGTCCTCAATAACCAACCCTCTCGCCCGCAAAACTCCCTCCACAGCAGCAACGACCTTCTCGAAACTGCTCTTGGCGCCCTTTTCCTGCGTGAAGCGGGCGATACTCAGGTTTGCCTTTCGCCCACGATGCAAGACGGTGAAGAGTTCGATTGCAAAGGAGAGGGGTGGGATGTGCAAGGCTGGGAGTTTTATGACGATGGTTAGTTGAGGTTACGGAAGAGGAAGGAAGCGAAAAGAAGGTAAGACGAAAACTTACAGTTAGTCCTCGCAACCTTCGCCCAAATCCTGCTCGTGTTCTTATCAACCACAATATCCCGAATCCCATACTTCCGCCACTCTCGCAGCAGACTAGCAATCTCCCGCCTGGCGCGAACCTTGCTGACCTGGAAACACATCGTCGCCACCGCCGGTTTCACTCTCAGAAACCTCGCTAGCCAGTTCTGATGCGGTTGGATGGCACGAGGAGGACCAGGGGCGACGTTCGAGATGGTCGAGAGGGTGGAGCGGGGGTTGGGTTTAGGTTGGTTTGGGGGGAGGGCGCCGGACATGAGGTAAGAGGAGGGACTGGTGGTGGTGCTGGAGAGGGAGGCGGAAGAGTGGAGGTCGTAGTCTGCGGGCATTAGCAGGCTAATATAGGTTGAAAGGGGAAGAGAAATGGACAAAGACTTACCACCAGATTTCCCATCAGGCTTCGTATGCTTATGTTTACTGAAGATCTTGAAGAATTTGCCTTTCGCCTTCGGCTGCAGCTTCTTCGGTTCACTCGTCTGTGATTCCCAGCTCGGGACATCGCTCGTCCTCTTCTTTTCTGGGCTTGCATCACGATGACCTTGTAGAGGTTGCAAATCCTTCAGAGGAGGTGGAGGTCGCTTATCGGAAGATTCCGGGGTACGTTGAGCCTGCTGTTGACGACGGAACCAATTTCTCTTCTTGACTTCTCCGGAAAAGGGTTTTGGGTTTCTTGGAAGGGGATCAAAGTTCTCCTTGTCTTCGTCTATTGATTCGAGAGGGGTTTCGACAAGCTGGCTGAGGCCGGCGATGCGGCGTTCTTCGTTCAATATGATATCATCGGGATTGGTAAAGTGAGATGGTAGACCTCCCCGTGTCCGAACTGACAATGGTGAAGGCGTTGAAGAACCACTTTTCTTTCGTATCGTCAAAGGCTTGGTGGGCGATATTGGTTTCTCACCCGATTGCTGCACCAGGCGAAGGGTATCTTTGTCCGGATACCTCCGCCGACGAGGAGAATCAGCATAACCTCTCACAGGTTCTGAAGCGGAGCGGAAACCAATGTTTCCCTTCTCCAACAAACTGTCAAACGTATCTTTGCTACGTCCCATTGCTGGGGAATTTGGGTCCGGTGTTGATACATGACGCCGCTGTTCATTCGCTCTAACAGTGCTAGGTTGCATCAGACGGTCCAGATGGGCTATTACGTCGTCAAGACATCCAGGGGCCATAGCCATACGAGGATCGGCAGCACGTTGCTTTAGAAGATCTCTCGTCCTTGCAAGCTCATGCTTTGTATAAGATCCGAGGTGTTCTGGCTCAGGAACAGGTGGTTCCGGCAATGGGCGTTGCAGGTCAGAGGGACGAACAGGTCGTACCAGTTGAGCAGGACGACGAGAACGTTGATGCTGGTGTTTGGAAGTCAGTTCTACATCTTCGAGGATAGATACCGAAGTCGTGGGTGATTCATAGCTCCGTTCCGGTGGGTCGGTCATTACAGTATGGGCCGTGGCTGCAGTTGAAGCCATCGACGACCTGTTGAAGGCTTCATCACAAAATTTCTCGAGCTCGGTGCTGACTTTCCTTGCATCATCTTTCCAGATATGGCTTTTTGGTCTCGCGTTCTCGGCTGCAATAAGCTGCGCCTCAGTCAAATCCGTTGGCGTTTTCTTCGAGCGTACTACCTGCGGGATTGTTGGTGCCGGACTCTCTTTCGTCAAGAGCGATGGCAAACTCGATGCATGCTGCGGTCGGTCTTTGATATACCGTTCTTGAAGCGTCATGGGGTTATGTTTTTGAGCACTGGTAGAGCGCTGGTTACCACGTGTATGAACAAAGCTGACGCCACGCTTATAACTTATAGACTTGCGGACAGGTGCAGGTCGTCCACTTGACACATTGCTCACAAAAGAACGTCTTGAGATACCACTAGAAACACGTCGATCATTCCTTAGCTTCTGCGTCTGGGAAGGACCTGCGCTATGCATAACTGGTGGAGAGCTAGGGATACTGTAAACATCATCATTGATGCTACCAAGTGCTGCGTTTCGCTTTGTTGATGTCTTCCTCAAAGACGCTCTCTTCACGTTGATGCCACTCGGTCGTTGAGTCCGAGATGTGTTCGATGCTCCTCTAAGGACAGTGATCCTAGCGTGATCTGCTTGCCTTTGCGCGATCTGGTTACGGGAAGTTCTAAAAGGATCATAGCTCTCTTCAGTTTCGGCAACACTGGCTTCGCGGTAACTCTGACTCGTTCGCGGCATGTCTTCTTCAAGAATAGAGTACTGAGACTGGCGTCGATGACCGCCTTGCAATGACACCCGAGTTGATGATCGCCGAGTAACTGGCCTCGGAGGAGCATGATGATAGTCGCTGACCGAATATTCCATAGGAGGGCCCTCGTAATTCTCCAACTGCTCTTCTCGGAACCTCAGCAGCTTAGTATATAAAACCTTCTCATGATTTGGCCTAGACATGATCAGCTTCTTGAAGGCCCAAGAGTCATCTCACAATACATACTCATCGTTCAGCAGCCTTTCGGCGAGCTCCTCCTCCGTGGTCCCATGCCACAAATTCTGAAGATTCCTCAACAATTCCGCATCAATCTTATCTCTAGAAATGATCGGCTCGCCGCAATCCCCAGTTGTCAATGGAGAAGGAGGACCAATATACTTGTTGCCATTTGCATCAGTATCATCGAGACTCTCATACTTCTTCAGCAAGGGATGCTGCCACATCATCTTCATGGGTATACGTTGTCTTGGGTCCATCTGTAGCATTCTAAAGATGAGGTCTTTGGCATTTGTCGACAGTCCTGTGGGGAAAACATAGTGCCCTTCCAGAACCTTGTGTACGACTTCTTGCCAATCGCCATCACTGTCGAATGGAAGATTCCCGGCTAGCATGGCGAAGAGAATAACGCCGCACGACCATATATCGGCTCTGTCTCCTCGATAGTTCTTACCCACGACGACTTCTGGAGAGGCGTAATGAGGACTACCGCATGATGTGTTCAGCCATTTGTTCGCCGGTTGCAGTGCAGCCATCCCAAAGTCCACTATTTTGATGTTTCGATTCCGATCGAGCAGGATGTTCTCAGGCTTCAGATCACGATGACAGATGTTGAAGCGATGACAGTAAGAAAGGCCAGCAATCATCTGACGGAAAATGCGGACAGCTTCATGCTCAGGTAGTCGACCGTTTGTAGTTATGTGATCGAAAAGCTCTCCGCCTTCTATGTACTCGAGGACAAGATATCTGAGCCGATTGCATTAGCATTGATCATCATACCCCAAATCCGAACTTACAATTCGCCCCTATTCTCCCAAACATCGTATAGACTGATAATGTTCGGATGTTCTATCAATTTCATAATTACAACCTCCCTCTCAATCCCAAACGGAATCACACGTTTGCCATCTTGGGCCGCAGAGACCATAGTGTCCATGACCGCCAAGCTAGTACTTCGAAGCAATTCCGCCGATCTCTTACTGACAATCTTGATGGCCGCATCCTGACCTGTATATGCATGTCTGGCCTTTCTCACTCTACCAGATGCTCCCTTGCCAACCGTCTTGCCCAATCTCCATGGTCCCACGTGGGTCTTGCGCCTTGACTTACCTGACGCGTTGGTGGATGCAGATATTTGGGAGTCGCGGTTCGTATTCCGTTGCCCTTCTTCAGCAATCGCTGATATTCGTCTGTCTTCTGCACTAGACAATAGGGAGCCGTTGTCGCTACGCCTCTGAAGGTTTCCACCTGGTTTTAAGGACCCGTGATGCGGCATGTGAGGGGATGAAGGGTAGAGCTCTGGACCAGAAACACTTGGGGAATGATTGTTGACCCATTCTGTAGTATCACCAAGTGGCTTGCGGTATCTTGTGGCCCGGTCTCGAGGAGTATATGGGTCGGCCATCGTACGGTAAACGTGTCAAGGCTCTGGTTCCCAAAATGTGCTTGGATTTGCGGCTCGACAATGTTTGTTGACATATACCACGAGCTAGACGATAGTTATCTAGCTTGCTAAAAAGCCCTTTCCACCTTGAACTGGCCAATTGCATCAGCAGATTCAAGGTGCTTGTTAAACCTTCGCGACAAGCTAACTTATTGACATCGTGACAGGAGTAGTATATCCAACGAGGAATCTCGATCGTTCTCCAACGCCGAATATCCAGTCAAGAAAGCGCGATACCAAGAAAGCAATGATGTTAGTATGCTTGTAAAGAAGTCTTCAGTACATCCTCCTTCGAGCCGATAGTACGTCTCACAGCCAATTGCCCTAGCTTGAACCTTCCGCTCTTCGTGACTTCCCCAAAGTCGCGAGATATCTCCACCCCTTCAATGGTACGTAAGGAACAAGAAGCACATGAGCGTTAAACCCGGAAGATTGATAAAGAGCAAGAGGTTCGAGAACAATTGAGAACGTGCGAAGGAGAGACAGGAATGTTACCTAAGCTAGTTGAGGATGTTTGGTTGCTAGGTCGGATGGCGACGCTGGAATGCGGCATCAAAACAATGAAGGTCAGGGTACAAAACTGGACGGGAACCAGTGTGATTCATCGACGGACGATGATGAAGAGAATCATAGGCCAAAATTGATATCTCAGCAATTTCTGCCCTTCATTATCGCCATTTCATGAATCGGATGTATAGGCTCTCACTGGTCAATCGCCTTCAAAAGAGCGCTCTCAATCATTACTACTGTCGATTAGCATAAAGTGCGATTCTTTCCGTTCCTTGAGCGCTGTAAAGCGTAGTATTTCTACTCCTTCTACTGTCATGTTATCGAATGACTGCTGGTCATGGCCTTTCCCAGCCATATCTACGCAATTGTACGATGAGTAAATACTCGCTGTTCTACTGACGTAACATCTCCAGTATCGCATAGCATTCGTCCAGCAAAAGATACTCTCGAGCAGCTACTATACAGGATATGAAGACCAAAGTTCACGTTCAACTGATGTCGAGCTCGGCTACCGTCAATCCTGGTCGACCCTGATCCAGGCTAACCATTCCTAGATATTTGTCATACAAGGAACGTTGCCATAAACTACGTATTGGGATGTCTCGAAAGAGTGACCTGCAGTAGTTTTGGACTGTTTGTCTGTTCAGGTTGAGGGTTTGAAGCTTCCGACACGTAGCACTTTAGGAGATTGGGACAAACAGAAGAGTGCCATTATCGCTAATCCGTCATGGAAATCTCCATTGAGAGAGTATATCATGCACCGCAGAATTACTCATTTCCTGCAATACTCGTATCTAAGCCATAGTTACCTCCCAAATAATCATAGCTCGGCGCATCCTGGGTACTGCTAGCGAACCAAGCCGAAAGTATTCTGTTGCTGATCAAATCGCTCGAAAGCTAAACATCAAGACGCCCTGAACATCCGCCGCCAAAATATTCACAAAGCCCTCGGTGGTATCTAACCAAAGAAAAGTCAAAGACGCGATGTAAGGGAAAACATTAGAGGAAAAGCCCGTTTCATCCCTCGCACCAAGCCGATATCGAGGGAGTGTTACATAAGATTTTTCCGCCTGTCGCTCCCTAGTAAATAGTAAGGTGAAAATTCATCTAGCAGTCGTACCCAGTGCGCCGTAGACACCGTGCAAATCGTTGATACATGTCGCTTCAGGGGAAAAAACAAGAAGGGTCAAACATTTTAGCTGCTGAGGACGCTCTCGTCATTATCACTGCTCATGACTTCCGATTTGTCAACCGGAGACATAGATTGGCTATCCTTGGCGGTAAAGGAGGACCCTCCTTTACCGCAGCCTTTGACGAGGATATGTCTCTGGAAGTGATATTAGTCAATGCACCTTGTCTCGAACATCTACCGAGAACTCACTTTAAGTGCATCCTTTCTCGAGAAACTTTTATCGCAGTGCCCGCAAGGGAATGGCTTGACTGCAAGATGTATCCTCTTATGTCTCTTTAGATCATGATTCCTGTTGAAACTTTGAGGACACTGGTCGCATTTGAACGGGCGTTCATTGTGCGGCGTTTGTGCTGGTCCCCCATACATTTGTTGCATTTGCGCTGAATGGCCGCTATTGAATCCAGGGATCATGCCAGGTATGCTGCCATTCGGCATGCCGACCATCGCCATCTGACTATTAGGACTGTGCACGTTTGACATGACAGGACCACTCATGGCGGGTAGAGAGTATGTAGTATATGGGCGGACAAAGTGATTTCCCTGCTGTGAAGGAGCCGGCTGAAGATTTGGCGGCTGGCTGTTTATCGGCGATAATCGTGATCCTTGCGGTGTGGCGCTCATCGGACTCTGCTGGACTGGCGACCCGTTCTGGAACGCGGGAAACTGACTTCGTTGAGGGGTTGAGGACGGTTGTGAGCCACTGTAGTATGTAGGCGTTGATCCTGGTCTTTGCGAGAACGAATCGGTATTTACTGGCGAATTTTGTGATGCAGATGCCGAGACTGGAGTCTGAACATTGTTCATGTAAGCCATCGCTTGCTGTTGAGCGGCAATCGTTGGGAGATTGGCGGGAGCAGACATGGACATCGATGTGGGAAAAGGGGGGAGCTGATTTAGGTCGTAAGGCGGAGGTGGGAGGCCTTCCGACGCCGATGGCGAATTGTTGCTATTGCGTACGAGCGAGCCAAGTGAGGGTGAGAACATTCCCCGAGGAGGAAAAAGTTGGTTCAGCGAACCTTGACCCCAAGGCTGTGGCGTTGTATTCGTCCCCATCCCAAATGGTGTTCCTCCTGTCGCTGGCGGTGGCCAGTAGCCATTGGGTGTATAAGGCGGCAGACCTTGAGTTATTGCGCCAACACCGTTCAGGCCAGTTGTAGGACTGAGGCTGTCGCCCGGAATATTCGACGGTGGTGTCAAGAGATTGCCCACGCTTACCATTGCTGGCGTTGACTGTGTCGTGTTCATGCTCGAGAAAGGTAAGAATTTGTGGGAGAGCTGTGGAGGCGGTGGTAGTTCGAAGCTCGGCAGATTTGAGGCCGCCGATCTGCGGGCAGTGAAGCTCGAAGGAATCCCATGCGGCTCCAGGTTTGAAGCCATACCCGGCTGCTGTACCGCAGCGGAAGCCATTCTATGCGAGGTTTCTCGATTATGATTGGCCGTTTTGAACACGTCTAGGCCTGGTGTAGGGGGCGTTGGAAGAGTATTCGACGGGGCTATAGGATTGGCCGACGTTGATGAGGTCGCACCCGGCCAATACTGGCTTGCCTGCGCGGCCTGTGGGTTATTTGCGAAATCCAGGGAGGGCAACTTGTGTGCGGAGAATCCGACGTGATCCGATTCTGAAGCCCGAGTGATGCTCGGCAGCAAGAAATAATCTCGCGCTGGAGGCAGCGATAGAGTCGCCGTTTTGTTGACTTCCTCGGTCTTTGGGAAATGGGTTCGTTCGAGACAATCCTCTCAGCGCCAGATTCTCCGGCCTATATTCGGTCCTTTCCGAGTTTTGGGGCACGGCGTATCGAGACGGGAAGGGGACTGCAGAGGTGCACAGGCTTTGCGATGGACCGAAGACCGTCACATGTGCTGGAGGTTGGCTCGGCGGGTTAACGTACGGGATCTGGCACGAAACAGCACGTCTTGGATCCACAGGGCCGAGAAGAGAGGTTTGAGTAGCTTAAGCGGTTGGAGGTATGTATATCGGTGGACGTAGAGGTGGAGCGGTGCGATTCACAGTCGTAGTGACCAGCGATCAGTGATTGCAAAGTAAGGTAGACGGTCAGGTACCGGAAGCAGGTGGAGGTGTTTGGTGGAGATCAAAACGCTTAATTAGAGCTTGGGAATCTGGGATGCCGAGTCGGTGGTGGACTGTTAGTCTATTGGACTCAGGACAAAGCCCAGGCGTTCGGGACTGTCGATCTCAAAGGCTGATCGCAGCTTTCCTTGATGTAGGGATGAAACGATGGAGAAACGCAAGACAACGAACGACGATTGATTGCCGGTCTGTTCGAGTCTTGCCCCGTACAAGTACTACTTGGGCAGGACGAGAAGATGGAGGAAACGGTGGAGGGATATTATTATGACGATGGGTAGGGCAATGTCGAGTAAAGTACGCAGTGCCGGACCGTCCCTTTGTTGGAGGTCGTCAAGTCGAATAATAGTCCCAAGTCGCGCGGGCTGGCTGACGGGAGGGCTGTCTCAAAGGCTGGATGCGGGTCTATGGGGAAATGTTCGAGGTATACAAATCATTGAATATAACGACAATCCCGTAATGATGGATACCTAATAATAAGACGAAGCAGAACAATAAAGATTAATGCTGATTATTAAGGTTGTACTTCAATCTACTGTTATTCGTGGTTTCAGTCGTAAATGCGTGCTTGATGATATTTCATTGGAAGTGCAGCACCAAAGGAGTGGTACTAAGGTACTATGTATTGCGGAGTACTCCTACACAGTCCTCTGGCTACTCTATCTTACTTTCCGAGCGTTTCTTCACTCTGAAAGGGTCGGCTGATGATGGATCTGGAATCCAGGTTGTCGCTTGTTGAACACCCTTTTGGGATTTCGATGGAGGACGAGTGGACAAGCGCGTGCATGGAACCGGTAAGCTCCAGAAGGTGTCCAGTGCTCACATTGGTCAGAGCTGGGCGGGACCGTGTCGCGGTCCCAAACCTCGACTTCCCTCCATTCCTTGTCTTCCTTCACCCTCGTTGCTCATTTCCAGACGTTGCCCAATGTAGAAATGCAGGTGCAGCTATTCTAGTCTTCGATGTACCTTATGTACGGCAATTCATTGCACTTGTGTCGCTGGTCCGTGAGCTGGCTCAAGCCTTGCTGCATCCTCCCTCCCAGGGCCTGTGAGAGGCTGCGATGAAAGCAGGAAGCGAGGCGATGATGCCAAGGCATGCAGGCCCCGTCGATGCTCTAAACCACAACAGGGTCGCACAAAGACCCAAGCCGGGGCGATTGGTAGCGTGAAGCACATGGCATGTTGGCTGCGGGACGGCTTGATTATTGTTATTGCTGAAGTGGGGATCAAATGATTGGGGATCCGAATCTGCACACAAGAGGCGTGGATACGACTACTCAGTCCGTAGGTACGGAAGTACAGTATCTAGACTGCAGGAAACAGGGCTCCTTAGTGCTTTACTTGTGCGCGGGGTGGGTCGTGGGTGTGTGTGTGAGTTAAGGTACCTCAGGTACCTTAAAAAATACTACTTTAGTGAGCAAGGTAAAGTACCCAGAAGGTACCTACGGTTGGGTGCCAGCTGTGTGTGAGCTGGCTGCTGGTCCAGCTTGGAATCGTTGCTTGACGCATGCTAAGTCCCGATTAGGAAAAGAGGGCCACAAAGTCTTTGTGTTTGCATAATTTCAACAGGGATCTGACAGTGACAGGGGCATGGCCTTTCGACTTTGTCGACAGGCATCTAGGCCATCGAGACCAAGGAACAATGAATGACACAAAACCCGCCAGACGGATGGGAGATTCCTTGCCAACATCCAGATCGTTGGAGCGGCTAACCCAAACCCTTCGAGCATGTTGGCCCAGATATGTTTTGCGTGCTGTCCCCCCCCACCCACCCACTTACTGTGGATCTTCGGAGAAAGACAATCAATAATATACTACGTAGAATATTAAAAACGTGGGCATGCAGTCTACAGATATTCGGTCATCACCTGCTGTTTGTATAGAAAATCCTCGGAGGCAGCCAAAACCCTAATCATGATACAAATTCCCCACAGTCATATCAAAGACTCATTTGCCCATCAAATGACGGCGCCGAAACTGCGTGGCCAAGCGCAATCTCCTACTACGTAAGTTAGAGGAAAGGCTCTAGTGATCCCGCGTTGAATGGGAAAGCTGGAAACTGGTCGCGCCGGATAACCCTGATTGCCTCTCAGATCAGCAGCTTTGTTCTACAAGTAAGCGAGCATTTACTTGGCCTTATGTGCCCCGGCAGCCTAAAGTAGAGTCCTTTCGTATCCGCAAGAGACAATCAACGTCAAGCCGGCAGCGCAGCCAAGCTGCAAAGTTCGGATCCTGCTTCTTCAACATTCATATTCTAGAGCTCTAAAGAGGAGTTAGAGCCTCAATGGGACTTTGGGCGCTCGACTCCTGACTTCCGATGACCTTGACAGTGCCTTTTCAAGAGATCAGGAAACCCGAGGATACGGTTTAACATTGACCTACTCTAGCGGCAAAGTACAAGTATGAGCATGGGTGAGTCAGTATAAGCCTATCACCGTCGGCTTCCTTCCCCATATTTCCAGCTTTCGGCCACAACCGAAGAGCGACCCCATTTTGGCTTCCCACGAACACATGCGCCATGGCTTTTGGCTATCATCTCAGATCGCCTGGGAAACATGACATGAATGGATTTAGACATGTTCTGGATACAACTGCTTAGACTCCTCATCAGAACCATGCTACAGGACGGATTGGGACCTGCAAAGGGCTGGTCTGGTGATAGACTAGGCAATGGCCTCGCTGCGAGTGCAGACTGAGGGGACGGACCAAATCGCCAAAACGCGAGATGACTTCACTCGTGAGCTGAAAATGCTCATGTGGCCTTTTGACCCTGGCCTCGGAGCCAGCCGGACATGTGGCACTTGCACCGAAGATCATGCACGTCCTAGGGGGGCAGTGACACGTGAGGGTGCAATAATTGTAATCCTCGAGTCGTACAGATCTTGCGGCCGTAAGACCAATGCTGCAATCAACAATGGTATGGTTGGGTGCTTGAGTGCTTGATAATGAAATAATCATCCCCATTGTGTGTTGGGTGTGGCACCATCAGCACGGAAACCTCCTTGACCCATGCCAGCATAAGCGAGAGCGAACTATCAGCGGCATGCACGGTGATGCACCTAGCTGCTTTGGATCATCCTTACGTGAGACCGGTGTGGCTGTCTGCTGCCTTCTCTATAAAGCTTCGTGTCACAAGGCTACCGTATCGCAAGCAGACTCTGGACACTATTGTTGCGTACCAGCTCTTGCGATTGCGAGCGGTATCGCAGCGGATTCCGAGTTGTATATCGCCCGATTGGCCGAGTGTTGTTGATTCATGTACAAAACGAAAGGGTACGGTAGGTAGAACTAGCAGCCATACTGTATCCAACCTAAGGCATCGTGCTGCAAAGCCCGGTAGTACCGTATGCATCATCCCAACTCCCACGCAATGCAGACATGTACTGTATCCGGTTCCCCAGACGCCCTGACACCGAAGATCTCCAAGTGCCACGTGGAGGAGCCCGAATAGGCAGCCCATCGGACGTTGGGCGCTCCAGATCGCAGCATCTGGACCGCTCGCCTGGATTTCGAGTACTGTATTGCCAATGAGGCTTGAAGTGTCTGTACCACATTCATCGTTGTACGAATTTCTCGAGTATGCTTAGCATCTCTGCTCTTAGTCAAAACTGAAAGGATTCTTGCAGCGGGTGATTTGCTGCTTTGCGTCCCCGGTTGTTGGTAGGTGGGTCTGGCACGGAGACGTGGCTGATTGATAAGGGAGATGTCGACAATAAGGTACCTTATTGTTGGGGTCCGGTTGCTTGCGATATCGGGGAAGCTTCTTAACCCTAATCTCGCTTGAAGGCGACTAGCCTCAGGGGAATGAGGCTTAAAATGTGATCGACGACTTACGGAGGTATCGACCTGGATGAAAGCTCCGTGACATCTCATAATTGTTGTGTGGGTCTCCAAATGCTCATATCTGTGCCGAACTTGTCGTTGTTCAGCCTGTACTGTTCTATGTATCTAAATCTTTGGCACGTTGATGTTGAGGCTAGTCAGCATCTGATGATTATGATTGGTTTCTGCAGTCCTGCCATGCTACTTCACCTTAGAAAGAAAAGAGTTCCACAAACACTCCCAAGGCCTTGGTTTGCTATCAAACCCAAAGCAGTGCAGTCGGACGGGCCATAACGCTCAATCCATAGCCATCTCAAGAGAGGTTTTTGGGGAGCATGACCCTCCCTGGGAACTCGACTGTAGAGTGAGGGTATGGAAAAAAATATACCAAGCATCGATCGCAGGTTCCCCATATGGCAATCCCTCTGGGAGCATTCCGTAAGCAGCACGTGGTGTAGTCAAGGAGCATGAATAGAGGATCTGGCTAAAGAGGCGAGAGTGAGACAGGGCAAGTCGTAAATCATACAGATGTTGCTCATGGGGATGGCGTGATTGCTCTGTTAGCACCGAGTGCGTGACACTTTAATGTCTAACATTCTCCAGGGTTGTGGTGTTGAGGCAGATGGAGGGAGGAGAGCGGAGCGGTAGGGAACGGAGCGAGGTAGGATGAGGTGGAAGAAGAATGAAAGACAGGATGGATGTTGAGCCACAGGATCAATTGATGGCGCAGTCCACTAACGGTGTCTGGCAGAGATTTGTTAATATGAAGCAACATTTCTGAATCCGAGCTAGACGGTAAGAATAGCTACCTGCTTTTTTCTATGAGATACTGTTCTAGACATGCTGTATGCGATCTGCTCATGAAGCCACATGTCGTGATGGTTCTGTGAGACTGAATAGCTGTAAGGAGGTTGCCAACCATGACCCGCTCTGATGTTTGCTGAAAGTACCGATGCCGTCTAATATCTGCTGTGCTTTGGTTGTAAATGAGCTCTGAACCTTGAAGCTCTGGTAGATTTCCACTGCTCGCCGTAAAAGCGCTGCGCTGGACCTGCCGTTGCTGTGATAAAAGAATGCTGTGCTTTTGACCCATAAATTATGCCCTGCTATGAATTTGTCTCCTGTTTGCTCTGCTCCACCTCTCCAACCAGGTGTCTCTGTCCCTAAGTGCTTACCCGCCACCGTGCCTCCCATTCTCCAACCAGAGCGGATAAGCAAAATCACGGTTAGTAATGTCTCCTGTAATCAGTCGCTTTCCTGCCCAAACTTGACCAGCGAAAGCCACCTTGCGATTCTACCGCCCATCACTAGTGCTGTTACTTCATGGCCTACAAAGTCAAGGCGCCACGCAGCAACTCTTCGATTAGCTCCCATTCTGCCGCACCAACTTCACGCATCGTCTTCGAACCCAGGTTGCCCTGGAATAACGCGAGTTTATTATAGGGCAAGTCTGAAGGGGGCGTAGATGGATGAAGAAACAAGCGATTAGCGTAGAACTACGAGCAAGAGCGGATTAGTTTTCGATGCTGCTATGGCTAGACAAGCATCAGGCGATGGGCTAGAGAAATGAGGGCTGTATATGGAGTTGAAGGGGGTTTGATGAAAAAGGAAAATGGGATGCATTGCATGACAAGAGAATGCTTCGTGCATGTGACCAAGGCTGTAGAGGTAGAAGTAAAGATGTAGTGAGCAAGGGTAGAAAAGAGCAAACTCTTATGATCATGGAATGAGCACAGAGAAAGTCGTCGAAATTAGCGGTAGAGTATGGACTAGCTTACTCACCTCAACAACGTCCTCGTCTACTCCAGCCTTTCGCCCAACAGCTTCGAGAGGCCACAACTGTGCCAGCGGACTCATCGGAACCTTGGAGCCTGTCATACCTGCCAATTGACGGAGCTCCCATCGTTGTCTGTCGCTAAACCCGTAGGCGTTGAGTCCAGCCATCAGCAGGTCGTTAAGCAAGTTTTCTGTAAGACCTGGGAGTCCTCCACGGTTCATCGTGCTAGTAAGGGTTTTGAGCTGATCACGCGTGGCTGCGAAGAGTTGGTCACGGGTCGTAATGGTATAGTTGTCGACAGAAAACCAAGGGAACTTCGTGAGAGTGCTGATCATGCACTCATATGCACGTTGAGGGCATTTCTGGGTGTAGCTTGACTACTCGTGGTGTCAGTACAGCATGTATGAGGAAGGATTATGAAATCTCAGCAAAAGAATGATAGGCTAACTAGGTGTACTGGCAGCTGAAGAACTTACACGATGAGGCTGCTCTGCATGCCTCACAACCATTACCATCTCCTCTCCAGTCACAAAGGACTTGAACCCTGTGTTGAAGGGTTCATCGCTCGCCTCAATGATCGGCACTCCGCCCTCCCAAACCACGTTCTTCGCTCGAGGGAAGAGCTGTTTGAGCAGCTCGTCTTGCGAGCTCAGCTCGACATCGACGGCTCTATCGCCCAGCCGAAGCTGGTGGCCCCTCGTGTTGCATTTGTTGACGGCGGCTGAGGCGTCGCCGTTGCTGAAGAACTCCACTAGTCCTACTTAGCGACACAGCTAATAAAGGTAAATACAGGCGACTTACCGTAGCAGTCCATCGTCTTGCCAGTGGACCTATCCATAATTATATGGATAGGCACCCCAAGATCTGGGGTGACAATCTTGGCGTTGCGGCCAAGAAAGCCCAAGACTTCCTGCTTGGTGAGGGAGTATGGGATCTGTTGAGGACGTCAGCGGACAAATAATTCCAAGGCTCGAGTTTCTGCCATGAGAAATAATGGTCCCTCAATCAGGACCCCACTAGCATACATTGATGGAAGTTATGGGGTGCAGAAGAAAAGGAAGGGTGTAGGGAGAAATCGAGCAAGAAGCAAGAAAAAGTAAACCAACATCACCCAGTTGAGGGCTTGGCGTGATTGAGCTAAAACGAAGCCCTAGCTCATGATCTGGTCTAGTAAAGTATGAGAGCCATGTATAAGGACAAGCAAAGCTTGAAGCGTAATCTGCAACACATTGCACTCGTGGAGATGACGAGAAGACACGAAACCGACACGCCGCCTTTAAGTTTTACTTACATTACCGATTTTTACGACGCCCCATCCCGCCGGCTTCGTATTTTTGGCTGTCTCGGCAAAAGGAACTATCTCTCTGCTCATAGCCATGGCAAGACTTGGTTGTCCGTTACGTGTCAGCTCTTGAAGTCTAACGCTCGCTCCTCCTATGGTTGTAGGGAACATGTCGTCGGACCCTGGACGGTACGGTAACATGGGCAGTGATGGCTGCACGGAACTCTGTCTACCAAACCGATGTGACCAATCCATGTTACGTGAATTGGCGCCAGTATGATAAGCAGCCGATGCCCGTTGAGTCTCTTGGTGCTGTCGTGGAAAAACAGACGATTGCTGACTAGGTTCAGGAACAAACAGCGAACGGCTGCCAGCGTTCACACCCGACGCTGCAACACTGGGGTAACTATGAGGAGCGGTATACTGCTGCTGAGGAACCGGAGCTTGAACAAAGGCATCGGTATAGTGTGGTTCGCCACACACCGGATATTTAGATTGCATCTGGGGTGCCATAGGATACGGGATATAATATGCGAAAGTAGGCGTGGAAGACATATTCTGTATACCAGACTTATACGGAAGTGATCCAAAGCCTTGGGAATCCCATTGCTGCATTGGGACATGGCCATCGTGGTTCATAGGGCCTCTTAGCACTGGGCCTGGTACAACTGGCTGACGGTCTATGTTTGACATCGACAGCCAAGAGTTAGCACCAATAGGTGGGGGCTGGTATGACACCACTCCAGTATCTGGATACTGCCCGGAGAACTCGGAAGATGCAGCTTGATGATAGCGAGCGCTCTCGTTGCTCTCGGCAAGACTCATCTGGTATTTCGCTCCATGGGTTTCTGTCGGCGACAACACTTGTGGACCATGCCACGCTTCTAGATCACTTACTTTGACTAACGGTTTGGTCGTACTTGCATATCTTGGGATGACGTGCCGAGCAACCGGATGCGAAAGGGGAACTGCTACCTGCCTCAATAATTGTGCCTCTTCCTGCCACAATGACTGTACGTCTTCCTGCATCGATGGCTCTGCATCTTCCTGCCTCGATGAATGTGCGTCTTCATCCTTGGGCTTGGTTTGCCGTGGCGGTCGTTCACTTAGTCTTCCGGTGAATGTTTCTGGGTCTGTCATCTCGTCGAGCATGAACTCAATCACGTTAAAGAGCTCTCGCCTGAGAGTCCCGAGTGTAATCCAACTTCCATTAACTCGTATAATGGATGCAAACTCTTGCATATCCAGCTGCGGAAAAATCCCGTCCTCACCACCGAATACGGCTCTATAAATTTGCGCGCGGAGCTCCCCTCGTCCACAGAGGCGACAATCCTTTAGCCAAGGAGCGGAGCCATCTCTACATTTGTCGATAACAGCCGACAGGTTAATGACCTCTGATTTAGCAGCGCGACTAGTTCTTAAGCATTGTCAGTACTCTGATGGGAATAGTATCCATTTCAGACTTACGGATCAGTGCCCATGCGCATTGCATAGCGGGACAGACCAAAGCTTCTCTCCATCCAGTTCTGTCGTGCCCGACGATTGAGTGCCGACTTCGTTAATAGATCCGTCATGCCGGTAAAGCCATCCTTCGTTGCTTGTTCTCGGCTTACTTGAACAGTCAGATCGCGAGAATTGAGGCCATTCTGTTTTCTTTCATCTTCGGTGATGGCCATTAAGCCTCTTGACAGGGCTTGGGCTGTATGAAGCCGGTTGTGGTTGTGATACTGCTTGCCATCCTCGATGATTGCCTTGGGTGAGATGATGACGACCGATTTTTGGTCGGGTTCGCGTCTGTACATCGACTCCGGCTTATTGAGCCAGTAGTTGTCCCACACACTTTCATTCCATGGGCCGGCTCCTGGCACGAGAGGCGGGCTGATTTTATTTGGAGTTTGAGGCAAAGTCTGCGAGGTCAGCTTGCCGTGGGTAGTAGAATAATTAACACTTCCAGTTTCGTTGTACGAACTATCTTGACCTAACACGTTTTGTGGAACTGGATTCGAAGAATTGGTCCCCTTTCTCGGCGGAGAACCGATGTTCCCATACTCTCCGAATGGATTTCCTTGACCAGAGAAGCGCTCTAAAAGTGGATCCGAGGATTCTTGGCCTGTTCCAAGATGGCAAAGCTTCGGAGTGGATGGACGACCTATCTGTGTACTCTTATAGGGTTGCATATCAGAAACATCATGGTCGGCTGTTTTTCCATAATTCTCGAATTCAATGTTGTGAAGTTGTTCCAGCGTCGACATGCCTTGCATAGCATTCGCCGAGGTACCAGCTGCTTCTCTGAGCTTCCCATATGCGGTCAGGCTACCTTGGTGCTCTGGTGGAAGATAGACTCCTCCATGCTCTCGGTCTACCGAAGATCTTGCCGACTACGATATGTGTTAGCCCGAATAAAAGATTTGCTTTGAGTATTGCTTTACCTTGGAAGCAGTGTCTCCTATTGTTGGTGATGATGGTGCTGGATCTATGACAATGCTGGGGACCCCTGAAGACGCTGAAGCGATGAAGGTAGTCTGAGGTGACTGTAATGGGGTTTCGGGCTTTCGCTCGGCTGACATGTTGCCATGAACACTACCGGAATTGTGTGAATTGTTGAATGGAGAGCTGGGGTCTGGCATCAAGACAAAAGGCCGAGATGAAGGTGAAGTGAATGCTGAGGCGATTGCCGGTGGGGATGGTTTCGAACGACCAAGCTCATAGAGACGGACTTGTCTAGTTGGCTGCATTGTTCAAGAGCTTGAAATGTTTTTTTGAGTAAAGTATTCACAGTGACATCCCTTGATGTTTGGTGCTGTGGAAGTCAAGGGAGTCAGCCTCGACAAGGACCGAATGGGCAAGTGCTGATAGAAACACTGAGACACAATAAAGAGTAATCAAAGAGAGAACAGAGTAAGCCCACAAGTCTGGCGTCATCATTCCGCGAATAACACCGAGTAAGGTCTTTGAAAAAGCTGAGGGAGTGAGACCATGAAGTCGGGGGCTCACCGGTGTTAAAAGAGACACAGTTGTGCATACAGCTTATGCACAAGGTTATGCCTGTGCTAAGATGAGCTGATACTCATTGAGTGTCACATGTGAAAGCACCAGCAAGGTATGAATGGGGAAGAAGAATTCGATGCAAGCTGCAAGCTGCAAGCTGCAAGCTGGACTGGGAGTAGTCTCGCAATTTTGGTGTTGCCAGCGAGCCTTATCATACATCAGGGGAGGAAAGAGAGATTCTTACACGGTTGTTCAACAGTTGCCACTTGATCCAGTGGAGGTGACACAATGGATGTCGAGGTTAACATTAATTAGCTACTCACACAAGGCCCAACCTGCAATATCCCAGGCTATAGGATCACGATCTCGCACATTCAAGTACGCGGAACACTGGGGATCTCAACGAAGATGTGACGCAGAGCATGAGAGTAGGATGGAGGATGGAGGATGGAGGATAAAGAGTGGAAGAAGATAGAGGTCGTGTTGAGCTCGCGATTACACAATAACAGCCGGAATATACGCTAGAGGCCCCGAAACCCTACTTCGGGAACAGCTGTGAATGGTTCCAGGCTCCGATGACCGGCTCCTACTGGTCTGCAAGGCCGGCTGATGTCTTATCAAACCTTGTTACCAGAAGAGGATATTCGTCCCAATGTCAGTTGCTACTGCACGTGCTTAGTGGCTACAAGGCAAACCTAAGTGAAGAAGTTAAGATATGGGAGAGACGGCCTGCTCCACCGGCGCTATCGGATCCAGACGGCTCCGAAAAGGGTCAAACTCTTCCCACAGGGTTCTGATATGATCCGTCCTTCGTATAGATCAGATAGTAGGGGGCTAAGGTGAATAGCTGAAGTACGATGGCCATAGCGTGTTCCGAACCATTCTGAAAAATATTTCCAAGGCAAGAAGAGAGTCACGCGTCAGAAGGTATCGTGAAGCCTGCCATTCCCCAAAGATGAGCCACGGATTAAGATGGTTAACACCGACCTTACGTTCATTAACCTTTTTTCACTCACCCTGATATTTACCGGATACCTTTGGTCACCATTGAACGGATATAACCAGTAAGCCACTAATCGATAACAAACGCCACCCTGTCAGTACAGGAAGTCGATTACTTAACCCTTTCTCGAAAATCGTAGCATACCACGACCCGTTCCCGTATATGATGTCCTGTGTAGACAGATTGACGCTTGTCTAATAGTGACCCATGGCATGAGTATCTAGGTGGCAGAACCTTTCAGTGCCGGCTATCCCAACGTCCTGACAGCTTCATGCCAGCGCTCGGATGCTAAATGCAAGTGAGATCATTGCCTCTCTCGAGCGGATACTCCACCTCTTGCATTGAGTAGCAGCAGATCAACGGCTTCTTACACAGAAAAGCGCGTTCGGGGAAGTCTAGCCAGCAACCGCTTCCACTGACTTCCTCTCAGGAGGCACAGTTGAAGAGTGGCAAGGGGATTTCCCAAGTATAACGCAAATCCTCTTTCTGGCTCCGGGCATTGGGAGATCGAACAGCGCCTTTAACGTAATTCAGGGGCCATCTAGACGACAAGCATTCTGGGCAATCGCCATTCCGAAGCGACATAGTGCACAGCGTCCACTACAATACAATAAGATTGCGACTAGTATTCATTATCAGCAGGCTGTTATGCTTTCGAAGCAGAGACAGGGTTGATGAAACAGCAGAGGCAGCAAAGGAAGCACGCTCAACAACGAGAGCTTGGGAACAATGGCGCACGTTACAGGACAATGGGACAGGGACCCAAAGGCGGATGTACGAAGGATGGTAGATCAGAGTGAATATCTCACATTGGGCTATAATGCGGATAGAAACGACAGCATACATTACCTCGAATGTGGATAGGTGTCTCGGCTTGCCTGGATAGCTATGTGCGATCGCAGTGCAGATCAAGGCATCGCTCGAGCTCTATGGGTCAGCTTCTACGCAGTTTTTGTATGTTCAGGGGTTTGACCAGTTCATAGTAAGGAGCATAAGACGTTAGCAATGTACACTTTACCTACCTACCTAAGGCCATACGGGCGATTTGCGCCTGCCTCTTCTACTGCAGCGTAGCCAATTTAGACACAGAGAGCACTTTATCTTCGGTTAGGCCCTGCGAGACGGTTAAGGTATTATTTGTATGTTCAGCGAGGAACGAGAGACCCGGACTCTGGGGAGTAATACTTGGGGCTTCATAGACATATAACATCATAAGCTGCCTTGTAAGTGCTAATACTTTCGAGACTGGTAATTCTTTTCCGATGGTACACCTTTCCATACATAGAGGCCAATCAATCGAACTAGACCAGACAATTAGCGTAGCCCTGGAACTTGGCAGGAACGTTGCACGAACCGGCGTCAAAAACGATTCGGCCACGAATCTCGCTCGAGCATTAAGCTTTCTCAATAGTCAGCATGTTGCCCCTTTTGTTCAGCAAGGTACGAAAACAGAAAATGAAGTTGGCAAGCCTGGGGTCCCTACGAAAAGCTTCATTTCCGATATCTCCTTATCAACCTCCTCCATGAATTGTATAATGAAATCCACCAACTTGTGCTTCAGCATCTCTTCCGTATGAAAGTTCGTAATCAAGAATGAAATATCATAACCCTATGACCCAATGTCAGCACTGCTCGTCGCAGATCCTAACCGCACAGAAAATCTACCTTTATAGCCTTCCTCCTCAATATGAAAAAAGCCTCCGCCCTCTGTGTCAAAAACCTTGTAAACTTGTGCACCAGGATATTCTCAATCTCGTCTGCCTGCTTAATCTTAATACTGACGCGTATGCTGTTGACACTGGGCTCGATCAGAACTCTTTCGTTTTCGTTTCGGGAGACAATCAGAGGATTGAGCAGGACTTCGGGGGAACTAGCGGCTTCGATCTCGGGGACATTGTGGCGTTCTGAGGTTTGAGAGGCGAAGTTTGAGAGGGCGAGGGCAGCGGTGAGGGATGAGCGGACGCATTGAAGGTAGGGGCGGAGGGATTGGGACTTGGTCGATATCAGCTTTGGACTGGTAGCGAGGGAGAGAAGAGGGAAGAATAGTCTCCTCACCATCACGACTGCCTTAAATGATAGTGGAAGGCTGGTCTCTTGTCGCAGGTAGTGGAGTTAGGGAGACCTTGCGACAACAGCAGAGAGAACGTAGATCATTTCAATTTCCCACTCGGAAATTAGTTTTGTAATGTATAATACCTTTCGGCAGCGGATATGAGGTCGTTATAGGAATTACTACTTTTGTGTTTTGCGGAGGTTTGCGAATATAAGTGCTCGGTTGTGGTCCCTGACGTTGAGTTTGCATTGGCGTGGGCGGCAATAGACTTTGATATTCCTCAAGCTCGAGCACTACACTTAAATTAATCAAAGTGTACTTTTCCTTTCGTCTGTCATTTTGAAACATGGCTGCTATTCAAGGTAACTATCCTCTCGACATGATATTCTTCATCCGCGTTCCTACTAACTCCTTCAATAGTTTTTGTGAAACACCAAGGCAAAAAGTATGAAGTCGAGCTAGATCCAACATCTACCGGTGAAACCTTCAAATACCAGCTCTACTCCCTCACAAGCGTCGAGCCAGAACGTCAGAAGATACTTGTCAAGGGTGGGCAGCTAAAAGATGAGGCGGAGCTCTCCACCCTCGGCGCAAAGCCGGGGCAAACCTTCATGATGATGGGCACACCTTCTGGCGGGGATGTTGTACGCCCGGCGGAGAAGATGCGATTTGTTGAGGACATGACTGAGGCGGAAGTGGCCAAGGCCGAAGGAGCGACACCTGCGGGACTGCAGAACTTGGGAAATACATGTTATCTGAACTCGACTTTGCAGACATTACGGTCTGTGCCAGAGTTGCAGGAAGAGCTTCAAAAATACTCTGCTTCTGCTGTAGGAGGGCAAGGTTCATCCGGAATGGATCTCAGCCAATTTGGCCTGCAAGGATCGTTCGATCTCACAGCGTCTTTACGGGATCTATACAAGCAAATGTCCGAGACACAACAAGGCTTCCCACCGCTAATATTCCTCAACGCTCTGCGGACAGCATTTCCTCAGTTTGCACAAAGAGCAAAGTCTGGAAACGGCTACGCACAGCAAGACGCTGAGGAGGCGTGGTCACAGATTATTTCACAGCTACGGCAGAAGCTGAAGACGAGAAACGCGGTTTCCAATGGTTCAGAAGTCAAAGATGCAGATATCTCCTTCATCGACAAATACCTCGCTGGTCGCTTCGAGTCTATCCTCGAATGTGATGAGCCCGCAGCCAAAGAAGCAGGCGAAGAGGCCGTCCACAGCGAGGATGTATTCCTCAAGCTCGACTGCCATATCAACAAAGACATCAACCATCTCCGCGACGGTATTCTCGCCGGCCTTGAAGAGAAAATCGAAAAGCGCTCCCCGACCCTTGAACGTGACACCATCTACACCAAGAAATCCCGCATAGCTCGCCTGCCCAAATACCTTACCATACACTTTGTTCGTTTCTTCTGGAAGCGTGAAGCCCAGAAAAAAGCAAAGATCATGCGCAAGGTCTCTTTCCCTCCCGAATTAGATGTAGTGGAATTCTGCACAGAGACGCTGAGGAAGCAGCTTGTCCCTGTGCGGGATAAAGTTCGCGAGGTCCGCAAAGACGAGGAAGATGTTGTTCGGGCGAGGAAGAGGCAGAAGCTAGCGCACAAGCAAGAGGAAGACCGCGTAACTGACGCCAAAGCCAAAGACCCTGCCGACGAAAAGAAGCTGGCCGACAAAAAAGAAGCAACGAAAGCCAAGCAAACCGCAGACGGCGACACTACAATGGACGACGCCGTCTACAAAACCGACGCTGAGCACGATGCCGAGCGCGCCGCCTCTCTCCACCAAGCTAAAAAAGAACTCTTCGCCCTCATCAACCCCGACCTAGCAAAAGACGACGGCGCCAACAAGTCCGGACTCTACGAGCTAAGGGGACTGGTCACGCACCAGGGGGCGAGTGCCGACAGCGGGCATTACACGAGTTATGTGAAGAAGCAGGGCTTGGTGGATCCGAAGACGGGGAAGCGGAAGGAAGAGGATGGGAAGTGGTGGTGGTTTAACGACGACAAGGTTAGTGAGGTGGAGGCGGAAAAGATTGAGACGTTGTCGGGTGGTGGTAAGTCCTTTCCGGCACCAAGGGGGCGCTTGACGATGGTGTTGATGGCTAATTGGTGTGTAGGTGAGAGTCATTCTGCGCTGATTCTGCTTTATCGAGCGATTGACTTGCCTACCGCTGAGGAGGTCAAGGACTAAATGCTGTCCATCTGGCACGATCGCGTTTGCATGGCTTGGTTAAAGCTGGCCCCTCAATGTCGATACGATTTTTACGCCCCCAGTGCTCTTAAACGATGCATTAGAAATGCGAGCATAGCGTGGCAAGAGCTTTTTTAACGACCTAGAAGGGCTTGCTTGTAAATGGTGAAGCACAACCCAAAAAGAACGTCCGCCATATCGAACACGCTCTCCAAACACTTTTTCATTTCTGGTTCTTTGCATTTTTTTAGTTGTTGTTGTTGGTGCACGGCCGAGCTGCACTTTGATAGTTCGGCCCATCCCCATCCCCATTCTCTACCATCTCCCAAACCAAAATCAACCAGCATCAGCCCTCCCCCCCCCCCAAGAAACCCGATAATAACCAAACCCCCCCCCTTCTCTATTTTCCTCGAATATAAAATATCCATCTATATTCGCTAAAAGCACTTTTTCAATCCCCTCTCTCTCCATCTTGTACGGTCCTCCTCATGGTTCAGGGTTCATCGTTTTTCTTCACACTCACTCCCGCCCCCCTTTTTTCCACCTCCCTCAACCCCGGCCTCGGTCCCCTCCTGCATAATTCGACACACATTCTCCTGCCCTCGATGGGGTGGGTTGGATGTGGATGTACTGCCAACTTTTTTTTGGGTTGGGGGGGGGGGCTGGGTTTACAGTGGTTGGAAATCGGGTGCAAAAGGTTTTCGTTCTTTGCTCTTTCTTTCTTTTGTTAACCCACAACTTTTTTTTTTTGCGGAATCTCGGGGTTTTTTTGGTGGGACCGGGAAGCGGGAGATTGGTTTGGTGGGCTGCGGCTGAGGCGTGGTAGGGTTGGGGTTGGGGTTGGGGGGGGGGGGGGGGGGGGGGGGGTTTGTTGTGTGTTTTTGTTGTTTGGTTTGTTTTTTTTT
>JAABUL010002918.1_pt1 | contig 26915 bp, 29 predicted proteins | sample 5559151 | NCBI WGS metagenome assembly JAABUL01 (sample SAMN10711876, study PRJNA513368) | rock metagenome | isolation source: Antarctica rocks | place: Antarctica: Victoria Land, Pudding Butte sud | reverse complement strand
GCCATCAATCTCACCCGAAGGGCGCCAGGCAAGGATTCACTCCGCCTCAAACGCAAGGTCGCAGCATGGGACGACGACTTTCTCGTAAGCCTCATCGCCGCATGATTCCTTCACCCGATTCCCCTGGGTCGGGGCTCCAGGCAGATGGATCACGGTCCGAGAGATGAAGAGGGCGGGCTGGAAGCCCGCGGTCCACCCGTAGCGCGGGCTTCCAGCCCGCACCGAGCGCTGCCTTGGTGTCGTCCGCCTCCAAAGCGGGTGGTCGGCCAGGATCTCTTCCGCTCCGCGCCGGCGGCCAAAAGATTCAGCACATCCCTGACGCCATGCGGGAGTCGCGCCGTCCTACTCGCTCGAGCAAACCGGAGGGCAGTCTGCCAGTGGCATGACCCATGGTGAACCGGCTGGCGTGCATGGCTTCCTAGAGCGTCTCGGAAAATGGCCGGAGGACGGCAATGCCGAGTCGACCTCTCCCGCTGTCGCGTGCATGGTCTTCGGCGCAAAAGTTGCTTTCCTTGCATCAGCGGTCGGCAGAACCATGGCGAGATGTCCGATGACCAAACGATTGTTCCTGAAGACGCTGCTCGGCCTCGCTCTGGCGCTCGGCAGCGTGGGCCTTGCGCAGGCCGAGGATGCGCTGGCCCGAGTGAAGAGTTCCGCCACCCTCCGGGTCGGCACCGAGACGGCCTTCGCGCCCTTCGATTTCATCGACGCCGGCCAGCATGTCGGACTCAACGTCGACCTCTTCGCCGAAGTCGGCAAGGACATGGGCGTGAAGATCGACTGGGTGGCGCTGCCGTGGGAAGGCGTGCTGCCGGGGTTGGAAGCCGGCAAGTTCGACATGGTGGCGGGCCCTGCCACGATCACCAAGGCCCGCATGGAACGCTATCGCTTCCTGCCGCCGATCGGCGACGCCACGGACGCCTTGCTGAAGCGCAAGGGGGACGGCGCCGTGATGAAGCCGGCCGATATCGCGGGCAAGACGGTCGGGGCCGGCAAGGCGTCGTCGCAACTGGCGCAACTGCAGGATTTCGCCAAGACGCTGCCCGCCAAGGTGACGGTGCGCGAATACGTGGGCAACAGCGAGGCCTACGCGGATCTCGCGGCCGGCCGCCTCGCCGCGGTCGCCAATTCGCTGACAAATATCGCCTTCGTGGCCAAGACCCGTCCCGACACCTTCGAGGTTGCGCAGCCGCCCTTCGGGCCGAAATCCTACTTCGGCTACATCATCCCCAAGGACGCCGAGCACAAGGCCCTGGCCGATGCCGTCGAGGCCGCCATCCTCAAGATGAAGGGCGACGGGCGGCTCGCTGCCTTGCAGGTGAAATGGTTCGGCGCCTCCTTCGACACACCTGATGCGGTCACCGCTCCGGCGCTCTGAGGCACCGACGGAAAAAACGGCTTCGAACCCGTTGCGCTCGCCGAGGCCCGGGCGTGATGACGTGCGAGCCGGGATTGTTGCGGGACGCTAACGATGGGTCCAGGCTCGCACCCGGCAACGTGATGGTCGACGAAGGGTCCGAGGCGTGACCATCCCCCTGCTGTGGCTGCTCGTCCAGGCGTCCGGTCTCACGGTGGCGATCAGCGCGGTGTCGATCGCGGTCGGTCTCGCGATCGGCACGGTCGTCTCGGTCGCCATGCTGTCGCGGCGCCGCGCCGTCGCGATGCCGGCCCGCGGCTTCGTCAGCTTCTTCCGCGGCGTGCCGCTGCTGGTGCAGCTTCTCCTGATCTACAACCTGCTGCCTGTGCTCGGGATCAACGTGCCGGGCGTGCTGGCGGCCGTGGTGGGGCTGTCGCTCTGCACCGCGGCCTATCAGGCCGAGAACCTGCGCGGCGGCTTCGCCGGCGTCCCGCGCGGGCTGATCGAGGCCGCCGACGTCGTAGGGCTGGGTCAGATTCGCCAGTTCTGGCGGATCCGCCTCCCGATTGCCTTCAAGCTGACGCTGCCGGCGATCATCAGCGAGGCCATCATGATCCTCAAGGCCTCGTCGTTGGTGTCGGTCGTCGGCGTCGTCGAACTGACCAGGATGGCGCAGGACCTCGCATCGAGCACCTACGAACCGCTGCCCATGTTCGCCACGGCGGGCCTTCTCTACCTTGTCATCGATGGCGTCATCGCGAGCGCCGGCACGGTGCTGGAGAGTCGGTTCCGCTGGGGCTACGGCACCCGCTGGGGGCGCCAGTGACGCTCGACCTCGGCTTCGTCGCGGCGCATCTGCCCGAGGTCGTCGCGGCGGCTGGCGTCACGGCGCTGGTCTGGGCCGCGAGCGCGGCGCTCGGCATGCTGCTCGGCTTCGCCGTGGCACTCGGCCGGCGCTACGCACCGCGGCCGGTCGGGCTGGCGCTGTGGCTCTGCGTCGAGATCATCCGCGGCACGCCCTTCCTCGTGCAGCTCTTCCTCCTCTATTTCGGCGGACCCTTCATCGGCCTGTCGCTCGACCCCGTACCGGCCGGGCTCCTGGGCCTGACCGTGTACGGGGCCGCTTACTATTCCGAGATTGTCCGGGGCGGTTTCGATGCCGTTCCGCTGGGGCACGTCGAGGCGGCGGAATGCCTCGGCTTCACGCGTTCGGAGGTCGTGCGCCGCATTCTCGTGCCCGAGATGGCCGTGCTGGTGCTGCCCGCGCTGGTCAACATGACGATCCTGCTACTCAAGGAGACGGCGGTGCTGTCCATCATCACGGTCCCCGAACTCACCATGGTGATCAGCGCCATCGGGTCGGAGAGCTACGCCTTCGTGGAATCGCTGTTCCTCCTGGCCCTGTTCTACTGGGGCCTCGTCGAGGGTTGCGGCTGGCTCGGGCGCAACATCGAGGTGCGCCTGTCGCGATTCGCCAGCGCATGAGCCCGCCCGCCCTCGCGGTCAAGGCCCTGGTCAAGCGCTTCGGTGACGCCGAGGTGCTGCGCGGCATCGACCTCGACGTTCCCCAGGGCCAGGTGACGTGCCTGATCGGGCCTTCGGGCTCGGGCAAGAGTACGCTGCTGCGCTGCATGGCGCTGCTCGAGGCGCCGAGCGCCGGCGTCGTGCTGGTGGGTGGCGAGCCGCTCGGCTTCGCGCCGGGGCCGGACGGACGGCCCGTGCGGCTGCCCGCCGGCCGCACCCGCGCGCTCCGCTCCACCATCGGCATGGTGTTCCAGCAGTTCAACCTGTGGCCCCATATGACGGCGCTCGGCAATGTCGCCGAAGCGCTACGCACCGTGCGGCGCCTCGGTCGGGCCGAGGCCGAGGCGCACGCGATGGCGCAACTCGCCAAGGTGGGGTTGGAAGCACAGGCCCGCCGATATCCGTCGCAGCTGTCGGGCGGCCAGCAGCAGCGCGTCGCCATCGCGCGGGCGCTGGCGCTGGAGCCCAAGATCATGCTGTTCGACGAGCCGACCTCGTCGCTCGACCCCGAACTGACGGGCGAGGTGCTGAGTGTGATGCGGGCGCTGGCGGGCGACGGCATGACCATGGTGGTGGTGTCGCACGAGATCGGGTTCGCGGCCACGGTGGGGGAGCAGATCGCCTTCCTGGACGCCGGGCAGATCCTGCTGCGGGGTACGCCTCGCGAGGTGTTCGGCAAGCCCCGCCATCCCCGGCTCGACGCCTTCCTCGACACCTATCTCGACCGCGGGGCCGCGCTGCTGCTGTGATGGGGATAGTCCGTCCTATGCCCGGCGCGCACTCCTTCCCCTGTCAGGGGGAGGTGTTGCCGTGAAGCGGCGACGGACGGTCGAGGGGCCGAGAGCCCCTGGAATTAGCGCCGCTCGTTTGGCCCCATCCGTCTCGGCCTCGGGCCGATCCACCTTGTATCAGCGGATTGACCTATGGTGGCTGGCCCGGCCTGGGACGGCCATCCCAGGCCGGGCGTCGGTCGACGGTCCGTCGCCACCGGAGCCGCGAGCACTGTGGGGAAGCGGGATCGGGTGAAAATGCGACTGCGGTGATGGGTCGGCCCGGACCGCCGCACTTTCGATCGACCTGTTGCCCGTTTTCATCACCCGGCCGGCCACCTCGGCCGATGCTGCCCCGGCCCGAACCGCGGACGAGGGACCTTGCGGGGCATGCCGGGGCAGCGACGACGTGAATGGCGTCCCGGGAGACCCCCGGTTCTGATCGGAGACGTCCTATCGCTTTGACGATTGCACGGCTACAGGTGATGTATGCGTCGCCTCGGAGCAAGGGTGCATGGGTTTCGGGATCGTCAGCGTCAGGCCCGTCTACCAGGGGTGGGGCCGGTTCATGACCGCCAAGGTCCGCTTGCCCGACGGCACGCTGGCCGACCGCCAGATCGAAGACCACGGCGCGAGCGTCGCCGTCTTGCCCTATGACGCCGAGCGTCGGATGGCTCTGCTTGTGCGTCAGCCTCGCACTGCCGCCACCTTTGCGTCCGAAGGGCAGGCCGAGGAGTTGTTGGAAGCGGTGGCGGGTCGGCTGGAACAGGGTGGCGAAGCCGGGGAAGAGGCGCGCCGCGAGGCGTGGGAGGAAACGGGTCTGGACCTGGGCGAACTCGAGCGCGTAGCCCGCGTCTGGTCCTCGCCGGAGGTGTCGACGGAGCGCGTCAGCCTATTCCTTGCCCCTTATCGGGCCGGAGACCGCAAGGCCGAAGGAGGCGGTTTGGCCGGGGAGGGCGAGAGCATCACGGTGGTCGAGATGCCGCTGGCCGAGCTTGCCGCGCTGGCCGATGCGGGCCGGCTCCCGGACATGAAGACCCTGTTGCTGATCCAGACGCTGAGGATCAGGCGCTCCGACCTGTTCCGGTAGGGAGACGGTGCATCAGCGCCCTCGCGGCCGAGATGACGGCCTTTCTTGGAGGGGGGCGTTGAAGGTCAAGCAAGATATTCTATGGTATTTTCTTCTACGGCGGATAGGAACAGTAAAGTAGAAGTCGTAAGATCGATGGCATAGCTTGCGAGTTCATCCGGTACAGAAACTGACGTCGTGCAGGCACAATGAGCCCCTGTTTTATTGCACGGAGTTGGCCCGGCACTCTCAAGTATTTGACGAAACTCAGTCATGTGAGTCTGATAATACGGTGGTATGAGGCAGTTCTTCATACACACATCAACAGCGTGGCTCGCCGAGTTGTTCTATGGCAGGTCATGCATGCTTATCGCAAATTGATTTCATGAGACTCTCAAACTCCTTGGACACTCATTGATGGTCTCAGTATTCCCATTATGACGATAATGTTCATGGGCTGCAAAAGCTCAGCTTGAGCCCCGGCGTATCGCGGAAGACGAAGAACTTGCAATGCTGGCACTACTGCTTGCTCGCCCGACCGCGGGCCGCCATCGTTAACCTTGTCCCAAGGCGAACCCGCGATAAGGTTCGATCCATGACGGTCGGTCCATCGAACCTGTGGCGGCCATCCCGCACGCATGGCATCACGGCAGGCCCGGACGATCGAAGACCCACGGATACAGGCATGAGCACCAATTCCATCGAAGCCGGTCATCTGATGGCCTTCATCGAGCGCATCGAACGTCTGGAGGAAGACAGGAAGACCGTCTCTGACGAGATCAAGGACGTCTACGCCGAAGCCAAGGGCACGGGCTACGACATCAAGATCATGCGCAAGATCGTATCGATCAGGAAGCAGGACCAGGACAAGCGGCGCGAGGAGGAGGAAATCCTTGAACTCTATCTCCAGGCCCTGGGCATGCAGGTCTGACCGGCGGCTCGGGGCGCGGCGGCGGCGGCGCTGCGACGTCGAGGCACGCGGAAACGATGCATCCGCCTCCAAGGGGGCGGCATTCCGGGTAGCGGAAGCCGGTCCGGCGGTCGCGAGTCGCGGAAGGGGAGGTCCGTCCATGTCGATCCGATGCACCCTGATGGCGGCGATTCTGTCGCTCGCCTGGCCGGGGCTCCAGGCCGGTGCCGCCGAGGCGCCGCCGACATCGGCCGGCGTACGCGCCGAGATCGCTCCGCAAGCCCAGGGCGCGCCAGCCTGGCACCGGGTGGCGACGGATCCTTATGACTTGAACAACAAGCAGGACGCGTTGGCGTTCGGATCCGCCACGACCGGCTGGTACGGCAACGGCACGGGCCGGATCTACCGCACCGACGACGCCGGCGACCATTGGCGGCTGGTGTGGCGCCATCCCGGCACCTATGTGCGGGCACTCGATTTCGTCGACGCCGACACGGGCTTCATGGGCAATGTCGGCCCGGGTTATTTCGACGACGTGTCCGACGCCAGGCCGCTCTTCGTGACGCATGACGGCGGTGCCCACTGGACGGCGGTCGCGCCCGGCAACGGCGTGACCGTCAAGGGCATCTGCGCCATCGACGTCCTGAAGCTTGAGGGCGCCGCGGCAACGATCCGGGCCGGTGGACGGGTCGGAGGGCCGGCGGGCCTGATGACGTCGCGCGACGGTGGTGCCACGTGGCAGGGGCGCGACATGGGCGCCCTGACCGGCATGATCCTCGACATCCACTTCGTCGATGCCGCGACGGGCTTCATCGCCGGGGCCAGCCAGTCCGACGAGGGCGCAGCCCACGCCCGCATCCTGAAAACCACGGATGGCGGCGACACCTGGCGGGCCGTCTACGACAGCGCGCGTGCGGGCGACAACAACTGGAAGCTCAGCTTCCCGAGTGCCCGGGTCGGCTACGCCACCATCATGAGCTATGCGGCCCCGGCCGACGAGGCCCGGGGCTACGTGGTCAAAACCGAGGATGGCGGCGAGCATTGGCGCAAGCTCGTGGTCACGCGCGACCACGGCTGGATCCCCTACGGGATCGCCTTCCTGGACGAGCGGCGCGGCTGGGTCGGGGGCGCCACGGGCGGCTACGAGACGCGCGATGGCGGCGACACCTGGCACCCGGCCCATATGGGCCTCGCCACCAACAAGATCCGCTTCGTGCCCCGTCCCGGCGGCGGCACGCGGGCGCTGGCGATCGGCCACGACCTGTTCGCGCTCGACTTGCCGGCCGAGGCGCCGCCGCACGCGCCTTGAGTCATGCCCGGCTCTCGCGCTCGAGGACCAGCAGGCCGGGCCGACGACCCTGGGCGCCGACTCTCAGGCAAGCCCCTTCACCGCTGGCAGATGCCGCAGAAGAAGGTCGATCGCCCGCTCTGGACGATGCGGCCGATGGTGCCGCGGCACCCCGGGTTGGCGCAGGCCTCGCCTTCGCGGTCATAGGCGCGGAAGCCATGCTGGAACGTGCCGAGTTCCCCGTCGGTGTGGCGATAGTCCCGCAGGCTGGATCCGCCGGCCGCGACGGCTTCGTCGAGGACCGCCCTGATGGCGGCAGCCAACCGGACGGCGCCGGCGGTCGGCGCGCCATCCCGGCGAGCCAGCGTGCCGGCCGCGCGGCGGGGCGACAGGCCGGCCCGGTGCAGTGCCTCGCAGACGTAGATGTTGCCGAGGCCGGCGATCAGCCGCTGGTCGAGCAGCGCCGCCTTCAAGGGCGCCGCCCGCCCTGCCATGAGCCGGGCCAGGGTCGCGGCGTCGAAGCTTTCGCCCAGCGGTTCGACCCCGATGCCGCGAAACAGCGGGTGGACGTCGAAAGCCGCACGCGCCACCAGCACCATGAAGCCGAAGCGCCGCGGGTCGTTGTAGGTGATCGCCACGCCGTTATCGAAGGTGAAACGCACGTGGTCGTGCGGACTTCCCATAGGCGAGCCCGCAAGCGATGCCGGGCCACCGCGCGCGTGGTAGTAGCGGCCCGGCACCGTCTCGTGCCCGCCCGCGGTGCCGAGAGTCGCGGCCGCCACCCGGAACGATCCCGTCATTCCGAGATGGACGGCCAGCACGGTGCCGTCGTCGAGGTCGATGACAAGATATTTGGCGCGCCGGCCGACGGCTTCCACGCGGCGGCCGTCGAGACGTTCGGCGAAGCGTTCGGGGAACGGGAAGCGGAGGTCGGGCCGCCGCTGCTCGACCGCCGTGAAGGTCGCACCCGTCATGGCCTGCGCCAATCCGCGGCGGACGGTTTCGACTTCGGGAAGTTCGGGCATGGTGTTAAAGCGGGCCTCTCGCGCCGCAGATAGGCGCGGCGCGGCCTCGCCGCCATACCCTCCGCATCCGGTCCAAGGGCCTACATGACCGTCTCGAACAAGCTTCGACCCGCCGCCACCCGGCAATCCGGCTCCCGCCCTCCCACCCCCGCCGAGACCACGCATTTCGGCTTCGACGACGTGTCGCTCGACTCCAAGCAGGCCCTCGTCGACGACGTGTTCCACAAGGTCGCGGAAGGCTACGACGTCATGAACGACGTCATGTCGGCGGGCCTGCACCGCATGTGGAAGGACGTGCTGGTGGCGATGGTGAAACCCTCCCCCAAGAGCCTGTTCCGCCACCTCGATGTCGCCGGGGGCACGGGCGACGTCGCCAAGAGGGTCGCCGGGGCGGGCGGGCTCCGCACCGAGGTGACGGTGCTCGATATCAACCCCGACATGCTGCGGGTCGGGCGCGACCGGCTCGCCGAGCGCGCGCGCGCTTTCCGCTACGTGGCCGGCAATGCCGAGGCGCTGCCGCTGCCCTCCGCGCAGTTCGACTGCTACACGATCGCTTTCGGGATCCGCAACGTGCCGCGCATCCCGCTCGCGCTCAGCGAGGCCCATCGTGTGCTGAAGCGCGGCGGCCATTTCCTGTGCCTGGAATTCTCGGCCGTGGACGTGCCGGGTCTCGACCGGGTCTACGATCTTTTCTCCTTCAACGTCATCCCGGCTATGGGCCAGATGGTGGCGGGCGACGCCGAACCCTACCGCTACCTCGTGGAGTCGATCCGCCGCTTTCCTGGCGTCGAGACCTTCTCGGAGATGATCGCGGACGCAGGCTTCCGCCGAGTCTCGGCCACGCGCCTCACGGGCGGGGTCGTCACCATCCACTCGGCCTGGAAGCTCTGACATCGTGCTGGCGAGCTTCGGGCATATCGGGCGGCTGGCCTGGGCCGGCTACGTCCTGGCGCGGGAAGGCGTCTTCGCCGGGGTCGACCCGCAGGCCGTGCCCGTCGCGGCCCGGCCGCCGCTGGCCCTGGCGAGGCTAATCGCCCGGCCACGCGTCGCCGCCAAGGGAAACCGGCTCGGGGTCGCGATGGGAAAACTCGGGCCGTCCTACGTCAAGCTCGGGCAGTTCCTGGCGACGCGGCCCGACCTCGTGGGGGCCGCGGCGGTGCGCGACCTCGAAGGGCTCCAGGATCGCGTGGCGCCGTTTCCCCGCGGCGTTGCGGTCTCGATCATCGAAGCGGCCTTCGATCGTCCCATCGCCGAGACCTTCGCGGAGTTCGGCGAACCCGTGGCGGCGGCCTCGGTGGCGCAGGTCCACAAGGCGCGGTTGACGGCCGAACGCGGTGGGGACGAGGTGGCCGTCAAGGTCATGCGGCCCGGGGTCGAGCGTCGCTTCAAGCGCGATCTGTCGGACCTCTATTACGCGGCCCGGAAGGCCGAACGATTCTCCTCCGAGGCCAAACGGCTGAAGCTCGTCGAGGTGGTCGATACCTTGGCGCGGTCCGTCACCATGGAGATGGATTTCCGGATCGAGGCCGCGGCCGCGAGCGAGTTTGGCGAGAACGTCAGTCAGGATCCCGACTTCCATGTCCCGGCGATCGACTGGACCCTGACCGCCAAGGACGTGCTGACGCTGGAATGGGTGAACGGCGTGTCGCTGACCGACGTCTCGGCCCTGCGGGAGCGGGGCTACGATCTGCCGGCGCTCGGCCGGACCGTGATCCAGGCCTTCCTGCGCCACGCCATGCGGGACGGCCTGTTCCATGCGGACATGCACCAGGGCAACCTCTTCGTCGACGTCGAGGGCCGGCTGACGGCAGTCGATTTCGGCATCATGGGGCGCCTGGGTCGCCAGGAGCGACGCTTCCTGGCCGAGATCCTCTACGGCTTCATCACGCGAGACTATCTGCGGGTCGCCGAGGTGCATTTCCAGGCCGGCTACGTGCCGGACCGGCACAGGGTCGAGGATTTCGCGCAGGCCATCCGGGCCATCGGCGAGCCGATCCACGCGCGGCGTGCCGACGAGATCTCGATGGCGAAGCTGCTCACGCTGCTGTTCGAGATCACGGCGTTGTTCGAGATGCGGACCCGCATCGAACTCGTGATGCTGCAGAAGACCATGGTGGTGGTGGAAGGCGTGGCGCGCACGCTCGACCCCAAGCTCGATATGTGGGCCACGTCTGAGCCCGTCGTGCGAAACTGGATCGAGGGCAACCTCGGCCCGGCCGGGAAGGTCTCCGACGCGGTCTCGGTCGTCACCGCTCTGGCGCGCGGTGCCCTCGGGATGCCCGATCTCGTGCTAAGGGCCGAAAAGATCGTCTTGGCGCTCGAAGCCGCGACCGAAGACGGAGGGCTCCTGTCCCCGTCCTCGATCGAGCAGGTGGCCGCGATCGAGGCCAAGCGGATGCGCTGGATAGGCGTCGCGCTCTGGATCATCGCGTTCGGCATCCTCTACAAGGTCTTCCATGGGTAGGCAGCCCTGGTGCCGCGAAGCAACGGCTCTTCAAGCGAATCGCGCCATCGACCTCGGCGAATGCCTCGATGGCGAAACCCCGATCGCCAAGGGTGCGCTTGCGCGGTCGACGCGGCCGTCCACCGCAACCACAGCTCTCCGGATCGATCGAGATGGCCGACAGGCGGTTTTGATTCCGGGCCTAGACTTGTATAGACACGCTTGTCGAATCGGGCCGATCAGGCGCCGGTTCGGGGACGTCCTAGTCGAGGGGTCATGAACGAACAGCTTTCCAAACGCACGGCCGAGACCGACAAGCGCGTCGGTGCTTGTGTTCGGGCGGCCCGCGTCAAGGCGGCGATGAGCCAGTCCAAACTGGCGGCCGAACTCGGCATCACGTTCCAGCAGTTGCAGAAATACGAGAAGGGCAAGAACCGCATCGCCGTCAGCACCCTGCTGCTCATCGCCGATGCGCTCGCCCTGCCGGTTCACAGCTTCTTCGATTCGGTCGAACGGCAGACCAGCGATGCGAGCGATTGGCCGGACCTGCTGACCAAGGACAATATCCGCCTGATCCGGGCTTTCTCCAATATCGGCGACCCCGAGGTGAGACGCCGCATTCTGAACCTGATCCTGGCCGTGACCGAGAGCGCGGACGGCGCCGCGTACCTAGCTGACGGGAGCGAGATTGCCCAGGCTGGCCGAACTTCCTGATCCGTCGGGCACCGACGCATCGCATCTGACCACTGAGAGCAGGGTGCCGCGGGCCGACCTCGGCGCACCGATGACGTCGATTCAGGGAAGGCGGTCCCCATGATCTGCGTCAAGGACATCGCGATGAACGTCGTCCATCTCAGTCTCGAGTGGTACGGCTTCACCGGCATCGGCGAGGGCGACGCGCTCGGCCGAGGTTGGCTGCGCGCTGTCCATGCCGACGACCGCGCCGTGGTCGACGACATCCTCGATGCTGCCGCCCAGAATCGCAGCGGCTATTCCCTGGTCTATCGTCTGCTGCACCGCGACGGCGCCAGCATTTGGGTCAGCGACGGCGCGCTTCCGTCCTTCGCGCCCGACGATCACCGCTTCATCGGGCTCCTAGGGTCGATCACCGAGATCGCGTCCGAGGCGAGCACGATCGCGGCGCATGGATCTCTCGGCACCTTTCACCCACCACCGCCCATGCCGTCGACCTTGACCTCGGTCAGAAAGGACCTGATGGCGGACTATCTGCTCCTGGCGCGTTCGCTGGCCGACCGCGAAGGTGAGCGGGCCATCGTCGAGGCGATGGACTTCGCCCTGTATCTCACGCGCAAACGACTCGACCGGACGAGCCATTAGGAGCCAGATCCCGCTCCTGGGCATGCCGCAATGGCTAACCGCCACGCGACGATAAATCCTTCGGCCGCATCATATGAGAGGGACAGCCATCCGCCGGTACCGTATCCGGGTGGAGTTTCATGCGCCGCGGCCTGTCTGGCTGGCCGGAGGCCGTCCGCGGCAGTGAAGCGGTGCCTCGTGCGCCGGTCCGACCGGAGGGTCCTGAGGGGAGCTGTCCCATGGTGCTGGTTCATCTCCGACACGCCCGAAATGGCTGCGTGCCGTGACGATCATTGATGTCTACATCGGGTCGTTTGTCGGATCCCTTCTGCTGGTCGGCCTCCTGGGTTGGGTCCTGTTCTGGCCCTCGCAGCGCTGACGCCGCCCGTAAACGACGCTTCGGCAGTGAGGCCCCACGCAGCCGATCGGCGCCGCCACGGGCCAGATCTATCGGCCCTCCTCCGCCCCGGCATGAAGGTCGGCGTCGGCTGGGGTAAGACGCTGATCGCCGCGCTGGCCTACATCGACGAGAAGCCCCTGCCGGGGCTCGCCGTGGTGTCGCTGCTGGGCGGCATCGCCAAGGTGGGGCAGTATAATCCCGTCGATTTCGCCTGGCAGTTCTCCCGCCTGCTGCAGGCGGATTGCTTCCTGATCCCGGCACCGGCCCTGGTCGACAGCGTCGAAACCAAGCGGGCTCTCATCGAGCGCTGCGGTCTCGCCGAGATCCTCGAGCTCGGCCGGTCGCTCGACGCCGCAGTGATGAGCGTCGGTGACATGGCGCCGGACGGCACGTCATACCGGTTCGGCTGTTTTTCCGAGGCCGATCGGCGATCGCTGATGGCGGCCGGTGCGGTCGGGGCCGCGCCGCGGGACGTCCCCGACTGAGGGCATCCGCGAGCCAGCCGTGGAACTCAGCCGGGCGGATCGTCGTCGCGTGGGCCGGCTCGACCTTCACCCCGGGGCGCGAGGCCGTCGAACATGCGGCGCAGGCGGTCGAGGCGGGCCAGCACGACCGCGAGAAAGCACAGCACGAGGCCGCCGATGAAGCTCGTCACCTCGATGCCGAACTGGGCGTCGCTGGGCGCGTGTCGCGTCGTGACCAGGCCGAACAGCACGATCATCACGCCGCAGACCGCCGCCAGAGCCGCCATGGCCGATCCTCCTCAGACCCTGCGCCGCGTTCAGACCGGGGTCGATCGACCGAGGCCGACCTCGCGGGCGCGGTTGAGCCGCGTCATGACCTCGGCGAGATCGGGTTTCGCCGCGAGGCTCCGGGCGTAGAGGGTCCCGGCCGCCGCCGTGAGCCGGCCGGCCCGGCCCAGGATCTCGTCCGCGAAGCCGATCATCCGCAGGTTCGGCCAGGCAATCGGCCGGATGGTGCGGATGCGCTCGACGATGGCGGTCTCGGGCTCGCCGGGGTGGGCCTGGGCCAGCAGCATGGTCATGGCGGCCGAGGAGCGCGAGATGCCCATGTGGCAATGGACCAGCATATGCCGGTCGATCTCGGACACGGTGTCGCCCGCCGCGACGCCCTGCCCGTAAACCTCCCGTCCCCAGGCCAGGATGGCCGCTATGTCGGCCCGCTCGGGCAGCACGATGCCGGGTTCCGGCTCGATGGCGTCGTGGAACCGCAAGGTGGTGCGCGCATGCGGCCCATAGCGCCTGAAGGCCGGCGGCTCCGCCATGCCGGGATCGATGATCGACAGCACATGCGTGACCCCGCGACCCGTGTGGGACTCGAGTTCGTCGAGCCCGCAGATGGTCAGGACCGAAAAGGCAGGTTTCATCGGGGGTGGCTAGCACAGGGTGTCGGCCGGGGCGAGGAGGCAGCCGGCCGAAACCCGGCACCCGCGCGCTGCGGTGTCCGCACCCGGCGCGAGGTCCCGCTTGCGCATTTTGCCGGACCGGGCAACAGTCTTCGCCCTTCGTGGCTCCGGCCGGAGGGCTCATCGCTTCCCTGCCCCGCGGCATCCCCGCGCGGCTCAACACCACCGTCGAGGATCGGCCCCGCCATGAAAGTCACTCTCGAACGCGCGGCCCTGCTGAAGGCCCTGGGGCATGTGCAACGCGTCGTCGAGCGCCGCACCACGATCCCGATCCTGAGTAACGTGCTGGTGCGGGCCACGGGCGGCAGACTGCACCTCAAGGCGACCGACCTCGACCTCGAGGTTACCGAGCAGTTGCCGGCCGACGTCGGCCAGGACGGCGGCACGACCCTGCCGGCCCATACGCTGCATGACATCGTGCGCAAGCTCCCCGACGGCTCGCAGGTGACGCTCGACATGAGCGGCGACACGGGTCAGCTCGTGCTGCGCTCCGGCCGCTCACGCTTCCAGCTGCAATGTCTGCCCGAAAGCGATTTCCCCGACCTCACGGCCGGCGAGTTGCCGCATCGCTTCGTGCTGCCGGCCGGCCAGTTGAAGCATCTGATCGACAAGACGCAATTCGCCATCTCGACCGAGGAGACGCGCTACTACCTCAACGGCGTCTATCTCCACACGCTGGAGGTCGACGGCGCGCCGATGCTGCGGGTCGTGTCGACCGATGGCCACCGGCTGGCCCGGGTCGAGATGGAGGCCCCCCAGGGCTCCGCCGGCATTCCGGGCGTGATCGTGCCGCGCAAGGCCGTGGCCGAGATCCAGAAACTGATCGAGGATCCGGCCAGCGACGTCGCGGTCGAGATGTCGGCCACCAAGATCCGGCTCACGATCGGAAGCGTCGTGCTCACCTCGAAGCTGATCGACGGCACCTTCCCGGATTATGGCCGTGTGATCCCGGCCGGCAACGACAAGACGCTGGTGGTCGAGAAGCGCGCCTTCGCGGCGGCGGTCGACCGCGTGTCCACCATCTCGGCCGAGCGCGGGCGCGCCGTGAAGCTGGCGCTCTCGGACGGAAAGCTGGTCCTCAGCGTCAACAATCCCGATTCGGGTTCGGCCACGGAGGAACTCGACGTCGAATACGATTCGAGCCCTCTCGATATCGGCTTCAACGCCCGCTACCTGCTCGACATCACCGAGCAGCTCGACAGCGACACCGCCGTCCTCAAACTGGCCGATCCCGGTTCACCCACGCTGGTGCAGGACCGCGAGGGCGCCCCGGCCCTCTACGTGCTGATGCCCATGCGGGTCTGATGCCGCGCGCGCCCCGGGGCTCAGCGGGTCTGCGACACGAACACGAGTGCGGCCCTGAATGCCGCATCGGCGTCCATGGCGGTCGTGTCGAGCTCGTGGGCGTCGGCCGCGGCCCGCAGTGGCGCCACGGCGCGGGACCGGTCGCGGTCGTCGCGGATCCGGATGTCCTCGAGGATGGCGGCGTAATCGGCCGGCTCCCCCCGGCCGGCCAGTTCGAGCGCACGGCGCTGCGCCCGCGTGCCCGGGCTCGCCGTGACGAAGATCTTCACGTCGGCTTCCGGGCAGATGACGGTGCCGATGTCGCGGCCGTCGAGGACGGCACCTTCGGGCCGCAGCGCGAAGCTCCGCTGCGCGGCCGCCAGCGCGTCGCGCACGGCCGGGATGGCGGCCACCACCGAGGCGGCCTCGCCCATCTCGCGCCCGCGGAGCCGGCCGGCGTCGAACTCCGTGAGCGCGAGGCCGCGGGCCGCCGCAACCGCGGCCGCGACATCGTCGAGCCGTTCCCCGGCATCGAGCAGGGCCCGGGCGGTGGCACGGTACAGCAGCCCCGTGTCGAGGTGCGGCAGCCCGAAATATTGGGCCAGCTTGCGCGCCAGCGTGCCCTTGCCGGAGGCGGCAGGCCCGTCGATCGCGACGATCACGGCGTGCCTCCGGTGCGGGCGCGGCAGAAGCGCTGCGGCGGCGGCGTTGGCAAGGGAGGGTGCTCCGGGTTCGGGCGCGACACGACGGGGCGCCCTACCATGCCGGGCCGGGGCTGTCATGCGGGTCCCCCCGGTCCGCGGCATCGACGCGGGGGTCCGCGCCCGGCAGGAACGGAGTGCGCCGCACTTTTCCGGTTGACGCCGCCGCCTCGCGGGCCATAACCGGTCCCCTCCGCCGATGGAGCGAGGGCAGCGGTGCCGCGCGCGCGGTGCCGATGAGGATGGACTGTGGCAAAACCGGAACTTGGCGCGAAGCACCAGTGCCAGAGCTGTGCGACGAAATTCTTCGACCTCAACCGCGACCCGATCATATGCCCGAAATGCGGCACGACGTTCCAGGCGATCCCGATCGCCCGAGCGCCGGTGCGCGCCTCGGCCGTCGCGGCGGTGCGCGACGAGGGTGAGATCGAGCCCGAAACGGCCGGAGTCGAGCTCGTGTCGCTCGAGGAGGCCGAGGCCGGCGAGAAGCCCGAGCCGGTCGCCGACGACGAGATCGAGATCGAGGACCCCCCGGCCGACGACACCTTCCTCGAGGAAGAGCCCGGCGAGGACGATGTGACGGGCCTGATCGACGGCGAGATCGAGGACGACGAAGAGGCGTGAGTCCCGGCCGCGCGGTGCGAGGGCCGTGTGGGCCTGGGCGAAGTCGTGCGGGCCAGGAGGACGCCGGGCGGCGCGAAAAACAAGGCTTGTGCGGCGCGACCCCGAAGGCTATAGAACCGCCCTCGCTGCCGCCGATCACGCGGTGCTCGATCGCGGCCGCCGCCCCGGTGGCGAACGACAGTCGAGGCGTAGGGCCGAACCCAAACGGCGACGTTCGCGAGGCGTGGGGTCATAGCTCAGTTGGGAGAGCGCTTCAATGGCATTGAAGAGGTCGTCGGTTCGATTCCGTCTGGCTCCACCAAACAAAAGCTTATTGTAATCAGTAGCTTAGTCGTATCTTCGCCAATCTCTCATTCGAGACGCCTTGTGGCTCGGGTAACTCAGAGGGTAACTGCTGCAGACTATGGCTTCGCCTGTGTACCGCGTCTCTATGCCCGCTACTCGAACTGCCGCGCGAGGGTCGTGCTAGGCCGGGTCGATCTTTCACTGACCGGCAAGCGCCTGCTGTAGCAAGGCCAAGCTAAACCGATCGGCAACATCCCGCCTCGAGGCCGAGGATGCCTTCTATGCCGACCTCCTGACCGGGCGCCATATGTAGAGCTCTCATCCTGTCGGGGGCGCAACTTTGACATCGAGGGTGAGTCGCTTTGGGTGCCAAGCGGCAAAACGGGCGCCCGCACCGTCATCCTTCCACCGGAAGCTGTCGCCTTTTTCGCTCGCCTCACCGGCACTCGGACAAAGGATGGACCGTTACCGGCGCGTGCTGACGTGGGAGCCTGGGGAGCGAGCCATCAGGTCCGGCGATGAAACACGCTCTGACCGGTGCCGGGCTGGACCCGAGTGGCACCTTCTACGCCCTCCGCCACTCATACATTTAGCGCGCAATCCAGGCAGGAGTTCTGCTGCATGTCGTGGCTGAAAAATTGCGGAACGAGCGTGCGCATGATCGAGACGACCTACGCGAAGGTGCTCGCCGGTAAACCGCGGGAATTTATCGCGAGAGGCGCTCCCCGGCTATTTGCGGCACCCAATCTGGTGGTAGGCTCACTTTGAGTTCGAATTCCTCCCTCTCCGCCAGGTAGTCCTTCGTGTTAGTGAGCTAAGACTGTCAGGCGCAATTGCCGCATGAAGCCAGGGACTTAGCATACCGGTATCCCAAGTAAGCCGCTGGTCACCTCGCTAAATCCTGCCATCCATGCCGCCACGGCGCGGGTTTGCTCACCACCCCTGATTCGGCGGTATGGTTTGGTCCGGGCGGGGCTTTGCATCCTTGCGCCTCGGCGCGGTGATGATTGCGTCTCGGCTTTGGGACGCTTGTCACCACATCCTTCGCAGACGAAAGAGCCGCCCCCGGGCGGCTCTCGATGGTTTCCGCCTTGTCAGGACAGCGACAGCAATGCTTCCCGTACGACGGAAGTCCAGCGGCTTCGGCGCGCTATCGAAAACTGTCTTGGGCGCCGGCCTACCGACCCGTCATCACCTCGGCGAGGGTCAGCGCGAGCCGAAGATCGGGGTCGCTGAGCCCGCGCGCGACTTCGCGCAGCTTCGCCTCCTGCTGGACCCGCTCGCGCAACAGGCCCCACGGACCTGGATCGCCCGCCGTCTCGGCTCGCATCCATCCGGTCTTGCGTTGCTCCGTTCCCAACAGGCCGTCCAGGAACAACCCCGCCGAGGCTGCCACACGCTCTTGCGTGAACAAAGGCCGCATCCGCGACTTCACGTCCCGCAGCGCAGACGCCCATAACTCCAACGTCGTCCCGATCGAGGCTCCCGACATCCCATGATCTCCGAATCACGGTGGCCCATCGATCCAGAGATCGTCTAAAAGCGCAACTGTGATGCTAAGACGATCAATAACCGTCAGGCCCAACCATCGCGGCACTAAGGCCGCGAGATAGCTGAGACGCCCCACAGCAGCATGGTCGACGCGTCATGGAGCAAACTTGCGTGGCGGATGCATGAATGATTTGCCGCCGAGCGACTTAGCCGTTTAAAGCTGCGAGCGGCGTCGTATTTCATGCGCATCACTGTAAGTTGCAGGCGCGCACACGATGTCCACGCTCTACGCTCACTCCCTTACTGATCCCGATCGCGCGAGGTGGGAAGGCCTTTCCGACCACCTCCGGGCAGTGGCGAACACCGCCGAAACGTTCGCGACCGTGTTCGGCTGGGGCGCGCTGGCCGAGGTCTCCGGCAGGCTCCACGACATCGGCAAGGCTTCGGCCACATTCCAGGCCTATATCCGCCAAGAGCGCCGGAAGGGCGGCGACCATTCGAGCGCCGGCGCGATCGAGGCCCTGCGGGCCTATGCCGGCCCGCGCGGCGGCATCCTGTCCTTCATCATCGCGGGCCACCACGCAGGTCTTGCGGACGCTGCCGACCTCGAGGCGCGCCTCGGGCCGGGCAACACCGCCATCCCGGCTTATTCGGGTTGGGAGGACCAGTGCGGGCCGCTGCCGCCGGCACAGGCCCTCAACCCCGCCCGCGCGCCCACCCACGCGGCCGACGCTGGCTTCCACGGCGCCTTCCTGATCCGCATGCTGTTCTCATGCCTGGTGGACGCCGACTCGCTCGAAACTGAGCGTTTCTACGCGGAAGCGAATGGCGAAACGGTCGACCGCGGGAACTTCACCGACCTTACGATTCTGCGCAACCGCCTCGCCGCCCACATGGAAGCGGTGACGGGCCACGTGGGGGAGACTGCGCTCAACACGCTCCGCGCCGAGGTGCTGGCCCACGCCAAGGCCGGCGCGGAGAAGCCGCCCGGCCTGTTCACCCTCACGGTGCCGACCGGCGGCGGCAAGACGCTGTCGTCGCTGTCCTTCGCTCTCGACCACGCGGTGCGCCACGGGCTGCGACGCGTCGTCTTCGTGGTTCCGTTTACATCCATCATCGAGCAAACCGCGCAGGTGTTCCGTGGGGCGCTCGGCACGGACGCGGACATCCTCGAACACCACGCGAGCTTCGACTGGGAGGCGGCCGCGAAGGCCTGGGCGAAAGGGCGCGACCGCGACGACGAGGGCGGCCATCCGATCGCCAAGCTGCACCGCGCCGCCGAGAACTGGGACGTGCCGATCGTCGTCACGACGGCGGTGCAATTATTCGAGAGCCTGTATTCCGCCAGCCGCTCGCGCTGCCGCAAGCTTCACAACCTCGCGAACGCCGTCATCGTGCTCGACGAGGCGCAGACCCTGCCGCTGCCGCTGCTCCGCCCCTGCATGGCGGCACTCTCCGAACTCACGCGCAACTACGGCAGCAGCGTCGTGCTCTGCACCGCTACGCAGCCTGCGCTGCGCACGATGGACGGCTTCGACAGGGGTTTCGAGATCGGGGAGGATCGCGAACTCGCGCCCGACCCGAAGGAGCTCTACGCGCGCCTGAAGCGGGTCCGGGTCGAGTGGCTGCGCGAGCCGGTCGCCGATGCCGCCATCGCGGAGCGCTTTGCCGCGCAGCCGCAGATGCTCTGCATCGTCAACAGCCGCAAACACGCGCGCGACCTGTTCGTTCTCATCAAGGACAGCCCGGGTGCCGCCCACCTGACCACGCTGATGTGTCCCCTCCACCGCCGCACGGTGCTGGCAGCGTTGCAGGGGAAGCTCAAGGCGGGCAAGCCGGTGCGCCTCGTCAGTACCTCGCTGATCGAGGCGGGGGTGGACATCAGCTTCCCCGAGGTCTGGCGCGCCGCGACGGGCGCGGATTCGATCGCGCAGGCCGCCGGCCGGTGCAACCGGGAAGGCGGGCCGGTGCTCGGCCGCGTCGTCGTGTTCGAGCCTGCGGAGGCCAAGCCGCCGCGCTCGATCGAGGCGCTGTGGCAGGCGGCCCGGCCCGTGCTGCGTCAACACGACGACCCGCTCGCGCTCGACGCCGTGCGCGCGTTCTTCAAGGAAGTCTATTGGCAGAAGGGCGACGGGGCCTTCGACGCCGCGCGGCTCGACGGTAAGACTTGGCCCATCCTGCCAGCCATCGCCGAGCGCGCGTCGGACTGGACCTTCCCGTTCGACTCCATCGCCCGCGCGTTCCGGATGATCGACGACGTAATGGAGCCCGTCGTCGTGCCCTGGAAGGTCCATTCCGAGGACAAGGAGGCTGAGGCCTTGCTTGCCCGCATCGCCGCGAGCGAAAGGCCGCGTGGCGCGGACCTGCGCCGGCTGCAGCTCTACACCGTCTCGGTCCCCCGGCGGGCGCGGGCGGACTGGGTCAAGAGCGGCGCTCTGTTGCAGGTCCACCCGGGGCTCGGCGACGCGGTGCTCCGGTTCGGCGATCTGTCGCTCTACGACGAGCGCACGGGCGTCCGCCTCAACGACCCCACGCATCGCACGGCGGAGAACAACGTGATGTGAGGTGCTTCTGTCTCACTAAGTCGACCTGCATAGGCAGTTGACAGAAACCCTGACCTTCTGCTTGCATCGCACTATGCGGGGCAGGTCAAGGAGGCGGCGGCTATGCGCGGTAGGAAACGATATGCGTTCCGCTTGAGGATTGGTGGCCTAATCATCGAGGCCGAATTGACCATCGAACCTCCACCAAGGTCGCCCAGGTGATCCCTGGGCGTGGATCGAAACTGTCTAACTCAAACGACACCGCAGTAGGCCAGCTGACTGCGACATGGGCTCAGGGCGCCGTTCAGGCCCCTGAGCCTCAGCCGGTTTCATCGTCCTTATCTCTGGACTTGTTCATTCATCGCTAGCTTGCGCCCCAGTCCGAATCATGCAACCGTTCATGGTCTGTTCCGCTTCAGCTTATTCGCGGGAGAAAGATATGGGATATGGCGTCCGCTTGCGTGTATGGGGAGAGTATGGGTGTTTCACCCGGCCTGAGATGAAGGTCGAGCGCGTCTCTTACGACGTGATGACCCCCTCGGCGGCGCGCGGCATCCTTGAGGCGATCCACTGGAAGCCGGCGATCCGCTGGGTGGTGGACCGTATCCACGTGCTGAAGCCGATCCGCTTCCAGTCGTTCCGCCGCAACGAGGTCGGGGCCAAGATGAGCGCCCGCAACGCGAAAAGCGCGATGGAGACGGGCACGCTTTCGGGTCTCGCGCTCGCGGTCGAGGACAACCGCCAGCAGCGCGCCTCGACGCTGCTGCGCGACGTCGACTACGTGATCGAGGCGCATTTCGAACTGACGCCGAAAGCGGGCGAGGATGATACGGCCGCGAAACACGCGTCCATGTTCAACCGCCGTGCCGAGGGCGGGCAGTGCTTTCACCGGCCCTGCCTCGGCACGCGGGAGTTCGCGGCCTCGTTCGCGCTGGTGGCCGAGGGCGCCGGCCTGCCGCCGTCCGCCTTGCCGCCCGACCAGCGCGGGCGTGATCTCGGCTGGATGCTGCACGATATCGACTTCGCCGACGACCGCACGTCGCGCTTCTTCCGCGCCCGGCTCGCCGACGGCGTGCTCGACGTCAATCGCTGCCTCGCAGAAGGGGTCGCCGCATGACCGTTCTCCAGGCCCTTGACGGCTATTACGATCGCATGTCTGGACGGGGCGAGGCTGAGTTGCCGGGCTTCTCCCGCGAGAAAATCAGCTTTGCAATCGTCCTGTCCGCCGACGGGGAGCCCATCGATGCAATCGACTTCCGGGTCCAGAGCGGCAAGCGGCTGCAACCGGCCCTGCGCGAGGTCCCTGCTGCAGTCAAACGCACGGCCGGCATCTCGCCCAACTTCCTCTGGGATAAGACATCGTACACGCTCGGCCGCACCGGGGGCGAGGGCAGGCGAACCGCCGAGGAGCACGCGGCCTTCAAGGACGCGCATCTCGACCTGTTAGCCGACACTGAAGACGAGGGCTTGGTCGCCCTGCGCCGGTTCCTCGAAGGTTGGACACCCGAGCGTTTCGACCAGCCGCCGTTCAGGACCGAGATGCTCGACGCGAACCTGGTTTTCGCGCTCGACGGCACGCGCGGCACGATCGATGAGCGGGAGGCGGCTAAACGCTTGATCCTCGCGCACGTGGTCGGCGAGGGCCCTCCGGGGTTCTGCCTCGTATCAGGGGTGCACGCCTCCACGCGTCGCCTGCACCCCACGATCAAGGGAGTGGACGGGGCGCAAACGGCGGGTGCGGCCCTCGTGTCGTTCAATCTCGACGCGTTCACGTCCTACGGCAAGGAGCAAGGCGCCAACGCGCCGACCTCGGAAGCCGCCGCGTTCCGTTATGGCGCGGCGCTCAACCGCCTCCTCGACCGTGGGGTGTCGCGCAACCGTCTGAGGATCGGCGACGCTACGGTGGCGTTCTGGGCTGACGCGTCTGGTGTTGGCGAGGACGCGGCGGCGGCGGCCGATGACATGTTCGCAAAGATGGTAGAGCCGCCGAGCGACGCCGCCGAGGCTGCCAAGGTCCGCGACGAACTTGGGAAGGTCGCGGCGGGACGCCCGGTCGGGGAACTCGACGCGAGGCTTGCGCCCGGCACGCGGTTCCACGTCCTCGGGCTCGCGCCCAACGCCGCGCGCCTGTCCGTGCGCTATTGGCTCTCGGACGACTTCGAGGCCTTCGCCGGCCGACTCGCGCGCCATTACCACGACCTCGCGATCGAGCCGGTGCCGTGGGGCGGCAAGCTGCCCTCGGTGTCCCGCCTTCTCGTCAAGACCACTGCGCTTCAGGAGAAATTCGACAACATTCCCCCACTGCTCGCGGGCGAGGTGGCCCGCGCGGTGCTGACGGGTTCGGCCTATCCCCGCACCATGCTCGCCGCCGCCATCACCCGGCTGCGCGCGGGCGACGACCCCGGCTTCGGCTGGCACGCGGCCGTCATCAAGGCTTGTATCAACCGCTCATTCCGCACGACGAAGGAACCCTTGCCCGTGGCGCGAGACCCCGACCATCCGAGTAACGCCTATCAGCTAGGCCGCCTGTTCTATGCCCTTGAAGATGCCCAGAGGGCCGCACTGGGACGCGTTAACGCGTCCATTACGGACCGCTACTACGGCGCTGCGTCAGCGACCCCGGCGCGCGTGTTCGGCCCACTTCTTCGTGGTCTTCGGAACCACGTGTCCGACGCACGTAAGCGCAAGACCGGTGGCTGGATCGAACCGCGCGTGGCCGAGATCATGTCCCACCTGCCGCCTGACCTGCCGAAGACTCTGAGTCTGGAAGACCAGGGCCGGTTCGCGGTCGGCTACTACCACGAGCGCGGGACGCGTCCCACCAAGGACGTCCCGGCGGATGACGCCGCCGACGACAAGGGAGACCAGAAATGACCGGCAACGGCGCGCTCACCCAGCGCCACGAGTTCGTCCTCTATTTCGACGTGACGAACGGCAACCCCAACGGCGACCCTGACGCCGGCAACATGCCGCGCATGGACCCCGAGACCGCGCACGGCCTCGTCAGCGACGTCTGCCTCAAGCGCAAGATCCGCAACTTCGTCGAGGCCTTCAGAGGGGACGAGCCCAAGAACCGCATCTACGTGACGGAAGGCGCCATCCTGAACGAGAAGCACCGTGAGGCCTATATCAGCGTGCGCCCGGACGACCCGGCGGTCCGAGATAAGAAAACCAAGAAGCTGACCCCCGGCTCCGACGAGGAGGCGCGCCGGCTGCGCCAGTTCATGTGCGACAACTTCTACGACATTCGGGCCTTCGGCGGCGTGCTGTCCACGGGCATCAACGCAGGCCAGGTGCGCGGCCCCGTGCAGATCGCCTTCTCGCGCTCGGTCGAGCCGATCCTGCCGCTCGAAATCTCCATCACCCGCATGGCCGCCACCAACGAGGCGGAGAAGAAGCAGCGTCAGGAGGGCTCCGATGAACCGGAGGAGAAACGCGGCGATGCCCGCACCATGGGCCGCAAGCACATCGTGCCGTACGGGCTTTACCGCGCGCACGGCTTCGTCTCGGCGCCCCTCGCCTCGCATCCCGGCAGGGGAACGGGCTTCACCGACGTCGACCTTGAGACGCTGTGGGAAGCGCTCGGCCAGATGTTCGAGCACGACCATTCGGCGGCGCGGGGCGAGATGGCGACGCGCAAGCTCGTCGTCTTCCGGCACGCCACTGCGCTCGGCAGTGCCCCGGCTCACGCGCTGTTCTCGCGGGTGAAGACGTGGCGCATGTTCAAGGGCGAGCGGCACGAGATCGGCGACGAAGGCCTGGATAACGCGCCGCCGGCCCGCTCGTTCGCGGACTACGCCATCACGGTCGACCGCGAGAGCCCGCCGGAAAGCGTCGAGATCATCGAGCGGTAGTGCGGTCCTTGTCCGCCCCTCCCAACCCCGCTGCCGAGGATGCGCTCATCCCGCTCTCGGCGCTGCAGCACCAGCTCTTCTGCCCGCGGCAATGCGCGCTGATCCACGTAGAGCAGCTCTGGGCGGAGGACGGCGCCACGGCGGAAGGGCGCATTCTGCATGAGAAGGTCGATGCTGGCCAAAACGAGAGCCGTCCCGGCCTGCGCATCGTGCGCGGCATCGCGCTGCGCTCCTTCGCGCTCGGCGTGTCGGGCAAGGCCGACGCGGTCGAGTTCTCCGGCAAGCCGGGCCGCCCGTTCCCTGTCGAGTACAAGCGCGGCAAGCCCAAGGCGCACCGGGCCGACGAGGTCCAGCTCTGCGCCCAGGCGATCTGCCTCGAGGAGATGTTCGGCCTCGACGTGCCCGAGGGCGCGCTGTTCTACGGCGAAACGCGGCGGCGCCAGCCCGTCCCCTTCGATGCCGGCCTGCGCGCGCTCACGATCGAGGTCGCCCATGCGGCCGGCGCCATGATCCGCTCAGGCCGCACGCCCGCGCCCGTCCGCACCCCCGCCTGCCGGCGCTGCTCGCTCCAGGACCTTTGCCAGCCAGCGCGGCTCGAGAGGCCGGGCCGCGTCGCCCGCTGGCTCGCGGGCCAGATCGAGGACTGAACGGCCGTGCGGAAGCTTCTCAACACGATCTACGTCACGAGTGAGGACGCTTGGCTTCGCAAGGAGGGCCTGAACCTCGTGGTCGAGGTCGGCGGGGCCGAGCGCGGCCGCGCGCCCCTGCATATGCTGGAGGGCCTGGTGAGCTTCGGCCGGGCCGGGGCCTCGCCGGCGCTCTACGCGGCGTGCGCCGAAGCCGGCATCGCCGTGTCGCATCTTGAGCCGAACGGGCGCTTCCTCGTGCGGGTCGAGGGTCCGCGCAGCGGCAACGTGCTCCTGCGCCGGACGCAATATCGCGTGGCCGACGATCCCCCGCGCCAGGTGGCAATCGTCCGCGGCATCGTGGCGGCCAAGGCCGCCAACCAGCGTACCGTGCTACGCCGGACGCTCCGCGACCACGGCGAGGCCATGGGAGCGCCCGAGCGGGAAAGCCTTGTTGCGGCGGAACGCCGGCTGACCGATGTCGCCCGCCGCACGCTCGTGGCGGGCGAGGTCGACGTGCTGCGCGGCCTCGAAGGTGAGGCCGCGGCGGTCTATTTCGGCTGTTTCGCGTCATTCGTGCGCGTGGACGACCCTGCTTTTGCATTCCGCGGCCGCTCGCGCCGGCCGCCGCTCGACCCGATGAACGCGCTGCTGTCATTCCTCTACGCCATGCTGGGCCACGATTGTCGCTCCGCGCTCGAAACCTACGGGCTCGACCCGCAGGTGGGTTTTCTCCACGCCGACCGGCCGGGGCGGGCGGGTCTCGCGCTCGACCTTATGGAGGAGCTTCGCCCGGTCCTCGCCGACCGGCTGGCGCTGAGCCTCGTGAACCGCCGTCAGGTCGCGGCCGACGACTTCGTCGTCGAGATCGCGGGCGGTGGCGTCCGCCTCACCGACGAGGCGCGCAAGCGCGTGCTCGTGGCCTGGCAGGAGCGCAAGCGCGACGAGTTGCGCCATCCCTACCTGGGCGAAACCATGATGTTCGGCCTCGTGCCCTTCGTGCAGGCGCATTTGCTCGCGCGGCACCTGCGGGGCGACCTCGACGGCTATCCTGCCTTCGTTTGGAAATGAGCCGCTCGCGATGCTTATGCTAGTGGCCTACGACGTCAGCACGGAGGCGCCCGGCGGCAAGCGCCGTTTGCGGCGCGTGGCCCGCGCCTGCCTCGACTGGGGCCAGCGCGTGCAGAACTCCGTCTTCGAATGCGAGGTCGAGCCCGCGCAATGGATCGAGCTACGGCGCCGGCTCCTGGCCGAGATCGACACCGCGGCCGACAGCCTGCGGTTCTACCGGCTCGGCGCCGACGCGCGCCGCAAGGTCGAACATGTCGGGGCGAAACCCACGCTCGACCTCGACGGTCCGCTGTTGTTCTGAGTGCCGCACGGCGCCCGTGCCGTGACCCGCGAGGGCCGGCGCGAACGCCGAGCACGCAGCGACCGTGGGGCGGGTTCGCGCACTGGAAAGATCGTGTGGTGTCAAACCCTTGATGCGGCAACGCGCCCCGATGACGCCTATGCTGCCAGCTCCGCCGACCGGTTCGCGCCAACGAAGGTCTTTCCCTTGCGGCGCCCAATGCTTAGAAGCAGGGCGTCGCCCTCTCACGGGGGCGTGGATCGAAACTCGATCAAGTAAAGGGCTTCAACGATGTCGTTTGTCGCCCTCTCACGGGGGCGTGGATCGAAACGATCGGCAACGATCCGGGCTTGTTCCAAGCCGAGGTCGCCCTCTCACGGGGGCGTGGATCGAAACAGCCGCGACATAGACCACGCGTCCTTGCTTTACGTCGCCCTCTCACGGGGGCGTGGATCGAAACTCCGATATGCCGACGATGCCGTCGACCTTGCGGGCGTCGCCCTCTCACGGGGGCGTGGATCGAAACCGGCAGCGCTTCGTGCTCACTTCGATGGCGAGCGGTCGCCCTCTCACGGGGGCGTGGATCGAAACAAGATAACCCAATCTCTCCGGGCTACGTCCCGTGTC
>JAABUL010002916.1_pt1 | contig 26943 bp, 22 predicted proteins | sample 5559151 | NCBI WGS metagenome assembly JAABUL01 (sample SAMN10711876, study PRJNA513368) | rock metagenome | isolation source: Antarctica rocks | place: Antarctica: Victoria Land, Pudding Butte sud | reverse complement strand
CTTTGCGGGTCCATGTGGTGTACGTTCCTGGCCGTGTGAGCGAGACACGGCTAGCTTCAGCATGCCGCATGCGACCCGTTCCTGTCATTATCGACCCTCCTCCACGCTTTAGTGGGGTGGTACCGGCAGCGCCTTCAGTGCGAAGATAGAGGTGCAGCAGGCAGTCGCGCAAGCCGTGCGCATCGCTGCTCTGGAGGGCAATGGCGGCTTCGTCTGCCCGCCGACCGGTCCGATCTCGCCGACCAACACCGTTGACCTGGACGCGATCAACGCCATTACCACGTCCAAGGGCATCGATCCCAGCGGCATCGCGCAAATCGAGATCTACAAGGCCGATGTGAACGGCAAGGTCTATCGCGACAAGGCCAACATCTATAACACGGCGCCGTTCAGCAATCCGGTGCAGTGGAACTGGCCGCAATGTACGCGCAACGCCAGCCCGGTCTCCGACTCGGTTGGCGTCCACCTTACCTATCACTACCACCCCATCCTCTCCCTGCCCGGCTTCTCCAGCGTGACCATCGACGACCAGTCGGTGCAGCGTATCAACCCCGTCAAAGGCTCGAACCCCTGCCCGGTCCCAGGCATTCCCGTCTCCGTCACCGCTGCCATTGCCGATTCCAGTGATGACCTCATTAGTTGGTCCATGCCGCCGGGCGTGGCCGCGAGTTCCTACAACATCTACTCCGCCATCAGCGGCGTCAACGGCGACCAGTTCGGCAGTAATCCGGTGTGGTCAGGCGCGGGTACCGTTGGGAGCGTGACGCCGGACGGCTACACCCCGGTACAGGCGACCGTTCCGGTGACGACCAACGCGCTGGCGCTCTACGAGGTCGCGGGCGCCAACTACTGCGGCGAGAGTGAGCACAGCGACTCCACGGGTGACGCGCGCGCGCCCGCTCCACCGACGGCGACGGCAACGCCCAACGTGGCGCAGACTGCCGTCGCGGCGGCCAATGCCACGGCCACGGCGGCGCCTCTGGCCACGGCCGCCGCCGATGTCGCGTCCACCTGTAGCAGCGCGACCTCCAACCTCGCTGGCTGCTGGAGCTTCAACGAGCCGCTCACCACGAATAGCGTTACCACCACCGACTCCTCCGGCAACGGCAACACCGGCACATTCATGGGCTTGACCGGGTCCGTGACCAGGACGGTCGGCCAATCGCCCGCGTTTGGTAACGCCGTCAGCCTCGATGGAACTAGCGGTTACATCGACGCCGGCTCCAGTGTTACCTCGTCGCTCAACATATCCGGCGACGTCAGCGTCTCGGCCTGGGTGTATTTCTATGGCACGCCGGGTGCAGCGGTGGCCGGCGACAATAAAATCGTTGGCCGGCAGAACGGGTCCAGTGGCGGCTACAAGCTCGGCGTGTACAACGAGGGGAGCGGCCGCGCCTATGCCGAGTTCGAGGTGCGCGACGCCGCCAACAAATCGTTGCTCACGCGTACCGGCCCCAAGCCCCCCGGTATGACCCTGACTGGCGCCGGTACGCCAATCCTGGCTGGACAATGGTATCACATCGTAGGTGTCTACTCGACAAGCGCCGGCACGCTCACGACATACGTCAACGGTGCGCAGGATAGACAACTCAGTAATGTCGGTTCGTCGGCGCTGGCTACTAGTAGCAACGGTAGTTTTCAGATAGGCAAGGAACCGTTCGTCTCGTCTGGGTATTTACATGGAATGGTCGACGAGGTACGCGTCTACAATGCCGCGCTAACCGCACCACAGGTGGTGTCGCTCTACAACCAGCCCAGCATCGCGGCGACAGCGACCGCCGCGCCCGCGGCCACGGGAACGGCCGCGGTGGCCGCTAGCGTGACCGCGGCCGCGGGGGCTACCAGCACCTCTGTTGCCGGCTCGACCGCCGCGGCGGCGACAGCCGTGGCCGGTTCGACCGCGACAGCCGTGGCGGGAGCCACCGGCACTGTCGCCGCCGCGGCCACGGCCAACGCGCTCGGCACGGCTCTGGCGCCCGCTGCGGCCACCGCGATGGCTTCGTGCGATGGTTCGAACGCGACCGCTGTCGCCGGCTGCTGGACGTTCAACGAGAACGCTGGCTCCGTCGCCCACGACACCTCGCCGAACCATAACGACGAGACCCTCGGTGGCGACGCTGCCTGGAACCCCAGTGGCAAATCGGCCAGCGCCATCCAGTTCAACGGGGCGGGCTACCTGTCCAACACCGCCATGAGCGGCTTGCCTGCGGCCAACGCCTCGCAGTCTGTCTCGTGGTGGGTCAACGTACCCGCGACTAACACTCTGACGAGCACGCAGACGTTCCTGTCGCTGACCAACGGCAGTAGCGTCGCGATGCAGTTCGGCGTCAACGCGGGCAAGCTAGGCGTCTGGAAGGGCTTGCACACGTTCCTGGTCTATACGACGACGTTGCCGTTGGTGAACACCTGGACCAACTACATCTACACCTACGACGCCTCGACGGGCACGCACCGCCTCTACGTCAACGGAGTATCGGCCGGCGGCGCCGGCGCGGTCTCGACGGTATCCGCGCAGAACGGCACGCCGAACCGGCTGGACTTCGGACAGTGGATCGACGGCAGCGAGCGCTTCACCGGCTCGCTCGACGAGGTGCGCATCTACAACTACGCGTTGAGCCCGATCGAAGCGCCGGCGGTCGCCGCCGCACCGCCCATCACCCAGGCGCAGGCCAACGGGACCGCGACCGCCAGGGCCAACGCGACGGCCACGGCACAGGCGATCCCGACCGCGACGAATACGCCCGTGGCGTGCGGCGCGCTGCCGGCCAACTGGGCCGATGGGGATATCGGAACCGTCGGCGCCACGGGGCAAGCCTGCTACGCGGGCGGTACATATACCATGGCCGGGGCGGGCGACGACATCTGGAACGGCGCCGACGCCTTCCACTTCGCCTACCAGCCGCTCACCGGTGACGGGCAGATCGTGGCGCGCGTCACCACTCAGCAGAACACCGACCCCTGGGCTAAAGCGGGTGTTATGATCCGCCAAACACTCGACCCCGGCGCCCCCAACGCCTTCATGATGTTGACCCCGCAACATGGCGCCGACGCTCAATACCGTACGACCGCGATGAGTGACACCACCTCCATCAATGGGCCGGGCGTCAGCACGCCGTATTGGGTCAAGCTGGCGCGCCAGGGCAATCTGTTTACCGCCTCCGTGTCGGGTGACAACAGCTCCTGGACCGTGGTTAGCTCGACCACGATCACCATGTCCACGTCCGCCTACATCGGTCTGGCGGTGACCAGCCACCACGGCGGGACGCTGAACAACTCGACGTTCGACAACGTCACCTTGAGCGGAGGCATACCGGCGACCCCTACGCCCAGTCCCACGAACACGTCTACCCCTACGAACACACCCAGCCCGACAAGCGCGAGTACGGCGACACCCACCGCGACCAATACGGCCGTTCCCACGGCGACGAGCACTATGACGCCGACGGCCACAGCGACGAGTACGCGTACGCCGACTATGACGGCGACGAGCACATCCACGGCGACGAGCACATCCACGGCGACGAGCACATCCACGGCGACGAGCACCGTGACGCCCAATGGGACCACGACCGCGATCGCCGCGGCGACGGCGTACGCCACGACGTGTGGGGCGAGCGGCGGGGCTGGCTTGCAAGGTCAGTATTACGACGACACCAACAACCAGAGTCAACCCTTGAGTGGCACGCTCACGCTCACGCGCACCGATCCGACCGTTAACTTCAACTGGGGGACCGGCTCGCCCGATCCGTCCCTGCCGAGCGACCACTTCTCGGTACGTTGGACGGGTGAGGTGCAAGCGCCCGCGTCAGGGACCTATACCTTCCATACCAGTTCTGACGATGGTGTGCGGCTGTGGGTCAACGGCCAACTTCTCATCAACAACTGGACCAACCATGCGCAGACCGAAGATTACGGCTCGATCACGCTAACAGCAGGCCAGAAATACGGTATCAGGATGGAGTACTACGAGAACACGGGCAATGCGGTGGCGATACTCTCCTGGGCTTACAGTGGCCAGAGCGACACCGTCATCCCGCAAAGCGCGCTGTATCCGCCGCTGCCTAATTCGTGCGTAGCCCCCACGGCGACCCCCACGAACACGCCGTTGCCGACGAGCACGCCGACGGCCACGGCTATCCCGACCAATACGGCGACGAGCACGGCCACGGCGACCGTGACGCCCACCACTACACCCGTGCCGCCGACCCCGACGAGTACGGCCACGAATACGCCCGTGCCGCCGACGGCCACTCCCACCGCGACTGCCACGGCGACGAGCACACCGACCGCGACGCCAACCAATACGGCGACCAGCACGTCCACGCCAACGAGCACGGCTACATCGACGTCCACAGCGACCGCCACGGCGACCGCGACGAGCACGTCGACGCCGACCGCTACGGCGATCAGGATCAACTCGGGTGGCGCCGCGGTGGGGTCGTTCGTGGCCGATACCGACGTCAGCGGTGGTTCTACCGCCGTGGTCAGCAACACGATCGACATGAGCCATGTGACTAACCCCGCGCCACAGGCGGCCTACCAAAGCGAACGCTACGGCAACTTCACCTACATCGTGCCCGGTCTCGTGTCCGGCGCCTCCTACGTGGCGCGCCTGCACTTCGCCGAGATCTACTGGGGCGCCCCAGGCGGAGCCTCCGGCGGTATCGGCAGTCGCGTGTTCAATGTCGCGATTAATGGGACGCAAGTCCTGACCAACTACGACATCTACGCGGACGCTGGCGGCGCCGACATCGCCACGATTAAGCAGTTTCAGGCAACAGCGAGTGTCAGTGGCACGATCAGCATCCAGTACACTACCGTCACCAACAACGCCAAGAGCAGCGGCATCGAAATTGTCCCCGGCACGCTGCCGCCGACGGCGACTCCAACGAGCACGGCGCCGCCGACCGCGACGCCAACGAGTACGGCGACCGCGACTTCAACGAGCACCTCCGTGCCAACCGCGACCAATACCCCGACGCGCACGGCGACGGCGACAACCGTACCCACGCCGACAAGTACGCCGACGACCGTACCGCCGCCCGCCACGGGCCTGCAAACCTGGTATAAGGCCGACCAAGGGGTGACGTCCAGTGGTGGCTTGGTCAGTTCCTGGGGCGACACGTCGGGGCATAACAATAACGCCATACAGGGCACGAGCGCCAACCAGCCCAGTTTGGTCGCCAATTCCCTCAACGGCTTGCCGGTGATCCACTTCAACGGCAGCAGTACTCAACTGGCCTTGACGCGCCCGATCAGCGCTGACTTCACCATTGTCGTCGAATTTCGCAGTTCACAAACACAAAGCTTTGGCGGCGGCCAGTGGTACAACGGCGCTGGACTCGTCGATGGGGAGGTTTCAGGGGTGGTCAACGACTTCGGCCTATCGCTCAACCAGGGGCGCGTTCTTGGGGGGACTGGTAGCCCTGATACCACCGCCTCCAGCACCAGTGCGAGCTATGCCGACAACAACGCGCACACCGCCGTGTTCAAGCGCACGGGCGGAGCTTTGAGTCTCTATGTGGACGGGCAACTCGTCAGCACGCCCACAACAGGTGGTACACAGCAATTAACCTCGCCCCCGCGCCTCGTACTTGGGTCGCTACAGACGAACGTTGACTACTTCAGCGGCGATATCGCCGAGGTGCTGATCTATAGCCAGGCGCTTTCTGATACGGACCGCCAGACTGTTGAAAGTTACCTTCGCAACAAGTGGTAATACGTAACAATGATATAGCGCGCCTGGGGCGTGCCCAAAAGGAGCAACGATGACGAGGGGATACGGGCGGAGGTGGAGAGGCGCGCGGCGCGGGCAGGTGATGCCCTTGTTCGCGCTCATCATCATGGTTTTGATGGGTGGACTCGTGCTGGGCGTCGATCTGAGCCGGTTGCGCGCGGAGGCTGAGAGCGTCCAGCGCGCGGCCAACGCCGCCGCGCTCGCCGGTGTGGTCTACCTGCCCGATTTCGCCGACAGCGCCTACACGCGCGCCGACGAAGAAGCCAAAAAGAACGGTTTCGTGAGCGGCCAGCGCGGCGTCACCGTCACGCCCTCGCGCGTGCCCAACTACGACGGCCGGCTCAAAGTGACCATCAGTGAGCCGGTACCGCTCGCCTTCGGGGGCGTCTTCGGTCTTATTCCGCAGACGGTCAATCGCTCGGCGACCGCCGAGTTTGACCTATCCATTGCAACTGGGCGCCCCCGACTACGTCCTGGGCTACCCCAAGTTTCCAACCAGCCTCACCTCATCGGGGACGGATACGCAGGGTTTCTACCTCATCGCCCGCGGGCCATATGGGCTACAGGAAAACGGTGACGCGTATTCGCAATACTTCGAGTCATACAACGGAGGCTACCGCGTGCCATCCGGGAAAGATATTAGCAACGACTACAACCCCTGCACACTTCCAACGGATACAACAATCCCCACTGTGCAAAACTGCTCGTATCTCACCGCTAACCCCGATGTCAAGCGCATCGGTGGATTCACGGATGGATACGACTACGTTGTCGACAACCCTACGACACAAACGGTAGTGCTCAAGATCTTCGATCCCTATGATGAGGGCGCTTTCCAAAACGATGGCGGCGGTGTGTTTAACAGTAACGTTGCTAATAGTGGTAGTGCTAACAATGGTTTCCCCGATCAGTGGGGGTGTAACAGCGGTAACACGAATTTCTGCCGGCCCAAGGACGTAGCCAACGTGGAGCCGTTTACGAATACGTCCAACACAAATTATTTCCCAACCGCTCTGCAATTTAGTCTCTCGGGGCCGTATCAGACGCTCGTCGATACCAGCCAGAGGACAATTACGGCCACTCCGACGATTTCTGTCACAGGCACATCGGGCGGATATACCTGTGCCACTGACTGCGTCATTTCCGCTCCTTTTACGGCGGGTGACGATCCGACGCACGCGCAGTGTCCCCAATCAGGATCGGTAATATCTTGTAGTGGAAAGACCAGCCCCTACGCGTACAAGTTCCTCAACTACGCCATCATTCATCAGGGGATCTATCATATCCATGTCCGGTCGGTGGCTAACGTGGGCGCTCCTTTCGCGGGCGTTTACGGAGCCGGTGGAAATGTCTTCGCACTCGCCGCATGCGCCGACACTAACCGGACCTTGGGCACTCCTACGGACCCGTCGGCCGGTGGAGTGCACGGCGCGGCGGTCTCCGACCCGTATGGGACGAGCGGCTGGGACCCATCGAGCTGTACTAATCCTAACGCCGCCACGCCCGCGTGCGCCTACGCGGGTACGGCCCCGCCCGGCGGTTGCGTCCACATCTATGCGGTGCAACGCATGTGCATCATCAATATCCTCTCGAATGGTCGATCGCTGATTCCTCTGGGATACGTCCCGCCTGAATACGATGGCAAAACGCTCCAGGTTAGCCTCTACGACGTCGGCGATCTTAGCGGCAACAATACGAGTAATACGATTAGCGTTCTGACCCCGGCAGGTGACCCAGCACACCCGAATGGAACCCTTAACCCTCCGATTACAGGTTATCCAGCGTCGCTAGATTATTCTTTTAGTGGAGCCCCTACCGATCTAGGCTCCGGCTTCAATGTCACTGCTCTGACATCGCATACGGCCTCGGAAGCCATAGCTGTAACCACAAGCGCTGGCAATATCTACAATGGCAGTTGGCTTAAAATAAACATTCCCATTGTATTACCTGCCGGACAGACGTATGGCAACATGATCAAGATCTTTGGTAGCTATTGGAAAGTGCTGTACGACGTCGGCGGCTCAGGGGCTGACACGACAACCTGGGAAGTCGCGATTAACGGCTCACCTGTACACCTCCTGCCGGGTTCGTAGCAGGGCTCGTGAATCCAAGGCTCCCGGCGAGGTGTAGGGGCGTATGCCATACGCCCCTACAATAATTCACGCGCCCTGGGGTCGTAGTGACACGCGGGCTTGTCTCTACTCTTCTACAGTTTGGGCTTCGTTGTCATTAGCGCTAGCGTCGACTTCCGGGTCAATAGCTGATGACGTGTCCTGCTCGCCCTCAATGAACGCGCGGAGCAGGGCAGTGAGGCCGTCGGGGTCGGTGAGCATGGGCAGGTGGCCGGGCGTGTTGAGCGGCGTGAACGTGGCGCCGGGGATGGCGCGCGCCAACGTCGCGGCTTCCTCGAACGACACCAGCGGGTCGGTGTGGCCGCACAGCACCATCGTCGGGATGCGTACTTCGGCGTAGGAGCCCTCGATGTCGGGCATCGCCAGCGCGCCCAGCCCGCGCAGCAGCGCGTGCGGCGCCGCCTCCAGCAGCCCGTCGCGCAGCCACGCCCGCGTCTCCTCCGAGGCGTCGGGCGCCCACAGCGTGGCCAACTGTCCCGCCAACCGCGGGCGATCCGCCTTGAGCGCGTCGCGCCAGCCCCACAACGGCTCTTGCCGCACCGTCACCCCGCCAACGGCCGTATCGTCGGCACCAACATCGGCGACATCGTCCATGGCCGCATCGTCGGCGTCATCACTAGATAGGGCCTGTGAAAAGTCGGTGGATACCACTGGGAGCGCGGGACGCTCGCTGCGCTGCTCACCTGTGAGGTCGGGGACGGGCGAAACGCCCGCGCTCCCAGGACTTTCTACAGGCCCTACATCGCCAGCGATCCCAACCGCAACCGCGTCATCCCCCATGGCGCCGGTGGCGTCATCCGGGGAGTTGTCGTCGGCGAGGGCCGTCGGGGAGCCGTCATTGGCGATGACGGCCGGGGCGATCAACATGAGGCGCGCGGCGCGCTGGCCGCCGCTCAGGACGTAGTGCAGCGCGACCGCTGCCCCCAGGTCGAGCCCTACCAGCGTGGCTCCTTCGAGGTCAAGCGTGCGCAGGAGCACGCGCAGGTCGCGGCTCAGGCGCGCCACGTTATAATCCCCCCAGGGCGCCGTGGAGCGTCCGTAGCCGCGCGCGTCGAAGGTCACCATCGTGTAGTCGGCTGGCAGGTCCAGCGTCAGGTAGTCCCACACGCGGCGGTCGAAGCCCCAGCCGTGAATGAACACGATCGGCGGCCCTTCGCCGAGCCGCTGCGCCGCCAGGTGCGCCTCGCCATCGACCTCAATGGACGGCCCGAACAGCACACCGAGGTCCGCGTAGTCGTTGTCGAGCGGTTCGTAGGCCCCGAAGTCCCCGTAGTCGTCGGGGTTGAAGGCGCCCTCTAAGGCGTTCCCGCTCTCCCCACTGTCGCCGATGTCGGGGGCCGTTTCCTCGGTCGTGAAGAGAGAGGTTGGCGCGAACGCCGATGGGTCGGATTCGACCGGGGGAACGAGTCGCGGGGTCGAGTCGTCGTCGTCGAGCGAGGGCGGCGGCGGCGGCGGCGGAGCCGTCCAGCCCATGCGGCGCAGCCGCTCATCGGTGATGGCGAGGCGGACCTTGCGATCCTCGACCGAGGCCACGGCGTAGCGCGGCACGTAGATGTCGCGCACCATCAGCAAGCCGCGGCTGACGAGCAAGTAGTGCGGATGCGCCTCCACCACGTCCCCCGCGCGCTTATTATCCTCCGTGTAGACGGTCCAGCCGCGCTCGATCGTGTCACTGTTCATGCGTGCTCCCTATTAGTCGTTAGTTGTCAGTTGCCAGTAAGTACTTGATTGCAATGAAGCGGGCTATGCGGTATATGATGCGGTGGCGACGCTCCTCTACGTACTTTCTGACAACTGGCAACTGGCGACTGGCAACTGGCAACTTGCTATCTCTGCCCATAAGCGGTATACTCCGCGAGCTTAATAGACTCACACCTTGCCGCTGCTTAAGGATACAATGCCAATGAATCAGAGCAATTATACCGATACGATCGCGCTGACCCCACAGGGCCGCGCCGGACTCGAGGCCGAGTTGGCGCTGTTACGCAACGAGCGCCTCCCCGCGCTGGCCGCGCGGCTGGCCGACGCCCGCGAGGACCCTGCCACACGCGATGAGGACGCCGGCCTGCTGGAACTGCAGGAGGAGCAGCGTCGCCTCGAACGCCGCTCGACCGAGGTGGAACGCGTACTGGCCGCCGCGCGCGAGATCTTGCCAAGCTCCGACGGCGTTATCGCCCTCGGCAGCCGCGTCGAGATCGCGGAGGAAGACGAGCGCGAGGCGTTCCAACTGGTTGATCCCCGCGAGGCCAACGCCGCCGAGGGACGCATCTCCATCATTTCGCCTGTCGGCAAGGCCCTACTGGGCCACAAGCGCGGCGACGAAGTAATGGTCCCGCTCCCCGCCGGTGACCGCCGTCTACAAGTTGTCTCAGTGTCTTGAGCTGTCAGCCATCAGCTTGTCAGCCGTCAGCTAACCGCCGCCTTCGCCATGCTGTTGTACACGTCAACGGCAGCCCGTGGGCGCACAAAAGCTGATAGCTGACAAGCTGATGACTGACAGCTTTAAATGCGCGCCGGCCGGTTGTAGTTGGCGTAGACGCCGCAGATGAGCGCGCCCAGCAGCAGGAGCAGCCCAACCTTGAGCCCGAAGAAGGGATGCGGGATCGGCGAGGCGAAGTGCCAGATAAAGGCGGCGATAGCCAGGATAAGTAGGATAACGGCCAAACCTAGGGCCGCGCGGAACGTCGTGGCGGAAGTCATGTTGTCAAGCACCTCACATAATTAAGGGCGTGTCCTCGTCGCGAGGACGCCTCACGTCTACAGTGTATCGCGGTGGATACAGCGTCTACCAGGATACCTGGTTGCCTGGTTGCGCGCTACCCGTCCGATTATAGCGCTTGGGACAAATCAGCACATCTTTATTCCCCCCCTCCGCCCCCTCCGGGGGAACCTGGGGAGATGCCTCCCCCCAGACCCCCGCCAACTATCGCGCATGGGGCTCGACAGGCGCGGCTATACCCCGTCAACTACGGCGCGTAGGGATAATCAGGTACGACTATACCCCGCCAACCATGACGTGGAGCGACAACGTGTGCGGCTCAGCTAACAATGCACGAACCCTGCGGTAGCCTTGAGTAGCACTTTTGGGTCAGTGCGCCCGCGCTCACATTATTCTATCCCTACTATAGGCGCTTGATGCGCGAGCATCGGATAAGAGATTCAACCTAAGCGCCCGATACGTGACGATGAGACAAACTCTCAGGGACCGTGGATTGTTGGGGTATGGCCGCGACGTTTGCCCTCACGAACTGTGGTTGGCGGGGGTCTGGGGGGGAGGCATCTCCCCAGGCTCCCCTGGAGGGGGCGGGGGGGGAGAAAAGCCATGTCATATTGGACGGATAAGACGGTGATCGTCACCGGCGGGGCCGGATTCCTTGGCTCCTATGTCGTGGAGAGCCTGCGCGCACGGGGCTGCGGCGATATTGTGGTCCCGCGCCGCGCTACCTGCGACCTGCGCGACCCGGCGGCCATCGCCGCGTTGCTCGACGCGACGCGCCCCGACACGATCATTCACCTCGCCGCCGTCGTCGGCGGTATCGGGGCCAACCGCGAGCGGCCGGGCGAATTTTTCTACGACAACCTGCTGATGGGCGTGCAGCTTATCGAGGCCGCGCGCGTCGCTGGCGTCGGCAAGTTCGTCACCGTCGGCACCGTCTGCGCCTATCCCAAGCACACGCCCGTGCCGTTCCGCGAGGACGACCTGTGGGCTGGCTACCCCGAGGAGACCAACGCGCCCTACGGCATCGCTAAGAAAGCGTTGCTGGTGCAGCAGCAGGCCTATCGTGACCAATATGGCTTCAACGGCATCTATCTGTTGCCGACCAACTTGTATGGCCCGCGCGACAACTTCGATCCCACGAGTTCGCACGTCATCCCCGCCCTGATCAAGAAGTGCGTCGAGGCGCGGCGCGACGGCGACCGCTTTATCGACGTGTGGGGGGACGGCAGCGCCTCGCGCGAGTTCCTCTACGCCGCCGACGCCGCCGAGGGCATCCTGCTGGCAGCCGAGCGTTACGACGGCGCCGCGCCGGTCAACCTGGGCGCCGACCGCGAGATCACCATCAAAACGCTAGTCGAGACCATCGCGCGGCTGACCGGCTTTACGGGTGAGCTGCGCTGGGACACTAGCAAGCCCAACGGCCAGCCGCGCCGCAATTTGGATACGACGCGCGCGGCGCGCCTGTTCGGCTTCCGTGCCCGCACCGGGTTCGAGGACGGCCTGCGCCGCACTGTCGACTGGTACCTCGCCGCTCAACAAGCCGCTCAAGCCGCCTAACCTCGTCCTCATAGTGTAGCGCCGTTCAGCGTTGAGAGGGCGCGCGGCTGTCGTGCCGACCGTCGATGACAGGGTTATGTGGTTTTCGGTCAGGGGCGTAGGGGCGTATCGCCATACAGCCCTGTCCGATGAAAAGTATCCAACCCATAGCAGTTGTAGGGGCGTATCGCTATACGCCCGGCGGTCGCCGCAGAGATGTCCACTGGACGGCGAACACCGACGGACACCAGCTGGCCTGCCCGCGAACACCGGGCGTATAGCGATACGCCCCTACAACCCCTATCCGCACGACGTATTTTAATCAGACGGCTGTATCGCTAGATGCCCCTACAACCGACCTGTCTGTCAAAGTGAGCGCTACATGGCCCTGCGTCGATGACCTATAGCTTGTCAGGTCGCTGGATGGCGTCCACACGCGAATAGAGGCGCCCCGAACATTCGGGACGCCTCTATTCGCGCGTGGACGCCGGCTCGTTGTATAGCGGATCGTCGTCGATGGAGCCGTGGCCTACAGGCTGTTGCTGACGTTGTTGAGGGTGTTGGAGATGGCCGGCTGCAGGAACTTGAGGGCTACGATCACCAGGATGGCGATGAAGGCGAGGATGAGCGCGTACTCCACCATGCCCTGGCCTTCCTCGGCCCGCTCGCGCAACTTGGCGATACCCGTCTGCGCCGCCACGATCATCTTTACTGCGAATTCGTTCACTGTCTTGTCTCCTTTAGTTGTCGTCGCCGTCTCGCGGCGTTCACGCTGTCGGTCCGTACGCATATCGGCTGTACAAGGACAAGAGTAAGGCTCGAGGGCCATCGTCCACAACCACCTGAAAGAGGTCTATCACGCCGCCAAAAGGTTACTCTTTGCCCCACCGGCCAGATGCCGTGTCGTCCGCGACGCCCACCCGTTTTTGCCATTGCCCGCCACCCGAACGGCGGTCTATCGTGGAGTCGGGAGTCGGGAGTCGGGAGTCGGGAGTCGGGAGTCGGAAGTCGGAAGTCGGAAGTCGGAAGTCGGAAGTCGTACGATCTCGCTGTTAGTCGATCACTTCGAGCGCGCGCATGAATACATACTTTCGACTTCCGACTTCCGACTTCCGACTTCCGACTAACGGGGAGGCGTCATGAGTGCGGATGGTATGCTGGTCGGCGGGGCTCGTCCGTTTAGTCCGGCATGGGCTACAGTGTGGGAACGTCTCGTCGCACTCGGACATACCTTGAGCGCGAACAAGACGGAGCGTCGTATGGTGCTCTTGCAGTGGTTTGTGATGCCGTTGGTCTTGGCGGGATGCCTGTTGCCGATCCCCCGGCACGGCGAGCAGACGACACATGTGTTCGCGGCGGCGTGCGTCATGCTCGCCCATCCGCTGCTCTATATGTTGGGCGGACGCGTGTCTTCACTGCGTTCCGCGTCGCGTACCTTCGCGCTGACCGCGACCGATGTGACCGTGGCCACGCTTGTCTTCTATACGACGGCGGCGCGCCCCGGCTACGCCCAGGTGCTGCTGTACTGCGCCGTAGCGCTCGCGGCGACGCGTTATGCCCCACGCCGCGCCTTTGGCATCGCCAGCCTCGTCGCGCTGCTCCTGGTCTTCGCGGCGCTGCTCCCGCTGCACATGGCTCTCCCCACCGTGGCCAGCGAGATCCTGGGTCTATACGCGCTCACGGGACTCGTCGGGTTGTTGAGTGAGGCTGAGAAGGCCGTGGGCGCCGCCGCAGCCGAAAACGCGTACCTGGCGCGGACGGTGTTGCAGCGCAACCGTGAACTGGCCGCGCTCAACCGGCTCTCGCACACGATGAATAGCGCGGCCGGCGCGGAGGACATCCTGTGGATTGGGCTTGCCGGCATGGCCGAGGTGCTGGAACTGCGGGCCCTGCGTGCCTACCTTATCGAGATTGAGGAGGGTGGCGCGCCGGAGCTGCGCCTCGTCGCGCGGATGGGGGACGACGAGCCGTCGTTTGGGGTAGAGCGGCGGGAAGAGGATGCGTGCGCGCCGGCCGAGGATGCGACAAAAGCGGCGCGGTCCGCGTGCACTGTCGTCGAGGGGCTATGCCTGCCCGCCAGCTTGCCCGTCCTCGCTTGGGAACATGTGCGCGCGTCGGTGCCATTGCTCGTGAGCGGCCGTCCCGTGGCGGTCATACAGGCGCGGCTGTCGCGGCCGGTGACGGCCACGACCGAGGCCATGTTGGAGACCTTGCAGATCTTCTGCGGCGAGGTCGCGCTTGCGCTCGAGAATGCCTTGCTGCGCGGCGAGGCGCACCGCTCCGCCGTCCTGCGCGAGAAGAATCGTATTGCCCAGGAGCTGCACGACACGGTGCTGCAGATGCTCTTCAGCATTGGGCTGCGGCTGCAATGGAGTCTGGATACCCTTGTGGAGAACGATGGTCAGGCCCCTAGCCCGTTGCGTGAGCCGCTGGAGGAAGCGCGTCATCTCTCGGCGCGCGCGGGCGAAGAACTGCGTGGCGCCATCTTCACCCTATCGTCTGACATCGCCGAGATCGGGCTCGTGGCGGCGGTGCGGCGGCTCGTCGACGATCAGGCCGTTAAGGCCGGCTGGTCCGCCAACCTAGTCACGGCGGGAGAGCAGCCCAAACTCCCCGTGCTGGTGCAGAACGCCGCGCACCGCGTTGTGCGCGAGGCGTTGATGAACGCCTACAAGCATGCACAGGCGACCGAAGTGGTGGTCAGCGTCCGCTTCACGTCCGACATGTTGACCATCGTGGTACAGGATAACGGTGTGGGAGTCGCGGACGCGGCGCTGGCGACCTTCCGCCAGAAGCCCGACCATTTCGGCCTGCGCACCGTCGCCGAGCAGATTGAGAGTCTCGGCGGCGCGCTTTCTATCTCTAGCAACGACGACGAACAGGGCACGACGGTCCGGGCGACGGTACCAGTTGCCACTAACTACTAGTGGGTCACGCTACAAATAAAGCGGGAATGATCCACCGGCTAAACAGGCGTGATCGCGTCTGTGGAAAGGCCGCATCAATTGCGGCATGACCCACTAGGAGAGAGGAATGGACACACCGCACATCCGGCTGGTGATCGTGGACGATCACTCGATTGTACGCGAGGGGCTATGCTCGATCTTGAACGCCGAGCCCGATTTCCAGGTTGTCGGCGAGGCGTCGAACGGTGAGGAGGCGCTGCGGGTCGTCGAGCGCACGCGGCCCGACGTGGTCCTGCTCGACCTCAAGATGCCCGGCGCGCCTGGCGCCGATGTCTGCCGTGATATCACCGCGAAGCGGCCGGAAACGGCTGTGATCATCCTAACCGCGTTCCTCGACAGCGACATGATTTACCGCTGCATCCAGGCTGGGGCCAAGGGCTACGTGGTCAAGGACGTCGAGCGGGCCGACCTCAAGCGCAAGATTCGCGCGGCGGCGCGTGGCGAAGGCGTGCTCGACGAGAAGGCTGCCTCGCCCGTGCTGGAGCGACTGCGCAAGGGCACAGCGGCGCCGGTGCAGCTGACCGAGCGTGAGGTGACTATCTTGCGCCTGATCGCGGAGGGGCTTACCAACAAGGAGATCGGCGCGCAGCTGTACCTCAGCGAGGCCACCGTCAAGGACCAACTGCGCAAGGTCATGGACAAGTTCGGCGTCGAACACCGCATCTCGGCTGTGATCGCCGCGAGCAAACAGGGGTTAATTTGAGGGCTCGTGAATTGTCCTGGGAGCGCGGGCGCTCACTGCGCTGCTCGCCCGTCCCCCGTCGTTTCTGGGAGCGCCCGCGCTCCCAGTGGTACACGCCGCCTTTTCACGGGCCTGGGGTTGATGTAGAGTTTGCGGCTGGCTGTCCGCGATGGACGTATACTGGTAATGTGATGGACGTGATCCCTCAATGGGTCATCTTATAGCGGTTACCGATGGCATCTGCTTGCTGCCCTGCGAGGTCGCGCCTCATCGCTCGCCCGTTACCCTATCTTGTAGTCATGTTATCCGTCGCACATCTGAGGGAGCCATATGCCATATATCGCGGCGCTTGACATTGATCCTGAAGGTGGTAACAGGGAGGAAATGCACCGCCATCGCGTAAGCGCCGACGAGGTGGTGGAGGTCTTGGAGGACCGGCCAATTATGACACCTAACCCCACGTATGATCCGGCGGGCTTTCGCCACGCCGCCACGCACTTGATGACCGGCCTCACGCAGGATAATCGTTTGCTGACGGTCGCGATTGCCCCTCACCCGTACGCTGAGGATGTCTGGCGCCCGGTCACGGCCTTCGATGCGAACCAGGATTTGACGACCAAGTATTACAAGAAGCATAGACGCTAACTAGGAGTGGTCGAGTATGAGTAAGAAAGACAGGGGCCACGCTCACCCGATGTTCGAGCCCGAGGAGTTCCTGGTGGGCGAGGACATCGAGGACGTCACGGACCAGTTCGAGATTGGACATCCACTCGCTGTACAAATGTCATTGCGCCTGTCGGCGGATGAGGCGCGCCAGTTGGAGAGGGCCGCGCGAGACGCGGACACGTCCGTGTTGGACGTTATCCGTCGGGCGTTGCGGGAAGCAGGCGTCATCGGCGATCCTGCCGAACGCCAAACGGTGGATAGCGCCGCCCTTAGCCGTCGCGTTGTCGGCGGCCCCCGCCCTTTGTAGGCACAACATCGCGGTTCGCGGACTAGTAATCGGCACGGCCGTGGCGACCGGCTTATGGGCTGGGCGGAGCGCCTGGTGGCCGGCTGATGGGCATGCGCGGCGGCGCCGTCGCCCACAGCAGGTCGATCTCGGCGGGTGTGAGCCCATAGGCCGCGTTCACGAGGTCGGACAGCGCGCGCTCCAGGGTCGCCGCCTCGGCGTGGCGGCGCCGCAGCGGCGTGGCCTGCTCGGCGTAGCCGGACTTCAGGGCCTTCAGCGTCGCGGGCGTCAGCGCGCCTGCCGTTTTGGGGCGTCGCTTGCGCGCCTCCGCGACAAAGGCGTCGGCGTCGAGCCGGGCGAAGTCCTCCAGGCGCTGCCCCGGCGCATCCACGCCGAACTCCGTGCGCAGCCAGTCGAGCATGACGCCGCGCGCCTCCATGTTGTCTCGCGTGATCGCGATGAGCCGGGTCACCGCCGGCTCAACCTCCGCGCGTATGTCGTCCGATGGCGGGGCGATGGGCAAGGTCAGCATGAGCTCGCCGACTGGGCTCAACGCTTCGTCCTTCATATGCGGCAGATAGCGCCAATTGTGCCACCACAGGAGAGGCGAGTTCAAGACAGCCAGTAGATACAGGCTGTTGGCGGTCAGGAAGAAGGTTTTATTGTTCGACAGAAACCGCTGATCATCGAACGAAAACGCGGGATGAAATTGGATCTCTTGATACGTCAACTTCGGCTGCGCGAAGCTGTCGTAGTACGCGCATGACCGCAGTTCCCACCAATACCGCCCCTTGTCCTGCCGCTTGCGCAGCTTGTCTTCCAGCGGCTTGAGGTGGTGGTACAGCGACGGATAGGTCCGCGTGAAGCATTGTTCCGCCTCCGCGGCGGGCATGCCGCTCCACGGCCACGTATAGTCGCCGCTCGACTTCAGTAGGATCATCCACAGGCCCTGCCACGCGGGGACCCAGCGCTTGATGTCCTGCCCGCGCAAGTACGGCTTGATGATTCCGGCCGCGCCTGGGTCCTGGCCGGTGAGCCGATCTTTGGTCGCCGTGTCGATCAGGAACGCCTCATTTAAGCCTGTCTTGATGCCGTAGTACGGCTTCACGCCGGCGAACTCGGCCAGCGGCGCGCCGGCGCGCCGGACCTTCGCCAGCAGGTCGTCGACGGCCGACGATTCCAGGCTCCAGGCCCTGCTCCCGAAGCGCTCCGGCGGCACGAGATGTCCGCGCTCGCGGATGTAGGCGTCGAGCTCGACCGTGCCCAGCAGCTCACGCGGGAACTCCGCCACCGCGACCTGCCGCGCCGGCGCCTCGTCGTCCGTGTCGCGCGGCAGCGGCTTGTCGAGCACGAGGATGCAGGGGAACACGTCGGCGTCGGCGAAGATGGGCGCGTGCCCAAAGTCGATGATGCTCTCCAGCGCTCCTTGCGCGGCGAAGTAGGCGCGTAGTTTCTCACCGTAGCCCGCGCGCATCCACTTGTTGGTTACAATGTAGGACATGCGGCCGCCAGGCCGCGTCAGTTGCAGGCCGCGCTGATAGAAGTACACGTACAGATCGGCCACGCCGTCGTAGGTCTCGGGATACGCGCGCTGGAAGTGGGGCTTGAAGGGGGCGAGCGCCTCCTGGCGTATGTAGGGCGGGTTGCCGATGACAGCGTCGAAGCCGGCCCTGTCGCCTTTGGCCTCGCCGTGGCGGTCAAAGAAGACTTCCGGGAACTCCAGCTCCCAGTGGAACAGGCCGTGCTCGCGGGCAATGCGCCGCGCCTCGTCCATGATCCGCTCGAATTGGGCGTGTACCCTGGCCGGCACGATGACGCTGCGTCCGCTGGCGAAGTCGGTCAGCGACGGCCACAGCGGGGGCTCGACCGTGAGGCCGAACTCGGTCGCGAGCGCGAGGTTGGCGAGCGCGCCGTATTTGCCGATCAGCTCCCGCCGCAGCGACCCGTAGGCATGCTCCTGCGCCTTCACGTCGGCGATCGTCCGCGCGGGGCTATCTTCGATGAGGAACATGGAGTCGACGGCGGTGCTCATGCGCTGGCGGAACAGGTCGTCGCTGAACAGAGTGAGTTGGCCCGCCGTCATGGCGCGCTCCGCCTTCTTGCCGGCCTTTTTCGGCGTCGCCGGGCCCGTGGAGTCACGTCGCAGGTCGGCGATGCGCGACCCGACCAGCGCGTTGCCCGCGCGCAGGTGGTGGTCCAGGAACGAGAGCGGGCGATCTTTGGCCACGGTGTTGAGCCACAGCGAGAGCTTGGCGAGGTCGACCGCGAGCGGGTTGAGGTCGACGCCGTAGATGCACGTTCACCGCCTGTAGGCTGTAGCTGTCGCGGTACTGCTCGCTCTCGCGCACGGGCAGCAGACCGCGCGCCTCGGCGTAGAGGATGAACAGCAGGCGATAGAGGACGATCAGGGAGCTGTCGTATATCTCCTTGAGCGTATCCGTCTCCGGGGTGAGGTTGTTTTGCTTGTAGTCGAGGAAGCCCTGCGCGAGGTGGCGCAACGCGTCGTAGACCTGCCGCTTGAGCGTGTCGCCGATCTCGCGCGCGTAGGTCACGCTCGCTTGCAGCAACGCGGCCACGCCGAGCGGACCCGCGTCGAAAGCGTCGCGCCTGAAAAAGCCGTAGAAATACAGGAAAGCGTCGACGCCGCCATGCGCCAGCAGCGCGGGCAGGTCGACCTCGTAATAGCGGTCGAGCTTATGCGCGCTGTCTGCGTGGTAGAGCCGCCACAGGCGGCCATTGGTCAAGACGCCCCACGCGACGCCGCTCTCCCGCATGTAGAAGGCGATCTGATACGAGGGGTTCTTGTTGGAGAGCGCGTCGCCCGCCTTGCCCCTGCCCTTGTCGGTCCTGTCAAGCGGGCGATCCCAGGACTTGGCGTCGCCGATGGCGATGGCCTTACCACGCAGCAGGTCGTCGGTGAGGATCTTGCTCTTGGCGCCGATGAGCGCGGTGTCATCGCGATAGAAGACATAGTCGGGCCGTTTCGTGCCGTCGGATGTGGCCAACGGAGCCTGCACCTCAAAGGTATGCCCGAGCGCGGCGAGGACCGGGCGAATCAAGTCCCGCTCGATCTGCGCCTCGTTGTCGCTGGGCGTGTAGGCGGCGTAGATGCTTTTGACCGCATCCAGCACGGGCCGCGCGGCAGCGGCGAGGGTTTGCCAATCCTCCCGTCGCGGCAGCGTCACGTTGAGGTAATGGTCGGAGAAGAGGCCGCTGTTGTGGTGAGGCGTTGCGCCGATGAGCACGTCCGGTTGGGGCATTGATAAGACTCCATATCGGTATCCTTCAACGAGCACGCGCGATATGCGATGCTCCAGCCATGCGCAATATTGGGTGATCGCTGTACCCATCTATGGTAATTTCCGGGTACAGGGCATGTATCGCCTGCATGATCAAGGAAATATAGGCAACTTCTTCGCCGAACAGCTTTTCGTGTCGACTCAATACCTCGACCGTCATCTGACCAGGCTCACATGACAGTACGGCGACAATAAGAGGCGCGCCCCCTATTTCCCAAGGCGGCAGCGGCAAGCGCAAGCCTTTTGGCAACTCCCGTGGAACAGTCTCGACCTCCCAAGCGCTGCGCCACCACCCGTCGCCATATGCCTCCGCCTTGGGAAAAGGAACTAATCGAATCTTGGATGGATCGTAACCCGAGTTGTAGCGTTTGTTCATACACCCAATCAGTATCAGTCGCCGAGAATAATGCGCCGGAAGCCCTCGGCGGCCTCTAGCCCCGCGTCGGGGCCGGCTTCTTTGGCCGTGTGCGCCGCCCCTTCGCGCATCCACTTGGCATGGTCCCAGTCCGGGCCAACTTGGCTCTCGTGGCGGCCGATCGCGGCGATCTTGCGCTCCAGTGGGGCACCCGCGATGTCGATCCAGGCGTTAGCCTGCGCTGTGTAGAAGAGGTACACCATCGTTACTTTGTGCGCGGTGAGCCCCTCGGCCAGCAGGTCGCGGAAGGCGCGCGGGTTGCCGGCCGACGGGAAGACGGCGTCGAGGGCGGCCATGCCGGCGGCGCGGTGGTCGGGATGGTTGATATAGCCCTCGAACAGGTGCGCCGTGGGGTCGTGGGCGAAGACCGTGGCGGGGCGGTAGCGGCGGATCGCGCGCGTCAGGGCGTGGCGCACGTCCAGCGACGGCTGTAGCCGCCCGTCGGGGAAGCGCAGAAACTCCACGTCATCTACGCCGAGTTCCCCCAGCGCCGCGCGCTGCTCAGCCTCGCGACGGTCGCGCAGTTCCGCGTCGGGGACGGATGGGTCCTCGCCGCCCTCGGTCCCGTCGGTTACGACCACGACCGCGACGCGGCGCCCCGCCAGGACCAGCCGCGCCATGGAGCCGCCGCAGCCGAAATCAGGGTCGTCGGGGTGCGCGGCGATAACCAGTACAGGCCCCTCCGGCAGCGCCGTGGGTGATGGCCCCGTCTTTCCCGCGCCCGCCACGTCCGGCGCCAGTTCCGCCTCGCTACTTGTTGTCGCCTGTCTCTGTTCGTCGTCCGTCACCGCGCGCTCCTATTCCCACTACTGTCACTACTGCCACGTCATGTGTGTCTCATTCATGATACAGCGTGCGCCTCGCGCGCCAATCGCAGGTATGCATGGGAGGATCGTACAAGTGTGTAGGGGCGTATCGCCATACAGCCCTGTCCGATTAAAATATGCGCGCGGATCGGGGTGTAGGGGCGTATCGCCATACGCCCGATATTTGCGGGCGTATGGCCCGGCGTTCGTTGGCGTTCGCCATCCAGTAGACATCTCCGCGGCGAACACGGGCGTATAGCGATACGCCCCTACGCCTATTATGGCGTTGGGTACTTTTCATCAGACAGGGCTGTATGGCGATCTGCCCCTACCCCCATCATGGTGTTAAGCAATGTTAATTGAACAGGGCTGTATGGCGATCTGCCCTTACGCCCGTTAATGTACGGGACGCTCTTACGACATGCCTACCGGCTACGCGCCCCGTGGCGCGCGGTGGCGCGCCCGCCGCGACAGCAGGGCCAGACCCGCGAGCGCGGCGGGCAACGCGCGGTAGACGACGGCGTAGATGGCGACGGTGATGATCGCCCGGAGCGCCGCGCCGAGGTTGGACAGCGCGCTCACCACGTCGCGGCCCGGCTGCCACCCGCCCGATGCCGTGCGGCGCGGTGGGGGTACGACGATGTGCCGGTGAGTGCGCGGCTGGGCGGCGATGTTGACCGTGATCGTGGAGAACATGACGGTGTTGGCGCTGGCCGTGATCCGCCCCTGTACGCTGTCGATGCTCGTGTTGACGTCGGTGAGGCGGTCGAGCACGGTCATGGCGTCGGGGATATTGCCGGCTTTATGCATGATCGCCATCAGTTGGGCGCGCGTGGCCTGTAGCGCCTGCAATTGTGCTTGTAGATCGTGGTAGCCGTCCGTGATATCGGCACTGCTTGACCGCTCACGTAGCAAGCCGCCACGCGGCGCGAGGGCGGCAAGGCGGCCCATCGTGTCCTCGAAGCGCGCCGCCGGTACGCGCAGGATCAGCGTCGCCGCGTAGGCGCCTTCCGTCGCGCCAGAGGCGTTGTCGTTGGCGTCGGACACGTAGCCGCCCGCGCGCGCCGCGACGCCGACAGCGGTGTATGTCTTCTGGACATCCGGCACGCGTAGGTCTACCTCGCCTGTCCGCGCGATCAACCGCGCGTCGGGACTCAGGGGCAACCCATTGTGTAGCCCTGCGCCGGTCGCGCCGGACTGCCTACTCTGTTGAGGGGCAGCAGGGCGCGCGGCAGGCGCGGATATCGGTGCGCTTGCCTTCATCGGCGCGCCAGAGCTCGATTGGTCGCCAGCGGGAGCCGCGGGAGCCGCACGCCCATATATCGGGGTCGGAAGCTGGTGTAGCGCTGGCGGCAGGGCGCTCATGTATGACCCGTTGCCGATGAGACCGGCGCGCGGCGTGACGAGGAAGTCGTACCCGCCGACCAGCGCGGCCAACGCCGCCAGCGCGATCGTCACGGCCCATAGGGGGCGTCGCGGCGCGAAACGCGCGGAACGTGCTGGTCGTGGATAGGGCTGGGAGGCGCGCGCCAGCACGCGGTCATGCACATCGGGGGATGGTTCGAGCGCGGGCAGACCGCCGAGCGCGGCGTCGAGGCGGGCGAGTTCGCGCAGTTCCTGACGGCAGCGCGGGCACGCCGCGAGGTGCGTTTCGACCGTCGTCAGTGCGGCGCCGCTGAGTTCGCCGTCGTGGTAAGCGCCGAGCGTCGCGGCGTCGGGGTGTGTCGACGGGTAGGGCGGATAATAAGTCATCGTAGTGTTTCCTCGTCACACTGGTAGGCCGCGCGGAAGATGGCGCGGGCCCGCGAGACGCGCATCTTGACCGCCGCGCGGGAGATGCCGAGCGTGCGGGCGATATCGTCGTAGTCCAGGCCGTGCACGGCGTGCAGCAGCAACGGCGCGCGCAGCGTAGGCGGGACCTGCCGCAGGGCGTCTTGCACTCCCTCGCCGAGGGCGTATCGTTCGTCCAAATCGCCCTCGGCGCCGGCTGGCTCATGCGCGTCGTCATGTCGCCAGGGCAGCCAGGATATGAGCCGGCGGCGGCGCAACACGTCGTAGCACGTATTGGTAGCGACGCGGTACAGCCAGGGTGTGCGCCCCGCCCCATCCGGCACGCTGTCGAGGGCGCGATAGACCTTGACGAACGTCTCCTGTAGCAGGTCGTTCGCCTGCTCGCGGTCACCGACGAGCCGGAAAATGTAGTTGTAGAGCGGCGCGCTATACGCGGCGTATAGCTCATCGAAGACGGCGTGCGCGGCCTCAGGGGTTACGGCGGCAGACACGACCCGCCTCCGATCCGCCATCAGCATACGTCCTCCCTCGCTCCGTACTACCGTTACGAACGCCTACACCATATAACGCACGACGGGCGTCAGGGTAACAACTGGTTCCTTGCGCTATACTGCGATAATGGCAGCATAGCCCTAGAGGGATGTATATGTATGAAGGAAAAGTTGTCGGCGCCGGCGTTGCGCGCGACCAAGGGCACGGGACGCCGGTTGAAGATGGTTACAGCCTATGACTACCCGTCGGCTGTCCTGGCCGACCGCGCCCCCATTGACATAATCCTGGTGGGCGACTCGCTCGGTAACAACGTGCTGGGGTACGCAGGCACAGTACAGGTGACGATGGCGGACATGCTGAGCCACTTGCGGGCGGTTGTGCGCGGCGCGGCGCACACTCTGATCGTCGCGGACATGCCGTTCGGCAGCTACAATGTCTCCCCCGAGCAGGCCATCGAGAACGCCAACCTGCTGGTGAAAGCCGGGGCCGATTGCGTCAAGCTGGAGGGCGGCGTGGCGTTCGTCGCCACGGTGCGCGCATTGACCCATGCCGGCGTCCCTGTGATGGGGCACACCGGGCTGATGCCGCAGACCCTGCCGCCGAGCGCCTGGAAGGTGCAGGGGCGCGACGCCGCGTCGGCTAGAGGAATTATGTACGACGCCGCGGCGCTGGAGGAGGCCGGAGCGTGCGCGCTCGTGCTGGAAGCGGTCCCGGCGCGCCTGGCCGCTCACATCACCGCGCAGGTTGCCATCCCGACGATCGGCATCGCCGCAGGACCGGACTGCGATGGTCAGGTGCTGGTCTGGCACGACCTGCTTGGACTGACCGAGGGGCACGGACGCCACGTCAAGCGCTACGCCAATCTCGGCGAGACCATCGCGGGCGCGCTCACGGAGTACTGCGCTGAGGTCGATGCAGGAGCTTTCCCGACTGAAGAGCACAGCTACAAGATGAAAGCGGACGAACTGGCCGCCGCCGTCCGCGCGATGCGCGAGGGGCGCACAGCTCCTCTCCCGCAAGCGCCGAGCGAGGCGTAGACGGGCGCTCCATGGATATCTATACCACGATCGCAGGCCTGCGCGACGCGTTAGACCCCCAGTGGCGCGCGGGCGCCGACATCGGCTTCGTGCCCAGCCTCGGCGCGCTGCACGAGGGGCACCTCAGCCATGTGCGCCGCGCCCGCGCGCGCGACGCGGTGGTCGTGTGCAGCGTCTTCCTCAACCCCACGCAGTTCGGGCCGTCCGAGGACCTGACACGCTACCCGCGCACACCCGCGCGCGACGAGGCGCTCCTGCGCGACGAGGGGGTGGACTACTTGTTCATGCCGTCCGTCGACGAGATGTACCCGGCGGGCTTCGCCACGCGCGTGGACGTGGGTCCCCTGGGCGCCGTGCTGGACGGCGCCGAACGGCCCGGCCACTTCGCGGGGGTAGCCACTGTCGTCGCCAAGCTGCTCAACATCGTGCGTCCGACCCACGCCTATTTCGGCCAGAAAGACGCGCAGCAGCTCGCCGTGCTCCGGCGCATGGTACGCGATCTGGATATGCCGGTGGAGATCGTGGCTGGCTCGACGGTACGCGAGCCGGACGGCCTGGCCATGAGCTCCCGCAACGTCTACCTCTCGCCCGACGAGCGCCGCGCCGCGCCCGCGCTCTACCGCGCGCTGACGGCCGCGCACGACCGCTTTCTGTCCGGCGCGCGCGACGGCGAGGGGCTGCGCCGGGTTATGCGCGAGACCGTGGCGACGGAACCGCTGGTACGGCTGGAGTACGCCGAACTGGTCGATCCCGACACGATGGAGCCGCTGGACGTGGCGCGCCCCGGCGGCCTGCTGGTGATCGCCGCGCGGGTCGGCGCGACACGTCTGATCGACAACCTGGTGTTGCCCGACGCCTGATGTCGTGCGTATCTAGTCTCGCAGCGCCTCTACGGCATCCTTGACGCCCGCGATGAGCAAGTCGACATAGGCGATGTTGCCCTGCCCCTTCAATATCTGCCGACCCAGGGCCTTGATGGCGATGACCAGGCTGGCGAGGGCTATTCGTTGCGGGGCGTTGGCCGGCAGCGGCGCCACACTCGCATAGCCTTCCAGCAAGTGGGGCAGCATCGGCAAAGGCAGTTTCTCGCCGTCATGCAGCTTGACGTGGCCCAGGTCGTAGCAGGGATCGGCGCCGCGGATCTCGCCGAAGTCGATGACACCGGTGTAGCGGCCCTCGTGCTGGTAGATGTGCGTCGCGTCAAAGTCGCCGTGCGCCAGACGGGCTTGTCCGTCGCCCTCCGCATCGAACAGGGCATCGTATCGCTCGAAGGTCCGTTGGATTGCCGCGATGCTGGCCTGGTTCAGCGCCGAGCCCCCCACTAACGCGAGGTTTTCCTCCATTTGGTTGAACGCGAACTCGCGGTACGACGCAAACTCTGCCTCCAGCCGGGTGGCGTTGCCGCTGTCGCGAATGATCCATCCGAACCCATCGACCGGCACGCTGTTGATGACGGCCAAATCTCGGCCGGCCGCGACGAGCGCCTGTTGTGCGCCGGCCATATCGTGACAATGCCCAATGTGCTGTCCCGCGATCGCTGTCGTGACCATGATCGCGCGCTCCAGCGCCGCGTTGCAGTGCTCGACGTAGATGACTTCGGGAACTTTAACGCCCCGTGCACGCAGCAGCGTATGCGCGTACGCTTCCGGCGCGAAGCTCGCTCCTACCTCGGGCAAGACGCGCAGATAGAAAATCTCGCCGACGCGGCGTATCCTGTACACACGCGTCGACACGCCCTCTGTTACCCGTTCGACCGCCAGTGACGCCGCGCGCGGGAAGACATGAGTAGCCAGGTCTCTGATTGCGTTGATGTCGTCGAGGTTTGTGCGGAACATATACTCTAAATTGTATTGGAAGCGCTTGGCGCGGGCTTCAGTCCGGGCTCCGACCTTCGTATTCCAATCGTCCCAAGGCGATGATCTGTTCCAGATCGGCGACATCCTCGGGTCGCCCGTGGGCCGTGATGACCCGCCGCACCGCCGCGAGGGCCGCCTCGTCTTGGTGGCCGAGCATCCGGGCGAGGTCCCCTGTATCGACGAGGCGACTAGCCAGCAGCTTCATCAACGTCAGGTAGGGCAGCGGCAGAATCGGCAGCCCATCTATGATATTGCTCTGCGCCGCGGCAATCGCCGTCTCCCCCCACGCGCCCGGCAGGTAGATCACATCCACCGGGTGGCCTGCCGCCGTCGCCCAACTCGTCCCCTGCAGGCCGACCATGGACAACCGGCCGCGACGCTGCCATCCGCGCGCCTGTAGTGGGTCACGCTGCATTTAAGTGGAATTGGGCGGCGACAGCGGCAGACCCGCCAAGGCGGCGTGCCCGCGCGCGGCGGCGGCGCTCCCGTCGTTTGCCATCCCACACGAAGGGGGTCGGCTCCT
>JAABUL010002914.1_pt1 | contig 26965 bp, 30 predicted proteins | sample 5559151 | NCBI WGS metagenome assembly JAABUL01 (sample SAMN10711876, study PRJNA513368) | rock metagenome | isolation source: Antarctica rocks | place: Antarctica: Victoria Land, Pudding Butte sud | reverse complement strand
TTTTGTTGACAACGTTTCACAGACTATTATTCGAAAAGACAGTTGAAAATCCATGACTTCTGCAAGTCAGCCGATAGCAAAGCCTTACCCCCACGATGCATCCACCTTCCTATCTTCGATACTCCGTGCACGCTGGCTCTCGACGTTCCCTTATTGTGCAAGGCCTCAACAAGTCACGCATTTATCGGATTGGCAAACTTTCAGTGCTCTTCTGTATCACCGATGAGGGGCTTGATGATCTTTCTCGTCCCCTCGGTCTTCTTGGAGCCATTTCTTATTCTTAAAAAAGGCCCAGCCAAGCCGGGTTCATGAGAAATCGGGAGGGGGAAATGCGAGAAGGTTTGAAGTGCCGCAAGAGCTATTCAACCCCAATCTGAAAGCTACTTCGGTTTCCGCTGTGGGGTTCTAGGGGCAGGGGCGCGAACGGGTTAGGACATAGAGCCGACGGTCTGGATTATGCTAGGCATTATAGGAGCAAAAGGATCGAGTGCTGGTGAAACTTCGGTGGGTGGATAGGAAGGGGTGGTTCAGGAATGATGAGTTGGGATTCTGGAGGGCGGCGAACGGTAGTTCTGTTTGTGCGGAGGGGTGGTGATTTATGATAATAAGACGGAGATCCAATGGTTTAAACGATGAGCGTGTCTGATCAGTTGTTCCTGAATTTCGCGCTGAAGCCGGCCATTTTGTTTTTTTTTGCCTGTTTGTTGTAGTAGTGATGGTTCGTGACCCCGTTCTCGGTTGGTATTCCGAGGGTCGGAGAAAAAAGTCGTTGCCGATTCTCACCAAAACCTGTACCCATATACAAACAACTGTCTTGATTTGCCTTGGTTGTACTCATCAAATATATCAAAAGACTTGTCATGCTATACATGACCTGTCTAAGGACAGACATTTCATGCTGTTTTGACGAAATTCCGATGTCTCGTAAACATACCTTAGATTAATGGCTGTTTTGGTGAAGATTGTTTTTGGTGGGGCAACGACTTCTTTTTTCTCCGACCGTCGGTCATCTGCCAGACTGTTTGGTGGGTGGCTGTAATCTGAAATCCGAAATACATAGCCTCAAGGGGATGGATCGAAGCGTGCCCTCGTATGTTATGGTTCAAAACGACTTTTCTTTGACTCGAACAAGACGCGATGATGAGAAAACAGGGGGGCTACGAAATTATCAAGAACGCTCTAGGGATTGCGTAGATGATGCCGGAACAGCGTTCCCATCTTCCTTGTAGTCGTTTCGTTTGTAAATGAGGTCTTTTGAGTACGAGGAATGTTTCAAACAAATTTTCGAGCGTTAGATTGCTAGAACGCGAGTAGGAGACGACTGAGTAATAGATGTAATGTTAGTAAGGGTGTTGTTTAAGAGTGGCTGCTAGTTGTGTTGGTGGCAAAGACATCAACGCGATTGAGCGTTTTACCACGACATGACTTTTCTGAGTATTGTCGTAAAGAACGAATAAACGAAATATCTTCATCGACTAGCGAACTCTCTTCCATCCAATTTCGATTCTCTTACACCTATTCGAAATCTTAGAATGCAACTAAGCAGACATATGTTCAGAAATGACAAGGAACGCAGTCTACAAATCTCTCTCTTATCAACGCAGATAATAAAGTCTTAACCATGTCCTTCTCAAGAAATGCAAAAAAGGACGCATGGTTTTATCTTGCTGCAATCTTGATAGATCAACGGTTCGTAACTCGCATATATAAGGTAAGTTGAGACTTGGATACGATTGAATCTCAAAACAATCTGCCGTATAGAGGGAATCTTCTAGGAGACGAAAATATTCTCGAATGAACATTGCGTAGGCAAGTGTTCATCACTGATCCCCAGGAGCGTAAGACAGCATGGATATTCTGCTCGACCTCGAAGGAAGTGATCGAGGTGGGACCAGACAGAGTGTGTCTCCAACGTGATGAAGTGGGAAAACCGATTGTAACAAATCTAGTTGTAACAGCTATGTGCTGACTGGAGGGCTGTGAGAGAGACTGATATGAAAGGTAAAGAGGATTGAGAACGAGTGGGTGGCGGCGGGAATTAGATAAGTAGGAAGTGACGAAGAAAGGGGGTCACACTGTCGATAGTCTCCTGTTATTTATCAAGAAACTACGCACAGCCCTGAAAGCCAATCCTTCAGCGCTTCAATGCCTCCTTCACTCTCCGGTTTGCTCTTCTCGTTTACGTCTGTAGAGTCCGCCTCCACTTTTCCACTCCTCGTACGAGATCTCTCCGCCTCGTCTTCCGTTCTCTCCCTCACTGAGATAGACTTTAATTCCAACCGGAAATCGCCTTCTTGGGTTCCAAAATAGCTGTACGCCACACCGTTAGCACAAGCCGTTCCGACGTCTCCTCCCCCTCAATCTCTTCCAAGGAAAACAGCACTCACCTTCTCATCATGACACCCACCCTGCACACGCTCCTGGTCTTAAGCTCTCTGGCATCTTTCTTCTGTTTACCCCTATATGTCGCCTTGAAATCACTCCAAGGTACCCAAAACTTCTCTCCCTCTTCCCCAGCCTTGAACTCCACTTCCCAGCTAATTCCGGCCTTTTCTCTCCCGTCTTCTCGTTTGCCCGGCAAGGACTCATCCTTCAATATGAGAGTGTATATTTTTCCATCTCCCTCACCCACTCCTACCTCTATGCCATCATAAACGCTCAAATCCCAGTAGCTGCCTCCGTCGTTGCTGCTCTTATTCGGCGGAGCATCGTCAGGACTGAACTGTGATGCGAACCCCGCTCCGCCTAAAGTCTTGATGTCGAGGTTGCCGTGGAAAAGTGCGCCATTGGAAGCAAGAGAGGAGAGATAGGACTGGGAAGAGCCGTCGCGGATGCGGTCATCGGTTGTGGTCCACGGAGGTGGGAGCCAAGGTCTAATAAACTCATTAGGCTGTACAGTACTGCGTGTTGGATGAAGCAACGAGAGGTTTTTTACTTGGTGTTGCCAAAGAGGAAGAGTGGGGCAGTAGATGCGGAAGGCATTGTGATCGACAAGCGAGAGTTGGTAGATGCTCAAGCGAGATTAGGTTGACAGGTTCGGACATGGTATAGCTATGGCAAATCACTTTATATGTCATCGTTAAACATGCTTGTAATAATCAATGATGCAAATCTGGCTCTATCTAGCTTTTTGAGTACAACTCTATCAAGCTCTTCAACCTACTCTCCACCCTCTCAGGATTTCGCAGACGCAGCCGAAAAACTATCAACTAACTTTCCGATTTACTTCTAGAGCTCGCAAACGCCTCCAAACACTACGCCCCTTCTATGAAAGATTATGGTCGAGTAAAAGCAATGCTAGCCTCCTTCAGGTAGATGGTTCTTGTCTTCGTGCTCGGTATCTAGAGATGGTCGATCAGAAACTCAAGAGATCTTTCACGCTCATGCTTCGTCCACTAGTGCTGCTGGAGCTAGGGTTTCTTCTATCTTTGTTCAACATCAACAATGCAGCCGTGGCTTCTTGGTCTTGCTCCTTCATGGCCTCGGGTAGCAGAGTTGGGGAAGTGGATGCAGAATGAGTATATTGGGACCGGTAACCTTGGCAGTGATGCTGTGGTCCAAAAGCAGGGGATGGTAAGGTTGAGAGTGATGACGCATAGGATGAGGCCGCTTGGCTTTGGAAAGCATTTAGCGCTGGAGAGGCAGTAGCCGATTCCGGGCTTTTGTACGGATTCGCGCGGCGTTGCGCTGCAGGAAAAGCAGGAGAAGTGCTGGTAGACCCCAAGTTCACCATCTCCAGATCTTCGTCGTCATTCTCATCTTCTAGGTCCAGTGTAAAGTTATGGTGGCGAAGTGGTGGGGCTTGAGATTGGATAATTGGATGAGATATGGAACTATTCGCAGCTTTGAGATTGGTAATGCACTCTTCGAGGTAGCGGAGATAATCAATGCTTGCCTGGGGAAACGGTTAGATTGCGTGGCCTTAATTGTTCTTTGCTAATGACGGACGTACCTGCAGGATGGCAAGTTTGTGCATCTCCTGGTCTTTACAGGCAGGTATCATGTCCTTTAGCACGCCAAACTCGTCATTCATTTTCGACCTTCGTCTTCGCTCGATGACAGAATGGGCTGTCTTCCTGGCAATCTTCTTGCCAGCCACACTCGTAGCGCTAGGCTGCTTCTTGTTTGCAGGAGCCGACGTCGCCAATGATTCACTCGCTCCTCTCTTGTTCGAGCCTTTTGCGGTGCGCTGTACACTGGTACTGCTGGATTCTTCGCTTTTTTGTGACTTGGGCTTCATCTGTATGATCTTTCGTGATCGTGTGGGCGGTGGAGGTAGTGAGAAATCCGAGGTCATGGTCTGATGCGACGGCTGGCTGTTCATCGAGGATTTACTTCCAGCCGAAGCGATGGCAGGTGGAGGTAGAGCGAAGGACATCTTCTCTGTTGAGAGACGTGGTCCTTCTTTGCCTCGGATGTCGGTGGAAGAAGCAGGAGTAGGAGGAAGACTCCATCGAGGCATTGCGAACCTGAGGACTATAGTGTTTCAATGTGGTGGGTATGGTAACTCTTGGCGGGAGGCTATTCCAGGGTACGGGCAAGATTGAGGGAAAAGAGAGACAGAGACAGAGTCCCCCTTCACGCTCAGACGTGGGAAGCCCCTCCATTTTGGGTGGACTTTGGGTGATTCCTTTCAAAGTTGGTCGCGTGCCCACAAGCCAACACGTGGGGCGTCAGTAAAGATTCAGTGGAACGATTGCGACGATGCATAAAACATCACAGTTAGAACTAGCCCTTGTGCATCAGGTACGGATGTATTATTACCTGTAATTGTTATCGCAGAATTACAGGTACCTTATGCAAGCGCAACATGACTCGCGGTATCGTAGCAGTATTTTATTTACTACTATTGTGAATCAATACCCGAGACTCGTTGGTTGTTACTTTACCGTACCGTACCGTACTTGCTAGTTGCTAGTTGCTACAGAGCATTCCTCTGTTCCACTTGTTTGTTTGGTTCCCAGAACAATACTGCAGGCACATCTGATTGATCGATAGAAACCTACAGCTGGTGAGTTGCCACAAGGTATTGCATAGGAACGGTTCTACGGAGGTACAGAGTATGAGACATGAAGATCTCGGTTTCGATTTCTGCACGCCTTTTCTTCCGTCGTGATTCGGCCTAAACTGGTTTCGGCCAACAGCCCTACAATTTCTAGCAGCCGCTTTTAGCCCGCGCTATTTTGCGCCAGCGGTCCATGGTAAGGTAACAATCCACCTCACTCTGCCTTCTTCGTTGATTGTCCCTCTTCACCCCATGAACACTTCACTCTCCTTAATCACCACAAACACCACATTCACTACGCATCATGGGAAGCTCTCGACTGTTGGATTCAGTCAAGACATGGAAATCGATACCGACGGTCCACCTTTTGCTGATCGCGGCAAAGACCCAGACGCCATGGATACATCCCTAGATCTCAACCACGACGACAAAGCCAAGGGCAAGGAAGTCATCCCCACTTCGGGGCCTGAGGTGGCGGTGCTGCAAGATGCGAGACAGATCTTTGAGCGACCTAGGGAGGAAGATGCTCTACCCAAGGTGCCAAATCTAATTGGTAAGATCTCAGCCTGGGTCTCTGTAGCACATTGATTGCGATTATGGTTTTGACCTGGCCCTTTGAGTAGCCCGCCAGGCACAAACATCTCACCTCCAACAAGACCTACTCTCACTCTTTCATCTTCAGCCAGTCGCCGCTAGCGTTGCGCGGACAGACCCCACAACGGGCGAGAAGATCAACAAGATGAGGAAGTCTTACGAAGGGAAGGTGAAAATTCTTGGATTGGCGGGCAGGAATCGAGCGGTTAAGCACGAGAATGGCAAGGATCTGGGTTTGCTTGAGATGACACGATGGCCCGAGGAAGAGTGGCACAACCAGAAGATTGCCGGCAAAGATGTCCATAAAGGATTACCGAGTGGGATATTAGCAAAGCTAGAGAGGGCGATGCAGATGCAGCCGGGTCCGGTATCAAATACCCCAGAGAATGATTGGGAGGATCTGCTGGGTCATGAAAAAGTGAAACCGCTGCCCACAATTGCGGAGCAAAATCCAAAACACGCTATGAATGCAGAGAAACTCAAGGCGAAGCCAAATGGCCAGGTTAACGGCGTCCGCGCCCCCGTTGGCAAAGACCAAGCAGCGGAGGTATTGCGGCCCAAACGTGCCGGAAAGAAGCGGAGGTACGATGAGCACAGTTTTGAGGGATACGGCGAGGGCTATGTCGATGACGATGGGGACTTGGTAGAGGGGAGTGGCTACACGTCCAATGAAGGCAGCAGACAAAGCGCTACCTCGAGGAAGCGGAAGAAGGTATTATCCCTGCATATGATCTTGTCGCTTAAACTTTGCCGCTGACAGGTTGCTGTAAAGTCCTATCACGCAATTAGTCCAACCTTTGGAGAACGATCAGGCAGTTACAGTGCCGGCATGGTCGGCGTTAGCAGCAGTACAGGTGTATATGGACGATAACACGAAAACCCAACCCCCGCAACCTCAACCTACAAAACGATTTCCCGAATCTACCCCAACCATCACGTCACAATGATTCTACAAACCTCCGTTTGCCAACGGCTCTACACAATCTTCTTTCTGATATGGCCTACACAGGCAGCAGCACATCGGTATGTGGACGACAACCTAAATCCTGCATAAGCCAGAAAGTCTCTGCTCCACGACAGGGATAATTGGAATGTCGAAAAAGGCTCGTCCTCAATGTGCCTCGACTTCCGGCTTATCACCAATAGCCTCTTCTCCAACCCACAAAACGCCAACACGTCACCGGCGTTACGTCTATACCATGGCTACCAACGCTCTCACACACACCCAACACTCTTACACCCCCACGCATCGCATACCACATCTCGGCCCCACCTCCCCCACACGCACACACATCATCATTCCAAAATTTCCTTACATGTATCACGAACCCTGGGTATACCCGCATTGAGCGTTTCCGGCGTTGGTGCAAAAAGGGGCATCATGGCGTTTTTTTATGTTATTGTCCAAACTACATTTACGATAGTTCTGGCAGAACATGTGCGAGATACAATGTTGCATTTATGCTAGAGGAAGTTTTGGTAGTTCAGTGGAGAATATGAAATCCGAAGTTGAAAGATGGGTTTTTGTGATGGGTTGGTTTTTTGGGGGGTAACTTGATATGGTTTTGGTTTTAATCTACTTTTCCGTCCCCTCTCCCCCCCCTTCAATCCCCATCCCCATCCCCATCCCCTTTCCCCCTCCCTCCACAACCTCATCCTCCCTTCATATTCCTCCTCCCCCCCCCCTCCCCTTCCACCCCCACCCCCCCCCCCCATCACCAGCACCACTCTCAAACTCGTACAAGAAAATCAACAGAAACTAAAAAGAAAAGGAAGGATTAATGGAGCCAAGGGCGAAGAAGAAGAGAGGCGGTGATGACGTGGAAGAGGGGTGGGGAAACGAAGATACATGGACGCGTCGACTGCAGCGTTTTCTGGTTTTTGGTTTGGGCTGGGTTGGTGGAAGGGGAGAGGAGGGGTAGGCGTGCTTTTTGAGATGAGGTGGAGGAAGGCGAGGGAGGGATAAGCGGATTTATTTGAATGAAGCGGGTGGGGTTGGTGTGCTAGAGGAGAGGCAGCGGGGAGGAAGAGGTATAAATTTTTTTTAGTCTTTGATGTATTAGTTATGGCGGACGAGAAGAAGGTTGGTTCCGAAGAAGGAAGTTCATCCCGAGGGAACGGGGACGTGATGCTTCTAGAAAGATATAGATGACGAAGCGTTTCTGCAAATTCAGAGTGGAGAGCTCGGGGAAATCAGCCAGGGGCTATGACTGTTAAAATATAACGAGCTGGCAGACAACACCCACAAGAACCTGTGAAGGTTATGATGTACAGCGTGCAAATACTCCATATCCCATCACCAACGCCTCACAACTTTCCCAAAAGCCTCTCGACCAACCCCTTCACCTCCCCGGCTTCCACCTCAACATTGACCCCCAGCCGCCGACAACGCACCTCCGCCTTCCCGTTCAATTTCCACCTCTTGCCCAATAGCACGACGATCGGATACCCGATCAAATCCGCGTCTTTGAGCTTCCAGACGAAACTCCTGTCGCGGTCATCGAGCACGGCATCCATGTTTTCAAAGTGGGGAGATGCACTATCAATATTGGACGAAAGAAAGTCATACATCTCGATTGCGGAGGCTGTATACTCCAAATAGGGTATAATAACGACTTCAAAGGGTGCCATGACACGCGGCCAATTCAGCCCGATGGAGTCAGCGAGGATGTCGGCGACGGCGGCGATGAGGCGGGAGACGCCAATGCCGTGGCAGCCCATTTGCATGGGGACGGGGCCGCTCTCTAGCTGCGAGGTATCTGAGGCGATGGTGGCCCGTAGCGGTTTGCTATACCTAGTGCCTAGGAAGAAGGTGTGGCCGAGCTCGACTGCTGTTTGGACTTTGAGGATTCCCGTGGCGCATTTGAGACATTGGTCGCCGGTTTCGAGGCGGAGGAGGTCGGGTGCGCTGTCGCCGGAAATTGAGGGTTTTATATGGATTGGAGGCGTCAAGTTCAGTGTTGAGAAAAGGTTGTTAGTTGCTTGGGTTGAATTCTCGAATTGAGCTTCGGGTACGCGGAAGTCGAAAATTTGGTGAACGGTTGGTGGTTCATTACCGCCCCCGGCCTGTGCAGCTTTCCAGAAACGAATGAAAGTATCCATTGGGTTTTCCACACCGAGATCCAGTTCAGGAAACAATTGTCTAAGTAGGAAAGGATTTATTACAGCCGTTCTCGACGGTCCGATCTTGGCCGGGTAGACAGCTTCCACAAGAAAATGGTGATCCTTACTGATGCCATACCAGGAGCAAAATTCGTCGGAACTGTAAGCTTGACCACTTGGAGCAGGCGCCAGCTCCGAGTCTGCTCCAGCTTCCGATGAAGCGATCCGTGGACGAAGATCGAAGTTGCCCTTAGCTACCTCTTCCTCGTTAATAGCGAAAGAGCATGAAGTGCAACTGATAATCCTATCTTCTCCTTTCGGAGTTGGAAAGTGATATTCATGGCTAAGATCGCCGCCAATATCGCCAGAGTCTGCTTCGGCGACGACGTAGGGGATTTTGAATTCATCGAAGAAGCCGGTGTAAGCGCGCCGGACGTCCTCATAAGTGTGTAGTGCTTTCTCCTTGGTCGAGTCGAAGGTATACAGATCCTTCATCAGAAACTCCCGCGTGCGTAGCAGACCCTGACGCGGACGCAGTTCATCTCGATATTTGCGGGCTATGCAATCAGCTACAACTAGAAGTGTATAGCGAGCGATTCCACTGACTTATCTGGTAAAGCATAAGAGGAAGGTTTTTGTACGATTTGACCATGCCGCCGACAAGTGACGTAATCTCTTCTTCATGCGTTGGCGATAGAAGATACTTATGGTCTTTACGGTCACTGAAACGGAATAGCTTCGCCAGCGATTAGAATGAAAAAATTTGCTATATGAGATATAGTAGTACCTCTGAGCTCCCGTGCAATCTTCCAGATTCCTCCCATAATTCTTCGGAAGAAAATGTTGAGAGAGAGATCTTTGATGCACCTAGACGTTCGTGAGCACGCGAAGGGGGAGAAGGCCACGCAATAGACTAGGGTCTACCAAGCTTAACCATGTGCTTGTCGAGTAAGCGTTCGAGCTTTTCCTGTATCCTCAAACCCAAGGGAAGGAATTGAAAGAGACCAGAATGTGCCTGTCGTTTCATATCAACAGGGGAGGTCCAGCAATGCAGCTATTCAACCTACCTGACGCACAAATCCTCCTCGCACCAACATGGAGTGGGAATCCTCTGTGCTCCTAATCAGAATACAAACTTCCCAAGCTTTTTTATGAAAGCAGACCTTCGTCACCGTTTGAAGGTGCGATGCCACCTGTAGGCACCCAGAACCGTGATAATCGCCTTCTGCCGTCATCCTATGATTGACGGTCAGCAAAATCGTTTACTACATATATTTGTGAGCAACATACATGAAGCGACCGCAATTGAAGAAATTGAGGCTTCTGAGTTTTCGCAAAACGTAACGATGTAAAAGGGCTAGCCAAGCAGAGAGCGTTATATCTCAAGAGATATGACTGCATTCAAGCTAAGCACCTAAGGATGATTCGAGATGAGAAAATATTTATAGGAGGACGTCTCATGATTATCTGAACATTAGAGTAAAATTGACTGCTGAATGATTGTAATGAAAGTCTGCATAAACGATTCAAATTATTGGGTGATGCTGTCAACTCACGAACTGATGGACCAAAATAAGGTAAATGTCGATGTTGGAAATGGATACCTTAAAGTGTACGGATTAGGACCGGAAGAACGTATTTCCTGACCTCGGTAGTTGCTATGCAAAGCTGCCCGAGAGTCAACAAGGCGCTTGGGCAGATCGAAGGACAGCACAACTTTTGGTTGACGTTGTTGTAACTACCTTACCGTGGCAGTCGCAAGTCTACGATCGAGTCTATAAATGATCGCAAATCAATCAAGCCTTTCTGCTTTCACCCTTCTCAGTGTCGGCAACTTCTAGTATGAATCGCAAAAAAAGGGGGCAGTAAACAAAAACCCAGAATCGAAAACGCGAGGGCTCTTTGATTGCTTTATAAGATAGGCTCGACATTATCATTCGCCATCTGGTATCGAAGCTATTGGAAAATAAAATATGCTTTACTCTCTTCTTTTTTTGGTCAACCTCGCAATGGCGACGTCCTTTCAATATTTGCCGTTCTCCTCACCCTACGTTGGACAACAGATTCAGGATGTCGAAGGATCAGCAGGTGACCTGCTAAGGCGTCAGAGTGGTTGTGCCTCAGGCCTCATCTCATGTGCAAATCTCGGTGGATTAGGCGTATGCTGCAAATCCAACGCCATGTGCGCCCTTGATCAAGCTGGCCATGTCGCTTGTTGCCCGGTTGGATCAGCATGCACAGGTACTATCAACGCCGGATCGGTACTGGCAACAGGGCTAAGTACCGGAAGCACATCGACAAGTGCACCGCAATCGCAGACGACGACGACGCCCTCAGCGACATCGAATAGTGCGCAGGTTACTGGTTTGAGAAGTACAGTGCCAAATTCGTACTTCCCGTTCATCTATTTGCCGACCACTTTCTCGAACGCCGCCGAATGTTCGTCATCCTTCTCGAGTTGCGGCTCGGCATTCAGCAGCTGTACCAGCTCGTTAGGCACTGGAGCCAATGGTGTCACCGCCCCGGGGGTCACCATTACAGGGCCCGGAGTAGGTGCCACAGCACAAACGCCGTTACCATCAGTCTCGGCCGCTTCGATTTGCTCCAGCCTCAGCACACAGGCTTGCTATCCTCTTCAGCTTACGAATTGTCCGATGTATGGTACCGCCGGCGAGACGGCACCTTCAGCGGCAACGTTTATCGCTCCAAACACGGCACCTCCAAGGTGTGCTGCTATCTACGGCGTGGGTGTCGGTATCGTTGTTGGCATTGCAGGGCACATAATCGGATAAGCTGGACTTTGAATGTGCGCCAAGGAAGTGAGGGTTATTAATGACAGAGTATGCCGCATGCAAGCGATTTTTGAGCTTTACGAGGATGGGGGTTGATGGAGTTGATAGTTGCGTTTTGTGGATACCCCCATGCTATAATCCAGATCTTTCGGTGGGGAAATGGGCGTTTGAGCATACCTGATACTTCGATATACCTGTATTATACTCGTAGTACTCCGTATGGTAATCCATTATATGGGTACGATCCAAGTCGATGGTAGATGCAGCTAAAGTCCTAATCGATTGCAGGGATGCTGTGCTATGACAGCGTTGTCGCAGATAAATTGGACCGCCTGCAGTTGCCATGAACTTGGTTGTTTCTTCAGAGTCGAAGGCACAAGGTATCTAGATTTCGCCCATAAGTTGATGAAAGAAAAATCCTAAGATATCAAGTTCCTCATGATGTTGAAGACATTTGTAGTCGCTAATTGGTGCCGTCGCTGGGCGGGGTTGCGTTGCCCAGTGGGATCTCGCTAGAATAAATGTAAACATGCAGAATGGTACTCCATCACCACTCACTCGAAGATTATTGGCTACATTCTTTGAACTCTGACCTTGAACCGTTGTGTCGCACAAACTCAAACTCATCTCGTCATCCATCAACCTTTTCAATTCATCGAATACAAGGTACATTTGAGTGTGCGGCTCTTAGTGGTGGGACGTTCGGATTATTGGTGGTGGCTGGCCAAAGAGGTGGTTGGGAATTGATGATAGAACCTAAGCTTGCATTCCCGAACTCCTTCACATCTCAACTCTTCCCTACACTCACTTACTCAAACTACGCTCGTTATCTGACTGCTGATCGACTATACATCTGCCGCGTGCATCCTAGATATTGTTCAGGACGAAGCGGCGGATTAGGGCTTGACCGGCGGTGAACCTCGACTGTAGCGGCGGCCGACTACATTCCTCAACCTCCAGCACATTCCTCAGCATGCGCTTCTCACAACCACCGACTCTCCTCTCCCTTCTTGCATTCGTCCTCTCTTCAACTCACACGACCAGCGCAACACCCTTACCTTACGATGAAGCGATACTCGGATCAGACAATAGCTCGCTCGTGGAGAGAAGCTGCATAAACTCTTGCGGAAATGGAGGTCTATGCTGCGGAGCCCAACAAGCATGCCTTACCATCAACGGGCAACCCAATTGCGGCGATGCCACTGCAGCTCCAGCAAACACAGCAAATAATGTCGCAGGCAATAGCCAATGGCAGCTCTACACCACAACCTATACCGAGACTGATCTCCTCACTCGAACTTCAACCTACAGCTCCTACTTCGCCTCCGTCACCTCTCAGCTAGTAGCTACACCAACCACATTTGTAGCGCCCGCAGTCACAAGCATCTACTGCGATCCCGCCCTCCAGTTTAGCCCTTGCGGCGGCAGCCTCTGCTGTGCCCCGGGCCAAGTCTGCGTATATCAAGGCCAATGCGGAGCAGCAGTCAACACCGTGAGCGATGTCAGCAGCTTCCTCTACTCCTCGGTAACCAATACCGCGTCCGCATTTATACGGCCAACGAGCAACACTGTTCAGACTATTACTTCCACAGGCTCCCCAACAACGACAGTGCCTTTTGGCACACCAACTTCCACAAGTTCAACCGCTGGCATGGCAGCCTCAACAACAAACAACGGCCTAAGCGGCGGTGCGATCGCAGGCATCGTCATCGGCGTCATAGCAGGCATCATCCTTCTCCTCCTCATCTGCACCTTCTTCTGCTTCAAAGGCCTTCTCGACGGCTTTCTCGCACTCATCGGCCTCGGCCCAAAAAGACGTCGTACTGAAGAAACATACATTGAAGAACGACGCTCGCGTCACGGAGGAGGTGGTGGAGGTGGACGCACGTGGTATGGCGCCGCAAGACCGAATAGGGTTGAGCGACCGAAGAAGAGCGGGTTAGGGGGGGTTACGGGCGTGGCGGCGGGGTTGGCGGGGTTGGCGGTGCTTTTGGGTTTGAAGAGGAGGAGGGATAGGAAGGAGAAAAGCGAGTATACTGGGAGCAGTTACTCGTACAGTGATTACACCAGTGCAAGTGAGTAACCCCCTATTTCCTCTACTCAATTGCCAGCAATACTGACAAGCGCACAGGTAGCGAATCATCAGATCGAAGGACGAGGGAGTCGAGGCGGTCGAGACGATAGTCGCCATCCTAATTTGAGATTGTAATTTGTCTTCTTCTTTTTCTTCGCCGCATAAAGGCGGTACAGTTTTTGCATATAGCGGGATGTTGGGATTTGGGCATTTGGAAGCGTGATGATTACTTCATAAATTGAAGAGTACCCTAAATACAGGATGTCGGGACTGTGATGGCTGCCTGGGGTGACGTGGCCAGGAAAGGAAAATGGTAATAAAGGATTGTAAATAGTACGGAAAAGATGGAGAATGAATGTTGAAAGAGCACTATCGGGCTTTTGCTCTGCTAATTTCACACGCTGCATGCTTCATTTCGAGATCGTTCTTATTTCGAAATCACCCTCACTTCGCGGGTGACAGAAAAAGCCCTTACCGCGAAAGACGAATTCCCCTCCAATGGCACCAAATTCAACAATGACTTTTAGAAGAAAAAAATTAACATAAAATGCAGTGTAGTAGTCAGTCGTTTTGCGCTCTCTTTTTACGATTTTCTTTGTTCATATTCTACGAGGTTGAGGTAGTGTAGTTTGTGGACTCAAAGATAGCTCAAATTCTACAGCTCAATCAACGCTTCATAAAGATATCAAAATCAAGAAAATCGAATCGCTTTTGCATCACCTACTTTCATCATTTATTATGTTGTTGCGTATGATTTCCTTAGCCGTATCGCTTACTAGCGCTGGGCAGGACATTCTCTTCTTCGAAATTGCACATACCGACCCCGTAATCGTGGGTTTACTGTCCAGCCAAGACGAACAGAATAGTAGGGTGGAAAACGTGATGGGGAGGTGAGAATGGTGGCGTGGGGGGTGTGGACGAGGGCTGTTGGAGTTAAAAACGGGGTGGAGTGGGCGTTGCGTATGGGGAGGGAATATCTGGAAGGTGGAGGACGTGGAGAAGGGAAGGAGGGAGGTGGAGGATCGGACCAGTAAGGGCGTAAGAGATCGGAATGCTGTGGAGAAGTGAATCGCAGATGATGATTTCGTTGTTGGCTTTGTTCCGCTTCCTTGTTCATGATTTTGCGGGTGAGAGCGGGCTTCGTTGGGGGATATGCTTGGTATGCTGGTAGTAGTGAAAGTTGTTTTTGCTAGGCGATGGGTCTTTGCAATTTGAAAAGTGAGGGGTGGCGGAAAGAGTCGTTTATCTATTCCATGAGCGCTTTGGAAAACTGGAGGGAAAGGTTGGGATTTTCAAGCTACGAGTGAAGCTCAACCATCCGAGATGCTTTGACCGTAAGCCGTAAGCCCGGTGTTGGGCCTATTTTGTGCTGATCACAGTAAGGTTTAGTAGGACAGAGGCTCATTTCATCAAACAGGAGATGAGTCTCCGTTTTCTGGGTCATCGGTCTAAGATTAGGAGGCATTTCAGTGAATCTCAAACACCTGCGGCTTGGTTTTATTTTTAATCGCTTCATTCAAGGCCTCTCCAGCCATGAAACCTTGGACATAAGCCTCTCCAATCACGACATAGTGTTCTTCCACTGGCCGGAGGACCATAGGAGTAGAACACCCAGTGATAATGCACAAGATATCATTCTGACGTGTATCCAATGGTACGAGGCCATGGTGGCCTTTCTTCGAGATGCAAAATCGACGGTTCGTCGTAGCTAGGCTGAATCCAAACATTAATTCCTCGATGGTCGCCCGTATGTTTTCATGATCAGCATCTGAAATATCCGGATCGTGGTTTTTCAGTCCCAAGATGATGCACATAGGCAAGGCGATAGCTTCGCCAGAGACCTTCCTCCGGCGTCCTGGGGGTCTATCTGCTGAAAGAGCTCGAGCCAATCCAATAAGACGGTAAGCATCTTCACGATTGAGCTCAGGACCCGACCTTGGATGTAGGTCCATTATCATCCGAGCCATGTCCAAGACGGCCTCCCTTTTTATGTAGGAGAAGCTGCTTTCAGATGGATTCAGAGAATCCGAAAGCTTATGGACTGTATCGATCCCTATACCATCAGCATTAAGGATCCTCCCATCAGATGAGAAGTCACCCATAAAGGCAAGAGATCGGCAAGCCGAAAGACCTTCGTTGGCCAGAATAATGTGCAGGGACGTTGTTGACGGAGCCTCATTCCAATCTGGGACCCATGACGGACGCTTAGAGTCAGACGAGCCGATGCCCGACGCGGATAGACTGTCCAGATCACCATGTTCGGTGGCCAAGAATTGAAAGAGGCTTCGATATGTCTCATAAACATCCATGTGGTAGTCAACGGGAAATGCTCCGCTAGAGGTTTCACTAGCTATCCCAAGCATAGCATATACTCTGTCCTTCGGTACAGTACATTCGCGCTCTCGTTGCGATATAAGGAGACGGGAAAGCTTGACGTGCCCATTGAATTTAACTTTTTCGATTCCGCTAGGAGGATTCTCAAGTTTGCTTACTCCTCTTGCGCCGCGCAACTGTTGGACCACAAGAGGAGAACCATTTCTGAGTAGACCGAATCCCCTCAATTCTTCCTCATCAGATTCAGCTGCGTTTCTGAGGACAAGTACTAGTTCTCTCCAATCCACCCAGCTAGCTCCACATGTAACCACAATACGTTTTGCACAAATAAGCTCTTGGAATACCCATACGCGAGTCCAGTATGGGCGATTTAGAAGATCATAAAAGGCGATCCACTGTTTATTTGATCCGTCCTTTTTATAGGCAGCTGCAAGTTTTTGGTCTAATTCTTCTGGACCTTCGAGTGCTAGATAATAATCATATAGGATTCTCGCTGCATCTTCCTGTACATTCCAAGCTGCTTCGTTACTCTCAAATGAGTCGTCGGATGTTTCCGTAAGCTCCCTGATGAGAGACATTGCCAAGGAACTGCCTTGAGCTTCAGGGCCAAGCCAAACCCGAACGTATGAGGCTTGTTCGTAAATTCTGGTCATAATCCGTACTTGGGAGCTTCTTTCATCATCATCATCTTGGTTTATGCAAACAGCGTCTACCCAAATCAGGCGTGCGCTATCTTCCCCGCGTACCTGATATAGGAAGGAACCAAGATTCGGTCTTATACTGAAGGGTAGACCTTCGAGCTCAATAATTTCCGCAGGTTGTGGTTCACCCCATGTATACGATACGACCTCATACTTGAGAGTGCTATCCTTCAAACTAGCGTACAGAAGGGAACATATAAGCTTATCCGAAGCACCACCAGGATGTAAAAGGAGTAATCGAATCTCGTTGATCTCGGTCTTTAGTCGTCGATTATACATAGTACCGTTGGCCAAACCCAGCCTAGAGACTACTTGTGACGTATAGAATTGCGATGAGATGAGTTATCGTTTTGGCAACAAACATGAATTGTTCTCCTGTGAGATGAGGACAAGGGAAATGAGGTTGAAATACCCAGCGAGATTGCGAATACTCTTTCACGTCATGCGGTCACTTTGTCCGACGTTGGAGAAGGAAGCGGCCAGACAACACCTCCGTAACCGATAGCCAAACGGTCCAGGCCAACTATTAGACCAAATGACAATTTCACGTTTAATAGTTCGAGCTTGATCAAGCTCTACCTGTTCCTTTGCCCAATTCTTCTTGTCGCACAAGCTTCGCATTGAATCCCGAGTCAATGACCCAAAGGTCCATATGGACATTTCTCCGTAGCCGGCTACTGTCTACTGAATTCATGCACTCTCTAGTGCTTGCCCCTCGGATTGTGATCGGTTTGATTGGCACAGTATTTTACTCTCCAGGTGTCTCACGGTAATCTCTAAACTTACAGCCCATCGCGACTCGGCCCAAAAACCACATGGGTTTTCGTATTGAGATCGTGAATTTAGTGATGTTGAATATATCAGACGATGCAGCATATGTTGTAATTGGACACCAGTGTCATGCTTGCAAAATGCATGGCAGATGTCATGGGCAGATAATTGTGTATCGAACTTAGTTATGTACGCATGGAGAGTCCACTTCCAAAACCCAATCGTCATGTGAAAATCACACCGAGACGCAAATTTTGAAGCGGCGAGCCAGCAACTCCATGAGAAATGGGGTGAGCCGGTTTCCCTTTAAAAGCCTGCTTCTATCCACCTTCGAATGTCGATGAGAAAGTGCCTCATTGATTTTCGAGTGCGGCCTTTTCAAACAAATTGGCCTCAATCATACAATCCGGGCTTCGGGACCCTTGATCCAGGTACTCGATTCTCACAACGCTCAGACCGACACTGTTTAGCAGCTCCAATCACTGAGTTTCGGTACGCTCCATCCCAATAAAAGCCATCATACTAATACCCATAAAGGTTATACAACTTGAGGCATGGGTGTCTGAGAGAATCATGTCTGCGATGATTAGCCGTGAAGATTGGCCCATGGCTGGGATGGGATTTTGCGGGATCTGTCGACAAGCGCTCTCTGGCCAGTATGGATGGAGAACGTGGCGGAAGAAGTAATATTCGGATCCTTTATATAACCAAACCACAAAGCCCGTATCTTACAATTAACTCTTGTAAGTAGTTACCTTTTATGGGCTGAGGCGTGAAGAAATCATACGCCACAGCTTCCACGCCACCCACAGTCTCTTGCGCCTCAATCACTGTGGGCAAGTGCTGAACAATCACCCATCAGCTGAGACCAGCATCTGCCTACGAACATCTCTAAGAGTCTTCCCACGGCCCGCCATCAACGTCGACGAGAAGCACATCGTCTGAATTGACCGTAGATGGGGATGCAGGATGCAGCCCCATGGCAGACGAAAGGAGTGATTTCAGAATATACTGGAACCTATTTTCATCAATCTCTGCTGTTGCTGGTTGATATTCATTGAAGATCTTGAACTGCTCTGGATGAGCGTAAAACCACCCGAACATGTTAAGATTAGTGTCATTGGCATAGCCGAAGAAGGAGCGGTGTCTATCCATTAGATTCTTGTACTTAATTGATGCAAGAAAGCTTAGAAGCTTTGGCATGATGGTTGTGGCCTCAGCCCTTTTGGTCGTTAGTCTGGCATTGGTCCGAGTCTGAAATTAAATTTGAGACTGTGTCTTGCGTACATTCCAGTGATTAGTTCGTGTGGTAGGATTAGTCAATGCTTTGGACAAGCCATTGTGAAACTAAACAACTTCTTCCTCTTTTTCCTCACGGAAAATGCCGATGCAGACGAGAGCCCTCATAATCCGAACTGGTTCCGAAAGTGAGTACTTGATGTCTCCGCTTGATGACTTTCTCGACGAACATGTCTTCTCGGGTAGTCGCTATGCATTATATCCAGCCCACGTGCCGATTAAGAGACGTTCCGTACTGCAACGCATTGCCAGCTCCTTTGAGGGCATCTTGGAGACGTTAAAATATTCGAGAATCTTCATTTTGAAGGCAACCCTGATGTAGCGTGTCCTACGGGCTGGAGCCAATCTCAACCTGGAAGCTCTATGGCAGAATGCAAATTGAAACGACTTGAAGAACATACTTCCTTGGCTACAGCCATCAGCTTCCCCTCTGGTACCTCGAGTGCTACCACCAGATCTCGAGCTGCAGCCAAGAGCCTCGAACGGTCCTCATCCTGCTGAAGCTTTGACTGCGATGGTTCCGGCAAAGAGCCTTGACGGCGGCCTAGAGTCTTTGTAGCTGATAGCAAGTGTTTTATCAGGGAATCGACATTAATCTATTCGTGGAGAGTGCCAGACATTGTAGGATCTTCCTGAGAGAAATTCGATTAAGGAAACAACAAAGTAGTAGATTGCTGCGATCTCTATTTCTTCCGAATCCTGATGGTAGAGGAAGAGTTAGGGGCATAGCTTCGCGTACTACTGCTCACTTACCTAGTTCACATGGGCGTATCGTTGTTGCTATTGTTCGCAACGTTGAGTTTTTCGCATAGTAAAGTTTGACACCGCAATCTTGCTTGTGATCCTTCCACATGGCGGGATTGAATCTTGTTGGCTGTGTTGGCTGCCGTACATGCACATGGATAAGTAGTAAAGTATATAGTCGACTGAGATTAGCAAGATAGTGTTTGAATACGAGGTCATATGGGGGCATACAGATATTTTGGTTGCTGGATAGGACTCTACTAGCGGGCCCCAGCCCTATCAGCCCTACTCGTATGAAGGCGGAGATTACCATCTCCCCTATCTCCAACAGATAGAACGCATTGATGAACGGTTGCGCCGATGAGCTAACATTAAGCTTGATCATGTTGGAGTGGTAAGGTGTTTTGGGATGGCATCATATGAAACTCCAACCTGGGGAACAGTCGACTTTTTCTTTTTTGTCGGACCACTTATTTTATTACAACATAAGGCACATAGGTGCTAATGGAACGATCGTTTGGGGGTCCATTCTCGTCGGCTCTTAATGCTGTGGAAGTAAATGGGATTGATCTGTTGGAATACGAGGTCATATGGGGCATTTTGGTATATGGGGTTGAAGCTGTTAGGAGTCTATCTAGGAGCGAGCAGGTGAAAACTCTACTAGCGGGCCACAGCCCTAACAGCCCTATGAGGCGGAGGTTACCAACTCCCCTATTTCTAACATGATCAAGGAGTTCACCAGGACCACAGCCCGTCATGGACCAGGTCATTGTAACGGTGTGACGAGGTCAAAGTCACAAAAGTCTCTCTACTCACTCGATCGAGAACGTCGATAGATGCTGCACACGGCCGCACAGCTAGCACCAGTAGTTTAAAGGCTGGACTGTGCAATGTCCGGCACCATACCTTGGTCGTGTACCTTGGCAAAGATGGGAAGGTCATTGACGCATGTGCTTCTCAAAACAACTTCAGATTTGCTCGACTCCAAGGTTGCGTTTCGACCTGCGATTACTTGCGCCAATGCCCACCTTTAGATATATTAGTTGACCTAGCCAGCGTGTAGCTCGACCAAGCAAGCCATCTGTGCTCTGGTTTGTGCCACTAATATATATTATTTCTGCTAACTGTGATATCTTCTCTATTGTATCCTTAACGCCTCGTTGCAATTTAACAAGCTACTCGAGACTCGAGCTTACCTCCGATCACCCTTTATACAATCCAATTCATCTCTAGCAGTGGCTCGTGACTCGTCCTTTCCTAAGTCTTATCGTCACCATTAAGAGCTGATTTCTTTCTTTGAAAATTCTAGTCTTTGCACATCTAAGCATTGGAAATTCGCACCCCGAAGAAGACAAGAGACAATATCTCAGTCAGAGAAGCCGACTATCATCTTCGTTCACGGAGCATGGCACAATCCATCATGCTGGGACGTTACTCGTACAGAACTCGAAAAGCACTCGTAACCATCTGTCGCAGTTTCCCTGCCCAGTATCGGACGAAGCCCGCCCGTTACCTCGCATCATGAGGACACAGCAGTCGTTCGAAAAGAAGTGGAGCGGTTAGTGGTCTCTGCAGGAAAAGAAGTCGTTTTAGTGATGCACTCATACGGCGGCATCATCGGCAGCGAAGCTGTCAACGGGCTTGAAAAGCCGGGAGAAAGGAGAAGGGTGGAGTGGTTCATGCCTTGCTCATAGCTGCTTTCCTGGTTTCCAAAGGCAGCAGTCTACTGGGAATATTTGATAGCCAACTCCCCCCATATCTTCGCGTCAATGTACGTCATTCCCTTCCACTTCCCCCCTAGGGACTACACGCTTAGGCTCTCCACAGCCTAAAGACCCTGAAACCCTCATCGTTGACCCAGAGGTCGTTGACCCAGAGGCCGATACGTTCTACAACGACGTCACACCCGATGGCAGAGAGCCCTGGATCGCTCAGATGAAACGTGAGTCTTATGCGTCTTTCAAGTCTCCAATAGAATCAGTGGTCTGGGAGACTGGTCCGACACCTTGCACATATCTGAAATGCGACATGGACCAAGGAGTTTACCCACCGCTGCAGCAATCGATGATCGACGCGGCCAGCAAAGACTTTAAGCCTTAGAAGGTAGAGACATGCCACTCAGGACACGGTGCGTGGAAGAGTTGGTTTGGGTCAAGGCCAAGAATGGCTATAGATGCTGTGCGCGTCCAAAAATCCAAAGAATATATACATGTATCCTGCTACAATCGCTGATCGAAGAAGCATTATTGTCATTGTTGAAGCAATAGGAGCTGTAGTAGGAGTAATAGTAGGAGCAGGAGGAGTAGTCGTCCAATTAGGAACATAGTGCCATTACACTGCCCACTAGCCTAGTTGGGGCTAGCGCCAATTGCGGCACAGAAAATACCTTAGATAGCCTTCTGTTGTAGGTAGAAAACACACCTTTAGTCAATTATCAGATCTACACTTCATCCGTCATTTCCGCATGCCTTTTGGATCTATCCACATTAAGAAGTTCGGAAAGTTTTAGGAGGCAGCAGCGGGACCTTCGGCATAAAACCTCCGACTGCAAAGAACTGAAGATTTGTGGTGGAACTCTTCATTCTGTCGGCTTCCGAAATGCTTCGGTCCTTCTTCGGGGATTCCCCCGACGCTGCAAAGATGCAGAAAAGGTCGAAAGGCCGAGCTTCAGGCGCGCAGTCTAAAAGAAACCAAAGCTTTGGGTCTTAGTCAGTAGATGGATAAGCTTTGGCAAACACTTTGGTGTGTCGAAATCCCCTTCAAATCGCCTCAGTCATATGAACCTTTGAAAGATATGGTTCGAACGAATCGACCAATGAGAAAAATGTGACAAACTTAAAGCAGGCTGGAATTCCGGTCAGCCGTTTTGACCAAGACCATCATTCTTACTATCCAGTAGGGTCGGTATGCAGATGGTGGCACAGCACCATATCTGCAACGTGCCATGCAGGATAGGCTTTTCTTCTACTTCTGTAAGCTGCAATTTTGAATCGCTTGTATGGGCGAATGTGCTACCTCGCTGTCACGCTTCCCTTGTCTCCGTCCCGCCAGTCTACTGACACCATCCGAAAATAGTGGCTGAGGATGCTTATGTATTAGTGTAATAAGGTACCTTTTTTGTCTTGACGCCTTTGGCAACTACTTTGCACACTTTACCCATCGAAGTTTGGCAAAAATACAGTTGCGTAATACGCTGCAATGAAGTCTGGTCGGGGGGAGCCCTACCTTTCTTTTCTAAAGACCTCAATTCCATCTGTCAATATCAACAGGAACCGCCATTTTGATGCTTGTCTTCTTGCGGCTTTGAATCTACTTATTGATCAACATGGCAACTCTAAACCACCTCAGTGATGGCGTCAATCTCCAGGAGAGTCAGGAGGCGCTCACGTTTAGCGACATTACTCCTTTTGCTATTATAGCAATTCTTTCATCTATAAGTCGTTTCACAGCCAGGAAGATACAGAAGTTACGATTTGAGTTCGACGACTGGATGATAGTCGTTGCCCTGGTATGGAACATGAAGCTCCTTGTTGACGAGGCGCATCGGTTGGAATTCATCTTACATAACGCAGGTTTTTATATTGGGGTGTTTCCCCTTCTCCTACCAAAGTAAGGACATCCACAAGTCAGAGACGCCGTAATAATTAAATTATAATTTTTCCAACAGTGGTACATCTTGGATCTGGACGGCATGTAGGTGCAGTCAATCCTGCAAACATACCAACGTACTTCAAAGTGTGCCTATCTTCCCGCAAGCCCGCGATTGTCGCCTAACTCCAGGACAGTGCCCTTTTGCGTCCGATTTTGTCTATGCCTCAGCAATTCTCGCAATAAAGCTTTCAGTCCTTTCATTTTATCGTAGAGTATTCTCAACTCGAACATTCAAGCTGGTACCCAACCTCATCGGCGCTGTCGTCATTGCCTGGTGGATTGCCGTCATCCTCGTCTCGATAATTTCCTGCAACCCTATCAGGGGTTTTTGGGACCACGCGATCAAGTTCAAGTGCATCAATACAGAATCCTTTTTCAATGGTAATGCGGTACCGACGATAGTCACTCAATCCATCTATAACAATACAACAGCGTTAGGGAGGCGCAGATTTTGTAGCGCTGGGAATTAGGTTAGCGTCAGCATGTTGTGTAACATGAGTCCGTGACTTTAAGATTACCTTGCATGTTTTGGTGTTAAATTCTCGCCTCGTTCCCATAGATCACCTCCTGTATCATGTACGATTATGCCGCAAGGGCTCCCAACGCAGGGACTGGGACGGGCTGCATGCTGCAGAGTGGGCCGCAACTGCATCCTCGCTTCTAATGACTACACTGCACTTGATATGCTTTTGGGAACCAGGCAATATAATCTGTCAGCTGAAAGTTCTCCATACCAGACGAAGCTTTTAAGATCGATCAACATCCATACTCCCCAACATACGATTAAGAATTGGTCGGGCAGGTGGAGGTCTGCAGTCTCATGCATTAGCCTAATGCATGGTAAAGTAGTCGGGAATACGACTTTTCGGACCTCCGGTTCTAGCTTTTTCAGTAAGGTACCTGAATGTGCTGATTTGGAGATCAAGGCAATATCGCATAGCCAGGCAAATCATCGCTGGTGTGGCATGGACCCAATGATACTGGGGCCATTTGATAGAATTTTTGAACTTCTCTGCCTTAAGTCTCTATTGTCGTCTCTCGATTGCATCGGTGCAAAATGGGCGTGAACTCATTCTCAATGATCGTCAGAACTATGGCCATAAACCTTTACCCAGCTTGATTGACAAGATTGCGGCTCGAATACCGGACAAACCTTTTGTTTCTTTACCACGAAGCTAGGATCCAGAAGATGGGTTTCCGGACATCACGTTTGGGGATCTCGCGAGAGCTGCGAATAGATGCTCGTGTTTGATTCTACAAGAGCTGAAAAGAAGTCGGAGCTTCGAGACCTTGACGTATGTTGGGCCTCAGGATATCTGCTATATTATAATGCTTCTTGCCACTGCGAAGACGGCCTACAACGTGAGATTTTATTGCGGTGATTTCGATCAAGGCTGACAAGACGAAAATTCCTTATGTTTCATCCTGCGGCGACTTTGGGGTCACATCTCGCGCTTTTGGAATCGACAGGATGCAGAATTCTTCTTCAACCAAGAAACCCTCCTAGGATAGTTCAATTGATTCTGTCGAAAACCGACTTGGCCACTTACACTGCCAGATCTAGCTCACTGGTTACATGAGTAAAAAACTCCAAAATTCGCTTACACAAAGAGTTTTACGGAGGCTTGTGACGATTCACTGCCTGTGGTACACTCGTCTCGAACGACAGGACCCTCGAAGATGATAGGCTTGAGTCATGGATTTTCAACCTCTCAGTACATGTCATATGCTAATATTTCGTACGTCATGAGCGATGTCGTTCTATATGCCCCTTGGCGCGGTTTCAGGGTGTTGTTGGCCTGTCCTCTATCCATCTCTGCCGGACTATATCATCTTCTCGGAAAAACCCCGTGTATGACTTGACTGTCGTACTTCCTCCGCCAGGTCCGATGACTGGTGAGTGATTAAATACGATCCATGTTTACGGAGAAGTACAGGCGAGCAAACTCTGGACTAAACTCTTGTTGGATGTTTCGAAAAGACCTGAGTACCTGGAGAATCTTCGCCGTCTGCACTACCTAGCATATGTCGGTGCCCCATGTCCGCGGTAGCTCTCCAAAGTTCTTGCCTCGAAAACTAGACTTCAGACTCTCTACGGGTCTTCCGAGACTGGCACGGTTGCAACACATTTAATCGATCCTGAGGACGGAGAATATATCAAATTCAATCCTACAATCGCAAAAGAGCTTCGACCATTCTGTAGAAATCTCTATGAGCTGGTAATTGTGCGTCACGTCACGTCCAATTCTTCCCAAGGCATTTTCCTAACATACCCATATTTGAAAGAGTATCGCATGGGTAATGTGTTCTCGAAGCATCCTACGAGAACCGATGTCTGGCTTTTCCACGGAAGAGTGGATGACCTGATTACCTCCCCAGCCTACGATACGTTCCTACCGAAACCGATGGAGAGTATAATGGAATGCAATCCTGAGATCGAAGTAGCAGTCATATGTCAAATTAAGTGCATATTTGTTTGAATGCAAAATCATGCTTTTTTTTTCCTCTTAGAAATTTGACGATCGCAAATCTGGGTCGACATTGCTAGTGGAGCCAAACACGTATCCGCACTCGGACCATGATAGAGCGAAGCTTCTACACAGGATATGGCCTTCGGTACAGTGCGCCAATGTCATCTGCCCAGTCGATGTGCGGATTGAGAAGGGGCTTATCACATTTACCTGCCCTAACAAGCCTATGCCAAGGGCTGCAAAGGGGTTTGTGCAGCGAAAGCAGACGTTTGAGCTTAATCAGACAGCTACTGATAAGCTGAATCAGCAAAGCAATTTGCAACAAAACCCATGAAACTTATTGCAGTGAATTGCACAGCAACAACTGGTAGCCCCTAACGGCTTTCAAGTCATTCAAGACATCCGGACTAAAACGCTAGCATGCCTCCCACTCCTGCACCAGCTGCAGTCCCAAAAACGGCCTCCACTCGTCTCGTAGAGGGAACATTCATTTTCAAGACATGCCGCGCCGCCAAACCTCGCATCGATATCTTGTGCAAACGGAATTCACCAAAGACACGAGGCTATCCTCTCCAGCTTCTACCGTATAGTAGACCGCGCTTCAGCTAAAGGAACGGCACAGCGTCCCAGATTGAGCTGATCCTTAGGATGCCCTATCTGTAAACCTGACCGGGTTGCGAACTCACCACCAATATGGTTTTACTATGAAAATCCTCATTCGTAGAGAAGGGTATCGATCCTCATAAACCCAAACGCCACATACGAACTTGAAACCTCGTCTGGACCCTTCACAGCAGCAGATGCCGATTGCCGGGGAAACGAAAGCTTCAGAGCTGTTGGTTTGACTGAATGGTCGCATTCAATCTTCGGGCTGCAACGTCTTATTTCTCACTCGCAGCTAACAGGTTGGAAAAAGCAAAACGGGTTGGAAGAGGGTCTGCTTCTATTAGAGATGAATTTCACCTTCTGTAAAAAAAAATTCAGAAGCCTTGAACAGAGGCGCAAGTACTAGAGTTAGGGTTGGAATTTTATTATTCCATCGCGAAGACATAGACCGTACCTCACTCAGACATCCAAATATCTTATTCTACTCTGTTGGTATACGAGGTCATAAGGGTAGAGAGGCATGTAGATGTATTGACTGAACTATCTAGTAGGTAGGAACTGTGGAGGAAGGAAGAAGTGGGCGAAGGGTAAATACCCATCCACTAGCGCCGGATCAATGCGGAGATTACTAACCACAGGGGTAACAGTACTGTTCCCTATTTCCAACATACTCTTTCGAACCATTGCCGACCGACGTTGCGCGTTTCATCAATAAGGACGTTTCAGAGGAGTGGGCTGGTAGGCGGGTGGGCGAGCGGCTAAAGCTCGGACCTCACCAGCTTACCTAATCCGTCAAAGCCCATTTCAACCTCACCCCAACA